>OKPK01000011.1_pt1 | contig 112126 bp, 100 predicted proteins | sample 1614611 | NCBI WGS metagenome assembly OKPK01 (sample SAMN04436955, study PRJEB24849) | human gut metagenome | biome: human gut; feature: NICU; material: stool | host: Homo sapiens | place: USA: Saint Louis, MO | collected 2010-01-10
GAACGTAGATCTCACCAATAAATAGCCGTCAATACGGCGCTCACTTAACGCTTACTTACTTCGCGCGCAGAGAGAGGGGTTTTTATTTCCCTGATCCCTGATCCCTGATCCATTCCTAATGGTACTTGTACCGTATCAGTACCGTACTCATACGGTACTAAGGGTAAACATTTGATTTTGCTTTCTTTTGGCTTATTCACTACCTGATGTTTAAGGAAATTCGTTATGACCCCAAAATGCTTTCCATCAGGGGTGGAAAACATGGATAAATAGCCACAGTTGGAAAGCTCCCGTATTAGTACCGGAATAGGAACGGATGGTTCTCGGATAGGGAAAACTGCAGCTTTGATAAGCTTCGGGTTTGCATTGAAATAGCCTTCATCATCTGCGTAATTGAGCAGACCAATAGCCAGCAAGCAGGCTGGTTCTGATACCTCTGCCATGTCTTCATCGGTCCAGAACTCGGGCTTAATGGTACGAATGCGGGCCATCAGATCACCTCCACGGCATTACCTCTTGAGGCCTCATGCATTAGCCGTTTTATCTCAGCATGGCGGCGGCGGTTAGTCTCGAGGGTGCATTCGACACAATGCCCGTTGTATACCCATCGCTCACTGTCATGGCCGTGCTTACATTGCTTACCGGTGTAGTAGCGCTTTAGTCCTGCCTTTGCCGCTTCGACGCGAGTAATGATCTCCATAGTTCCTGCCTCACTCTGGTTGTGGTTACGGTAATTTTGCAGCAAGCCAAAAAAAGATCAACCGTATTTGGATAATTATTACCAAATTGGTGTTCAGGGAGAGGCAGGAGCCGCCTTGGGGTGGCGGCGCGGGTGAGTTTTGAGGATTAACGTTCGTGGAACCAGAGGACCAGGTCGGATTTTGCGGAGATCCACTTACGGGATTTGCAGGCTTTAAACAGTCTTTCTAACAGAGGCTTACGTGGAATTCTTCTACGGCCAGTCAGGTGAACCTGAATGTAGTGGCTGGTCGTGCCGGCGTCACTTGCGAACTCTTCTCGCTCAGCCGGCGAGAGGTCGAGCCAGCAGCGTTTGAAGTCAAATTTTTGCACATCGCTCATATTTTTTAGTCCCGGACTAACTTTAGACAGCCTGATTATTACCAATCTGGTGTAAAAATCAATGACTGTTACCTTTTTGGTAAGTTTACCTTTATGGTAATATTCTATTAAATTTAATCAGTTAGGTAACAATTTCAGGCTAAAAAAATAGAAATGAAAAGCATCTACGACATACGACGCGACAACCTCAACGAGATAATCCGGAAGGATTTCGATAACACACAACTCCGGTTTGCCGAGAGATTCAAAAAATCAGCGAATCTCGTTAACAGGTGGAGCAAGGGGACAAAAAATATCGGCGCCAACGCGGCACGCGAGATCGAGTCGTTCGCCGGGAAAGGTCGTTTCTGGCTGGATATCGACCATCTGTCAGATACCCCGACGCTGCCGGAGATTATCGACCCGCAGGAATGGAGTGTGGAAAAGCAGGCAGCGTTTACCCTGGGTGTATGGATGGGACAGCATCCGGATCTGAACTCAGAGAAAAAGGTTTCGGAAGCGGCCGGTATCGGCCAGGCGACCGTAAATCGCATCCTGAACTGCGAAGGCTCCACCAGCATTGGCGTACTGTCGGCTATCGCCAGGGCGTTCGGCCGCGATGCATATGAGCTGATCCTGCCGCCTGGTAATGCTGGTCTGATTGACTATGACCACCATGAATACGCCGGGCTGCCGCAGGAAGAGAAAAACAAGATCGCCGCCTTCATCAAGTTCATCGTCAGCCAGAACCAGTAACCTCTAACCTACCTGTCACTCCCTGATGGGATAACTCCCCGCGCCTCATGCACTTACCAAAATGGTAAATTTTTCCTCGTCACATCTATTGACTAATTCGAAAATTGATCAGATTATTACCTTAACGGTAACAACAGGGCGTTGAATTACCAGAAACCCACCACCGGGTGGTTTTCTCATACCCCTGATATTTACCAAGTGGTAATAGTGAGGTGTGTATGCAATGGCAAATCATTAACGGCTGGTACTGCGTTACGGCATGCGGGCTGATGAGCTGGAAGTTTCGCACGCTGCCGGAAGCAATCAGCTGGGCGTTCGTCAGCAAACTGGCAGCAAAAACGGAAATGAGTATGGGGGTGAGCAAGTGAACATTCAGCAGATTAACAACCTGAAAAAAATCATGAACAACATCGATGGCGACTACCAGCTTAACCAGATGCTGTACGAGCGCCACGTCGAGCTTATCGACGCGATCAAGTTCCATCAGCTGCAAAAGCCATTCTACGAGCTGGAGCGCAAAGGCGTGCGCAGCGAGATCCTGGAAGAGCTGATGATGAGCTCTGAGTTTGAAGAATGCCTGGCCGCGTATCAGCGGGAACTCACCGGCATCATTGCCAAGTGGGATCTGGCTGACCAACTGGATACGGCGAGGAACGCAGCATGATGAATAACGTTGGAAGCATGGACAGAACCAAGTATCTCGGCGGCAGTGATGTCGCCGGTATTCTCGGGATTAGCCCGTGGCGCACTCCGCTTGAGGTTTACCTCGACAAAGTTCAGCCACGCAACAAGCCAATAGATCCAGGGAAACAGAGAGTGTTTACGCGTGGCCAGCGTATGGAGCCATACGTAATCGACCTGCTGGCTGAAGAAACAGGACTCGAAATCATCCACCGCGGGAACCGGTACATCCATCGTGATTACGGCTTTATCGCAGCTGAGATTGATGCAGAAGCAGCTACTGGAGAGAACATCGAGATCAAAACTGTTAGCCCGTTCAAGGCTAAGGAATGGGGAGAGGTTCAGACAGATGCGATCCCTGTGCATTACACGGCGCAGGCCATGCATGGGCTGATGGTTACCGGGAAACAGGTATGCGTATTTGGTGTGCTGATCGGCGGTGATGACTTCCGTATCTATCGGGTTGAGCGTGACGAAGAAACCATCCAGGCCATCCTGGAGAAAGAAGTCTCCTTCTGGGACAGGGTGATAAACCTCAACCCGCCGGAGGCCACCAGCGTAAGCGATATTTCGCTGATGTTTGAGAAGGACGCCGGTACCAGTATTGAGGCAGACGGTAAAGCTCTGTCGCTATACAACGACCTTAGAGATATGAAGTCACGCTGCAAAGCGCTGGAAGCAGAAATAGCTGTATCAGAAGAGAAACTGAAGATTTATATGCAGGATAACTCAATTCTGACGCTGGATGGTAAGCCGATCTGCACATGGAAATCTCAGGTTAGCAATCGATTTGACCAAAAGCTATTCCAGGAAAAACACCCTGCCCTTTACGAAAAATTCAAAACAGCAACGACATCACGCGTATTCAGAATGAAGTAAGGAGAAAACATGTCTACCAACGCACTTAAGGCGGCTGCGACAGGAAACCAGGTCGCGCAGCATAGCGATAAACCAACCACTCTGGCTGGCTTGCTCGCAGATCCAAAAATTAAGGCTCAGATGGCGCTGGCTCTTCCAAAGCACATGACAGCCGACCGCCTTGCGCGCATCGCTACTACAGAGATCCGCAAGATCCCAAAACTGGCAGCCTGTGACCAGGCCAGCTTCCTCGGGGCGATTATGCAATGTGCTCAACTCGGTCTTGAGCCTGGCGGCGCACTTGGCCATGCATACCTGATTCCGTTCGACAAACGCCAGAAAGTAAATGGCCGCTGGGAAACTGTATCGACAGAAGCGCAGCTGATTATTGGTTATCGAGGAATGATTGACCTCGCCCGCCGGTCAGGTCAAATCCTGAGCATATCAGCGCGCACAGTCCATGCGAACGACAAATTCAGTTACTCATACGGGCTGGAAGAAACGCTCGAGCATTCACCTTGCGAGACCGGTGACCGAGGAGAACTTACGCATGTTTACGCCGTTGCACGCCTGAAAGATGGCGGCGTTCAGTTCGAAGTTATGAGCCGGGCAGACGTTGAGAAAGTTCGTGCCCTGAGCAAAGCCGGAAGCAGCGGACCGTGGGTGGACCACTTTGACGAGATGGCCAAAAAGACGGTGATCCGTCGCCTGTTTAAATACCTGCCTGTTTCTATCGAACTGCAAAAAGCGGTTGTGATGGATGAACGAGCTGAAGCCGGCCTGAGCCAAGATAACGCAGCTGTTATCACCGGTGAGTATTCCGTCGTAGACGATGAGCAGCAGAGCATGACAGCAGTTTCTGAATCTGATCGAGAAGAAGCACGTGAATACGCTAGCGCCATTCTGAACAGCCTTGATCCTTCTGTGGATGATGCAAAGGCGCTTTTTAAGCGGGCAGAAGACGAAATAAACGCACTAGCTGAAAAGTTAGGCGATGAATACCACCAGGGATTCATGACGACGCTTAACGATATGCGTCCTGAATTTGCATAACACCACCACCGCGGCGCCGGGCGCGCCGCACTGAAAAAAGAGAGGTAACGATGAAAGGTGCATTAGGCAAAAAGGAACTGCTGGCGGTGGTGCCTGTATCGATGAGCACTATCGACCGCATGGAGAAAAACGGGGAGTTCCCTAAGCGTTTCTGGATCACAGACAAGCGCTGTGCCTGGAACAGCGAAGAGATCGAGCGCTGGCTGGATGAACGTCAGCAGAACGGCACAACGGAGTTTGCTGGAAAAAAGCCTCCGGTTGAGCAGCGAGTATTTCGCCCGGTTGGTAACGCGGCGTGACGTCGCTGGCGAGGTACTGGGAAAGGTGGTCAGGATGGTTTCTGTACCTGGCCGCCGTATCCGCCTGGCTGTTCCTGCTGGCGGTCATTTTTCGAGAGGGTTGGATACGATGAATCGGATGGAAAAATACCACGCGGATTATGTCTCGCAGCGCAAAGCGCCACCTCTTGTCGCCGTAACGCCGGCGGCAATGGAGATCGAGCAGCGCGCTATTGCTCGCGAGAACAAAGGCCAGTACCGCCTGGCCGCTCGCCTCTGGCTTGAGTGCATGGATGCGGCCACTGGCGAGGTTGAGCGAGCCCGTATCGCTATACGCCGCGATCAGTGCATTGGCCGCGGGAACCGGCTTCGCCAGGGATGCTATGCCGGGATCTGCGCCACCGCCGGGGTGATTTATGACTAACCCACACGACAGCATTCGCGTAGGAAGTATCACGCTGGTTTATTCGTCCGTACGCCGTGGCTGGCTGGCGCCGGGCGGCCAGGTTATCCAGAACCCGCTGAAGGCTCAGCGCCTGGCTGAGCAACTGAATAGTAAGAAGGTGGCAGCATGACTGATGGATATGTCAATGAACTCGAAATGGGGAAATGTGGTGAGTATTACGCAATTTTCTCATTAACAAAACAAGGGTTTATTTGTTTCCCGTCAGACCAGGGATTGCCATATGACATCGTTGTCCAAAGTGAAGGAAGGTTATTGCGAGGACAGGTCAGATCAACACTTCGTATGCGAGATTACGGTAAGTCAAAAAATGTTTACAGATTTAGCACCAGAACCGGAAAAGGGAGCATACGAGCAACTCAATGTGGATATTGTGATTTTTATGCCTTTGTTGTGATCGAGGATGAAAAAATAGGTTTCATGGCAGCAAAGGAGCTTACCAGCTGCAAAAACATTGGCTCAATAAAACAAACTTTAGAGTTTCGCACTGAAGATAAAGTTTACCCAGGACGAATTTACCCTACCGGAAAACAAAGAATTCTTGATTATTCAAGAAATATCGAATCATTTTCATCTTTTCGTCGCGTAGCTGAGCTGTTGAGGAAAAAATCATGACAACTAAAAAATACACTCTAATTTATAGCGATCCGCCATGGGCATACCGCGACAAGGCCGCTGACGGTGACCGCGGCGCCGGTTTCAAATATCCGGTTATGAATTACCTGGATATCTGCCGGCTGCCTGTGTGGGAACTGGCTGCCGACGATTGCCTTCTGGCTATGTGGTGGGTACCGACTCAGCCGGTAGAGGCACTGAAAGTCATGGAGGCCTGGGGATTCCGCCTGATGACCATGAAGGGATTCACCTGGCACAAGACGAACAAGCATAAAGGGAACAGTGCGATCGGCATGGGACATATGACCCGGGCGAACAGCGAAGACTGCCTGTTTGCGGTGCGCGGGAAACTACCGGCCCGCATGGACGCATCAATTTGCCAGCATGTCACGGCGCCGCGCCTGGAGAACTCGCGCAAGCCGGACGTTATCCGCGAGAAACTGGTGCAGCTGCTTGGCGATGTCCCGCGCATTGAGCTCTTCGCCCGCCAGTCGTCTCACGGTTTCGACGTGTGGGGTAACCAGTGCACGGCGCCGGCGGTTGAATTGCTTCCAGGCTGCGCTGTGCCGGTATTGAAGACGGAGGCCGCATGAACATTGCCGAAGAGGCCTCGCTGATACGACAACTCGAAGAGGCGCGCGCCATTATCAACCAGAGGAATGGTGAGATCATTCACCTGCAGAGAGAAGCGGCGCGCTACCGTGAGCAGCGGGATTCTGCAAACGCGATGGTTAAGTTCCTGCGCGGTCTCTTTGAGAATTCTTCGCAGGCGACACAATGAGCCGCCTCCGGGCGGACTATTGTTCATTCATCCACTTTTCAAATGCAGACGGGGAGAACGGCACCAGGTCGTATTGCTCCCCGTTTATCCATGCATCAACCATATTTGACCACTGCTGCAACATGTAGGCCCGCTGCCGGGAATACTCGGCCTTGTTGTAAACCGCCCTCACGCCCTTCTGTTCATGAGCAAGCGCCTTCTCTATCCAGTCTGACGGGAATCCCGCTTCATGCAAAAGCGTGCTCGCTGTGCGCCGCAGGTCGTGCACCGTGAGAGGTTGCAGGCTCTCCCCGGCATCCGCTGCCGCAGCAACCGCGCGATCGATGACTGAGTTCAGAGCGGCATTGGATAGCGGCTTACTGGTGCTGTAGCGACCTGGCAACAGATAATCACTCCCGCCGGCGCACATCTGCAGGCCTATCATCAGATCCTGCGCCTGAGGCGGCAGGTAGATGACGTGCGACCGGCTCCCCTTCATCCTGTCAGATGGGATCGTCCAGGTTCCTTTGCTGAAATCCACCTCTTTCCACGTCGCCATGATGAACTCGGTTTTGCGCACCATCGTGATCAGGATGAGCTTCACAGCCAGCTTTAAGGTTGGCAAAGTGCTGACGGTATCGAGAGACCTGAACAGCACGCCGATTTCTTCCGGCTGCAGGCAACGGTCACGCGGTTTAAACATGGCGATCGCTGAAGGTTTGATATCTGCGGCCGGGTTGAATAACCCGTGCCCGCGGTCATTGGCGTACCGGTAAACGCTGCTGATGATTTCACGCGCTTGCACCGCCGTCGCACGTCCGCCGCGCTCGACTATCCGATCGCAAAGATCACGTACCATAGGGGTCGTTATCTCGGACATCATTTTGTTTCCGAGAACAGGCAAAATATCCCGGTCGATTACTGATTGCTTCATAGCCCGCGTGCTGTCAGCCAGGACCACATGTTTCATGTAGGCGTCGGTATGTACCGTAAATGTTTCGGCGCCGCGGATCCGTTTGATACCGTCACGCTTCGCCGCAGCCGGCGACTGGCCTGCGTTCAGTAGCTTTTTAGCCGCTATCAGTTCATCCCTGGCTTCAGCCAGCGTGATACCGTCACGACCATACTGACCGATAACCAGCGTCTCCCGGCGGCCGTTGATGCGGTAATCGTAACGAAACGAGATGGTGCCTGAGATCAGCACGGCTACGTATAGACCGTCGCGATCGGAGACCTTGTACATTTTGCCCTGCGGTTTCAGGTTTTTTAGTTTGGTATCGGTAAGCACATTTCACCCGTGATGCATCATTTTTCTGACGGTACGAGAGTATACCGTAATGGTAATACCGTCAGGTATACCGTCAAAAAATGTGAGATAGAGTGAATAGTGTTGAAGTGATATAAAGAAAAACCCTCTGTAAAAACAGAGGGTTGCGTTTCAATTTGAGTAGATATGATTAGCTATAAGGTAGCCGTTAATCATTCCCACTCAATCGTTGCTGGCGGCTTGCCGCTGATGTCATACACCACGCGGGAGATACCGTTCACTTCATTGATGATACGGTTGGAGACGCGGCCGAGGAAATCGTACGGCAGGTGTGCCCAGTGCGCGGTCATGAAGTCGATGGTTTCCACCGCACGCAGGGAAACCACCCAGTCGTATTTACGGCCATCGCCCATCACGCCGACGGAACGAACCGGCAGGAACACAGTGAACGCCTGGCTGACTTTGTTATACAGGTCAGCTTTGTGCAGCTCTTCGATGAAGATAGCGTCCGCACGACGCAGCAGGTCGCAGTACTCTTTCTTCACTTCGCCCAGCACGCGCACGCCAAGGCCGGGGCCCGGGAACGGGTGACGGTAGAGCATGTCGTACGGCAGGCCCAGTTCCAGGCCGATCTTACGCACTTCGTCTTTGAACAGCTCACGCAGCGGCTCAACCAGGCCCATCTTCATCTCTTTCGGCAGGCCGCCCACGTTGTGGTGAGATTTGATGACGTGCGCTTTACCGGTGGCGGAAGCGGCAGATTCGATAACGTCAGGGTAGATGGTACCCTGCGCCAGCCATTTGACGTCGTCCAGCTTCAGCGCTTCTTCGTCGAACACTTCCACGAAAACGCGACCGATAATTTTACGCTTCGCTTCCGGATCGCTTTCACCCGCCAGCGCGTCGAGGAAACGCTGCTCGCCTTCAACGTGAACAATGTTCAGGCCAAAGTGGTCGCCAAACATCTCCATCACCTGCTGCGCTTCGTTCAGGCGCAGCAGACCGTTGTCCACGAATACGCAGGTCAGGTTTTTGCCGATAGCGCGGTGCAGCAGCATCGCGGTCACCGAAGAGTCCACACCGCCGGAGAGGCCGAGGATCACTTTGTCGTCGCCAACCTGCTGACGGATACGCTCAACGGCGTCGTCAATGATTTTCGCCGGGGTCCACAGCGCTTCGCACTGGCAGATGTCGCGCACGAAGCGCTCCAGCATACGCATCCCCTGACGGGTGTGGGTCACTTCCGGGTGGAACTGCACGCCGTAGAAGCGTTTTTCTTCGTTGGCCATAATGGCGAACGGGCAGTTGTCGGTGCTAGCGACGGTTACGAAGTCCGCCGGGATAGCGGTCACTTTGTCGCCGTGGCTCATCCACACGTCCAGCAGCGGTTTGCCGTCTGCGGTCAGGGAATCTTCGATACCGCGCACCAGCGCGCTGTCGTTAACTACTTCAACCTGTGCGTAACCAAACTCACGCTCGTTAGAACCTTCTACATGGCCGCCCAGCTGCATCGCCATGGTCTGCATGCCGTAGCAGACGCCAAATACCGGCACGCCGGCTTCGAACACATACTGCGGCGCGCGCGGGCTGTTCTCTTCGGTGGTGCTTTCCGGGCCGCCGGAAAGAATGATGCCGCTTGGATTAAATTCGCGGATCTGTGCTTCCGTGACATCCCATGCCCACAGCTCACAGTAGACGCCCAGCTCACGCACGCGACGCGCCACCAGCTGAGTATACTGAGACCCGAAGTCGAGGATGAGGATGCGATGTTTATGAATGTTTTCCGTCATTGACGCTAATTCCGAGGCAAGTGAAACAGAGTAAATAAATCGCCCGACGCAAGGTCGGGCGAAGAAATCAGGAGCCCAGACGGTAGTTCGGGGACTCTTTGGTGATGGTCACGTCGTGAACGTGGCTTTCCTGAATGCCCGCACCGCTGATGCGTACGAATTCAGCTTTGGTACGCAGCAGGTCAATGGTACCACAGCCGGTCAGACCCATACAGGAACGCAGACCGCCCATCTGCTGGTGAATGATCTCTTTCAGGCGGCCTTTATAGGCCACGCGGCCTTCGATACCTTCCGGCACCAGTTTGTCAGCGGCGTTATCGCTCTGGAAATAGCGATCAGAGGAGCCTTTGGACATCGCGCCAAGGGAGCCCATCCCGCGGTAGGATTTGTAAGAGCGACCCTGATAGAGTTCGATTTCACCCGGGGACTCTTCGGTACCCGCCAGCATGGAGCCAACCATCACCGCCGCCGCACCGGCGGCGATCGCTTTGGCGATATCGCCGGAGAAACGGATACCGCCGTCAGCGATAACCGGAATACCGGTCCCTTCCAGCGCTTCCACCGCGTCGGAAACAGCGGTGATCTGCGGCACACCCACGCCGGTGACGATACGGGTAGTACAGATGGAGCCCGGGCCGATGCCCACTTTCACCGCGCTGCAGCCGGCTTCCGCCAGCGCGCGTGCGCCTGCGCCAGTGGCGACGTTGCCGCCGATGATCTGCAGGTCAGGATATTTCGCGCGCGTTTCACGGATACGCTGCAGAACGCCTTCTGAGTGACCGTGCGAGGAGTCGATCAGCAGAACGTCAACGCCTGCCGCTACCAACGCGTCTACGCGCTCTTCGTTGCCGGCACCGGCGCCGACCGCCGCGCCTACGCGCAGACGGCCCTGCTCATCTTTACAGGCGTTCGGTTTACGTTCTGCTTTCTGGAAGTCTTTGACGGTGATCATGCCGCGCAGGTGGAAGCTCTCATCCACGACCAGCGCTTTCTCGACGCGTTTTTCGTGCATCTTAGCGAAGACCACTTCACGGCTTTCGCCTTCACGAACGGTGACCAGACGCTCTTTCGGCGTCATGTAGACGCTGACCGGCTGGTTCAGATCGGTGACGAAACGCACGTCGCGGCCGGTGATGATGCCGACCAGCTCGTTTTCTTCGGTAACAACCGGGTAGCCGGCGAAACCGTTGCGCTCGGTCAGCTCTTTCACTTCACGCAGAGTGGTCGTCGGCAGAACAGTCTGCGGGTCGGTGACCACGCCGGACTCATGTTTCTTCACGCAACGAACTTCTTCCGCCTGGCGCTCGATGGACATGTTTTTGTGAATAAAGCCGATGCCGCCTTCCTGTGCCAGGGCAATAGCCAGACGCGCTTCCGTTACGGTATCCATGGCTGCGGAGAGCATAGGAATATTCAGACGAATGGTTTTCGTCAGCTGAGTGCTGAGATCGGCAGTATTCGGCAGAACGGTAGAATGAGCGGGAACGAGGAGGACGTCGTCAAACGTCAGGGCTTCTTTAGCGATACGTAGCATGGGCAATATCTCGACCAGGGTGGATAAATATTGCCGTGGCATTATACAGAGCGTAACCGATTGCATCTACCCTTTTTTGCAAATAATACTTGCCATCCCCTCTGAGCGCGTTACTATCGACTGAATAACCTGCTGATTTAAAGTTTGATCTTGCTCACATGTTACCCTCTCAATCCCCCGCAATTTTTACCGTAAGCCGCCTCAATCAGACGGTGCGTCTGCTGCTTGAGCGCGAAATGGGTCAGGTTTGGATCAGCGGCGAGATCTCTAACTTCAGCCAGCCCTCCTCCGGCCACTGGTACTTCACCTTAAAAGACGATAACGCCCAGGTGCGCTGCGCGATGTTCCGCAACAGCAACCGCCGGGTCACGTTCCGCCCGCAGCACGGGCAGCAGGTGCTGGTTCGCGCCAACATCACGCTGTATGAGCCGCGCGGCGACTACCAGATTATCGTCGAAAGCATGCAGCCCGCCGGCGAAGGGTTGCTGCAGCAGAAGTATGAGCAGCTGAAAGCGCAGTTAACGGCGGAAGGACTGTTCGAGCAAAAACATAAGCAGGCGCTCCCCTCTCCCGCCCACTGCGTCGGCGTCATCACCTCGAAAACCGGTGCCGCGCTGCACGATATTCTCCATGTCCTCAGGCGCCGCGATCCCGGGCTGCCGGTGATCATCTACCCAACCGCGGTCCAGGGTGACGACGCCCCCGGGCAGATTGTGCGCGCCATCGCGCTGGCCAACGCGCGCCAGGAGTGTGACGTACTGATTGTCGGACGCGGCGGCGGTTCGCTGGAGGATCTGTGGAGTTTTAACGATGAGCGGGTGGCGCGGGCTATTTTCGCCAGCCAGATCCCTATCGTCAGCGCCGTCGGCCATGAAACCGACGTCACGATCGCTGATTTTGTTGCCGACCTGCGGGCACCGACTCCCTCAGCCGCCGCGGAAATCGTCAGCCGCAACCAGCAGGAGCTGCTGCGCCAGCTGCAGTCCGGACAGCAGCGGCTGGAAATGGCGATGGACTATTTCCTCGCCAGTCGCCAGCGCCGTTTTACCCAGCTGTTCCATCGCCTGCAGCAACAGCATCCACAGCTGCGCTTGGCCCGCCAGCAGACCGCCCTGGAACGCCTGCGCCAGCGGATGCGTATCGCCGTGGAGTCACAGCTTAAGCGCGCAGAACAGCGGCAAAAGCGCACCGTTCAGCGTCTGAATCACTACAACCCGCAGCCACGGATCCACCGCGCGCAGTCGCGGATCCAGCAGCTGGAATACCGGCTGGCGGAAATTATGCGTGGCCGCCTCAGCGAGCGGCGTGAACGGTTTGGCAACGCGGTGACCCATCTGGAGGCGGTGAGCCCCTTAGCCACCCTGGCGCGGGGCTACAGCGTCACCTCGGTGAGCGACGGTACGGTGCTGAAGCAGACAAAACAGGTCAAAACCGGCGATCTGCTCACCACCCGCCTGAAAGACGGCTGGGTCGAAAGCGAAGTGAAGCAGATCGCGACGGTGAAAAAAACGCGGGCCAGAAAGCCTTCGCCCACTAAACCAGCGGAATAAATTCCACCCGTTTTTTCGAGATAAGGCCATGCCCATGCTGGCAAAAGTAATCCACTGCGCCGCACGCCTTCAGCACCTCCAGCGGCTGGTGGCATTCCGGGCAGCGGGCCTCAAGGGTAAATACCCTTTCGCACTGGGCGCAATGCGCGCTACTGCCTTTGACATCTAACGGCGCGTGGCACAGAGGGCAATCAAGTTCCATAACCATTCCTTTCAACGTTTATCTGCACCTATTTTATCATGTTCCGGGTTTAATGCGGGCCGCGTAATTGCTGCTGCAACCTGAGCAGCCATTCCACTTCCTCAAGCCTACGCTGCGTTAGCCCGGCCACGCTGTCCGGCGCCCGGATAAACAGATTATCAGCGCCGAGGATCTGCTCATCAAGACAGTGCGTATAGATCGCCCCGGGCCGGGTCCAGCGCTGCACCCGCTCGCCGTCCTGTAGCGTCACCACTTCGCCCTCAGGGGCGCGATCGAAGGTAATTATTCGCCCGTCCCGCAGTCCTATCCGCATTCCCTTTTGCCCGCCCGCGGGACCCGCGTATTTGTTGAGCCAGATATTGAGCGGGATAGTGCCCAGGGTTCCCTGCAGATGCGCCTCCCCCTCGGCAGTGCTCGTATCCCCAGGAGCAATGTCATGGCCGAGGCGGTCTTTCGCCACCCGAAGGGAAAGGCTCAGCGCCGTATCGCCTCCGCTGGCGTGCAGGGTTTCGCGGAGCATCGCCAGGACATGGGTGCCGATATCGAGGATCACCCCATCAGGGTGACGCAGCTGCCAGGTATCCAGCTCCCCGGTGGCAAAATTGAGTGCGACCGGCTCACCAGCGCTGTTAAAGCCGCTTGGCTCCTGCAAATAACCTTCGATCCAGACGATATCCTGCGCTGACAGGTGCGGCGGAGGCAGGCCGCTGGTCTCCCCTTCCGCCCGCCACAGCGGGCCAGGAGCGTTCAGCGCAACGCCTCGCGCCATCCAGTGGTCAAGAGCCAGCACTCTCGCGGCCTGCTCAGTCGGCGCCAGCAGCGCCCGCAGCCGGGCGGCCTGCTCAAGGTTGGCCACGATCGGCTTTTCCACCACGATGCGGGAAATGCCGCTGGCTAACGCCCTCTCCAGTACGGGCAGATGCTGAAGTGATGAGGTGGTAATGAAGAGCGTATCCAGGGGTTCGGCCAGCAGCGCCGACAGCGAACTACAGCGCTGGATCCCCGGCAGCGCTCTGCTGCAGTCCAGGTCATAGCCCTGGCAGCGGTCGATGACGTCCCCCAGGCGACGCAGCGCCGGTAAATAGGCGGTTTCCGCCACCGCGCCGAGGCCGATAAAACCAATCTGCATAGTAAGTCCACCTTTGAGCCGCTCTGTTCCCGGCGAAGTATCTCGGGATTATGGCGGAAGGTTTTGACATTTACCGGCATGGCGGCCACAAAAAACCCGCCGAAGCGGGTTTAATGATTATTTGCTTTTCTTGATGTGCTTGATCAAGCGCTTACGTTTACGCATCTGGTTCGGCGTCAGGGTGTTACGCTTGTTAGCGAACGGGTTTTCCCCTTCCTTGAACTGGATCCGGATTGGCGTGCCCATCACGTCCAGGGATTTACGGAAGTAGTTCATCAGATAGCGCTTGTAGGAATCCGGCAGATCCTTGACCTGGTTACCGTGGATCACCACGATAGGCGGGTTGTAGCCCCCGGCGTGGGCGTATTTCAGCTTCACGCGACGGCCACGCACCAGCGGTGGCTGATGATCTTCCGCCGCCATGTTCATGATCCGGGTCAGCATCGCGGTGCTTACGCGGCGCGTAGCGCTGTCGTAGGCTTCGCGTACCGATTCAAACAGGTTGCCGACGCCGCTGCCGTGCAGGGCGGAGATGAAGTGCACCCGGGCAAAGTCGATAAAGCCCAGACGATAGTCGAGGGTCTCCTTCACCTGCTCCTTCACTTCCTGACTCAGGCCATCCCACTTGTTAACGACGATCACCAGCGAACGGCCGCTGTTAAGAATAAAGCCCAGCAGCGAGAGGTCCTGGTCGGAGATCCCTTCGCGAGCATCGATCACCAGCAGCACGACGTTGGCGTCTTCAATCGCCTGCAGCGTTTTGATCACCGAGAACTTTTCCACGACGTCGGTGATTTTCCCGCGCTTGCGCACCCCGGCGGTATCGATGAGCACGTATTCGCGCTCGTCACGCTGCATCGGGATATAAATGCTGTCACGGGTGGTGCCCGGCATATCGTAGACCACCACGCGATCTTCACCGAGAATGCGATTGGTGAGGGTTGATTTACCGACATTAGGACGCCCGACAATCGCCAGCTTGATCGGCAGATCCTGCGGATTGAAGTCGTCTTCCGGCTCTTCTTCCGCTTCGCCATTCTGCTCGGCTTCGAATTTCGCCCAGTATTCGGCGTCTTCATCCACTTCTTCCTGCGGATTAACCTCATCGACCCATGGCAGCAGGGCCTGCTCCAGCAGGCTGGTCACGCCGCGGCCGTGCGAAGCGGCAATCGGATAGATATCGCCCAGGCCGAGCGACCAGAAGTCCGCCATCGCCTGGTCGACGTCGATGCCGTCGGTTTTGTTAGCCACCAGGAAGGTGGGCTTTTCACGAGAGCGCAGGTGTTTAGCGATCGCGATGTCCGCCGGCATCAGGCCCGCACGCGCATCGACCATAAACAGCACCACATCGGCCTCTTCGATTGCCAGCAGCGACTGCTCCGCCATCCGGGTTTCCACGCCCTCTTCCGTACCATCAATACCACCGGTATCGATACAGATGAATTCGCGGCCTTCGACTTCGGCCCGACCGTACTTACGGTCACGAGTCAGCCCCGGGAAATCCGCAACCAGCGCATCACGAGTGCGCGTCAGGCGGTTAAAGAGCGTGGATTTTCCAACGTTAGGGCGCCCGACAAGCGCGACCACAGGTATCATGTTAAATGCCTCATACAATCACTAAGCAACATCGTCTTAACGACGTTTTTAAAAAAGTCAAAACGGCCCCTGTCTGCCAGGGGCCGTTTCTTAATCACTCACGACAGCGGTAATTAACGCGTAATCGCGTACAGCGTACCGTCTTTCGCCTGGATCAGCAGTCGACCATCGGCAACCACCGGGTCGGTCAGGAAGCCGGAACTATCGACTTTCTGCTGCGCCACAAAATGGCCATCTTCCGGATTAACCCAGTGCATGTAGCCTTCGCTATCGCCGACGACCAGATTGCCATTATACAACACCGGCGCGGTCAGCAAACGGTGCAGCAGATCGCTTTGCGTCCACAGGGTTACACCGCCGTCGGTGGTCAGTGCCAGCAGGCGATCGTTCTGGTCAACCAGGTAGATACGGTTACCATCGACGATGAAATCATTCACCGAACCCAGCTCGCGTTTCCACATAATCTGGCCGCTACGCAGGTCCAGCGCGGTCAGGTTGCCGTTATAAGCCAGCGCATAAACCACACCGTTAACGATGATCGGCGTCGTGTCGACGTCGTTCAGGCGGTCAATTTCCGTCGGGCCGGTGGCCGTAGAAATACGCTGCTGCCAAATCATCTGCCCCTGCTGCATCAATACTGCACTGACGCGGCCGTTGTCGCCGCCGACGATCGCCGCGCCGTAGGCGGTCGCAGGCGCAGACTCGCCGCGCAGGGAGAGCGCCGGCATATCGAGGTTAACGGTCCACTTCACGGCCCCATCGGTCTCGTTTAGCGCCTGCAGCTGGCCGTTACTGGTATGCACCAGCACCATGCCATCGCTCACCACCGGACGCGACAGCGCCTCGCCGGCGACACGGGTTTGCCAGGCCACGGTACCATCGCTGGTATTCAGCGCATACAGCTGCGCTTTCTCGCTGCCGATATAAACATGGCCGCCAGAGACGGTCACCCCGCCAGAAAGCAGCGCTGGCGTGCGCGAGAACCAGCCATCTTTCTCCGCCAGATTCACCGACCACACCTCTTTGCCGTCGTCGGCGTTCAGCGCTTTGACGGTGCCTTTACGGTCAGCAGCATACACTACGCCGTCGGCAAAGGCCGGATGAAGGTTAGAGTAAAATTCGCCGATACCATCGCCAACCGAGGTGCTCCAGGACGTGGACGGCGTAAACTGGTTTTCTACCGTCGGCAGCGGTGACATTTTCACCACATCTTCTTCGCTATTAAACAGCGAACACCCGCTCAGCAAGGTAACGGAAAGCAGCCCTGGCAACAGTAATTTACGCAATTGCATCGAGTCCCTCTCAGATGGACAAATTATTCATTTTCATACGCATCATTTCGCTGAGCGCAGGAGAAGCATCGCTTTTCACGCCAGCTTCCCACGCCGCACGGGCCCCTTGCTTATCGCCTTTGCTCAACAGAATTTCGCCGCGCAAATCGGCCACAATGGCGGTCCAGCCCTCACCTTTGATGCTGTCGAGGGTTTTCAGCGCCGCATCAGCCTGTTTCATTTGCAGCTGAACGCGGGCCAGACGCATACTGATAACCGATTTCAGATTATCATCAGATGCGGCCGCCAGCCCCTGCTGCAGCTGCTTTTCAGCGTTCGGCAGATCGTTCTGTTCAACAAAATGCTGTGCCAGCTCGAGAGAGGCGAAGGCGCCGTAGGTATTTTTATTGTCAGCCGCGAATTTCTCTGCCCCTGACAGCACTTCTGGCGTATTCGATTTCAGCGCGGAAGTCGCCTTCTCGTAAGCCAGCGACGCGTCTCTGGCGGTATCCTGCTGATGGGAGGTCCAGTAGCGCCAGCCAACCAGCGCGCCAATCCCTAAAATCACCCCGACCGCCAGCGCTTTGCCGTTTTCGGCAAAGAAACGCTTCAGCGCATCGACCTGATCGTTCTCGTTGTTAAAAGTTTCCACGCAGTCCTTCTCCTGACTAATAATTCCCGGGAGATTAACCCAGAAGTGTGCGCAAATGCGCGGCAACGCTCTCCTGCGTTACGGTAGTTTGCTCACCTGAGCGTAAATCCTTCACTACCACGTTTCCGTCAGCAATCTCTGATTCACCGACCACCAGCGCGACGCGCGCCCCCCACTTGTCAGCGCGGGCGAACTGCTTCTTAAAGTTGCCGCCGCCGTGGTTGGTCATCAGCTTCACGCCGGGCAGCGCATCGCGAACCTGCTCAGCCAGACGCATTGCAGCAGACTGAGTATCGGTCCCGGAGGCTACCAGGTATATATCGACAACAGGATCGGCTTTAAATTCCGGATTCACTGCCTGGACCAGTAAAACAAGACGTTCCAGCCCCATGGCAAAACCCACGCCCGGGGTAGCGCGACCGCCCAGCTGCTCAACCAGGCCGTCGTAACGACCGCCGGCGCAGACGGTGCCCTGGGAACCAAGGCTGGTGGTCACCCACTCGAACACGGTGCGGTTATAGTAATCAAGGCCGCGCACCAGGCGCTGGTTGACGGTGTAGCGGATCCCGGCATCGTCAAGCAGCGCGCACAGGCCGGCAAAGTGGGCTTTCGACTCTTCGTCAAGATAATCGCCGAGCGCCGGCGCGTCGTTGAGCAGCGCCTGAACGTCCGGGTTTTTGGAGTCCAGCACCCGCAGCGGGTTGGTATACATCCGGCGTTTACTGTCTTCATCCAGTTTATCGGTAAACTGCTCCAGGTATGCCACCAGCGCGTCGCGGTAGTTGGCGCGCGCTTCCAGCGAACCGATGGAGTTCAGCTCCAGGCTGACGTGCTCGGAGATGCCCAGCTCACGCCACCAGCGCGCGGTAAGCATAATCAGCTCCGCGTCGATGTCCGGGCCCTGCAGGCCAAACACTTCGGCGCCGATCTGATGGAACTGGCGGTAGCGACCTTTCTGCGGGCGCTCGTGACGGAACATTGGCCCGACGTACCACAGACGCTGTTCTTGATTGTACAGCAGACCATGTTCGATGCCGGCACGTACGCAGCCCGCCGTCCCTTCCGGACGCAGCGTCAGGCTGTCGCCATTGCGGTCTTCGAAGGTATACATCTCTTTTTCAACCACGTCGGTCACTTCGCCGATCGCGCGTTTGAATAACGGGGTCTGCTCTACAATCGGCAAACGGATTTCGCTGTAACCGTAGCTACCGAGCACCTGCTTCAGTGAGCCTTCAATGCGCTGCCAGAGAGCGGTTTCGCCCGGCAGATAATCGTTCATGCCACGGATGGCTTGAATGTTCTTTGCCACGTTTATTCTCTTTATATATACAAAAATGAACCCCGGCGCCTCGCGCCCGCAGGTTCAATCATACACGGGAAGCGTATCGCTTCCCAACACGTTATTTTGCTTCAACCTGTTGAACGTCAATCCGACGGGCTTCATCGAGCATCGAGGCTTTGGCGCGGATCCGCGCTTCCAGCTGGTCGATCATGTCGTTGTTATCCAGGCGATCTTTACGCACGCCGTCTTCATACAGGCCGCTTTTCTTGTTGCCGCCTGTGACGCCAAGGGTGGAGACCAGCGCTTCGCCCGGGCCGTTCACCACGCAACCGATGATCGAAACATCCATCGGGGTGATGATATCTTCCAGACGCTGCTCCAGAGCATTCACCGTACCGATAACGTCAAACTCCTGGCGTGAACAGGTCGGGCAGGCGATAAAGTTAATGCCGCGGGAACGAATACGCAGAGATTTGAGGATATCGAAGCCGACCTTGATCTCTTCCACCGGATCCGCCGCCAGCGAGACGCGCAGCGTATCGCCGATCCCCTCGGACAGCAGTAGTCCCAGACCGATCGCCGATTTTACCGCGCCGCTGCGCGCGCCGCCCGCTTCGGTGATCCCAAGATGCAGCGGCTGATCGATCTGTTTCGCCAGCAGACGATAGGATTCCACCGCCAGGAAGACATCGGAGGCTTTAACGCTGACTTTAAACTGATCGAAGTTCAGACGATCGAGATGATCGACATGACGCATGGCGGATTCGAGCAGCGCCTGCGGCGTCGGCTCGCCATATTTTTCCTGCAGATCTTTTTCCAGCGAGCCGGCGTTGACGCCGATGCGGATCGGGATGTTTTTATCGCGAGCGCAATCTACAACCATGCGGATGCGCTCTTCGTTGCCGATGTTGCCCGGGTTGATACGCAGGCAGTCGACGCCATATTCCGCCACTTTCAGCGCAATACGGTAGTCAAAGTGGATATCGGCGACCAGCGGGAAGTTAACCTGCTGTTTGATAAGTTTGAACGCCTCAGCAGCGTCCATCGTCGGAACAGAGACACGGACAATGTCCGCGCCTACGCGCTCTAACGCTTTGATTTGATTTACGGTCGCCGCCACATCGGTGGTGCGCGTATTGGTCATTGACTGAACGGCGATGGGAGCCCCATCGCCAATTGGCACATTACCAACGTAAATACGTTTAGATTTTCTACGTTGAATCGGAGCCTGGTTATGCATGAAAAATCTCCCGCGTTACCCGTCTGTTACTGCGCCGGTGATGATTCGGCATTGAGGGTCAGACGCGCAACCTGGTTAGTTCTGATAAAACGACTTAAATCGACAGGCTTGCCCAGATACTGGATCTGTACCGCGGCCGGGGCGCCAATTTTCAGCTTATACGGCGCCTGACCGCTCAGGTTCAGGTTACCGCCTTTACGCTGCAGGCCGCTGAACAGTTTTTTACCGGTGGCATCGCTCACTTCCAGCCAGCAGTCGGCGGAAAAGTTCATCACCAGATCCTGCGCCGACGCCGCCGGAGTCGTGACGTTCGCCTGATCGGTCGGCAACGGCGAGGCTGGGGTGGTAGCCGGAGCTGCCGGCGTCGTCCCCGCGGTATCGACATTGGCCTGGGAAGGGGCCACGACAGCGTTATTATCCGCTGGCGTCTGGGCCGGCGCGCTGGTGGTCGGTGCGCTGGCGGTATCGGTTGGCGCGCTGTTCGCGGCGCTATCGGCGGTCGGGGCTGCAGGGGCGCTGGTATCCAGCGGCACGTTCTGGCTGTTGGCGTCGCCGCCGTTCAGCTCAGCGGAAGACTGATCGGCCATGGTCGAAATCTCTTCCTGCTGCGCCTTATGGTCTTGCCACCACCAGGCGCCGCTCAGACCGATAACCACAAACAGCACCAGCCAGGTGAAGCTCATCAGCCAGCCGTCGCGCTTTTTGCGGCGCTTGCCTAAAGAGAAACTCTGCATTGGCGCGACTTTCGCCGCGCGGATGGGCGCCTGCTTGGCCATCATCGGCAGCAGCTCGTCTTCTGGAATATGTACGAGGCGAGCGTAGGAGCGGATGTACCCGCGCAGGAAGGTGGAGGCGAGGTCGGCGGGGGCCTTATCGTCTTCAATATCACGAACCGTGGACACCTTCAGGCATAAGCGTTCGGCCACCGCTTGCTGGCTAAGTCCGAGTTGTTCGCGGGCGTGACGCAGACGCGCGCCCGTGGTGTTTGCTTCTTGATGATCTTGAGTGGCTTCAGTATTCATTCGCTACAACTACTGGTACGTGAAATTTAAAGTTCAGCGCGGGAAAAAGCCGGCGCCGCGAGACATCTGTGCTACGTCAGCCTCACAGTATAGGACTGTCAGCCGCGCGATCACAGAGACGAATCAAAATTGAATGCTAAGCGGTTGTTGTGCCGCTACATACTGCCTCAAAGTCGACAAAAACGCACCGTAATTATTAACCGAATCAGCGTATTTCGCCTGGCTATCGGCCATAAATATGACCCGTGCCGCCTGCGCTGCACGGGTCATCATTTGTCAGACCGCTTTTACGTCAATCGCTTCGCCCTGCATCCGCTTACGCAGCGTACGCTTGGTACGGTCAATGACGTCGCCCGCCAGCTGGCCGCAGGCGGCATCGATATCGTCGCCGCGCGTTTTACGCACGATGGTCGTAAAGCCGTACTCCATCAGGACTTTGGAGAAACGGTCGATGCGGCTGTTGGAGCTGCGGCCATACGGCGCGCCCGGGAACGGGTTCCATGGGATCAGGTTGATCTTGCACGGCGTATCTTTCAGCAGCGCCGCCAGCTCATGGGCGTGCTCGGTGCCGTCGTTGACGTGATCCAGCATCACGTACTCGATGGTCACCCGGCCCTGGTTGGCGTTGGACTTCGAAATATAGCCGCGCACCGAGTTGAGGAACGTCTCGATGTTGTACTTTTTGTTGATCGGGACGATTTCGTCGCGAATGGTGTCGTTCGGCGCGTGCAAGGAGATCGCCAGCGCAACATCGATCATATCGCCGAGTTTATCCAGCGCCGGCACCACGCCGGAGGTAGACAAGGTCACACGACGCTTGGAAAGGCCAAAGCCGAAATCGTCGAGCATGATTTCCATCGCCGGAACGACGTTGTTGAGGTTCAGCAGCGGCTCGCCCATGCCCATCATTACTACGTTGGTAATGGGACGCACGCCGGTGGTCTTCACCGCGCCGACGATCTTCGCCGCGCGCCAGACCTGGCCGATAATTTCGGATACCCGCAGGTTGCGGTTAAAGCCCTGCTGGGCGGTGGAGCAGAATTTGCACTCCAGCGCGCAGCCTACCTGGGAGGAGACGCACAGGGTGGCGCGGTCTTCTTCCGGGATATAGACGGTCTCGACGCGCTGATCGCCAACGGCAATCGCCCATTTAATGGTCCCGTCGGTTGAGCGTTGCTCTTCAATCACTTCCGGGGCGCGGATCTCCGCCACTTCTTTCAGTTTACTGCGCAGGACTTTGTTGATGTCGGTCATCTCATCAAAGTCGTCGCAGCAGTAGTGATACATCCATTTCATCACCTGATCGGCGCGGAAAGGCTTCTCGCCCATGTTTTTGAAAAACTCGCGCATCTGCTGACGGTTTAAATCCAGCAGGTTGATTTTGGCATCTTTGTTCGGCACCGTCAGAGCGGCGGTATCAGGCGTGACAATTTGTTCAGACATAATATTTTCCGGCCTCGTTATTACACGTTATGGCCCCAGGTGGGTTGAAAAAGAAACGCCCCGGAGAGCGACTGCTCGTCCAGGGGCGCTATATTCTACAAATTCTGGCGCATCATTGCCACGTTTGCACAAAGCAATGAAAAAAAATCTGTAACTGACTGCTCAATCCTCTAAGGCTTTTCGATTGTCGCAAGGCGGCAAGCAAGTGACAAATTCGTCGGGAACGAATTTGACCAGCCGTAGGCTGGCCTCCGGTGAGAGGCAGGAGCCTCTCATTAATCCCCGGGAGCATAGATAACTATGTGACCGGGGTGAACGCGCGCAGCCGACGCCGCGACGGTCGAAAAGACGAGGTTTGTATCTCCAAAGTATTTCAGGTCACAGCGAGACGGCGAGTTCGCAAATCCCCGGGAGCATAGATAACTATGTGACCGGGGTGCGCGAAGGAAGCCAACAATGCTGTGGCGTGAAAGACGCAGGAGATTAGCGAGTGCGCGGGCAAACCTCGCCTTCAGCAAAGAAGAACGCGATTTCGCGGGCAGCGGATTCTACAGAGTCGGAACCGTGGGTGCCGTTCTCGGTGAAGCTGTCAGCGTAGTCAGCGCGCAGGGTACCCGCCAGGGCGTTTGCCGGATTGGTGGCGCCCAGCAGGTCACGGTGACGCTGTACCGCATTTTCGCCTTCCAGAACGGAAACCACGATCGGGCCGGAGGTCATGAACTCAACCAGACCGTCGAAGAACGGGCGACCTTCGTGCTCAGCATAAAAACCACGAGCCTGTTCAACGGTCAGGTGCAGCATTTTGGTGCCGACGATTTTGAACCCTGCAGCTTCAAAGCGGGAAAAGATGCTGCCAATAACGTTTTTTGCCACCGCGTTTGGTTTGATGATGGAAAAAGTACGTTCAATAGCCATGATTACCTCTAATTAAATGTTCTGTTGTTGCACATACGATTGTATGGCCTGGCGCGCATTATAATGAGCATCCCCGCCCCTGCCTACGGATGAAGGTAACATTTTGTTAAAATAAGATGAGTATTGAAAACACAAACCGCCAACAACAAATTTACCCTGGTTATTGCAGGGTAAAGCTGGCGGCCGCCGTCTGACCCGCTTCATCCATCACTACCAACTGCCACTCGCCGGGTTTATCCAGCGTTAGCGTGGTTCTTGCGCCGGCGGCCTCTAACGGTTCGCCATTAATAAACCACCAGCGCCGCCCCTCCCCACCGCTGGTTTGTAGCGGCAACATCACCCGCGCCTCACCCGGGAGACGTTTTATCACCGCCCCATCACGGATGCCGGACAGCACCAGCGGCGCGGTATCCTGAGTCTGTAACGGCGGGCATGACTCCGATGCCGGTCCCAGGCGCGCGCGCCGCCTTTCGCTGGCCGGCAGCCAGGGATCCAGCGGCAGCGGCCAGACTTCGACCTGGCTTTCCCGAGCGCCGGGACAATCCGCCGCCACCCGTTCGCCGTGTTCATTGCGCCACACCGGGAAGCGGATCCCGCGTACGCTCTCCTGCCCCGGCAGCAGCAGGGTCGGCGGCTGGCTGGCATCCAAAAGCCAGCTGGCCAGGCGACGACGACAGTTGCTGTCGCCCGCCGGCAGATCCTGCCCGCCAGGCCAGCAGATTGTCCCCTGGCTGACCGTTGCCGGGCGCGGATCGCTCGGCAGCCCGCCGCGGCTCATCGCCGGGCGGGCCAGCAGCAGATTATTGACCTGGTTGAGCAGCGGCACGGCGCTGGCGAAGCCAAACTGGCCCACCACCGGCGTACCGTCCGGGCGCCCGGTCCAGATGCCTATCAGATATCGCGCATTGAGGCCGACCGCCCACGCGTCGCGATAGCCGTAGCTGGTGCCGGTTTTCCACGCCAGCGGCACCGCCTGCGGCAGCGAGGCATCGGGAACCGGTTGCGCTTCGCCGGCCAAAATACGCCGGACGATCCATGCCGCCCCGGGCGACATCAGCGCGCGCTCGGTCAATGGATCGCTCGGCTTCAGGCGCAGCCGCGCCGCCTTGCCATGGCGGGCGAAGGCGCTGTACGCCGCGACAATATCTTCCAGCCGCGCCCCGGCGCCGCCGAGGATTAGCGACAGATTCGGCTCTGCGCCAGCGGGCAGCGTCAGGGGCAGCCCGGCGTTGCGTAAATTAGCCGCAAAGCGTTTTGGTCCATAGGCTTCGAGCACCTGCACCGCCGGCAGATTCAGCGACCGAACCAGCGCCTCGCTGGCGCTCACCGGGCCATGAAACCCGCTGTCGAAATTACCGGGGCGATAATCGCTAAAACGCCGTGGCACATCCTGTAATAGCGATGCCGGGTGAATCAGCCCCTCATCCATCGCCATCGCGTAGATAAAGGGTTTCAGCACCGACCCCGGCGAGCGTACCGCCGAGACCATATCAATATGGCCGAAGCGGCTGTCGTCGGTGATATCCGCCGAGCCCACCCAGCCGCGAACTTTCATATCCGTGTGGTCGACGACGACCATCGCCAGCGAACTGCGCGGCGGCAGGCGCGATTTCCAGTTCAGCGCCAGATCTTCCAGTTGCCGCTGCAGTCCGGCATCCAGAGTCGTCACCACCTTTTCATCACGACTGGTCGCCAGCGCCCGGCGTGAAAAAAGCGGCGCCAGCTGCGGCATCTGGCGCGGAAACAGCCATACTGGCTCCTCCATCGCTTCCTTTACCGCCTGCTCCGGCCAGACGCCCTGGCTGACCATTCGCGTAAGCACTTTATCACGCGCCGCCTGGGCCCGCTGCGGCCAGCGGTCCGGACGTAAACGACTGGGCGCCTGGGGAAGTACCGCCAGCAGCGCCGCCTCGCCGTAGCTAAGCCTGGCAGGCGGCTTACCGAGATAGGCCCAGCTGGCCGCGCCGATCCCCTGCAGGGTGCCGCCAAACGGCGCGCGGTTCAAATAGAGGGTTAGAATGTCGCTTTTTGACAGATGCCACTCCAGCTGCAGCGCTCGCCACAGCTGGCGCAGCTTGCCGCCGAAGGTGCGTGGATGGGGATCAAGCAGGCGTGCCACCTGCATGGTAAGCGTGCTGCCGCCCGAGATAACTCGCCCGGAAGTAAGATCCTGCCAGGCGGCGCGCAGCACCGCGAAGGGATTGACCCCCGGATGGCGCCAGAACCAGCGGTCTTCATACTGGATGAGCGCCTGCAGATAGCGCGGCGACACGTCGGCGAGCGTGACCGGATAACGCCAGACGCCCTGCGCGTCGGCAAACCGCCACAGCGGCGTCCCGTCTTCCGCCACCACCACACGGGCAGGCGTGACGTCATGCAGCGGCAGCGGCCACAGGCGATCGGCCGCCAGCACCGCCAGCCACAACAGAAAAATAAACGCCGCCAGCCAGCGCCAGCGGCGTTTTACCCGAGGCAATACGCGCATTTACGGCGTCACGGTGAGCGGACCGCTGGCCGCTCCTGTCGCCCGCCACTGCGGCGCATACATCGATTCCACCTGCGGCTGCGGGACCTGATAAGTGCCCGGCGTCACCGCCCGCGCCAGATAGACCAGCGTCACCGGCTGGCCTTCATTGACAGCGACGGCGGCGACGAAACGGTCATCGCGGAACTCGATATGCTGAATATCCGCCTGCTGCATCTGGTTAAGCAGGTTTTGCACCGCGTCGCCATTCTCCTGCAGGCTGGCGCTGCTGTTGGCCAGATTCTGGTTTTCCAGCTCCAGACCGGCTGGCAACAGATCAACCACCAGCGCGTCAGGCACGTTGCGTTTGGCGGTCACCTCCAGCTTGACGAGCACCAGTTCGCCGCTGCGCAGTGAAGACAGCGATTTCTGCTGCCCCTGGGTATCGAAAATAGTGCGTTCAATCCCCAGGACGTTACCGCCCGGCTGCGGCGCGCTTTGCGGATAGCCGCTGCTGTCGAGACGCAGCCACAGCGGCTGACTGCCGGTATTACTCACCTGCAGCGCCGCCAGCCGATCGCCGTCGAGGTTGCGGGTTTGCGCTTTGTCGCCGGCCAGCGGCTCCGCCTGCAGCGAGGTTTGCGCCTGCCAGCTGCCCGGCAGGTCCGCCAGCGTACGTCCGGCAAGGAACAAGGCGTTGGTGTCCTGGGTCGACAGCCAGCGCTGGCCATAGGCCTCTTCCGACAGCGTGCTCAACAGCTGATTTTGCACCTCCGGCAGCAGCTTATTCTCTTCCAGCAGCGCCAGTTTCAGGGCGTTGTCGCGCAGCGGGCTACCGTAATCGCCCAGCCAACGATTCTCATCCTGGCGCGGGGTGGCAACCGCCAGCTTCAGGGCGGCGTCGCCGCGCGGCGCATCGCCCATGGTTTTCAGCGCAATGCCGAGCTGCAGCAGCGGCAAGCCGGATCGCGCCTGGTCGTGACGGCTCCAGATTTCACGCAAGGCGCCGAGCGGCGCTTTTTGCTGACGCGCCAGCACCAGCGCGGCGTATGCCTGGGCGGCAAAGCGGCTGGCCTGGGCGTCGTCGCTGTAGCGCACGGTCATCAGGCCCGGCTCCTGCAGATAGCGCAGCAGGCGCTCGTTACCTTTATTAATGGCGTTGACCGGTACGCTATAGCCCTGCTCGCTGGCGCGCACGAGGAAGTCCATGGCGTAGGCGGTCAGCCAGTACTCTTCCGGCCCCTCTCTATCCCATAGCGCAAAGCCGCCGTTTTCCAGCTGCATCTGCAGCAGGCGTGAAATACCGACATCGATGGCCGCGCGGCGTTTTTCGTCGCTGTCCCCGCTAATGCCCAGCGCCTTTAGCTGCGCCGCGCTGGTATACAGGGACGGGAACAGGCCGCTGGCGGTCTGCTCAAGGCAGCCGTAAGGATAGGCTTTCAGCTCGCGGATATAGCGGGCGAGATTCAACGGTGGTTTACCGCTGAGCAGCAGTTGGCCCTGCAGCGTTTGCGGGGCAAAGCCCTGGCTCTGCGCCGCCGGCGGCTGCCAGCTTTCACCTGGCTGCAGCACTGCGCCGCTGTTGACGGTCTGTGCCGGGTACGCCGGACGCACGCCGATTTTCCACTGTTTTTGCAGCGGGGCGAAGGTTTCGCCCGGCAGGCTCAGGCCGCTGATGGTGGCATTAACCTGACCATCGCCGAAGCCCGCCAGCGCGCTCACTGGTATAAACAGCGTGCTGCGCGCCCCCGGCGCCAGTTGCACCGGCGGCAGTTGGCCATCGGTCAAGGTCACCAGCCCGCTGGCGGTAAGATGAACCTGCAGGGTTTGCGGTTTATCGGTCAGATTGCTGAGATCCAGCGCCAGACGCGTAGTATCGCCGCTGGCGAGGAAGCGCGGGGTGTTCAGCTCGGCGATGACCGGGGCGGCCACCACCACTTTATCTTCGCTGCTGCCGAAGTCATCCGCCGTCCACGCCTGGGCCATCACCCGCAGCTCGCCGTTAAAATCGCCAATGGGTAACGTCACCGTGCCTTCGCCCTGATCGTTCAATACCACCGGCTGCGCCTGCTGGGCGACGATCGTCACGTGGTTGACCGGCGGTTTGCCGCCGCGTTTTAACTCGTCGCCATCGCCGCCGAAGCGCAGGCTGGCCACACGTCCCTGCCCTTCGATCACCTGGCCGTAGATGTCATAGATATCTGCGCCGTAACGCTTCTGGCCAAAGAAGGCGTTCCACGGATCCGGGGTAGCGTAATCGGTGATATTCAGTACCCCGCTATCCACCGCCGAGAGCAGGACATTGACCTGTTTCGGCGCCTCGCCCTCTTTGACGCTGGCTTTCACTTTCACCGTCAGCGGCTGGTTGGGGCGCATTTTGTCCGGGGCCTCCAGCGCCAGCGTCAGGCGACGGTTTTCATCGCCCAGCGGCAGATGCAGCAGGCCCACCGCGCGTTTCGGCGTTGCCGAGCGCGATTTATCGCCGGGACGAACCACCAGCGTGCTGAGGTAGAGGTCGTGGCGATTCCAGGTTTTATCCACCGGGATCGACAGGTCCATCCCCTCCGCCGGGACGTCAATTTCCTGCCACCACAGCGGCCCTTCGCTGGATTCCACCATTGCGTAGCCTTTACCCGCCGCCGGGGCGGCGATGTGCAGCCTGATGGTGTCGCCCGGTTTATAGCTCGGTTTATCCAGCTTCATGGTGACCCGGTCAGGACGCGCCGCGCCGGCGCCTTCGCTGTTATCCTGCCAGCTGTAGCCCGCCCAGAAGCGCACGCTGCTGACCACGTCGTCCGGTCCTTTCACCTCCAGGCGATAGGATCCCCACTCCACCGGGAAGCTCACTTTGCCGATCTGGCCGGCCTGCAGGTCTAGCGACTCCTCGCCCTCCTGCAGATCTTTTTGATCGAACTGCGACTGCCAGCCTTCGCTGTCGGACCAGTTCCAGTAGTAGTCGCGCCGCTCGCGGATCAGCCGCACCTGGAGACCGGAGATCGCTTTTTTCTCGCCTTTGACGTCGGCATAGACGATATCAAACGCGGCGTTACTGTTTTCATCCACCACCGGCTGTTTGACGGTGGTATCGGTGCGGTAATCGTAAACGTCCTTCAGCGTAAATTGCGGGCGGATCCCCGGCAGCGCCTCGGCGGGCCAGATCGGCTGCTTAACCGTACGGGTCACCGGGCGACCGCCGGATTCCAGCAGGCTGGCCTGCAGCACCACCTGCAGCGGCGAATGGCTATCCTGCCACTGGCTTGAGGTGGTCACTTCGCCATGGCCTTTTTCGTCCAGCGTCAGCTGGACTTCATCCAGACTACGGGAGAGGTTTTCTTCCGCAATATCGCCGAACTGGAAGCCCGGCAGCGCAGCGACGGCGTCGCGCAGCGGGCGCAGGAACAGCTTGCCCTGCAGCTGGTTGCCGCTGGCCGGCGCGCCGTAGAGATAAGCGCCGCTAACGCCAAAGGTGACGTCGGCATCCGGCGCGACTGGCGCGGCCTGCGGCGTCAGGTTCAGGGCCATGCGTTCCGGCATAAAGTCTTCAACGTGGAAATCCCATTCGCGCGGCTGATTGTCGCCGGCGCTGGCGCGAATGTGCCACATGCCGGTAGCCGCGCCGCTGTCGAGCGGATAAGTAAACTGATACAGGCCATTCACTGGTTTGCTCATCACCGAGCGGATCACCTGGCCGTCTGGCTGAACCACCTCCAGTTTCACCGGCTGCTCCGCCAGCGGCTTGCCGTCGCTATCGCGCAACAGCGCATTAAGGATCACCGTTTCGCCGGGACGATAGAGATCGCGCGGGCCAAACATAAAGAACTGTTTGCTGAAGCCGGGCGCGCCTGCGATAGAGAATTCCGCCAGATCCAGCGCCGGCAGCTTGAGGTCGAGGAGCGTGGTCTGCCCCTCTTTGCGCGCCAGCAGCAGCGCGGCTTCTTTATCGGTTTGCAGGGTGACGTGGCCCTGGCTGTCGCTTTTCGCTTCCGCCAGGGTCTGCCCTTTGGCATTGAGCAACTGCACCTCAATGCCCGACTGGGCGCCGCCGTTTTCCAGACTCTGGGTAAAAACGTCCAGCCGGTTATGGTAGCGATGCGCCGAGACGCCGATATCGCTGAGGGTAAACAGCGTCGCCGCGTTGCTGTAGCTATAACGGCCCGCCGGGTTCATGACCGCCACGTAGACGCCAGGCTGCTGGAGCGGCTTGATATCGCTCAGCGGCAGCAGCAGCTTTTCGCGAGTATTACGCGCCGGGTTGAGATCGAAGCGACCGGTATAGACCAGATCCGCCATCTTCAGCAGTTCATCAGATTCCCAGTTGCTTAACGAGTTACGGTATTCCCACTGACTGACAAAGGCGGAGAGCGATTCCGGCTTAATGCGGAAGAAATTAACGTCGACATTATCGACGTTCAGCGCCATCACCGGCAGCCCGGCGACCACGTTGCCCGGCAGCAGCGAGCCGCGGCTGGCAAACCCAACGCTCGGTGCGATATCGCGGGTGGTCAGTGTCTTCTCAAACGGTTTATCGAGCGTCGCCTTGTTCAGGGCGGTCAGCGTCGGGTCGACTGAGACAATCAGCTCGCGCTTTGGCTCAAGGTGACGCAGACGCAGCTCTTTCAGATTCGGCGCCAGCTCCCAGGCACCGTCCACCTTACCGCTTTTCTTGTCGACCAGATGCACGCTGCGCGAGAAATCCTGGTCCGGCTGCAGCGGGACGGAAAACGTCAGCACCAGGGTCGCGGCGCCATCCAGTTGCACCTCCGAGGCGTCGAGGAGCGTCAGCGCTTTACCCTGGCTTTTTTCCGCCAGCGCCGCCAGCTGGGCGCGGTCCGGTTTTGCCGTCGCGCCTGGGTTGCTATCCGCGGCTGGCGCCGGGGCCGAGGCCTGCGGTGTACCGCTGTCATCACACCCGGTTAATGAAAATGCGGTAAGGAGCGCCAGTGATAGCGCCGCTAAACGAAATGGTTTCATCCTTCTAACCCCTCGGCCGATGAGCCTGATGCTATTTGTCACATTTATTATGCGTTATGGCGGCGCTTCTCAACAGTGACGAAGCGGGTTTCTGCCGATTAATCAGAAAAGTGCCGTGACGCCGTCCCCACTCTGGCGTCCTTAACTTGTCAGCGCCAGCTAAAACGCCGACAATTCAGTCATGAATAATAAAACGGAGGCACCTATGTCCACCTCGTTTTTTGTCGCTGCCGACTGGCTGGCAGAACATATTGATGACCCGGAAATTCAGATTATCGACGCCCGCATGGCGCCCGCCGGGCAGGAGGCCCTGCGGGATATGGCCGCGGAATACCGCGCCGGCCATGTGCCGAACGCGCTGTTTTTCGATATCGAGGCGCTATCCGACCACACCAGTCCGCTGCCGCATATGATGCCGCGGGCCGAAGCGTTTGCCGTCGCCATGCGCGAACTGGGCGTCTGCAGCGATAAGCATCTGGTGGTCTATGACGAAGGCAATCTGTTTTCCGCCCCGCGCGCGTGGTGGATGCTGCGCACCTTTGGCGTAGAGAAGGTGTCAATTCTGGCCGGCGGACTGGAGGGCTGGCGGCGCGACGAACTGCCGCTGGAACAAGGGATGCCGGAGGTGGCCGAAGGGGAATTCGACGTGCGGTTCGATCCTCAACAAATTAAGCGTCTGACCGACGTCCTGTTGGTCAGCCATGAAGGATCGGCGCAGATTGTCGATGCCCGTCCGGCGGCCCGGTTTAACGGCCAGGCCGACGAACCGCGCCCGGGCCTGCGCCGCGGGCATATCCCCGGCGCGCTGAACGTACCGTGGACGGATCTGGTGATTAACGGCGAACTGAAAACCGTTGACGAGCTGAACGACATCTTTTTACGTCAGGGTGTCGATTTTGAACGGCCGATCATCGCCAGTTGCGGCTCGGGGGTGACGGCGGCGGTGGTCGTGCTGGCGCTCACCACGCTTGGCGTGAACGGCGTCTGCCTGTATGACGGCTCCTGGAGCGAATGGGGCGCGCGGAGCGATCTGCCGATTGAATCGGCCCCTGCCGCTCCGTAAACACGGCGTGACCGCGGTCCTCCCGTTCCGCGGTCACTAAATAATTTCTGATTTTCTCTCCCACTTTCTTCTGCTTCTCGCTAAACCGGTTACTCTGTGCTGCCGCAGGGCTTGTTCCTGCCGAGTTCGCTTTGCCTGATGGGGAGGCAGAGCACTGGTACAGAATTCCTCAGGGCTGATAGCGCATCCAGTCCATCCCAATCTGATGTCACCACAAGGAGTGAAAATGGCATTAGTCTCTAACCCACATTCGGCTTATTCACCGCGCCTTCCCTGGCTGGGAGGTATAGCTGGCCTGCTGGCAGGCGGCGCGATCCTTTATTTTTGGCCGCAATGGAACCGGACATGGCTAAGCCTGGTGCCTGCGCCAATCTCCGTGTATACCCGCTTTCTCGGGGTCACTCTGGAAGAGGTCCCACTGATCACCTATGGTCACCAGGCGCTGCTGGGTTTTCTAATGGTGCTGCTCGCGCCCGGTTACGGTAAGTCGACCCTTGCCGCGTGGATGATGCATAACCCAGCGTCAAGCCGGCGCTGGCCCGGCGAGGTATTCCGTGCCTGGGTCACAAAATTTGGCCTGCTGGTCATGGTCTTTTGCAATCTGTTCTTTTTGTCCCGGGTCCCATCCGGAACCCTGGCGTTATACATTTTTATTCTCCAGCACATCAGCGTTGCCGCGGCGGTGGCGTCAGGGGTGCTGCTCCTGCGTGACGCCCGGCGCCTGGCCCGCACGTTCGACGCTCAGCTGGCGGACCTGCGTCTTCTCATGATACTTACCCTCGGGTTCCAGACGATTTTGCCGGCGCAGATCGCGCTGATGAGCGCCCGGGGCGTGAATACGCCGCTGGGCTGGTACATTGTTATCGCGCAAATGGCAGGGGTGTTACTGGCGTTTATGCTGGTCGGCGGGCTGGTGGCAGCGCTACGTTCTCTGCTGGGCGAAGAGAGGTGCCGGGCCTGGCGCGGGGATATGGCGCTCTTCAACGGCATTGTCACACTGTGCGTGACGGGATTTCTCCTCTATCACATGGTGTCTGCCTATCCGCGAATCTTTGCCGCCCTGCATTAGCTTTTGCCACCCCGCTTTTGTGCCTCGAACTGGAAGCAGAAAGAAACAGCGGGGGCTGCCGCCCCCGCTGTCAGATAATGCGGTTCTGCTTAAAATCGCGCAGGAAGCTGCCCCAGCGCTTTTCATAGAACGGCGTGATATGGGCAATCATAAAGTGGCTGATGCCCTTCTCGCCTTCCACCACCTGGCAAATATCGATCGGTTCGTCGCCTGGCAAGGTATCGGTGGCCACGCTGCCGGTGGTCTGGATAATGGCTTCAATATCTCCTTCCGCTTCAATCCCGATCAATAAGTTTGCCGGCGCGTCGGCGCGCTCTTTAATCGAGCACAGAAACGCCCGCTTGACGGTCTTCAGCGTTTTGAACAACGTGGTCAGCGAATCGACCATCTGCGCCGGCGGTTCGGCGACTTCAGACAGCAGCAGCGCTTCGCCGCCTTCCAGTACCGTCTGGGTGCTCAGTGGGCTGCCCTCTTCGCCTAACAGATGGCTGATTTCCCGTGGGGTGAACTCTTTGCCGCTCGGCAGCTTCGGGTTGAGGAATAACGATTCGCCCAGCGTCATCGCCATCAGCGTGCGGGCCGGCATCATCACGAAAGCCTGTTCATCCGCCACCGCCTGCTGCAGCGCCTCCAGCGAGGTAAAGAATGGGATCACCGAGGTACCGTCGTCTTTTTCCCAATGCTGCAGATCCAGCGCGCTATCTTCGACAATCTGCTCGCCATCGGCTGCCCTGCCCGGCACCCAGACGGTGGCCTCCAGCAGCGCGCTGAAAAATGCCGGACGATGGGCAGGCTCAGTCGCCGCTTTTTCCAGCAGGGTTTCTAATTCATTTTTTGTATCTGACATAGTTTGGCTACTTCACAATGAATTGCCCGGCGGCCATTCGTCCACGCGGGCATATGGTTTTCCTGGCCGGGTAAGCGCAGCGCCACCCGGCAAGGCCATTACTCAGCTGTCAGCAGGTTAGCAATGGTACGCACGCCAAGCCCGGTGGCGCCCGCCGACCACTGCTCAACGGCAGATTTGCGGTAGGTTGCCGAACAGTCGATATGCAGCCAACCCTGATGGTAGTTTTCCACGAAGTGGGACAGGAAGCCCGCCGCGGTGCTGGCGCCGGCCGGATAGGCCGCGCTGCCGGTGTTGTTCAGGTCAGCAAAGTTGGACGGCAGCTGGTTGCGGTGGAACTCGGCCAGCGGCAGACGCCAGAAGGCTTCGTTTTCCGCCTGAGCGCTCGCCAGCAGGCGATTCGCCAGCGCATCGTCAAAGCTGAACAGCGCGTGGTAATCATTGCCCAACGCGGTTTTCGCCGCGCCGGTCAGGGTGGCGGCGTCGATGATCAGCTCTGGCTTCTGCGCCGAGGCGTCAATCAGGCCATCCGCCAGCACCAGGCGGCCTTCCGCGTCAGTGTTCATAACTTCAACGGTTTTGCCGTTGCGATAATGAATAATATCGCCCAGTTTGAAGGCGTTACCGCTGATCAGGTTGTCGGCGCAGCACAGGAACAGCTTCACGCGTTTGTTCAGCCCACGGGTAATGGCAAAAGCCAGCGCGCCGGTGATAGTCGCCGCACCGCCCATATCGGATTTCATCGAATCCATAAAGGCGCTTTGCTTGATGCTGTAGCCGCCGGAATCAAAGGTGATGCCTTTGCCCACCAGGCAGGCGTATACCGGCGCCTCTTTATCGCCGGTCGGGTTATAGTCCAGCGCCAGCAGAACCGGCGGGCGCTCGGAGCCGCGGCCCACGGTATGCAGACCAAGATAGCCCTGCTCGCGCAGATCTTCGCCTTTGGTGATGCGATAGCTTATCTTCTCACCCGCCACGCCACACAGCAGGTCGACAGCGCGCTGCGCCAGCTGCTCCGGACCCAGCTCTTCCGCCGGCGCATTGATGGTGTCGCGCACCCAGTCGATGATCGTCAGGCGGTTATCCAGCTCGCTGCGCTGCGCGTCGTCAAGGGATGGCCATTCGACCTGACGCTGACCTTTCGGCCCTTTATAGCCGGCCCAAAAGGCCCAGGCGCGATCGGTGTTCCAGCCTTCGCCGCTCAGGGCGACGTGCTTGATGCCCATGCCGTCAATTTTGCGCGCCGCGCGCTGGATAAGCCCGAGGTCGTCTTTACCGTTGAGATGTAGAGCGATGCCGTCGTTATTGATGCTCCAGGTCGCTTTTTCTCCCCAGCGTCCATCGGCTGGCTGAGTAGAAAGCGTAATCTTCATAGCTTCGGTCATTATCATTATCCTTCTTAGCAAACGGGCCACCCTATGGCAGCCCGTTAAAATGTTTTCGCTTAACGCGAAATTATTCGGCCTCGTCTAGCCAGACTAGCAGAATCGCCTCGAGAATTTTTTCATTGGATGCGTTTGGATCATCATCAAACTCTTCCAAATCGCAAATCCACTGATGCATGTCGGTAAAGCGAACGGTTTTCGGGTCGAGATCCGGGTAAGCGTCATACAAGGCTTCGCCGATTTCGCGACTGTCGGTCCATTTCAGTGCCATATTAGTGCTCGCGTGCGTGGTTGATGGTGTAACGCGGGATCTCAACGACCAGATCTTCGTCGGTGACGCGCGCCTGGCAGCTCAGACGGCTGTCAGGTTCCAGCCCCCAGGCTTTATCCAGCATATCGTCTTCATCTTCGCTACTTTCCGCCAGCGAGTCAAAGCCTTCACGCACGATGCAGTGGCAGGTGGTGCAGGCACAGGATTTTTCGCAGGCGTGTTCAATTTCGATACCGCTACGCAGCGCGGCATCGAGAATGGTTTCACCGGTCTCAGCTTCCACAACGATGCCATCCGGACACAGGTCCTGGTGGGGCAGAAATACAATTTTTGGCATTTTAAACCTCGTCCACGGATTGGCCTTTCAGCGCGATACGGACCGACTGATCCATACGGCGAGCGGCGAATTCCTGGGTTTGTGTGTCGATATTTTTAATCGCTTCTTTAATCGCGTCAGCGTCGTCGCCTGCCGCGGCGGCGCGTACCTGCTCCGCAGCGGCATCGATGGCCTGACGCTCCGCGGCGCTTAACAGCGCGGCGTCGGCGGCCAGCGCGCTTGTCAGGCTCTCCAGTACGCGCGCGGCTTCCACTTTCTGTTCAGCCAGCATGCGCGCCTGAATATCCTGTTCGGCGTAGCTCATCGAATCTTTAATCATGGTGGCGATTTCGCCATCGGTCAGACCGTAAGACGGTTTCACCTGGATGGAGGCTTCCACGCCGGTCGATTTTTCCATCGCCGTAACGCTCAGCAGGCCATCGGCATCCACCTGGAAGGTAACGCGAATATGCGCCCCGCCCGCCGGCAGCGCCGGGATACCGCGCAGCGCAAAGCGCGCCAGCGAACGGCAATCCTGGACCAGCTCACGCTCGCCCTGCATCACGTGAATGGACATCGCCGTCTGGCCATCTTTGAAGGTGGTAAACTCCTGCGCGCGGGCCACCGGAATGGTGGTATTACGCGGGATCACTTTCTCCACCAGGCCGCCCATGGTTTCCAGGCCTAACGACAGCGGGATAACGTCGAGCAGCAGCAGTTCGCTGTCCGGCTTGTTGCCCACCAGGATATCGGCCTGGATCGCCGCGCCGATGGCGACAACTTTGTCCGGGTCAATGGAGGTCAGCGGAGTGCGACCGAAGAACTCGCCAACGCGCTCACGCACCAGCGGCACGCGGGTCGAACCGCCGACCATCACCACTTCCAGCACTTCTTGCGCTTCAACGCCAGCGTCTTTTAGCGCCCGACGGCAGGCCATCAGGGTACGTTTTACCAGCGGGGCAATCAGATCGTTAAACTGGCTGCGGGTGATATCGCCCTGCCAGCCGCCGACCTCGACGTGCGCTGCCTCGGCATCGCTCAAGGCGATTTTCGCCGCGATGGCGGCATCCAGCAGCTCACGCTGCAGACGGTTATCGCTGCGGTCGCTGAAGCCCGCCTGCTCGCGCAGGTAGTCAGCCAGCAGGTGATCGAAATCATCGCCGCCGAGAGCCGAGTCGCCGCCGGTGGCCAGCACTTCAAACACCCCGCGGCTTAAACGCAGAATGGAGATATCAAAGGTGCCGCCGCCGAGATCGTAGACCGCAATCACCCCTTCCTGGCCGGAGTCGAGGCCGTAGGCAATAGCCGCCGCGGTCGGCTCATTGAGCAGGCGCAGCACGTGCAGGCCCGCCAGACGCGCCGCGTCTTTGGTTCCCTGGCGCTGAGCGTCATCGAAGTAAGCGGGAACGGTAATGACCACGCCGTCGAGTTCGCCGGCCAGCGCTTCGGTCGCCCGGGCGGCCAGCGCTTTGAGGATATCGGCGGAGACGCGAATCGGGTTCAGCAGGCCGCCGGCGGTCTGGATCATCGGCAGGCCGTTTTCACTGGCCTGCAGCTGATACGGCAGATGCGGGTAACGGTTTTGAATATCGGCGAGGGAGCGCCCCATCATCCGCTTCACGGAGCTGATGGTATTGGCAGGATCCTGAGCGGCGTTAAGCCGGGCGTCATAGCCGACGGTCAGCCCCGAAGCGTGGTAGTTCACCACCGACGGCAGCAGATAGCGGCCTTGATGATCGGGCAGAGTCTCGGCCTGGCCGCTACGCACGGTAGCCACCAGAGAATTGGTGGTGCCCAGGTCGATACCGGCCGCCAGACGACGCTGGTGCGGCGCGGCGCTCAGGCCGGGCTCACTAATTTGTAATAAGGCCATAATTGCTTCCGAAAATTAAAAATCGAGCAGTTTTTCTTCGAGTTCTTCAGCACTGCTGCGCAGTTTATCGAGGAAACGGAGCTTACGAACCGTGTCCGCCGCCGCCTCCCAGCTCTCATTATGCAATTGGTCAACCATCAGCTGCTGACGGGTATCAAACAGCGCTTTCACCCGTTTGATAAAACCTTCCAGCCGCGCGTCGTCTTTCGCCTGGCCGATCCCATCCAGCTCTTCGCGCAATTCCAGCTGTTCCATCAGGAACGCGGTATCGCGAACGGTATGCTGCTCGCTGGCCAGATCGAAGCCATGCAGCGAAAGGAGATATTCTGCGCGAGTCAGCGGATGGCGCAGCGTCTGCCAGGCCTGGTTTATAGTGGCGGAATGCTGAACCGCCGCAAGCTGTTCCGCCGCAGGCGCGCTGGCAAATTTATCCGGATGGTACTGGCGCTGCAGATCCTGATACCGGACAGCCAGTTGTTCAAGCGAGAGGGTATAGCTGGCTGGTAACCCGAAGAGGGTGAAATAGTCCATAGTAACCTCAGGGTCATGCATCTAAATTAAAACCCCACGCGCGGCGTGACCGCGGTGGGGTTGAGGAGTACCGATTATACGTTAAAGCTTTCGCCGCAGCCGCACTCATCTTTGACGTTAGGGTTAGTGAATTTGAACCCTTCGTTGAGGCCTTCTTTGACGAAGTCCAGCTGAGTGCCGTCGAGGAATTGCAGACTTTTGCCGTCGATCACGACCTTCACGCCTTTGTCTTCAAACACGGTGTCTTCAGCCGCCGGCTCGTCAACAAACTCCAGTACATAGGCCATACCCGAGCAGCCGGAGGTTCTTACGCCCAGGCGCAGGCCAAACCCTTTACCGCGGTTCGCCAGGAAGGCATTGACTCGCGCTGCTGCACTGTCGCTAAGAGTAATCGACATAACAAAACCTCAACTAATTATTTTGCTTCACGTTTGCTTTTGTAATCCGCAATCGCGGCTTTAATCGCGTCTTCCGCCAGGATCGAGCAGTGGATTTTCACCGGCGGCAGTTCCAGTTCATCGGCGATATCGGTGTTCTTGATCGCCTGCGCTTCGTCCAGCGATTTGCCCTTCACCCACTCGGTAACCAGGGAGCTGGAAGCGATAGCGGAACCGCAGCCGTAGGTCTTGAAGCGCGCGTCTTCAATGATACCTTCATTGTTGACTTTAATCTGCAGCTTCATCACGTCGCCGCAGGCCGGCGCGCCGACCATGCCGCTGCCGACGTTCTCGTCGCTGTTGTCAAAAGAGCCGACGTTGCGCGGATTCTCGTAATGATCGATAACTTTTTCGCTGTAAGCCATGATGAATTCTCCTTATTGGTGCCGAATTAGTGATGTGACCATTCAATGCTGTTCAGATCCACGCCCTGTTTGAACATTTCCCACAGCGGAGAAAGCTCGCGCAGACGGCCAATGGATTTGCGAATCAGATCGATGGCATAGTCAATCTCTTCTTCGGTAGTGAAACGACCTAAAGAGAAACGAATAGAACTGTGCGCCAGTTCATCAGTCATGCCTAACGCGCGCAGCACGTAGGATGGCTCAAGGCTCGCGGAAGTACAGGCTGAACCGGAGGAAACCGCCAGGTCTTTCAGCGCCATAATCAGCGACTCGCCTTCAACATAGTTGAAGCTGACGTTAAGAATGTTCGGCGCGCCCTGCTCGAGGTCGCCGTTGAGGTACACTTCTTCCATATCCTTCACGCCGTTCCACAGACGGTTGCGCAGCGTGCGCAGACGCGCCATCTCGCTTTCCATCTCTTCTTTGGCGATACGGTAAGCTTCACCCATGCCGACGATCTGGTGAACAGGCAGAGTACCGGAACGCATACCGCGCTCGTGGCCGCCGCCGTGGATTTGCGCTTCGATACGAATACGCGGCTTACGACGCACGTACAGCGCGCCGATACCTTTCGGACCGTAGATTTTGTGACCGGAGAAGGACATCAGGTCAACTTTCAGCTGGCTCAGATCGATAGGCAGCTTGCCCACGCTCTGGGTGGCGTCTACGTGGTAAATGATACCGCGGGCGCGACACATCTCGCCGATGGTAGCGATATCCTGCACCACGCCGATTTCGTTATTCACATGCATGATGGAAACCAGGATGGTGTCGTCACGCATCGCTGCTTCCAGCTCTTTCAGATCGATAATCCCGTTGCTCTGCGGCGCCAGGTAGGTCACTTCGAAGCCTTCGCGCTCCAGTTGACGGCAGGTATCCAGAACCGCTTTATGCTCGGTTTTGCTGGTGATGATGTGCTTGCCTTTTTTCTGATAAAAGTTGGCTGCACCCTTGATCGCCAGGTTGTCGGATTCAGTCGCACCAGAGGTAAAGACGATTTCGCGCGGGTCGGCGCCGACCAGCTCGGCAATCTGATTGCGGGCGATATCAACCGCCTCTTCAGCCTGCCAGCCAAAACGGTGGGAACGGGAGGCCGGGTTACCAAAGGTCCCGTCCATGGTCAGGAACTGCATCATTTTCTCGGCAACACGCGGGTCCACCGGCGTGGTTGCGGAGTAATCGAGGTAAATCGGTAATTTCATTGCTCTTAAACTCCGTACATCACTCAATGCAAGGAATCAGGCAACCGGCTTGATGTACGACCGAGTACACGGAATGTCGGAGCATCCCGGCCTGATTCTGAAAGCTCTTTATAATCGTTGTCCCGCCGTTTCGCGCCGCCTTGCCCTGTCAGCCGCAGCCCGAAACGGGACGGGTCACTCAGGCGCGCAGTTTAACGTCAATCGCGTCCTGGGTGCGCGCATTGCGCTGGGTTTCGTGCTGATGCTGACGACCGGAAACATCGAGGATCTCCTGGTTATTCACCAGTTCCCCGAGGGTGATATTGTTCAGGAAGCCGGTCAGGCGCTCGCTCAGGTCGCGCCACAGCGCGTGAGTCAGGCATTTATCGCCGCCCTGACAGCCGCCCTTGCCCTGGCAACGGGTGGCGTCAACGGATTCGTCCACGGCGCTAATGACTTCGCCGACGGCGATACTGCCGGCATCTTTACCTAACAGATAACCACCACCTGGGCCACGAACGCTGGAAACCAGGCCATTTTTACGCAGGCGAGAGAACAGCTGTTCCAGATAGGAAAGCGAAATTCCCTGACGCTCTGAAATATCTGCCAACGGCACCGGGCCCGTTTCAGAGTTGAGCGCAACGTCAAGCATCGCGGTCACGGCATAACGCCCTTTAGATGTCAGTCTCATGTCTTACTTAACCTCAAACTCGCCCCTGGCCGGGCTTTTTATTAATATGGGTATTGCATAGCAGGGCCAAGTCTGACATTCCCGAGTAATTTGGTCAACTATTTACTTGACTGTTTTAGTCAGGTATTTGGCTTTCCGTGCCGTTTTACTTCCGCATAGCCTGATACCTTCATCCCGCCAGGCGAGCCCGATTCGTAGCCCGGATAAGCGAAGCGCCATCCGGCGTTAACGCGGTTACTTACCTTTATTCTGCTGCTCAATAGACGCCAGCATGCCGCGCAGGATGTTCAACTCCTGGCTTTCCGGACGCGCGCGGGTGAACAGACGACGCAGCTTGTTCATCACCTGCCCCGGATGATTCGGGCGGATAAAGCCGGTCGCCAGCAGCGTCTGCTCAAGATGGTCGTAGAATCGCTCCAGATCGTCCACCAGCGGGTACGGCGCCTCTTCATGCTCAACCGCCGGCTGCGCTTGCTCCTGCGCCGCCAGCCAGGCCATCCGCACTTCATAGGCGATAACCTGCACCGCCATCGCCAGGTTCAGCGAGCTGTACTCCGGGTTGGCGGCGATCGCCACGTGATAGTGGCACTTCTGCAGTTCATCGTTGGTCAGACCAACGCGCTCGCGGCCAAAAACCAGCGCCACCGGCGCATGCTGACCTTCGGCGACGCTTTTCAGACCGCATTCGCGCGGGTCGAGCATCGGCCACGGCAGCGTGCGGGAGCGCGCGCTGGTGCCAACCACCAGGCTACAGCCTGCCAGCGCTTCATCAAGGGTATCGACAATCTGCGCGTTGCCGATCACGTCGCTGGCGCCCGCGGCCAGGGCTATCGCCTGCGAATCAGGTTTGACCAGCGGATTGACCAGCCACAGGTTAGTTAAGCCCATGGTTTTCATCGCGCGGGCTACGGAGCCCATGTTGCCGGTATGGGAGGTTTCTACCAGTACGATTCGAATATTTTGCAGCATTATGGTTCTTCGGCTAAAGATTATTCGTGCATGCTACCATAAAACGGAGACATAAGCAGATTTGGCTGCTATTATATGCGCCGTTTTTTCCCGTTCTTTAACATCCAGTGAGAGAGACCGATGCATCCGATGCTGAACATCGCCGTGCGCGCCGCGCGCAAGGCGGGTAATTTAATTGCCAAACACTACGAAACGCCAGACACCGTAGAAACCAGCCAGAAAGGCAGCAATGATTTTGTGACCAACGTCGATAAAGCCGCCGAAGCGATTATTATCGAAACCATTCGCAAATCTTACCCGCAGCACACCATTATCACCGAAGAAAGCGGTGAACACGCTGGCGAAGAGCAGGATGTTCAATGGGTTATCGATCCACTGGATGGCACCACCAACTTCGTTAAACGTCTGCCGCACTTCTCTGTTTCCATCGCCGTACGCATCAAAGGGCGTACTGAAGTCGCGGTGGTCTACGATCCGATGCGTAACGAACTGTTTACCGCGACCCGCGGCCAGGGCGCGCAGCTGAACGGCTACCGTCTGCGCGGCAGCAACGCTCGCGACCTCGACGGCACCATTATCGCGACCGGCTTCCCGTTCAAAGCGAAGCAGCACGCCACCACCTACATGAATATTCTCGGCAACATGTTTACCGAATGTGCCGACTTCCGTCGCACCGGCTCTGCCGCGCTGGATCTGGCCTATGTGGCCGCCGGCCGCGTTGACGGTTACTTTGAGATCGCCCTGAAACCATGGGATTTCGCCGCAGGCGAGCTGATCGCCCGTGAAGCTGGCGCGATTGTCTGCGACTTCACCGGCGGTCATAACTATATGCTGACGGGCAACATCGTTGCCGGTAACCCGCGCGTGGTGAAAGCGATGCTGGCGAACATGCGCGAGCAGCTGAGCGACGCGCTGAAGCGTTAATCTCTTACTGATGTCAAAAAGGAAGCCGCGGCTTCCTTTTTTTATGTCATTTTATCATGTTGAGGATCTGGCGAATCACCGCATTACCGCCAATACAGAGCACCGTCAGGCCGCTAAATAAGGCCAGCGGTCCGCGCCAGCGCAGACAGCCCTGCGTCCCCAGCCAGCGCCGGAAACACAGCGCTATCCCTACCGTCGCCAGGCGGGCTAACAGCACGCCGACCATCGCCGGAACCAGCAGCAGCCATCCCCACGGCGGCAGCTCATACTGCTGCGCACTGAGTAAAATCCATACCAGCTGAAACGGCAGATAAAAGCTCAGGGCAAAGATCAGCGGAATGCGAATATTGCCTGCCGGTGCGGCAACGCCCTGAAAGTCGCGCCAGCCGTCGCGCAGCAGTATTCCAGCCAGCACCAGCGTGGCCAGATAGCATACGTCGTTAAAGATGCCCACGATCTGCATTAGCCTGTCGCTGCTTAGCTTACCCATAAACGCGAAACGCCAGAAAATGATCACCAGAAAACCGAACTGCAACACCCAGCTGCGCAGGATCCAGTCGACCATCTCCCGCGGCGAGGGCTGGTTATGCACAGCCCAGGCAACAATGGGCAGTTTACTGTGACCGGGATGACAAAAGGCCAGCACGAAGCCCGACAGCGTTAGGGTGGCGTAGGCCACCAGCGGAATATCCGCGACACTCGCCACCCCGAATCGCATAACATACGGCATAGCGTGGTAGACACGCACCAGATCTGACGGCCACCAGCTGGCCAGGGCTGGAAACCAGAATACGATCGCCAGGCCCGCCAGCAGCCCGGCGGCGCCGGCGCAGCCATAATAGAACCGCCCGCTCTGCGCGGGAGAAACGATATTTGCGGCCATAGCGACTCCTTGTAATCCGCCGAAAAGCGGAAAACTAGAGCATCGCTTCGCCAGCGGCAAGCGCTGGCGCCCACTTTAGGATTTGCGCCCGGCGTCTGTCTAAAACGGACGGATCCCACCGCCGGCAGGGACGGCGCTGAGCCACATCACCCCTGCCGCCGCCAGCAATATGACGCCGCCGGCCAGCGCCAGCGTCGCCCAACTAACCTGCTTCCATAACGCTGGCGCCTGATGGCGACTGAGGCGGATCGCCAGTTGGCGGAACCCATGCACCAACAGCGCCAGCGCCGTGATAGTCAACGAGGTTCCCGCCGCCATCGCCAGCGCCGCCGCCATCCCCCAGCCAAAAACGCCGATTACCTTGCTGAACAGCAGAACCATGATCGCCCCCGAGCAGGGACGCATGCCCATCGACAGGACAATCGCGGCGCGAGCCCGCCAGTCGTCGCCGGCCTGCAGCTGCTCCGGGGCCGGGAGATGCTGATGCCCGCAGCCGCAGTGTTCGTTATGAACATGATGCGGGGTAAAAGCGGTAAACGTTGGCCGGCTCAGCAGCAGACGCAGCTTTTTTAACGCCCGCCAGCACAGCAGCAGCCCTAACGCACCCACCAGCAAATAGCTCCCCTTCTCCAGCCAGAAACTGCTGAGGTGCAGCTGGCGCGCCGGCAGCTGCAGCAGCGCCAGCACCACGACCACCAGCGCGATGGCCACCAGCCCCTGTAATAAAGAGGCGGCCAGCGTCAGGCCAATGCTTGATTTCAGCTTCGCGGGATGGGTGGCAAGCCAGGTCGTAATGACAATTTTACCGTGTCCGGGCCCTAAGGCATGAAGCACCCCGTAAACGAAGCTAAACCCCAGCAGCGACAGCCCTGCCGCCGCCGGGTTCTCCGCCACCGCCTGCAGCAGGCGGCTGAGTTCCAGGTTTAGCGAACGCTGCCAGACTGCGCTCTGCATCAGCACCTGCGGCCACGCCCGCCACAGCCAGATGCCGCCGATGATGCTCACCGCCAGCAACAGCGCCAGCGGCCACAGCGCTTTCCAGCGCGAAGATCGCGCGCGCGGAGTAAAAATTACTGACATGTCAGGGTCACCTTCTGGGCAAAATAGCTGCCCAGCGCCATATCCTCCGGCGGCGCATCCGCTTTATCCAGCGACTGGGCGTATGAGAGCATTTTGTCGTTCGGTTTTGGCGTCATCACCGTTGCCTTACAGGCGGCCCGCAGCCCTGCGGGCAGGGAAAAATCGCTATCCTTGTCATAAAACATATCGACGTAGTAGGTCGGGTCGAAGGTGGAAAAGGTAAACGTCTGCCCGGCAATGGGTTGCGGCGTCGCCAGCGGCAGAGTAAAGGTGAGTACCGCCTGCAGTCCGTCACGTTCGAGGCCGTAACCGTCGGGACGATTGTCAAATTTAACCCGCTGACCGTTATGCCACAGCTCGCTGAAATAGTGCTGACCGAGCACGTTGGCCATCACCTCCGCCGCCAGCTTTTTCCAGACTTCGCTGCCCGGTTTGGCGTTTCCGGCATCATAGAGCAGATCCGATGAGGTAATTTCATCCATCGTCCAGCGCATTTTAAAGGCGCTCAGCAGACCGTCCTTGACCACCGGCTCGCTTTGCAGGCTGATGAAGCTATGCGGATGCGCAGCGGCCGACCATGATAAAACCATGAAAAACGCCGCGCTTGTGCATTGTTTCACTCTGTTCATCTGTTCCTCACGTGAAAAATTCTGTGAACTTCGCCAGCAATCCTGAGTAAAAGCGGACGCTCTTCCCTGCCCACGCCGCGGTCATTGTCTATCCTTAGCGGAAACCCTAACTGGAACTTACCAGATGATGACCGTCATTGAACCACCATCTGCGCTTTCCAGTCCACAGCGCCGTAGCCAGGTGCTCCTGATGTTTTATCTGCCCGGACAGTCGGTGACGACTGAACGGCTTGGCAGGATCAACCTCGTTGATGAGACCACGGCCCGGCAGGATATTGAGGAGACCGGACGCGAAATTCAGCGTTACCACCGTTTGACCCTCCAGTCACAGGTGGACGGCAGCTATCGGATTGAAGGCGCCGCGCTCGACCAACGTTTATGTCTGCTGCATGCGCTGCGGCGGGGGCTGCGCCTCTGCCCACAGTTCGTTAATCATCATTTTACCCCGGCGCTGAAAACGCAGCTTAAACAGGAAGGCATTGCCCGCACCTTATACGATGATACCAATCTGCAGGCGCTGGTGAACCGCTGCGCGCGGGCGCTCAATCGCCAGTTTGACTGCCGCGACGTGCAGTTTCTGCGCTTGTACCTGCAGTACTGTCTGCTCGAACATCACCGGGGATACTCTCCGGACTTCAATGAGGAACAGCAACGCTGGGCTCAAACCGCCGCCGAGTTCACCCTGGCGCAGGAGATTGTCCGCCACTGGCAGCGTCGGGTCGGCGCTCCGCCCCATGTCGGAGAACCTTTTTTCCTCTCGCTGCTGTTTATGTTGCTCAAAACCCCCGACCCGGTCCGCGACGGTCACCCGCACGATCGCCGCCTGCGGCTGGCTATCTCCGGCCTGATCCACCGCTTCCAGATCCTCGCTGGCAGAGCGTTCAGTGATGAGCAGGGGCTCAGCGATCAACTCTATATTCATTTGTCGCAGGCGTTGATCCGCAGCGTGTTTGCTATCGGCATCGACAGCACGCTCACAGAGGAAGTGACCCGGCTCTACCCTCGCTTACTGCGTACCACCCAGGCGGCATTGAGCGAATTCGAGGAGGCCTGGCACATCCGTTTTAATGAGGAAGAGACCGGTTTAATCGCGGTGATCTTTGGCGCCTGGCTGATGCAGAAAAGCGACCTGCACGAGAAACAGGTGCTGTTGCTAACCGATGACAACCCAGCAATTGAAGAGGCCCTGGAACAACAGCTGCGCGAACTAACGCTGCTGCCGCTGAATATCAAATACCAGAGCGTAGAGCGCTTTCAGAAGGAAGGTGCGCCCAAAGGGGTGACGCTTATCGTCACCCCCTATGCGACGGCGCTGCCGCTGTTTTCGCCGCCGCTGATCCACGCGGAGAACTACTTCACTGAACGCCAGCAGCAGCATATCTGCGCCATGCTCGAGGACTAGGCCGCCACCGCTTTTGGCCGTATAGCCATCGCCGGGAGCGTCAGCAGGGCCATCACCCAGAATACGCCCTGGTGCAGGTGCTGATAGAGGAAACCGGCGAAGACGGTCATGATGGCAATACTGCCGCCCATCGCCACCGCGGAGTAGACGGCCTGCAGACGGATCACTTCGCTACCCTGACGGGCGGCGATATAGCGCATCGCCGCCAGATGACACACCGTGAAGGTGCCACAGTGAAGGATCTGCGCAAGGATGAGTCCCGGCAGCGCCGTGGTCCAGCCCATCAGTCCCCAGCGAATCAGCCCGCAGACGGCGGAGAGCAACAGCAGGTCGCGGGCGCTGAAGCGGCGGAACACCTTTTTACTCAACGCGAAGATCACCACTTCCGCCACCACGCCTAACGACCACAGATAACCGACCGCCGAGGCGGAATAGCCGGCCTGCTGCCAGTAGATGGCGCTAAAGCCATAGTAGGCGGCATGCGCTCCCTGCAGCAGACAAACGCAGGCGAGAAAGCGCCAGCTTTGGCGCACCAGCGTCAGCCAGGCCGCCATTCCGGCCCCCTGCTGCTGGCGCGACTCCCCCTGGGGCATCACCGACGGCTTAAGCAGCATGCCGAGCAGCATCGAGGCGACCCCCAGGCTTAGCATCAGCAGGATCGCCCGGTAATCGAACAGGCTCACCAGCTTGCCGGTCAGCGCCGAACCAATCACAAAGGCAATAGAGCCCCATAGCCGCACCCGGCCATAGTCCATGGTGATCTGCTTTTGCCAGGTGTTGGCCAGAGCATCCGTCAGCGGCACCAGCGGCGAAAAGAACAGGTTGAAGCCGATGATGATCGCCAGCAGCCATGCTACGTGGCTGCCGGCCCAGAAGGCCAGCGCGAAGAGCAAGGTTAACAGCGCCAGCACGCGCAGCGCGGCGATCAGCCGGGAGGGATCGCTCACCCGCGGGGCAATCAGCAGACTGCCGAGAAAACGGGCCACCAGACCGGCGCCAAGCAAAATGCCGATGGTTTCCGGAGTCAGCCCGTTTCCGGCCAGCCAGACGCTCCAGAAGGGCAGAAAAATACCGTAGCTAAAAAAGTAGGTGAAATAACTGAGCGCCAGCCAGCGCGTGGAGTGCAAGACCATGATTTCCTCCCGAATGGTGGCGATAGTCTGGCGACAAACCCCGGCGGGCGCAAGATGCTCTTGTCTGCCGATAGCTCGTTATTTATGCCCCCTCGATGATGATTTTCAGCGAAAAATTGAGCTTATCTCCCGCGCCTAAAACTCGCAGCCCCGGCTGCCCGTCCATGTTGTGGGCGTTTACCGGATGGCTTTGCGGCTCGAGGCAAAGGAATGATTCACCTTGCATTCTGAACAGCATCAACCACGGAGTTTGCGATAGAATTGTGATATTCATCACGTCATTGCTTACCCTCGCCCGCCCGCCCCAGCCGGAATAACCCACGTTCAGCCAACGATCTTCACCGAACTGAGCCACGCTGAAATTGGCATAGTCGGGCAAGTTTCCTTGCCAGTTGAGAGGTAAGTGATTCTCCCCTTCCGGCCAGTAACCGCTGACCTGGAACTGGACCTTGCTGCGTTCATCGAAAGGGAAAAAGGGATGAAAGCCGCAGCCGTAAAGCGCAGGGACCTCCCCATAATGGGTAAGCGTTAGCTCCGCTATCAGCTGGTTACGCAGCAACTGGTAGCGGAGCTGCGCCAGATAATCGAAACCGCAGGCATGCTGCCGACGCAGCTGTAATACGCAATACTCGGCGCCGCACTCAATAATATCCCAGCGCTGTAACCAGCCGTCACCGTGAAGAAAGAAATACTCGTCGGCATGGTGGCGAGGCAGGACAATCTCCTGCCCATGAAAAATAAAACGGTTGCCGGCGACGCGATTGGCCAATGGCAGCATCGGAAACATGCCGCCGGCGGGATTTTCATATAGCACCGGCGCTTGATATTGCCGCGAGAATAAACTTTGCACTTTGCCGCCCAGAGAAGAGACGCACATCCGCAGATGCGCGTTCTCCAGAATCCACTCTTCCGCCATTAGCGCATCTGCTCCTGCTTCGCCGCATTCACGCCCGTATGACGCTGCGCCAGCTGCTCTTCCAGCGCTTCGAGGGTGATACCTTTCGTTTCCGGGACGTTGCGCAGGATATAGAGGTAGCCGGCAGCGCAAATGACACCATACAGCAGGAAGCTTCCTGCCGCGCCCAGACCGGCATTAAGCAGCGGGAAAGTATAGGTTAACAGGAAACAGGCGATCCACAGCGCCAGGGTACCTAAAGACATCGCGAGTCCACGTACGCGGTTGGGAAAAATCTCCGCCAGCAGCACCCAGGTAACCGGCGCCAGGGTCAACGCATAAATAGCAATCGCCGCCAGCACCAGCAACAGTACCGGCCACCCCATAATGCCCATGGCGTAAGCGCCGGCGATCAGCACATAGATCAGCGTCAATCCCGAAGCGCCAAGCAGCATTAATTTACGGCGACCGATTTTATCCACCAGCGGCAGCGCCGCAATGGTAAAGACCAGATTAACGACGCCCGTCGCGACGATCGATTTCAGCGTGCTGTTAATATCGAACCCCGCCGAGGCAAAAATCTCCTGCGCGTAGTTAAAGATGACGTTAATCCCACACCACTGCTGGAATATGGCGAGCACCATGCCAATGATCACAATCGGTTTCACCTGGGGAGCCAACAGCGCGCCGTAGGAGACTTTGTTGTTATCCTTTTCCAGGGTATGCGCGATTTCACGCAGGATCCTGTCGGCATAGTCGGCAGAACCAATGCGTTCCAGCGCAGCCCGGGCGCGCTCCGGTTTACCGGCCTTCATGAGCCAGCGCGGCGACTCGGGGACAAAAAACATCAGGACCAGAAACGCCAGCGCCGGCACCAGTTCCGCACCGAACATCCAGCGCCAGCCCATCTGCCCATTCCAGCTGTCCACAATCATCTGCTGCGTCGCCCCCGGCTCCACCGGTTCAGCAATCATCAGATTGATTAACTGAGCGGCCAGTACGCCAATCACGATGGTGAGCTGATTGACCGCGACAAAACGCCCTCTTTTCTCTGCCGGACTGACTTCGGCAATGTAAAGCGGGCTGAGAGCGGAAGCCAGACCAATCCCTACGCCGCCCACAATGCGGTAAACCACAAACATATCGAAATGACTGGCGACCGCCGTCCCCCAGGCCGACGCGCTGAACAGCACGGCGGAAAGAATTAATGGCAGCTTGCGCCCCAGTTTGTCTGCGCACCATCCCGAAATTAATGCGCCGAAAATACAGCCCAACAGCGCTGAGCTCATCGCCCAGCCGGACTGCGCCGGGTCCGTAATTGAAAACCAGGCTTCATAAAATGGCTTAGCGCCGCCAATCACCACCCAGTCATAGCCAAACAGTAAACCACCGCAGGCGGCGACCAGACAAATCGTCCAGACGTAGCCCATTTTGAGATGTGTCTGCGCGTTGTTCATAATGATTCCTCTATAAGGGAAACGCAGGGAACAGTAGGGTTCAGGCGGGCCGAGCCCGCCCATTGAGGTTCAGGAAAAAATGCCGCTTTGCAGGGCATGGCGAATCAGATGCGCCTTATCATGAGCCGGATTTATTTGCAGAAGCTGCTGCATCCTCTGCTGGCAGGCGGATACGTTGCCCAGCCCCAGATGGCCCAACGCTTCAATAAACAAGCAGTGCTGCTGATGTCTCTGCTGCGCTGATACATCGAGAACCACCAGGTCCGGAAGAGAGACGGCAAAAAAATCGACTTGCGGAACGTCATCCCGATGCTGCGCGGCCCAGTCGATAAAATGGCGGAAGTGCTGCTCGGCCTGCGCTGGGTTACCGCTCTTACGCAGCGCAATGCCCTGCCAGAAAAGATAATCGGCGGGTTGATCGTTGTAGTACCGCCCGGCGTCCAGCGTTGAGCCCCCTTGCCGGGCAAGCTGGTAATATTCCGCCGCCTGCTGCGCATCCCCAGCCTGTTCTGCGCAGTAGCCCAGCAAATACCAGATATCGTTATCCGTTTGCCCAGGCAGTCGCCCCTCCCCCAGATTGTCGGGATAGCGTAATGCGGCTTTCAGACAGTCCGTGGCCTGTTTAAACGCCCCACGCTCGATGAACTGTAATGCCCGATGGAGCTGATTGAGCAAATACTGGCCGGTGATTTTCCCTTCTCCTCCTTCCCAGGGATGGAATACGCGCGTATCCAGAATCGCGGCGGCATCGGCATAATGACCGGACGCGTTCCACAGGCTTAGCAGCTCAGCGGTCAGGTCGTCCCGCTTCAGCACCACGGCTTTACGTTCCACCAGCGTCGTCAGTCGCTCATGTACCGGCCTGGCCAGTAATTTTTGCAAAAAATCGAGTTCAAACAGGAAGCGCGCATTGTCCGGCTCCAGCGCTACGGCGCGCTGCAGATAAGCCAGCGCCTGCGTTGCATCCTGCTGTTTATTCCAGGAGTAAACGCCCAGCAGACGATGAGCGGGCGCATAATCGGGAGATTTTTCGAGCGTCTCGCGCCAGCAGCTCACCGCCTCGTCATAGCGACGTTTGCTGTACCAGAAGCAACCGAGTAGATAGCGGGCAAAAGCGCTGTCGCCCAGCGACTGCAGCATCTGAACTTCATCGAGCGAGTTAGGGAAACGAACATTGTGCGCATGGCAGTGCTCGGCGGCGGCAATAAACTGTTGGCGTTCATTGGCATCATCACTTAGCGACGCACGCCAGAGCATCGGCAGCGCTTCCTGACTGTCCAGAACCGCAAGAACCTCTTTCACCGCCGACGTCTGTCCGATAGAGAGCAGCCAGCCCGCCAGCAGGCTGGCGTTGACCCCTCTGCGCCCCGTGATGCGCAGCAGGGTTTCTCGCGCGTCGTCGCTCCGCTCAATCATCCAGCGCGCGCAGTGCAGCGGATAGCTTAATGGGTATTGCTCAAGAGAGGCGAAAATAAACTCCAGCGCTGCTTTCTTCTGCCCACTGTTGGCTAATGCCAGCGCTTTCAACCCCATCGCCAGAGGATTGCTGGCGTTGAACCGCAGACTGGTGTTTACTTTTTCCAGCGCATCGGCAACATCACCGCGCTTCATCGCCAGCCGCGCCAGCGACCACCAGGCGGCGTCACGGCAATTACCGCTCCAGGAGGCTTTGTAATAGTGATCCCAGGCGCCTGCATCATCCCCCATCCTTTCCAGCACGCTGGCAAGCAGCATACTGGCTTCGCCATCTCGCGGGTTCTTATTCAAACGATGCGCGCGCTGTAGCGCAGCACGGGCACACTGTTCCGCCAGCGCCCAGTCGGCACTGTTGAACGCCAGGGTACCGAGGGCAACATTATTGCGATAATCCTGCGGATCGAGCTCAACCGCCCGACGATAGTAATCCCCGGCGTAGCGGCTTGCGTGGTTGTATTGTTCAAGGTGCTGGCCGATAAAATAGAGCTCGTCACCATTGTGGATCGCTTCCGGTAACGCGGGCGCTATAGCTGGTTCGGGCAGCGGCGTCTGTTGGGTAATATGTTCCTGATAATCCAGCAGCGGCTGGTTCTCGGCGGTTTTCACTTTGAGGGTTAAGCGCCCGACGCCATTTTCCGGCAGCGTCTGCTGCCAGCTCTCACCGGGCTTCAGCGTCAGCTGAGTTTCGTACAATGGCTGATGGTCAGCGCTGAGTTCAACCACGATATGATTTAGCGGAGCAATGGCATATACGCCAAGCTGCAGTTGCCCAGACTCGCGAACCAGCTTCAGTGCCAGCTGTGTATTGGCATTTTGCACCATCCCTAACTCGCTGTAGGGAAGGAAATTTTGCACAAACACCTTCTCTTCATAAGGCGCAAGCCACGTAAAGTCAGGCTGGTTATCGGTGAAGACGCCGGTCATCAGCTCAATATAAGGGCCATTTTCATCGGTCAGATTTCGATCCCAGGCCTGGCCAAAATCCCCGTACCCCCAGCTCCACTGTTTCTTGCCAGGAGAGACATGGTGATCGGCAACATGCAGTAACCCGCCTCGCTCGTCATGATGATAAGCGCCGACAAAATCGTAATCCGACTTCTCCGCCATATACGAAGTGGGTACCGGGACGTTTTTATAACGGGAGATATCAACCCCCGCAGAATAGTCCACTTTGTAGTAGGTACCGGTGGCAATCGGGAAAGCGGAAACATCACGCTTACCATGGTCGAATACAGCGGTGACATCGGGTGGGAATACACTCTGGTGGGCATCGCCGCCTTTTACTGCAGGGTTGGCCCACCACAGGAAATGGCGCGGCGTGGCGTTACCATTGAAGATCTTGCCAGTGATTTCAATCAGCGCGCGGTCAGGATAGAGCGTAAACCCGGCCATAACCTGCAAACCGCGCATGGGCTCCGCTTCCCCCATCCATACGGTCTGCGCGCCGTTTTCTCCCTGCTGAATAGAAAAATCGACCGGCTTAAAGGTCGTCGGCCGGTGATGTTGCGGCCAGTTAAATTCGATTCCGCCGGAGATCCAGGGCCCGAGCAGCCCTACCAGGGCTGGCTTAACCACCTCATTGTAATAGACGAAATCACGTTGTTTGACTTTGTCATATGCCCGGTGAATACGGCCGCCAAGCTCCGGTAGCAGCATGACCCGAAGGAAATCATTCTCCATCCACACTGCCTGATAATCGCGCATTTCGCGTTCGCCGGTCAGGGTATCAATCACGCCGTAGGGATAGACGCTGCCGGAAGATCCTTGATAAACACGTTTTTCCAGAAACATAGGGTTCGGATCTTCCGCTCCCGTCGTCCACGTTGGTAATGAAATGATTTCCTGCCAGACCTTAACCGAACCGTACATGACGCCTCCACTAAACAAAACGAAGTAAAAGTTGCAATAACAGGAGTCTATATCGCCAATTCGCTGTTAAAATGCGCAATGCTCACGCAATATAGTTAAGGGAGTTAAGTGTATGCAGCGTACTGGCTTTAATAACGCCCGGGTCCGGCAGGCCAATAAGTCGATTTTTCTTTCCCATCTATGGCGGGAAAAGCAGCTCAGTAAATCACAGCTCTCTCAACTCACCGGTCTCTCCATTCCGGCGGTGAGCAATATTCTGGCCGAGCTGCTTAGCGAGGGATTGATCGGTCACTCAACGGAACACTTGAGCAAACGGGGCGTGAACAGCGGCAGCTACCAGATCCCCGAGCACGGCGCCTGGACACTGTGCATGAATATCACCCCGACCAGCATTGAATATCAGCTTGCCGACGCCCGCCTGCTGGCAGTGGATGGCCATCAGCATTTGCCGGTCAACGCGCCCACTCCTCAGGCCCTGCTTGAGGCCATCGTTGAATGCTGGCGGCATATCCACCGCCGCTACCCGCAGCACAGCATCAATCTCGCCCTTGGCGTGCATGGACAGGTTGATCCGATTACCGGCGTTTCACAAACCATGCCCCAGGCACGCTGGAAAACACCGATCGAAATAAAGTATCTGCTTGAGGAGCGGCTTGGCGTGCAGGTTCGGGTGGATAACGACTGCGTGATGCTAGCGCTGGCGGAGAAGTGGCAGCATCAGGGTACACAGCAGGATTTTTGCGTGATCAACGTCGACTACGGTATCGGCTCGTCATTTGTGATTAACGATCATATTTATCGCGGCAGTCTGTACGGCAGCGGGCAGATAGGGCATACGATTGTCAATCCTGACGGCAACGCCTGCGACTGCGGAAGATACGGTTGCCTCGAAACCGTCGCCTCTCTCAGCGCGCTGAAAAAACAGGCCCGAATGTGGCTCAAAACGCAGCCTGAAGCAACGCTCGCCCCTGAGCAGTTAACCACGGCGTCGCTCATTGAGGCCTGGAAAGAGGGAGATGTGCAAATTCGCGCATGGGTTGATAACGCTGCCAACGCGATTGGCTTAAGCCTCTATAATTTCCTGAATATATTAAATATTAATCAAATCTGGCTTTACGGGCGCAGCTGCGCCTTCGGTGAGCAGTGGCTGGAAAGTATCGTCAAACAAACGGGTTTCAACCCCTTTGACCACCGGGATACGCCGCGAGCGCACGCCACCCAAATTGGCTTTGGCCAGCTGACGCGCGCCCAGCAGCTGATGGGGATAGGTTATCTGTACGTTGAGGAGCAATTGCAGACGCTGGTTTAGTCATAAACGAACGTGGCGGAGCGCAAATTTGTGTATTACGTTTAAATCACACGTCTCTCATAACGAGCTGATTATGAACACACTCCGCTATTTTGATTTTGGCGCTTCCCGCTCTCTGTTGCTGCTTATCGCCCGCATCGCCGTGGTAATTCTGTTTATTCTTTTTGGCTACCCCAAACTGCTGGGCTTTGACGGTACGGTGCAGTACATGGCCGCCTCCGGCGCGCCGATGCCGACCCTGGCGGCGATTATCGCCGTCATTATGGAAGTGCCTGCCGCGATTCTGATTGTGCTCGGCTTTTTCACCCGCCCGCTGGCGGTCATCTTTATTTTCTACACCCTGGGAACGGCGGTGATTGGCCATCACTACTGGGATATGACTGGCGATGCGGTATTGCCGAACATGATTAACTTCTGGAAAAACGTCAGCATCGCCGGCGCTTTCCTGCTGCTGGCGGTAACCGGCCCCGGGGCGATCTCCCTCGACCGCCGCTAATCTCCAGACGCAAAAAAGGCCGCATACGCGGCCTTTTTGATGTCAACGCTAACGCTTACGCATATACCGGGAAGCGGGCGCAGATATCCAGCACTTTACCTTTCACGCGCTCAATGACCGCGTCGTCATTGATATTGTCCAGCACGTCACACATCCAGCCAGCCAGCTCTTTGACTTCCGCTTCTTTAAAGCCGCGGCGAGTCACTGCCGGAGAACCGATACGGATACCGGAGGTTACGAACGGGCTCTTCGGATCGTTCGGCACGCTGTTTTTGTTGACGGTGATGTTGGCGCGGCCCAGAGCGGCGTCAGCTTCTTTACCGGTCAGGTTTTTATCCACCAGGTCCAGCAGGAACAGGTGGTTCTCAGTACCGCCAGACACCACTTTGTAGCCGCGGTTCAGGAACACTTCCACCATCGCTTTAGCGTTTTTCGCAACCTGCTGCTGGTAAACTTTAAACTCTGGCTCCATCGCTTCTTTCAGCGCCACCGCTTTCGCCGCGATAACGTGCATCAGCGGGCCGCCCTGCGCGCTTGGGAACACGGCAGAGTTCAGTTTTTTGTACAGCTCTTCGCTACCGCCTTTCGCCAGAATCAGGCCGCCGCGCGGACCCGCCAGGGTTTTGTGGGTGGTGGTGGTCACAACGTGAGCATGCGGAACCGGGTTCGGGTACACGCCAGCGGCAATCAGGCCTGCCACGTGCGCCATATCGACGAACAGGTAAGCGCCGATGCTGTCAGCGATTTCACGCATTTTCGCCCAGTCAACGATACCGGAGTAAGCGGAGAAACCACCGATGATCATCTTCGGTTTGTGTTCCTGAGCCTGCTTCGCCATGTCGTCATAGTCAATTTTACCGGACTCATCGATACCGTAAGGGATGATGTTGTACAGTTTGCCGGAGAAGTTAACCGGAGAGCCGTGAGTCAGGTGGCCGCCCTGCGCCAGGTTCATACCGAGCACGGTGTCGCCCGGCTGCAGCAGCGCGGTGTAGACGGCAAAGTTAGCCTGGGAGCCGGAGTGCGGCTGGACGTTAGCATAGTCAGCGCCGAACAGTTCTTTCGCGCGGTCGATTGCCAGCTGTTCAACCACGTCGACGTATTCACAGCCGCCGTAGTAACGCTTGCCCGGATACCCTTCAGCATATTTGTTGGTCAGCTGAGAGCCCTGCGCCTGCATAACGCGCGGACTGGTGTAGTTTTCGGAGGCGATCAGTTCGATGTGCTCTTCCTGACGTACTTTTTCCTGCTCCATAGCCTGCCACAGTTCGGCATCATAATCGGCAATGTTCATTTCACGCTTTAACATCCGCATCTCCTGACTCAGCTAACAATAAAATTTCGGCCTAAAAAGGCGGTCCGATTGGACAACGGCCCACAGTATAACCGAATCATTCTGTGATAACAGGTCTTGACAAAGGATTTTACGCAAACGATTGGCTCCGCATGACACAAGGCTTTGAGCAATAACGCCTCTCTCAGTATCAACGGATTTCTTTTCAGGTTTGTGATGCAAATTCTTCATGTTGTAACTGGATCGGGGGAATGTGTTAAAGAACCATTTACAACGCAGGGTTATTTCTTTAAGATGCATTTAAAATGCATCATTAAGATAACACATAAGGAAGCACGCTATGCTTGACGCTCAAACCATCGCCACGGTAAAAGCCACCATTCCCCTGCTGGTAGAGACCGGCCCGAAATTAACCGCCCATTTCTACGATCGTATGTTCGCGCATAATCCGGAGCTCAAAGAGATCTTCAACATGAGCAACCAGCGCAACGGCGATCAGCGTGAAGCGTTATTCAACGCTATTGCCGCCTACGCCAGCAATATCGATAACCTGCCTGCCCTGCTGCCGGCGGTGGAAAAGATCGCCCAGAAACACACCAGCTTCCAGATCAAACCGGAGCAGTACAATATTGTTGGCAGCCATCTGCTGGCGACCCTCGATGAAATGTTCAGTCCGGGCCAGGAAGTGCTCGATGCCTGGGGTAAAGCCTACGGCGTGCTGGCGAACGTCTTTATCGGCCGTGAAGCCGAGATCTATCAGCAAAACGCCAGTAAAACCGGCGGCTGGGAAGGGACCCGCGCGTTTCGCATCGTGAAGAAAACCCCGCGCAGCCAGCTTATCACCAGCTTTGAGCTCGAACCGGTTGATGGCCAGCCGGTCGCCGATTACCAGCCTGGCCAGTACCTGGCCATCTGGCTGAAACCGGAAGGCTTCGAATATCAGGAAATCCGCCAGTATTCCCTGACCCGCAAAGCGGACGGCAAAGGCTACCGCATTGCGGTTAAACGCGAGGAAGGCGGTCAGGTTTCCAGCTGGCTGCATAACCATGCCAGCGAAGGCGATGTGGTCTATCTGGCCGCCCCGGCGGGAGATTTCTTCCTTAACGTTAAGCCGCAGACGCCGGTCACCCTGCTCTCTGGCGGCGTCGGGCAAACGCCGATGCTGGCGATGCTGGATGCGCTGGCGAAGAGCGGTCATCAGGGTCAGGTGAACTGGTTCCATGCGGCGGAAAATGGCGACGTTCACGCCTTTGCCGATGAAGTGAAGGCGCTCGGCGCGGCGCTGCCGGCGTTTACCTCTCACGTCTGGTATCGCACCCCGACTGAGGCCGACCGTCAGGCTGGACGTTTTGATAGCGAAGGTTTGATGGATTTAGCAGCAGTGGCGGACAATATTCGCGACCCGCAGATGCAGTATTATCTCTGCGGCCCGGTAGCGTTTATGCAGTTTGCAGCGAAGCAGCTGGTCGAATTAGGGGTCAACAAAGACAACATTCATTACGAATGCTTCGGCCCGCATAAGGTGCTGTAAGCCCCGACGACGCGGGGATCTGTAGGCCGGGTAAGCGCAGCGCCACCCGGCAATACTGCAGCGAGCGGCGAGCGTTAAATCGCCGCGTCGTCTTCTTCGCCGGTACGAATACGAATGACCCGCGCCACGTCGAAGACAAAGATTTTACCGTCGCCGATTTTACCGGTCTGTGCGGTACGGATGATGGTATCCACACAGGTATCGACGATATCGTCGGTCACCACAATTTCAATTTTTACTTTCGGCAGAAAATCGACCATATACTCGGCACCACGGTACAGTTCGGTGTGCCCTTTCTGGCGGCCAAAGCCTTTCACTTCCGTTACCGTCATCCCGGTGATGCCGACTTCGGCCAGCGCTTCACGCACGTCATCCAGTTTGAAAGGTTTAATAATCGCATCAATCTTTTTCATGGGGTTCCTGTCTTAATCGCGTAACCGGTTGCTTACCGTATCATAACTTGCGCTATAGTGCGGAGCTACTCTTTAAAGTCGTTGGCGTCGAGCTCATGGCGCGACAGCAGCTTATAGAATTCGGTGCGGTTGCGCCCTGCCATCCGCGCGGCGTGAGTGACGTTGCCCTTGGTAATTTGCAGCAGCTTGCGCAGGTAGTTCAGCTCAAACTGATTGCGCGCCTCCACGAAGGTCGGCAGCGCCGTGTTCTCGCCCTCCAGCGCTTGCTCAACCAGCGCGTCGCCGATCACTGGCGACGAAGTCAGGGCCACGCACTGCTCGATCACGTTCACCAGCTGGCGCACGTTGCCCGGCCATTTGGCGGCCATCAGCCGCTTCATTGCATCGCTGGAAAATGCCCGCACGAACGGCTTATGGCGATCGGCGGACTGACGCAGCAGATGGTTGGCCAACAGCGGAATATCTTCCGTGCGTTCGGAGAGCGGCGGTATTTTCAGGTTCACTACGTTGAGGCGGTAGAACAGGTCTTCACGAAACTCGCCGCGGGCCATCGCCTTCGGCAGGTCGCGGTGGGTGGCGGAGATAATCCGCACGTTGATTTCGATATCGCGGTTGCTGCCCAGCGGGCGCACCTTGCGCTCCTGCAGGACGCGCAGCAGCTTCACCTGCAACGCAACCGGCATATCACCGATCTCGTCGAGAAACAGCGTACCACCCTCAGCGGCCTGGAATAATCCTTCACGGTTACTGACCGCGCCGGTAAAAGCGCCCCGCGCATGGCCAAACAGTTCGGATTCGAGCAGCTGTTCCGGCAGCGCGCCGCAGTTGATCGCCACGAACGGCTTATCATGACGCGGGCTGGCGTTGTGGATCGCCTGGGCGACGATCTCCTTCCCGGTCCCGCTCTGGCCATTAATCAGTACGCTGAAATCCGATTGCGCCACCATTCCGGCCTGCTCAAGCAGGCGCAGCATCAGCGGGCTGCGGGTTACAATCGCCTGGCGCCAGGCTTCGTCGGTGGCCGGCGAGCGCTGCTCCAGCGCCTCATCAATGGCTTTATATAAGGCATCTTTATCGACCGGCTTGGTCAGGAAGCTGAACACCCCCTGCTGGGTAGCCGCCACGGCGTCGGGAATCGAACCGTGAGCGGTGAGAATGATCACCGGCATGCCGGGGTGGCCCTTCTGGATCTCGCTAAACAGCTGCAGGCCGTCCATTTCATCCATCCGCAGATCGCTAATCACCAAATCCACTTTCTCACGCCCCAGCACGCGCAGCGCTTCCGGCCCGCTCTCGGCGGTGACCACGCTGTAGCCTTCGCTGACCAGGCGCATGCCCAGTAGCTTCAACAGTCCCGGATCGTCATCCACCAGCAGTAAACGCGCCGGTTTACGGATCGTCATGGATCACCTCCGGCACTTTTTCGCTGCCGAAATTGCCGCCCGGCTTGCGGCTGGAGAGCTGGCGTTCGATATCCGTCAGGTTCTCCAGCTTGCGGGTGGTCAGCTCCAGCTGCTCGCGCAGCGCCAGCTCCTGCTGACGCAGTGTCTCCAGTTCGCTATCGCTGGACTGCTGAAGCTTAGCGTAACGGGCACGCTCTTCCACCAGCTGCAGCTGACGGGTCTGGCCGTCGCGCCAGAGCTGATACAGCGGGCGGACCTGAACGGCGATTTGCGGGCTGAAGGTATCGAGACGCGCCACCAGGTCGCGGCGCTCCTCAGGGGTAATTTTAGCATCAGCAAGCAGGATGCCGCGACGAAACGCGTCCTGCCAACTGTCGTCGGTATGGCGTTTCGCCTCCGCCCGCGCCTGCGCCGGCGCGAGGCGATCGGCACAGTCAATGCCCCGCAGCCAGTAGAGGGGATTTTTGTCGCTGGCATCGCTGCTGTGCGCCCAGATATCCGCGCAGTCTACCGCGACAAAATCGGCCACCTGATGCTGCGCCTGCCCGGGGGCGGCGGTACCTTCCGCGGTATGCGGTGAAAAGCCGGCGGAACACCCCGCCAGCGTCAGACAAGCAATGCCTGAAAGCAGCCATCCGCTGAGGGAACGGCGCCAGGCCAGGAATTGGGACATAGTTCCCCGATATCGATTCATAAGTTGGATTATTCCGGCGCTGAGGGAAGCGTAATGCGAAAACAGACCTGCCCGGCGGGCGCATCAACTAAGCTGAGCTCCCCTTGCATCTGCCGGACGCAGTCGCGGGCGATACTCAACCCCAGTCCACTGCCCTTAACGGCCCCTTTACGCTGGTGACTCCCCTGGTAAAAAGGCTCGAATATCATGTTTTTTTCCGCGGCCGGGATCGGTTCGCCGCTGTTGGCGACATCAATACGCACCTGCTCTCCGTGCCGGTAGCTATGGATACGGATGTTACCGGATTCAGCGCCATAGTGCACCGCATTGGAGTAGAGATTATCCATTACGCTTATCAATAGCGCAGGCTCTGCCAGGCAACGCCGCGCCTGCAGCGTCAGTTCGGTATGCATCAGTTTAGCCCGCGCGGGCAGGCTGTGCGCCGCCACGACGTTTTCCACCAGGTCCACCAGGTCCACCGCTTCGCGAGCCACCGGGCCGTCGGCCTGTTTTCGGTTATAGTCCAGCAGCTGTTCAATCAGCTTTTGCAGGTTACGGCTACTGCTGTCGAGGATCTCGACAATCTCCTGCTGCTCAGGGGTCAGGGGCCCCGCGACCCGGTCGGCCAACAGCTCGGTACCTTCACGCATACTGGCCAACGGGGTTTTCAGCTCATGCGACAGATGGCGAAGAAATTGATGCCGCTGCGACTCCAGCCACGCCAGGCGCTCGCTGAGCCAGATGATGCGCTTGCCCACCGATCGCAGCTCGCGCGGGCCGGTAAACAATGCGGCGTCGTCCAGCGACTTTCCTGCCCCCAGCTGATTGATCATTCTTTCGATGCCTTTCACCGGGCCGATAATCATGCGGGTGAAGAGTAGCACCAGCGCCAGGCTCAGCAGAAACAGCACCAGCGCCTGCCAGCCGAAAAACTGGCCGCGTTCGGCTATCTCCTGCTGCAGCTGTTGGCCACGAGAATAGACGACCGCCCGGGTCGCCTGCACCATATCGCTGTTATTACTGGCGAAAACTTCCAGTCTGGCGGCTGCCTGGGCATCGGGTCCGCTATTTTTACACTGCAGCTGCGCCAGATCGCTGACATCCTGACGCAGCGCCTGCCAGAGCTTCTCGTCCGGCAGCACGCCGGCGTGGGCGTCCAGCATCTGGCTGTAGCGCTGCCGCTGGTTTTGATAGACGCGCGCCAGCGTCGGATCGTCCAGCACGCAGTACTGGCGATAGCTGCGCTCCATCTCCAGTGCGGCATTGATCATCGCCTCGCTGCGTCGGGCGTCGACCAGGGTGGTACGGTTAATATGCGCCGCCTGGGCGCTAAGGGCGTTCAGGCTCTGCCAGGCCTGCCAGGCCAGCACCAGCAATGGCAGCAGGATCAGCACAAAAGAGAGCGTCACCAGCTGACGCAGCGAACGGGGGAAAAGAGAGAGTTGCTTCAAGGATGTTGTCTCAATCATTAGCTCTGGTCGATGCTAACTGAGGAGCGCGCCGGAGAAAAGCGCTACCGCTGAGTGCTGCGCCGCAGAAACAACAAAGCCAGGCGCAAGGCCTGGCTTTGTTCAGGAATGAGGCGGTGCCTTACTCGACGTTTCGCCCGATGTCTGATAAAGCCAGGCTGTTATCAGGAGTTGGACGGCAGGCACCTGTTTGTGCGTCATTCGAAGTTTATGTAGCGCGTCCCGAAGGGGCTGACATAAGAAGGTGAATGAGCCACTGGTTAATATTATGCATGAACTATGCCAGCTTTCAAAACATTTTATTAACATATTGATATATATGACTTTAAACGCAGAAACAGTCGAACCACCACTGTTTATTTTTCACCCGCATTGTCGCTATTTAGCGACACCAAATAGGCTACCGATTACTCATCATTTAAATCAATGACTTAAGTGTCGCCTATTGACGACACTGCAATATCGCAGTTGTCGGCAATTCCCGACACCCTGGCGTGCCGACCATCACAGATAAAAAAAAGCCCCCTGTCAGGCAGGGGGCTGATACGTTCGCGTGAAGCGCGGCGGGAAGATTAACCCAGCTGTTTACGCGCGTTACGGAAGATACGCATCCACGGGCTATCCTCGCCCCAGTTCTCCGGGTGCCAGGAGTTGCTTACGGTGCGGAAGACGCGTTCCGGGTGCGGCATCATGATGGTCGCGCGCCCGCTTTCGCTGGTCACCGCGGTGATACCGTTCGGGGAACCGTTCGGGTTCGCCGGATAGGTTTCGGTCACTTTGCCGAAGTTATCCACGAAGCGCAGCGCCACCAGACCTTTGCTCTCCAGCTGAGCCAGATGCGCGCTGTCGCGCACTTCCACCTGACCTTCGCCGTGGGAGACCGCAATCGGCATCCGTGAGCCAACCATGCCTTCCAGCAGCAGGGATGGGCTTTGCGTCACTTCCACCAGGCTAAAGCGCGCTTCAAAGCGGTCAGACTGGTTGCGCACAAAGCGCGGCCACAGGTCGCTGCCCGGGATCAGCTCGCGCAGGTTGGACATCATCTGACAGCCGTTGCACACGCCGAGCGCCAGCGTCTGCGGACGATGGAAGAAGGTCGCGAACTCATCGCGCACGCGCTCGTTGAACAGAATCGACTTCGCCCAGCCCTCGCCCGCGCCCAACACGTCGCCGTAGGAGAAGCCGCCGCAGGCTACCAGGGCATGGAAATCGCCCAGACCGGTCCGGCCGGCCAGCAGGTCGCTCATATGCACGTCGATGGCGTCAAAGCCGGCACGATGGAAGGCGGCCGCCATTTCAACGTGGGAGTTCACCCCCTGCTCGCGCAGGACGGCCACTTTCGGCCGCGCGCCGGTGGCAATGTACGGGGCGGCGACGTCGTCGTTAATATCAAACGAGAGCTTCACATTGAGGCCCGGGTCGGCATCATTGGCTTTCGCCTCATGCTCCTGATCGGCGCAGGCCGGGTTGTCGCGCAGACGCTGCATCTGCCAGGTGGTTTCCGCCCACCACATGCGCAGCGTGGTGCGGCTTTCGCTGAACACCGTCTGACCGCCGGCGGTCAGCACGAAGCGATCGCCCTCAACCGCTTTACCGAGGTAATGCACGCAGTCCGCCAGGCCGTTAACCGCCAGAATGGCTTCCACCGCCTCACGGTCTGCGGCGCGGACCTGAATCACCGCCCCCAGCTCTTCGTTGAACAGCGCGGCCAGATGGTCGTCGCCCAGCGCGGCGATATCCGCTTCCACGCCGCAGTGGCCGGTAAAGGCCATTTCCGCCAGCGTGACCAGCAGACCGCCGTCGGAGCGGTCGTGGTAGGCCAGCAGTTTACGCTGCGCCACCAGGGCCTGCATCGCATTCCAGAAGCCTTTCAGTTGCGCGACATCGCGCACGTCAGCCGGCTTGTCGCCGAGCTGGCGATAGACCTGCGCCAGCGCCGTCGCGCCCAGCGCGTTGTGCCCTTTACCAAGGTCGATCAGCAGCAGGGCGTTATCTTCCGTCGAAAGCTGCGGCGTGACGGTATGACGGACATCTTCGACACGGGCGAAGGCAGAGATGACCAGCGACAGCGGGGAGGTCATCTCGCGCTGCTCGCTGCCTTCCTGCCAGCGGGTTTTCATCGACATCGAGTCTTTACCGACCGGAATGGTCAGGCCCAGCGCCGGGCACAGCTCTTCGCCTACCGCTTTCACCGCCTCATACAGGCCAGCGTCTTCACCCGGGTGGCCGGCGGCGGCCATCCAGTTAGCCGACAGCTTCACGCGGTTCAGCTCGCCAATCTGCGTGGCGGCGATGTTGGTCAGCGCTTCACCGACCGCCAGACGGCCAGAGGCCGCGAAGTCCAGCAGGGCGACCGGGGCGCGCTCGCCCATCGCCATCGCTTCGCCATAGTAGCTGTCGAGGCTGGCGGTGGTCACCGCACAGTTGGCCACCGGGATCTGCCACGGGCCAACCATCTGGTCGCGGGCGACCATACCGGTCACGGTGCGGTCGCCGATGGTGACGAGGAAGGTTTTCTCGGCCACCGTCGGCAGATGCAGAACGCGGTTAACCGCATCGGCAAGGATAATCGGTTGGCGATCCAGCGCGCTACCCTGAGCTTTCAGAGTCTGCACGTCGCGGGTCATTTTCGGCGTTTTGCCGAGCAGGACGTCCAGCGGCAGGTCGATCGGCTGATCGTTAAAGTGGCTGTCGCTCAGGCTCAGATGCTGCTCAGCGGTAGCTTCGCCGATAACGGCATAAGGCGCGCGCTCGCGGCGGCACAGTTCGTCGAACAGCGGCAGCTGCTCCGGGGCGACCGCCAGAACATAACGTTCCTGCGATTCGTTACACCAGATCTCCAGCGGACTCATCCCTGGCTCATCGCTGAGAATATCGCGCAGCTGGAATTTACCGCCGCGGCCGCCGTCGCTCACCAGCTCCGGCATAGCGTTGGAGAGACCGCCGGCGCCAACGTCGTGGATAAAGAGGATCGGGTTGGCGTCGCCCAACTGCCAGCAGCGGTCGATCACTTCCTGACAGCGGCGCTCCATTTCCGGGTTGTCACGCTGTACGGAGGCGAAATCGAGATCGGCATCGGACTGGCCGGAGGCCATAGAAGACGCTGCGCCGCCGCCGAGGCCGATGTTCATCGCCGGGCCGCCCAGCACGATCAGCTTCGCGCCGACGGTAATCTCGCCCTTCTGCACGTGCTCACCGCGGATGTTGCCGATACCACCGGCCAGCATGATCGGTTTGTGGTAGCCACGCAGCTCTTCGCCATTGTGGCTGGTGACTTTCTCTTCATAGGTGCGGAAGTAGCCGTTCAGCGCCGGACGACCAAATTCGTTGTTAAACGCCGCGCCGCCCAGCGGGCCTTCGGTCATGATGTCCAGGGCGGTGACAATACGATCCGGTTTACCGAAATCTTCTTCCCACGGCTGTTCGAAGCCCGGGATACGCAGGTTGGAAACCGAGAAGCCCACCAGGCCCGCTTTCGGCTTCGCGCCGCGGCCGGTGGCGCCTTCATCGCGGATTTCGCCGCCGGAGCCAGTTGCCGCGCCCGGCCATGGAGAGATGGCCGTCGGGTGGTTATGGGTTTCCACCTTCATCAGAATGTGCGCCGGCTCCTGATGGAAGTCGTAGCGCCCGGTCTGATGGTCGGCGAAATAGCGCCCGACTTCAGACCCTTCCATCACCGCAGCATTATCTTTATAGGCCGACAGCACGTAGTCCGGCGTTTTTTCAAAGGTGTTTTTGATCATTTTGAACAGCGACTTCGGCTGCTGTTCGCCGTCGATGATCCAGTCGGCGTTGAAAATCTTGTGGCGACAGTGCTCTGAGTTCGCCTGGGCGAACATATACAGCTCGATATCGTTCGGGTTGCGTCCCAGGCGGGTAAACGCGTCCTGCAGGTAGTCAATTTCGTCGTCGGCCAGCGCCAGACCTAGACGGAGGTTGGCGTCAATCAGCGCCTGACGCCCTTCGCCCAGCAGGTCGACGCTGGTGACCGGCGTCGGCTGATGGTGAGCGAACAGCTTCTCGCCCGCTTCCAGCTCGTCGAAGACGCTCTCCATCATGCGGTCGTGCAGCTCCGCCGCCACCGCGGCCCACTGCGCTTCGGTCAGGGTTGAGGCTTCAACGTAATACGCCACGCCGCGCTCAAGACGCACAACCTGCGCCAGACCGCAGTTGTGAGCGATATCGGTAGCTTTAGAAGACCAGGGAGAGATGGTGCCAGGGCGAGGGGTCACGAGCAGTAATTTACCGGTCGGGGTATGGCTGCTTAAGCTCGGGCCATACTGAAGCAGTCGCGCCAGGCGCTCGCGATCGTCAGCGCTCAGCGGGGCATTCAGATCGGCAAAATGAATATATTCGGCATATATGGCGCTTACCGGAAGGTTGGCCGCCTGAAATCGTGCCAGCAGTTTATTAATACGGAATGCCGACAGTGCAGGTGAACCACGCAAAATTTCCATCATAAGTCTCTCGTCTTCGAAGCTTTCAGGGTGAGCCAGGGGGGGAAACGGGCGTCATTATAGTGAATCCTGCGCCCCGACGAAACCGTTTGCGTAGAAATAAAATCATTGATGCTGTTTATCAATAAATGTGACGACCATCGCGAATAAGTTGCCAACTGGCGCATTATTAAGCAGAATGCCGCACATTCGACGACAACCTTGCGTTTTTTCCGGACATCGCCTGCTGAGGAACCTGAAGCTGCAGAAGATTAACTCTCTGAAAAAATTAAAGATTAATTATCTGCTGATCGGCATTGTCACCCTTTTGCTGGCGGCGGCCCTGTGGCCGTCGATCCCCTGGTCTGGTAAACCCGAGAACCGGGTGGCGGGCATTATCGCTCGCGGCGAGCTGCGCATCAGCACTATCAACTCGCCAATGACCTTCGCCACCATGAACAATAAAGCGTTCGGTCTGGATTATGAACTGGCGAAGCAGTTTGCCGACTACCTTGGCGTAACGCTTAAGATAACCGTCCGGCAAAACATCAGCCAGCTGTTTGACGACCTCGACGACGGTCAGGCCGATATGCTGGCCGCCGGACTGGTCTATAACCAGGAGCGAGTGAAAAACTATCAGGCCGGCCCCACCTACTATTCTGTTTCACAACAGCTGGTCTACCGCGTCGGCAATACCCGGCCGCGCACCCTCGCGGCGCTGACCGCCGAGCAGCTCACTATCGCTCCGGGCCACGTGGCGATCAACGACCTGCAGACCTTAAAAGCCGAGAAATACCCGGATCTTGCCTGGCGCGTGGACGAAAAACGCGGTACCACGGCGCTGATGCAGGCGGTGATTGACGGTAAACTTGATTACACCATCGCTGACTCGGTGGCCGTCAGCCTGTTTCAGCGCGTCCATCCGGAGCTGGCGGTGGCCCTCGATATCACTGACGAACAGCCGGTCACCTGGTTTAGCGCCCGGGACGACGATAATTCGCTGTCGGCGGCAATGCTTGATTTCTTCAATAACATTAATGAAGACGGGACGCTGGCGCGCCTCGAGGAGAAATACCTCGGCCACGGCAACGATTTCGATTATGTCGATACCCGCAACTTCCTGCGCGCGGTGGAAAATATTCTTCCGGAGGTGCAGCCGCTGTTTGAAAAATACGCCCGCGAGATTGACTGGCGCCTGCTGGCCGCCATCGCCTGGCAGGAATCCCACTGGGATCCGCAGGCCACCTCCCCCACCGGCGTGCGCGGTATGATGATGCTCACACGCAATACGGCGCAAAGCCTGGGTCTAACCGACCGCACCGATGCGGCGCAGAGTATCGACGGCGGCATGCGCTACCTGCAGGATATGATGGATAAAGTGCCGGATTCGATCCCGAAAGATGAACGCATCTGGTTTGCGCTGGCCGCTTATAATATGGGCTATGCCCATATGCTGGACGCCATGGCGCTCACCCGCAAACAGAAAGGCAATCCTAACAGCTGGGCGGACGTTAAGCTGCGTTTACCGTTGCTGAGCCAGAAACCCTATTACAGCAAACTAAAATACGGCTATGCCCGCGGCCATGAGGCCTACGCCTATGTGGAAAACATCCGCAAATATCAGATAAGCCTTGTCGGCTATTTGTCAGAGAAGGAGCGCCAGCAGCAGCAAACGCTGGCCCTGGCGGAGGATTACCCGGCCGTGCTCCCCAATGAGCTCGAACAGCCGCAGGAGACCACCCTGCCCTTTTTCAAGTTTCGCGCCGATAAGCAGATGGATAATGCCCGGATGAAACTCCCCGGCCACCTGTATTAACTTTCCCCAGTCTGCTCCCGGGCTTTCTTCAGCGCTTTTTTCTCTTCCCGCCGCCAGCGGAAGAAGTCGCTCAGCATGGCAGAGCAGGACTCTGCCAGCACGCCTTCGCTAATCTCAACCCGATGGTTCATTCCCGGGTGGTGCAGAACATCCATCAGCGAGCCGGCGGCGCCGGTCTTGGCATCCCTGGCGCCAAACACCAGGCGGGCGATACGGCTGTGCACCATCGCGCCCGCGCACATGACGCAGGGCTCGAGGGTCACGTACAGCGTGGCGTCGATCAGTCGGTAGTTTTGCAGCACCAGTCCGCCCTGGCGTAAGGCCATAATCTCCGCATGGGCGGTGGGGTCGTGACGGCCTATCGGCCGGTTCCAGCCCTCGCCAATGACCTGATTGTTATGCACCAGCACCGCGCCCACCGGCACCTCGCCCTCTTCCCAGGCGCGTTTCGCCAGCGTCAGGGCATGACGCATCCAGTATTCATCATTGAGTTCGAGGTCAGACACAGCGGCCACTCCAGCAGAAAAAGCGGGGCGCATTATACATGGGCGCTATCAATTACACACTATTACTCCAGCTGCTGAAGCTCTCCCTGAGGGGTTACCCGCCAGCGATGCTGGCAAAAGCCGAGCAATGGATTATCCTGCTCACTATCGCTATAGCCGCTATACAGCCGCAGCGGGGCGCCAATCTTTTTCTCCAGCTGTACCACCTTTTCATGCCCCAGGCAGCGCAGGGTCAATACCCAGCCGCCCCAGCGGCGCGCGGTGCGGCTGGCTATCAGATTCACCCGCGGCAACCAGAGGGTATCGCGATAGACCTGCTCCACCAGCGACTGCGGCGAGCCGGTGATCAACCAGACGTCGGCATCGGTGCTGGTCAGGTAGGCGGTAAGCCGCGCATGAACTACCGGAAACGCCGTCACATGATGGCGAAACCAGCCGACAAACTCCGCTTCCAGCCGCTTCAGCACCGCCTCGCGGCGGCCAAAGGTTGTCGCCCACAGCAGGAGGCTCATCGGCCAGCGCGCCGCCCGTCCGCTCACTGCCAGTCCGGCAAGGATCACCGGCCCCATCGGCACCACCAGCAACAGGTTCAGCGGCAAATGGCGCAGCAGATAGCGCAGAAAACTGCCGAACATATCCTGTTGGTGTAAGGTTCCGTCCAGATCGAAAAACACCACTCTCCGTTCAGTGTGCAGCAAACTGCCTCCTTTATCTCAGAACTCGCTTCTCGTTAGGGTAAGCTTAACAGCCTGACGCCATGTCGAGGGAAAACATCCCCTGCCGTTAAGAAAGAATTAAAGTAGCAGGCGAAGGAAAAATTGTGGCTTAAGAATTTTTAATTCATGGTATACCCCTTATAATCGAATAAAAATTCTGTCAGTCACGAGCCGGACGGCTCCAGCGGAGCTCCAATGAACTGTTTAACGCGTATTCGTCAGCGCTATCCCACCCTGGCGGCGAGCGACAAAAAGTTGGCCGATTATATTCTGAGCCAGCCCGATGAGACCCGGCACCTCAGCTCGCAGCAGCTGGCGGCGGAAGCCGGTGTGAGTCAGTCCAGCGTGGTTAAATTTGCCCAGAAGCTGGGATTCAAAGGCTTTCCGGCGCTGAAGCTGGCCCTTAGTGAAGCGCTGGCGAGTAGCCCGGATCCGCACTCCGTCCCGGTGCATAACCACATTCGCGGTGACGATCCGCTGCGTCTGGTCGGCGAGAAACTCATTAAAGACAATGTCGCCGCCATGCATGCCTCGCTGGACGTCAACACTGAAGAGACGCTACGGGAAGCCGTCACGCTGCTGCGCAACGCCCGGCGAGTGATCGTCACCGGGATTGGCGCCTCCGGCCTGGTGGCGCGTAACTTTAGCTGGAAGCTGATGAAGATCGGCATCAACGCTGTTTCTGAGCAGGATATGCATGCCCTGCTGGCGACGGTGCAGGCCATGTCCAGCGACGATCTTCTGCTGGCGATCTCTTACTCCGGCGAGCGCCGGGAGATCAATATGGCGGCCGGTGAAGCGCTGCGCGTCGGCTGTAAGATCCTGGCGATCACCGGGTTTAGCCCGAACGCCCTGCAACAGCAGGCGACCCACTGCCTGTATACTATCGCCGAAGAGCAGGCGACGCGCAGCGCGGCCATCTCCTCCACCAGCGCGCAAATGATGCTCACCGATCTGCTGTTTATGGGGCTGGTGCAGCAGGATCTGGAGCGGGCGCCGGAGCGCATTCGCCATAGCGAAGCGCTGGTGAAAAAGCTGGTCTGAGCAGAAAATGGGCGTATAATGCCCGCCCTGTTTGTGTTGTTTCTGAGACTTTCCTGATGGCGCTGTTAATTACCAAAAAATGCATCAACTGCGATATGTGCGAGCCGGAGTGCCCGAATGAGGCCATTTCGATGGGTGAGAGCATTTATGAGATTAACAGCGACCGCTGCACCGAGTGCGTGGGTCATTACGACACGCCAACCTGCCAGAAAGTGTGCCCGATCCCGAATACGATCCTGAAAGATCCGGCACACGTCGAGAGTGAAGAACAGCTGTGGGATAAATTCGTGCTGATGCACCACGCGGATAAAATTTAACCGCCCTCCTGGCTAGCTTTCGACAATCACCGTGGCGCAGGCGTAGTGGCGTTCATCAGCGAGAGTAACGTGAATAGCGCTTACTCCCATGCGTTCAGCTAAAAGGTTTGCTTCACCCCATAGCCGCAGCTTCGGCTTGCCCAGCTCGTCGTTGTAAACCTCGAACTGGTTAAACGCCAGCCCGTTACGGATCCCGGTTCCCAGCGCTTTCGCCGCCGCTTCCTTGACCGCAAAGCGTTTCGCCAGGAAACGCACCGGCTGCTGGTGCTGCTCCCAGATGCTCCATTCATGGTCGCTCAGCACCCGGCGGGCAAGGCGATCGCCGCTGCGGGCGATCACCGCTTCGATGCGGGCGATCTCGACGATGTCGGTACCCAACCCGAGAATGGCCATTAGCCGCGCGCTTCCAGCATCAGACGCTTCATTTCCGCCACCGCCTCTTTCAGGCCGCTCATCACCGCACGGCCAATAATCGCGTGACCGATATTCAGCTCATGCATTTCCGGCAGCGCAGCAATCGCTTTCACGTTGTGGTAGGTCAGACCGTGGCCGGCATTCACCTTCAGCCCGAGGCTGGCGGCGTAGGTGGCCGCTTTGGCAATACGTTCCAGCTCCCTGGCCTGCTCGGCGTCGGTTTTGGCATCGGCATAGCAGCCGGTGTGGATTTCGATATAGGGCGCGCCAACGTCCGCCGCCGCTTTGATCTGCGCTTCATCCGCATCGATAAACAGGGAGACCAGGATGCCGGCATCCGCCAGGCGTTGACAGGCATCGCGCATCTTGTCGCGCTGGCCGGCGACGTCCAGCCCGCCTTCGGTGGTCACTTCCTGACGCTTCTCCGGCACCAGGCAGCAGAAGTGCGGTTTGGTTTCGCAGGCGATCGTCAGCATCTCTTCAGTGACCGCCATTTCAAGATTCATGCGGGTGTGCAGCGTCTGGCGCAGGATACGCACATCGCGATCGGTAATATGGCGACGGTCTTCGCGCAGATGCACGGTAATGCCGTCGGCGCCGGCCTGTTCGGCAATGAAAGCCGCCTGAACCGGATCCGGGTAAGCGGTGCCGCGGGCGTTACGCAAGGTCGCGATATGGTCAATATTGACCCCTAACAATAATTCAGCCATGACAATCCTCGTTAATCATTATTCGTATTATCGGCTCGCGCCTTTCGCGCGGGCATAAACTGGCGAAACAACTCCCGGCTCTTGAGCGGTTTGCCGCCGAGATAGGGCTTCAGGGCGATACGGGTAAAGCGCTTCGCGGCGCGCAGCGTATCAACATCAGGAAACTCGCGACTCGCCAATGCTTTCAAATGGTGCCCGGTAAACGTGTTGTTATCAATCACCAGGCTGGCAATAAAGCCTTTTTCTTCACGATAGCGGTAGGTCATGGTGTCGTCTACCGGCTCGCCGCTCCCGGCGCAGTGGAGAAAATCCACGCCATAGCCCAGGTGCCCGAGCAGCGCCAGCTCAAAACGCCGCAGCGCGGGCTCCGGCGAGCCGCTGGCCCCGGCGAGCGCCTGAATGCAGTGCAGGTAGTCGAAAAAGAGTTCGGAGAAGCGTGTTTCGTGCTCCAGCACGCGGGAGATAAGCTCGTTAACGTAGAGACCGCTGTAGAGGGTGATGCCGCTGAGCGGCAGCGCCAGCGAAACGGCTTCCGCGCTGCGCAGGGTTTTGACTTCGCCGCGCCCGCCGAAGCGAACCAACAAGGGGGTAAAGGGCTGTAAAGCGCCTTTGAGATTAGAGCGTTTGGAGCGTGCGCCCTTGGCAACCAGGCGCACACGACCGGATTCTTCCGTGAAGACGTCCAGCATCAGGCTGGTTTCGCTCCACGGACGGCTATGCAGGACAAAGGCGCGCTGCCATCCATCCACGTTGCGTTAACTCAGAGGTCGTCAACGTAACCGAGACTGCGCAGGGCGCGCTCGTCATCGGCCCAGCCGGATTTCACTTTCACCCACAGCTCGAGGTGCACCGGCGCTTCAAACATCTCCTGCATGTCCTTACGCGCTTCGATACCGATGGTTTTAATTTTGGCGCCTTTGTTGCCAATCACCATCTTTTTCTGCCCTTCGCGCTCGACGAGGATCAGGCCGTTGATATCGTAACCGCCGCGCTCGTTGCTGACGAAACGTTCGATTTCCACGGTGACGGAGTACGGCAGCTCAGCGCCGAGGAAACGCATCAGTTTTTCACGGATGATTTCGGAGGCCATAAAGCGTTGTGAGCGATCGGTAATATAATCTTCCGGGAAGTGATGGATCGCTTCCGGCAGATGCTTACGCACGATCGCCGCGATGGTATCAACGTTGGTGCCGGTTTCCGCTGAGATCGGTACGATATCGAGGAAATTCATCTGGCTGGCGAGGAACTGCAGGTGCGGTAACAGATCCGCTTTTTCCTGCACGTTATCCACCTTGTTGACCGCGAGGATCACCGGCGCTTTCGCGTCGCGCAGCTTGTTGAGCACCATCTCGTCGTCCTGCGTCCAGCGAGTGCCTTCCACCACGAAGATGACCAGTTCCACGTCGCCAATCGAACTGCTGGCCGCTTTGTTCATTAAGCGGTTAATGGCACGCTTCTCTTCCATATGCAGGCCCGGAGTATCAACGTAAATCGCCTGATACGGCCCTTCGGTATGGATACCGACGATGCGGTGACGGGTGGTCTGCGCTTTACGGGAGGTGATCGAGATCTTCTGCCCAAGCAGCTTGTTCAACAGCGTGGATTTGCCAACGTTTGGACGACCCACGATGGCGACAAACCCACAATAACTTTTTTCTTCGCTCATTCCAGCTCCAGCTTTTTCAGCGCCTGTTCGGCGGCAGCCTGCTCCGCCTTACGACGGCTGGAACCTGTGCCAACCACCGGTTCACTCAGGCCACTGACCTGGCAGTGGATAGTAAATTCCTGATCGTGCGCTTCGCCGCGAACCTGGACCACCAGGTAAGACGGCAGCGGCAGATGACGTCCCTGCAGATACTCCTGCAGACGCGTCTTCGGATCCTTTTGCTTATCGCCCGGACTGATTTCGTCCAGACGGGTCTGGTACCAGGAGAGGATTAAGCGTTCAACGTTCTGAATATCACTGTCGAGGAAAACCCCGCCAATTAACGCTTCAACGGTATCCGCGAGAATCGATTCGCGACGGAAACCGCCGCTTTTCAGCTCTCCCGGCCCGAGGCGCAGACACTCGCCCAGCTCAAACTCGCGGGCGATCTCCGCCAGCGTGTTGCCGCGCACCAGCGTCGCGCGCATACGGCTCATATCGCCTTCATCTACACGAGGAAAGCGATGATACAGCGCATTCGCGATCACGAAACTTAAAATGGAGTCACCTAAAAATTCCAGGCGCTCATTATGTTTGCTGCTGGCACTGCGGTGAGTTAATGCCTGTTGCAACAGCTCCTGATGATGAAAAGTGTAGCCCAGCTTTCGTTGAAGCCGATTAATTACGATGGGGTTCATGCGTTACCAATAAATGAATGCGTCAAAGATGCAGCACACGAAACCGACCTGAGCATTCGCTTCAAACAGTAATTTGAAACAGACCAATACGCTTTCGTGTGCAGTGTCACCCGGCAGAGCGACAACCAAAAACTTCGGGGGGATATTCTATACGCAACGACACGGGATGTCGTTAGTTTGAATGGATTTAAATACTAAATAATTCACGCCGCTGCGATAACAGCAGCGACGTGAATTCAGCAGAGGAAATTAATGAATTCCACCAATGCGCGATAACCGCACGCCGGTCGGCCATTCACCTTCCTGCTTTTCAAAACTCATCCAGATAGCGGTTGCTTTTCCGACCAGGTTGGCTTCCGGCACAAAGCCCCAGTACCGGCTGTCGGCGCTGTTATCCCGGTTGTCGCCCATCATGAAGTACTGACCGGGCGGCACAATCCAGGTGGCCAGCGGCAGACCGGACTGATGGTAGTACATCCCAACCTGATCCTGGGCAATCGGCACCATCAGAATTCGGTGCGTCACGTCGCCCAATGTCTCCTGACGCTCGGTAAGACGAATGCCGTCGGCTTTGGTTTCGCCCTTCGGCAACTGCCAGAAACCGCTGCTCGCTTCGCCGCCGTTGCTGCGGGAGAAGGTCTGAACAAAATCGCTCGGCTCCACGTTGGAATAGGTCACCGGCAGCGCGTTGCCGCAGGCCTGTCCGGAACTGCAGCCCGGCTGAATAGTGACCTGTTTGGCAACCGGATCGTAGGTGACCTTATCACCCGGTAACCCCACCGCGCGCTTAATGTAGTCCAGACGCGGGTCTTCCGGATATTTAAACACCACGATGTCGCCGCGCTTCGGATGGCCGGTCTCGATCAGCGTTTTCTGGTAGATAGGATCTTTAATGCCGTAGGCAAATTTCTCCACCAGAATAAAATCGCCGATGAGCAGCGTTGGCATCATCGAACCTGAAGGGATCTGGAAAGGCTCATAAATAAATGAACGTACCACCAGAACGATCGCCAGCACCGGGAAAACCGATGCGCCGGTTTCCAGCCAGCCCGGTTTCGGGCCGACTTTCTTCAGCGTCTTCTTGTCCAGTTGCTCGCCGGTCGCTGCCTGAGCAGCGGCCTGACGTTCACGACGTTTCGGTGCAAAAATGAACTTGTCCAGGCACCATAAAACGCCCGTCACCAGGGTTGCAATCACCAGGATCAGGGCAAACATGTTCGCCATGCCAACTCCTTAGGGTTATTTGCCGTCTTTACCAACGTGCAGAATGGCGAGGAACGCTTCCTGCGGCAGCTCAACGTTACCGACCTGCTTCATACGCTTCTTACCTTCTTTCTGCTTCTGCAGCAGCTTTTTCTTACGGCTGACGTCGCCGCCGTAGCATTTCGCCAGGACGTTTTTACGCAGCTGTTTCACCGTAGAGCGCGCGATAATGTGGTTACCGATGGCCGCCTGAATCGCGATATCGAACTGCTGACGCGGAATCAGATCTTTCATTTTTTCCACCAGCTCGCGGCCGCGATACGGCGCATTATCGTTGTGGGTGATCAGCGCCAGCGCATCGACGCGCTCACCGTTGATCAGCACATCGACGCGAACCATGTTCGACGCCTGGAAGCGTTTGAAGTTGTAGTCCAGCGACGCATAGCCGCGGGAGGTGGACTTCAGGCGGTCAAAGAAGTCGAGAACCACTTCCGCCATCGGAATTTCATAGGTCAGCGCCACCTGTTTACCGTGGTAAACCATGTTGGTCTGCACCCCACGCTTCTCGACACACAAGGTAATCACGTTGCCGAGGAACTCCTGCGGCAGCAGCATGTGACACTCGGCGATCGGCTCGCGCAGCTCCTGAATATTATTCAGCGGCGGCAGCTTGGACGGGCTGTCGACGTAGATAACTTCTTTGGAGGTGGTCTCTACTTCGTAGACTACCGTCGGCGCGGTGGTGATCAGGTCGAGATCGTATTCACGCTCCAGACGCTCCTGAATGATCTCCATGTGCAGCAGGCCGAGGAAGCCGCAGCGGAAGCCGAAGCCCAGCGCGGTAGAGCTTTCCGGCTCGTAGAACAGAGAGGCATCGTTAAGGCTCAGTTTGCCCAGCGCGTCGCGGAAAGCTTCATAATCATCGGAGCTCACCGGGAACAGGCCGGCATACACCTGCGGTTTCACCTTCTTAAAGCCAGGCAGCGCTTTGTCTGCCGGGTTGCGGGCGGCGGTCAGGGTATCGCCCACCGGCGCGCCGAGGATGTCTTTGATCGCGCAGACCAGCCAGCCTACCTCGCCGCATTTCAGCTCGGTACGGTCAACCTGTTTCGGGGTGAAGATGCCCAGACGATCAGCGTTATAGACCTGGCCGGTGCTCATGACCTTGATCTTGTCGCCCTTGCGCATGGTGCCGTTTTTAATCCGCACCAGCGACACCACGCCGAGGTAGTTATCAAACCAGGAGTCAATAATCAGCGCCTGCAGCGGCGCGTCCGGATCGCCTTCCGGCGGTGGGATATCGCGCACCAGACGCTCCAGCACGTCGGTCACGCCGACGCCGGTTTTCGCTGAGCAGCGCACCGCGTCGTGGGCGTCGATCCCGACGATATCTTCAATCTCGTCCGCTACGCGCTCAGGGTCGGCCGCAGGCAGGTCGATCTTGTTGAGTACCGGAACCACTTCGAGATCCATCTCCATGGCGGTGTAGCAGTTGGCCAGGGTCTGGGCTTCTACCCCCTGCCCGGCGTCTACCACCAGCAGCGCGCCTTCGCACGCGGCAAGAGAACGGGAAACTTCATAAGAGAAGTCCACGTGGCCCGGGGTGTCGATAAAGTTCAGCTGGTAGGTCTCACCGTCGCTGGCCTTATAGTCCAGGGTGACGCTCTGCGCCTTGATGGTGATCCCGCGTTCGCGCTCAAGATCCATGGAGTCCAGAACCTGGGCTTCCATTTCACGATCAGAAAGGCCACCGCAAATCTGGATGATACGGTCAGACAGCGTCGACTTACCGTGGTCGATGTGAGCGATGATTGAAAAGTTTCTTATATTCTTCATATATAAGGATTTTTTAACCTTATTTCGTATCGTTTTCTATTTAATGGACACATCGGTGGACACAATCGCAAACCTACCTGTCCGTATGTTGGCCTGCATATTACACTGTAGTGGCTCAATCGTCAGCATGGGATACATTACAGGATTGTTCTTCGGCACAGATCCGTTTCGCACCAAAAGTGGTTGTGTTCGCTATACCGGGCAATCATCATCCCTCCCTGTACGATTGATAACGAATGTCACTACCCCGACAACTGTAACATCATCCAGGGCCTCACCCTCCAGCGCTTCACCGTCTCTTGTAATAAATGCCCGGCCCATAATTTTTGCAAAATCTGTGCCTCCGCCGTATTGAATTAAAACGGTATCCCCTTGCTTTGGTTTAACGGAGAAATCTACTACGGCATAACCGGTTTCTGTTTGTACGATCCGAGTATTAGGGCCAGTACCGCAGAGTTTATCGACGGTCAGACGCCCTTCTACATAGTCTGCTGCTGGCGACGGAAACCCCACGTTATAGCCCTCCGTTCGGGTTGTATAACTGGAACGTGCGCTCATCGCCTTCCTGCGTTGAGACATCCCGGAATGTCGTCACATAGTGATCTATCCACTGGTTAGCCTGGCGTGGCGACCAGTGCCAGTTAACTTTTGCAAGTTCCCGGATAAAACCAGACGTTGTCACGGTGCGGCGGCCATTAGGCTCAATGACAATTGCCTGACGCCAGGCCATTTCGATATCTGAGTTTCGCGGCATAACTTCACCTCCTTAAATACTGGTTTTATATACAGTATATTTAATGAAGAATCTGATCAATACAGGTTACAGCTATCGATCAGACGCACCGACGCAACGCAATGATTTTAAGAGGCTGGCAGGTACTTGTAGATTGTTTTCACGTCTACACCTATTACATCAGCTACCTGCTGCCGGGTTGCGCCCGTACTCAACATCCTGCGGCACCGCTCCACCACTTCTTCAGTCATTACCCGGCGGCGGCCACCGACTCTCCCCTGCTCCCTAGCAGCGGCTTAACCGGCGCGGGTACGCTCGACGATCAGCTCGCGCTCCATTTCCGCCAGGGCGCTCATGACGTGGAAGAAAAAGCGGCCTGCTGGCGTACTGGTATCGATGCTGTCGGTCAGGCTGCGGAAATTCACCCCACGCGCCTGCAACTCCGATACGAGCGTAATCAGATCGCGCACGCTGCGGCCAAGCCGATCCAGTTTCCAGACCACCAGCACATCACCCGGGCGGAGCCGTCGCAGCGCTCGCTTTAAACCTGGCCGCCGGGCATTCTTCCCGCTGGCCATATCCTCGAAAACCAGCTCACATTCTGCGCGGATCAGCGCGTTTTTCTGTAAATCGAGGTTTTGATCCCCGGTTGATACCCTCGCATAGCCAATCAGCACTATCTAACTCCTTGAAATAGCTGATTGTAAAAAGCCGCGGCGATTCGCTCAAACCCTCGTTTGGGCGAACGCCTTTTTGGAGCAAAAAAACATGGCCTTTAACCCGGAGCTGGGGAGCACGTCTCCCGCTGTGCTGCTCGATAACGCTGAGCGCCTGGATAAGCTGGTCAATGGGTCTGCGCTGACTGAGCCGGATCGCGCTGGCGTTGAGCTGGATACCTGGCGCGGAATGATGGCGAAGAATGAAGCCCTTACAGAGGAGACACGACAGAATCTGATTCCTCTCAGCCGCCAGTATGCGACGCTGGCTGCGGCGCAGGCGGATATCGCGAATATCCCGGTAAACTCCACAACCTACGTGCGTAGCCAGGACGGAAGCGCGCTGGCAGACGAGTACATCAACAACGGTGGAACGCTGGAGGCCACAGGGCGCAAAATGCCGTCATATGAGTTGATTGAACCGCTGATCAACCTCATCGAATCTGTTTTGTATGCCGACAATGACGAGTATTCCCGCTCTCCGGCAGATTCTGCAATCATGGACAAAAACCACCGCTGGTTATTGCAGTGGCATGGTGATGAAATCTGGCTGAAGAACGCGGATATCAAAGGCACTCTGAAGATTAAAGACCTTCAGGTCTCCGGTGACGTCTCTTTTGACGATGCGACAATCAACAGACTGAGTGTTTCCAGCCTGGACACTGATACGATTTCTATTGGCGGTGTTGAAATACCGGTGTCGTTCGCGAGTCCCGATGAGTACGCCCGTTCGCCTGCAGACTCCGCAATTATGGATAAAAACCATAGGTGGCTGATGTTCTGGGAGGGCGACAAGTTAAATCTCAAAAACCTTGCAGTTAAATATGGGTTGACCGCCGGGAAAATCGATACCAGCGAGCTGAGCATCAATGGCGTTCGGGCTCCTCTGGATTATCTAAATCCTGACGAGTATTCCCGCTCTCCATATGCTGAGGTGGTTGTTGATAAAAACCTGCGCATTATGGAGTTCACCGATGACCACGGTCATGTCGTTATTGCTGGTAAGTTAATCAATCCTGAATCTCCTGCCAGTGATTCATACGAGGTTTATGCGGACGCTGGAAAATTATATCGCATCAACAAGAATACATCAGACCGGGAGGTTATTGATTCCAGCACGGATAATTCTAACGTACAAAATGAGCCCGAGATATTTACGTTCGATTCCACCCGCGATAACACTGTAATCGGCAATAAATGGTTTAGCGCATACAGCCCCTATAAACCAGCTGCATATTTCGGGCGACGGGCCATTGTCGGATTTGGTCATTCATTCATGGCTAACCCGCGATTCCTGCGCACGCTGTCTGATTTAACCGGTCTGCCGACCTACAATTTTGGCAGGTCTGGCGGGCTGTCTCGCACGATGGCACTGCGTGCCGGGGCATACACCGTATCCTACGCGCCAGTAGGCGGTGTTATCCCTGAATCCGGCAGTGTTGCACTGACTCCTGCTGACCCCGGCGTATTGCAAATCGTTGATAACGCCCCATTGTCAGAAATAGTACGGGGGAACCTAGCTGGCGTCGACGGGTCTCTCACATGGGACGGAGCGACGCTGACGTTTACTCGTGACGTCAGTGGGCCGGCTGTTGCGGTTCCAACCGTGACGCCGTTTATTTACTATCCATACACGATTGACGCGACAAATACAGTCGCAAAAGGCGTCCGCTATGATGCTCACGGCGATGCAATAAATTTGCTGTGGCCAGGGCGCAACGATGCAAGGCAGGTGGGTCAGATTTTGAGTAATACAAAAAAAACTATCGCCAGTATGACCGCGCGAAATATTCGTTTTCTGCTGATGCCTGAATTCCCGATGGCCTCCGAGATAAACGGTACGTCCGGCAATGGTGGGATTTTACATTTGAACAGTGAATATAAAAAGCTGGCCCCAAACAATTATTGTGAAATAGATGGCGTTGACCTGTTGCAGAATTTCAAAAATCACTACAACCCGGCGTATGCACAGGACGTCACTGATATTGCTAACGGCATTACCCCCACATCATTACGTCAGGACTCGCTACACCCGAGCCAAACGCTACAAGCTAACGCTCTGTATATCGGCGCGGATGTTAACGCGCAATTCGTTGAACAAGTTCTGTTGAATAAAGGTTGGTTATAATGGCGACTGAAGGGCTGTACGAAATACGCAAAAATATGGAACTCGCTTCCGGTGATATTCTCTACCGGGAAGGCGGAATTCATGACACAACGATAGGACTCATTGACTTTGGGGACACCTGGTCAGGGGGCGGGAAGACCGCCGGCTATCAGGAAAACGACCAGATTAAAAACCTGTGCTATGTGGACGATTATGCAACTCCGAACCTGGCCATGCTCTATGATGGCGGTGGCATTCGCGTTGACGCGCATAACGGGAGCAAAATCACACTGCCGAATTCATTCATTGTCCCAGCCTCCTGCAAAAAACAGCTAGTGCGCATGTGGTTTAAACTCCCGACGTCGGACATAGGAGATACGTCCGTCCTATACAATAACCAATTGCTGGTTATTGGCGGGACATATGCATCAAACCAGTCTCTGACATACTTGGGGGCAAACAACAAGGCGGATGGGACGCTCAACAATATTGCCCTGAGCGCGTTCGGCTCCACTGTTGTTGATCCCGGAGCAACTGTCTCCAATGCGGCCAGATCTGGAAATGTGATTCAACTCGCGTGGATGGCGACAAAAATCAACGCTACGTATATGCAGATCAGGACGTATTTGAACGGTGCATATGTCTCCGATCTGGCCCCTGTAGCGTTTGGCACGCGACCGTCGTCAATCCCTGTGCGGCAACTGAATAATAAAGGGGCGTCGGAAAAATCGGTACGTAACACCACATATCGCGTCGCTATCGACGATCTGACTGATAGCGACCTCGACCCTGCTGATATTGTTGCGGCAGATTACGCAGATAACGTCTCCCGCTTTAGCTAAGAGCAACACGCGGCTGTCATGAAAATTGACAGCCGCTATCTGGTCAGCTCTTCGGTGCGTTCCAGATACCTGCCTGTACTCCAACCGTATTACGCATCCAGTTCATCACCTGAACCATCCCAGCCGAGCCAATATCCTGGTTGTAAAGCACCAGGGAAGAAATGCCGATCTTTCCCGTAAACTGGTTATCAAGATAGGTGGCACCAATGCGTAATGTGCGGCCGTTTGTTATGTGTTGAGTAAAGGCTCCGGAAGTGGATGCGGCAGGCCCGGTTGTTTCACTCATTGTCCATGCACTGACTGTTAGATTTGAAGAAATCACACCACCGACAACAGCAAAATCCCCGGCTGAAAAATCATTCAGCGAACGCGTAACCGGTGACGTGCCAATCGATGAAGTCTGCACATAATAGCCGAGTGTTTTCGTTGCATCGGTATTAATGTTTATTGCGGCAACATCTCCGCTACTTGTTGTTGGTGTGTCTTTTGTATAGTTAGCCAGTATAGCTGACGTGGCGCTGGGTACTCTGACAATAGCTACAAACGATTGTGTAGAACTCGACGGTATTTGTGTATCGAAATATCCCGTCAGGGCGCTAAGTAATGCAAACCTGGAATCACTGATATCCGGATTCAATTTTGTGAGCAATGGTAATGCAGGGTTTGCAAAATTATGATTTGGGTCCGCATTTTTAGAGCCGACAAAATACGAACCAACCAGCCCTGTTTTTATCGGTGTATCTTCCATCACGCTAAATAACTGGAAATCCTGTAACTTCGGATAGGTCAGTGTATCAGGCAATGTAATGCCCTTGAGTTTAACGGTCATGTCTATACTCCCAAAAAATTCATATTAATATGATCAAATAAAACCCTTGCACCATTTGCATTAAGGTGCCAGTCGTCAGCCCATGTATTTAATGCTTTACTGACTGCCCACGAAATCGGCATAAAATCATACAAAGAGAAAAATTCCACACCTCTTGATACAGCCACGCTGTACATAATATCCCTGTATGCTGTGAATGGGTTTTCTCCACTTGCATACCCCAGCGCAGGCATCACAAGAATAATACCGGTATTCGGGCAAGCTGATTGCCATGCAGAAACCCATGCTGTCAGTGCACTCTGAAATTCAGAGAGAGGCACTGATTTTCGAAAGTCATTTGTCCCGATAATCATAAACAACAAATCAGGCTGCACAACCGTTGCTGTTTGTGGTAAATAGTTCAGCGTCTTTGTATATCCTGGGGCCGTAATTCCGCCGTTCCCCATTTTATTTACTTCCACGCCGACCCCGGTCCCTTCCGCGTAAAACCCGTAAAGTACAACAGTGCCGGTATTGTTTGTGAGAGAGACATTAATAGTTGTTGCAACTGTTATATCAAGACCGGAAATCTCAGTACTTACTATTCTATTTGTCCCGTTACAGACAACAGATATCGCAGAGCCGCCATTTACTGAATAATCAAAAGTTCCGTCACCATCATAATAAAAAATCATGATTGACGTTGCGAAAACATTACCCATAGTTAGAGAAGGCACGGTGCTTGATGAATACGCATATTGCCCGTCCATTGAAGTCGGGAATGTCGGAGAGTCGGTAGTCTGAGATGCGTCGTAAAATGACCAGCCAGTTTTAGTAACCGTGATGCCATTTAACAGACCATCATTTTCTATTGCAAGCTGAATCCAGCCCTCACCCGCCTTGCCATATTTAGTATACAAATAGTCGCAAAATACTTGCGGTATAGTTTTTTGTGCCGTCCAGGAGTCTCCTGTAAACCCTATTTTTAACTTTTGTGTAACCCCATTATCCAGTTGCGCTTTTCTGGCATTAGCAGTCCACAACGTTTTCCCCTGGCTGACTGCATTGTATTTAATTTCCGAAATTTCGGCATCAAGCTCTGCGGAAGTGACCAGTCCCGTTAGCAGGTCTTCATGCAGCGCCACCGCATTAAGCTTTCCACTCTCAAGCCAGACAGGGACATTATTTTCTTCGTCCACAAAGAGGGGCGTTTTTTTGTTGATCCCCCCTTCCACAGAATCACGTATTGATGGGGAAAGGGCTACGGCGTTAAATTGCCCGTTCTCCAGCCATACCGGAACATTCCCATTCTCATCAACAAACAAGGGAACTTTCTGGGGAACTCCCTCATCAACTGAATCCCGAATATTATCAGCCAATGCCACCGCATTAAGCTTCCCGACCTCAAGCCAGACAGGGACGTTATTTTCTTCGTCTACAAAGAGGGGGACTTTGTCATTAGGGCTTTGTACATAGGGGATGCGATCGCTGATTTCATCAACTGCTGCCTGCGACGGCATGGCTCTGCCGGTAGCCGCCAGCGTTCCATCGTTGTTGATGTACTCATCCGCCAGAGTGCCGCCATCAGGGCTGCGTACATAGGTTGTTGAGCCATCCGGGATATTTGCAATATCAGCCTGGGCCGCTTCAAGCGTCATGTACTGCTTGCCCAGGGGAATGATGTTCTGCCGAATTTCATCATTTTTCGCCATCATCTGACGCCACGTATCGAGCGGTTCACCGCCGCGGTCGTTAACCGTTCCGGCCGGGCCGTTAACCAGCTCGTCAGCGCGCTTGACATTATCCAGGAAAATTTCAGGCGTCGTCGTTCCCAAAGGTGGGTTAAGTTCGGCCATGTTTTTTGCTCCAAAAAGAGGCTTCGCGCAAACGAGGGTTTGAGCGAAAAGAGTTAATAAGGGGTTTTTATGGGGTATTACGCGACGTCGCCGGGGTATGTGGCGTCGTCGTACTGGTAGAACGATTCGAGGTATTCTTTAGCGGTGACCTGACAGGTTCCGTCAGACTGCGGGGCGATCTCCTCTACAATGGCGTCGTAGACGTGGCGCGTTGAGCCGCAGAACACCAGGCGGATCGGCTCGATGGTTGCCGACGACAGGTCAACCTTCATCGGGTCATCAAACTCGCTCAGGTGCGGGACTGACAGCTGAAAATCACCCACCCTGCTCGCCACCATCAGCCCGGATGCAGAGCCATCCTGATAACGGATCAGCGCGCGGGGATTTTCGAAAGACCAGTCCAGCGGCTCCGTAACGGTGAACGTTGTCACGCCACCAGCCGTTGTCATCGCCTCCACCAGACAGGAAATCGTGTTGTTACCAGGAATATCATCCGTGAGCACAATGCGATCGCCCGTGTTGTAGCACAGCGCGTCCAGCTCGGTAGTGGTCTGGAACGTCACCCGCTGCTGCAGGTATTTCATCAGGCGGCGCATCCCGATTTGGTAGGCGTGATCCTGATTCAGTACCCCATCTAGTTTGTAGTTCTCGATTTTCACCGGCGTGGGATTATCAGGCGTCCGGCATTTAACAGTCTCCTCTGCCCAGGTAGTCCCGTTGATGTATGTCACGTCGACGCCATCAAAATCATCGTCGGACGGTACGGTAAATCCGCTCTGCAGCTCCTCCACCATCTCATGCGGAGTGATCACGCCAGTCCATGGCTTAATCCCCTCACGGTTGACCGTCGCCAGGCCATCACTTAACAGGAAGCGGGACTTGCCGGCATTAGCTATCTTCTGCAGCATTTCCAGCGCTGAGATACTGTCGCCGGTAGCAAAGTCGAAATACTCGCCGCGTGGCGTCCAGTACGCGGATTCCAGCGCGTTGATGGTGTCGACATCCATTTCCAGCCCAAGAGAGTTCGCGACATGCAGCAGCGCTCCCGAAATGGTTCTGGCCGTTCCTGAGTCATAGGCGCGCGTGGCCACAACGTTTACGCGGCGGTCCGACTGAGCCGCCAATTTGCCCCCCGTCTCAACGGTCACCGCCATCAGCGACACGCCGGGATAGGATGAAGGGCGCGTCAGCAGTCGCCCGCGCAGTGCCTGCCAGTACATCGTATCTCTGGCATTATCCTGCCCCTGTTCATTTTTCCGGCGACACCGGACCTCAACGAGGCCTGGTGAAGGCAGAGTGATACGCTCAGTAAATCCAAGTCCGTTAATATTTTTTAACTTGTAAAATCCGTCGCGCGTTTCCCATCCTCCCCCTGAGCCGTAAATACGGTATTGAATTACCCAGCCAACCCACCACGCTTCTTTCTTGCCCTTCTTGTTGAATCCACAGATACCACTCGGGAAAGAGAAATTTACTTCGAAAGCGTCAATCTTTTCGTTCTCAGGGCAGGCAAGAAATGGTCCCATCCAGGTATCATTATCGTTTATCCCGGTAGCCTCATAGTCGATCATCGTCCTGGCTATGAATCCCGGCCATGACTCATCAATAACACCGTTAACCAGACGCGCCACCGTTGCCGTCGTGCCGTCGGTAGAGACAATGCGGTACTCATTCCCGCGGTGAGCAAGTGAAAGCCGTTGCACCCCCTCCGGCATGCCGGAAAAGCCCGTTCCCGTGGCGCTGTTATAGGCAAGCGTCACATTCGCCGTTACTGCCGGGCTGCCGCCGGTTGATGCCGTGCCGGAGGTGTAAACCGGGGCATCACCGAAAACAGCTGCAGGCAGCGAAGAGGACGTGATCTCCCCACCCGCGAACGGACTGGCCGACTCGGTTATCAGTACGGTGCCGCCGTTGTCCTGCGCAACCAGGCCGGAGCCGGTGAGTCCCTCGGTGATGGCCGCCAGCAGTCCCGACATCGAGACGTAGTTAGCCACCAGCGACACCGGATAGGTAACCCCCTGCCAGGTGATCGTGAACGTGCTGGAGCTGGTCGAAAAATCGTAGGTGGTCGGGGCCGCACTGGCCTGGACTTTTGCCGCACTCCCCCCGGTGCCGGGTACTGCAGCCTGACCGGGGGTATATGACGCGATAAACAGATCGTAATCGACAGAGTTAAACCCCAGCGTCACCGGCATACCTACTACCGGCGCGATCTCCGTCAGCAGCGGGCTTGCGATAACGCTGTATCCGGCCGCCGTGGTGATCTGGTAGTTCGCCGGGGCTTTAAGTTCGACCACGGCGCCAGCGACCCAGCTGGGCGGCAGTGCGTTATCGTTCTCGTCATTATCGTCATCATCATCCGTATCCAGCCCCGTAAACGTCACGCTCGATCCGGAGACGGTCATGCTGTCTGCGATAATGTCGTCTGCGTCCGGCGACGTCTGGGCCATATCCAGCCCGGTGCCGGATGACGTCCCGCCCACTTCGGTGGAGTTGACCCAGTTTTCGCTGCGCTCATCACCGGAAACGTCCGCGCCTGGCGGGTAATGGGTGCTGCTGAATCCCGGTAGCGTTGAAGCTGGCGTACTGCCAACCCTGATATCGCCATTGGTATAAATCAGATCACCGACACCGAGACACAGCAGCATCTGGACGCGCATTTTCGTAGGATCGGCGGCATCGAACCGGGTAACGGGCTGCACCACATAATCCGGGTAGATACGCACGCGCCCAAAAACTTCACGAATCGCATCACCCAGTTTCGCGCTGTTTGCTTTAGCGGGATTCAGGTCGAGGCTTCGCCCTGTGGATGAGGTATAGCCACCCTTATCGATGTTGCTCATCATGAAAAGGGAATAAGCCGCGGTTGCGACCGATACGCCAACAGCAATCCAGCCAAGTGTTACGGGGTCAAAGGGAACCGGATAGAACCTAACATCGCTTTTAGGCTGGATGATCTGAGTAGCCCAGTCAGCTGGCGCAACAGGTAAGCCATCCAGTTCAACAACCAAAGGTGGAAATTCTCTGTCGGAATAGTTTTCGACATTTTTTACCAGCCAGTCACGGATGCTGATGGTGTCGTGCTCATGCGTCTCGAGTGGCTGACCCGGCAGGCGGGAAGGGTATAATCTGATCGTCACTTCCAGAACTCCACTCGAACATAGCGACGCATAAAGCGAGCCAGGGGCAGGAACATGACATTAGTGGCACTCCCACACTCTGCTACCATCAGTTCGCCATTGATTTTCACCACAACAGCAACATGCGTCACTGTCGAACCTGAGAAACAAGCCACCCCCGCTCCTTCACAGGGGTCGCAGCGTTCCAGTTTTAACATCAGTTTTCTGGCTTCTCGGTCGAGGCCTCCATCGTCTTTGGTCACCCCGGCGAAATCAGGCCATTCTGGCAAGCTGAGATCCCGCCGAATTTCGTTAACCAGACCGAAGCAGTCGAGTCGGGGAAACGTTCTTCCGCCCTTCTGCCATACGACTGAAAGGTATTTATCAGGGTTAAACATTGGAATTCCTTAGCTGATATAACGCAGTCCGGGGAAGACAGGTAGCGTGTAGCGGAAACGCGGCCAGGCGGTATCGAGGATGTTCATGTAGCCCGCAATGATCTGAACCTCTGTCGCCGTCCAGGAGCCCGACTTGATTTTCAGCGTATACGGCACTTCTGCAGGGGCCGCTAAATCCGTGGAGATATAACTCCGGTACGTCAGCGATGCAGGCAATCTGTTAGCCAGGGCATTGCGGATCGCCGTGGACACAACACCATCGATATTGCACAAGGCAAATTTGAGATCCTGCGTGCCGTCCGCATTGCGCGCCGGCAGCGCAATGTCTATCGCACAGGCTGAAAACGTTACGGTATCGCCGTTCTCCGTCGTTGCCATGATTTTCTCGTAACCCTGGCAAAGGTAGTGAACATCAGAGCCAATGGTGATCTGCAGCGTTTCAATGATCACCTCCGGTCCGCTGCTGGCGTAGAGGCGGTTGAGTATTGTCATGATTTTTACCCAATAAAAAAGGCCACCCGAAGGTGACCTTAAAAATTGGTGTCGAATGTGGGTGTACCCTCACCGGCAGGATCGCTATTCCGCGCTTTATTTCACGCTCCGGCTACGGAGCGGCATGAAGGACTTTCCCACAAATCGACACATGTGATTATGAAGGCGAAACGGTTTTAATCAAGCCTTGGGCCACTCCTTATTCAGCGCAATATCCAGCAGTGAGCTGCCGACGATCCATTCCGGGTAATTACCCCATGGGGCAGGAGCAAGGGGGCGTTCCCATAATTCAAGCGTCGCTGTGTACTTCCAGTAAATCGGGGCCACCAGTACCGGTCCCTGATAAATATCTGTAAAGCGGCATTTGTAAAACTTAATGCCTGCCGGCGTCTGCAGCTTCATCATGAACCATGCAGCCCCGTCAGATAACGCATCACGGAACCAGGACTCAAACGCCAGTCCCTGCGCATCGGTTTCCATAAACCAGGTGATGCTGGCCTGCGTCGGCGTGGACGTATAAGCTCGCCTTTGCCGCGCGCGGCCGGTGATTAACTGGGTACGTTTTAACGGGCTTACAGGCTGGAATCCGTATCCTTCCTGTAATGGCATAGGGAGGCTGTCATGTGGGTAGTTGATATCAGTCATGCAGTCTCCCGGTAAAGTATCTCGAATAAAATTTCACCATTAACCTCAGGAGGATATTCATTTCAGAATAAAGCACGATGGAATCGAAGAAATCTCTGATTTTTTGGTTCAGATTAACGAAGATAAAAATCTTATTGAATCGACACAAACACACAAGGCGATATATTTATCAGCTCATCTTAAGAGCTAAAAGAAATCAGAAAAAACAGCATTATCAATATATTAATTTTATTGACTTTAATGTGAGCTTACATTGTTTCGGCACAGCCCCATATCAAAATAAAAAAGGGCGACGTGCCGACAGGAAATATACGTCAATGTGACTGCTTGTTTAAAAGCAACTCCTGAAGAAGAAGCGCAATAGAAACAAAGATCAAAACCCCACAAAAAACAATTTTTGCAAAATCATAGTTAAACACGGTTGTAAGCGTATCATTATTATATAAGTGATTATGCCTATAGGAATAAGTTGTGTAAATCTCATCACATATTTCAAGAGTTCCACCAACTATCAAAACAAGCCAAAGAAATGAAAACTTCACTCGGACCTCCTTACGTTTACGTCTCCTATTGAAGATAAGCCCGCCAATAAAAAGAGGAATCATAAAAGCTATAAAGTCTTTAAATGTAAATGTTAACAACGCTTCCATTAATAAGATCCTTGTGTTTTCTTGCACCTACTCAGATTGCTAGACTTACCTACCTAATCAAGTCTCAGCTAATGCAGTTTAGCTTACCTAGGACCGTGTCGTGTATAGTTTCCTTTTAGAGCGTTGCCAAAAGCCCCTTGTGGCATGGTAACCTCCTTTGTGAGTTCACCTTTTAACTGCCTGGAAAGCAGTCGATTATTCTGATTGAGTGTAGCGCTCAACTGCTCCGGAGTAATACCCTGGAGATGAAACTCCTGATTAATCGGCGCGTGTACAGTTGTTTGCCTACGGTTATCGCTGTTAACGTTCTGAACACCAGTACCAAACCCTGTACGCCCCAGAGTTGCATCAAGCGGTTGGCCATTTCGAAGTGCCTCAAGCTGAGACACGCCGATCCGGTTCGTTGATGCCTGGTCGAAGACGTACTCTCCTTTGTGAACAATACCCGCTGGCTGATACTTACCACCGGGGCCTGTGTAACCGCCGGAGGCGAAGCCAACGGCGGCAGCACTGGTTATGCTGGAAGTAATCGAAGCCATGAGTCCAATAACTTGCGCGATAGCTGCGAGGTTAGCCGGGAAAGGTAATCCGGCTAATGCCTGCCCCATTGCCATTGGGAGTTGCAGCGAAGCCTGTGCAATGGCGAATGCTTTCTGTGTTACAAAAGCGGCTTTATACATCGCTGATTGCTCACCAAACATCGTCCCCATCGAATCGGTGATACTGGAGAAGGAGTTTTGGGCGGATTGCATCTGCGCTACATACATAGCATTACTCAACATCTGCTGGTTTTGCATACCCTGCTGCTGCAGGATTGCCAATTGTTGTTGCCTTTGGCTTTCGTTACCAAGTGTGGTTTGAGTGATCGCCTGCTGCTGCTGGTTAAGCCAAGTTGCATAGTCCGTCTGTGCCTTTTTTAACCTGTCGATAATTTCAAGCTGCGGGTCTACTTGAAGCCCGATCAAGTTCATCCCCTGCCTGGACAAATCATCGTTGGTTGCACCCGAAGTAAGTGTACCGCCTGCTTTGTTTACTCCAGAAATAACTGAGTCAGGCAAAACAGACTTGTTGATCAATTCATTGGCCTGCTTCCCAGCGGCATCAGGGGTTAGCCTTCCTATGTCTACCATCTTTTGCAGAAGTTTAAGCCTTTTTTGCAAGGTGTCGTTTTGTCGCTCCGACTTATCGAAAACCTTCTCCTGCATTTTACGATAATCATCAAGGGTTTTAACTTGATTGGCTAATGCCTCCTGTTGTTTATAGGCCTGTAATATCTGGTCCTTTTGCTGAAAAATAGACTTCTGTGCAGCCGTTAGTTTCCCGCCACTACTTACTGTCTTCTGGATATCAGCAATTTGCTGCTCAAACTTTACACGTGCCTGAGTGGCAGTATTAATTTTTTCTGTGCTGGCTAATTGTTCCTGTAGCGCAGCGGTTTGCTGATTTATTTGATGTAATAGCCGAGAACCAGCATCCTCAACATAAGCCTTACCCTTTGGTGTTTTTGGCTTTTTGGGATCTTTGTATTTCTCGTTTATATTTGCGCGAAGTTTTGCCTCTTCTTCTGCACTAATTGAGTTACCGGCCGCCCTTGCCTTTACCAAATCCCTTGTTAATTCATCCAGTGCCTTTTTCCGTTTCTGGGCATTTGTTAGAGTTTGGTCTGTTAACTTATTAATGCGCTCCTGGGCTTCAATCCCTTCTTGTTGCCGCTTGTTATAGGTGCTAATAGCGTCATTCAGCACACCCTGAGCTGTAATCTGCCCCCTCAGAGAATCAACCTGCGCCTGAGCTTGCGCGATCGCGTTATCACTGCCCTGATAGTTAACTCCATAGGTATTCCACAGACCATTACCTAATCCGCGGCTTCGCTGTGCGTTTTCTAAGGCTTTTTCTGCCTCTTCAAGCTGGGATTCAAGGCTCTTTTCACGCCCAATGTTGAGCATTGCATCCCATGCACCTTTGGCCTCATCGCCGAGCCATTTCCATGCTGACTGCAAGGTACCCAAACTTTCAGCAATCTCATTTGCACGCTGCTTCATAGTTGCAGCATATGCTTCAGTCGCCAGCCTGGCGGCTTCCTGCTGATTACCCTCGTCCTGAAGCGCTTTAATCTGGTTATAGGTTGCCAGTGTTAGGAAGTGATATTTGTCGTTCAGTTCTCCAATAGCAGCTACCGGGTTTTGTGCGATTTTCTCGAAGTCTGCCACCATGCTATCGATAGATTCATCGGTCGCATCATTCATTGCGACAACGGCCTCTGTGACAGTCTGCATTGAACCTGTAGCGATTTTACCACCAGAGACAACACGGTTTAGTGCCTGAGCGGCGGCAGCCGTGGTATTCCCTGTATTATCTGCGACCGATTTCGCCATGTCTGCTAATTGCCCGGTGGTTACCCCGGCAATATTCCCGGTCAGAACAAGGGACTTATTGAACTCCTGTTGCTCCTGACTACCTTTGTACCAGGCATATGTGAGAGTACCCACAACTGCGACAAGAGCACCGATCCCAATAGCCATGGGATTCAGAAAGCCAGTGAGTTTTTTGGCATTCTCTGCATTTTCAGACAATGAGTTAGCGTTATCTGACAGAGAATCGCTTGATTCATCGGCGGCATCTCCGGCCCCCAGCAGCTGCTGTTTTATAATCTCGAAAAGATTACCCCAACCGCCAAACGAATCGGCGATCTGCGAACCCTGCTGCATGAAGATAGTGAACAAAGGCATACCACCAGCTAGGCCAACAGCAATATCATTCAATTGCGCGGGGAGTAAACGCATGGCATTTTTATACTGCCCTGCCGAGATGGCCCCATACCGCATTTCATTGCTGACCTGATTGAGCCCCTTCTCTGTTAAATCCAGCTTATTTGAAAGCTCTGCGTGGTATTCAGGCGTAAGCAGCCCGGCGTCTTTGGCTGCCGACAGTTCAGCTCGCTGTTTCTTGATTTTATCTAACGCAGCTGAGAAAGGGTCGAGTTGGCCAACTAATCGCTGCAACGAAGCCCGCTGATCTTCCTGCGCTTTTACTGCGTCACGTTCTGCCTGCGCTTCTCCGTTCAACTCACGACGAGCTTCAGCAATTTTGGCACTGTAGGCATCATACTGCTGGATACTAAGCGCACCACTGTACGTATATTCGAAAATTTGCCGCTGCTGCTCGTCAAGAGCCTGTAATGCGTGGGTGACGGGATCAAGGCGAGCCTGTAATTGCGTGAGAATTCGCTCCTGCTGCGCCTGTTGCGCTGCTGAATCCTGAGCAGCTTTCGCAGCTTCTCTCTGGGCCTGCGTATACCCAGTCAATTCATCCTGAGCAGACTGAAGACGATTGCGAGTTTGATCAATGATGGAACTGTAGTGGCTGAATTCCTCAGCCCCCAGTACACCAGATAGATTTGCCTTTTTCAGCCGCTCCATTGCTTTATCCAGCTCATCAAACGCCTTTGATGTAGGATCCAGCTTATCCAGTAATTTTTCTATTTCTTCCCGCTGCGACCTTGTTGACTTCGCATTTTCGATGGCGTGTTTTGGTCCAACCTTAAGATGGGAGTTCAGATCTTTAGTAGCTGAGGAAAGATTATCCGTTGCGAACTCAGCTTTTTCACCCTCTGCCGTTATTTTGTTTAAAGCACTGGCTAAACTATCCGCGTTCTTTTCTGCTCCGGTGCTATCAAGAATAATAGCAAGGCGGGATGTTTGTTCGCTCATTTATCTTTCTCCGGGCAATAAAAAACCCGCAAATTAAGCGGGTTAGGAGATGTTTAAACAATGATAAAAAGCCCACCTGAGTGGGCTAGTTCAACTTAGGTAGCTTCTTTTAGATCGCTGCCACAGTGCTTACACTTAATGGCTTCCTTCCGGATAGACTCAGCACAGAAAGGGCACTTTTTGTATTCTCCTGACTCTCCATTTAAAACAGCGCGTCGTTCTGATGTAGAATATGACAATGCAACCAGCAATCCCAGCACAGGAGAAATAAAAGCCGCAAATCCTGCTGCTATGCCATTCCCGTGAGTAATGTTGGATGTCAATACTACCAATCCAAAACCTACTGCACACATGCCAATGAGGTAGAGAGCGCCAATTCCCACCCCATTACGTTTTGAAGCAACAACTGTTACCACAATGACCGCTAAACCAAAAAGTAAAAATCCAAAGAGCGGCGCCATAACCTATCCCCATCAGTTAAAAAGCCACCCGAAGGTGGCCTTATCAATCAGCTTGCGTTCTCGCAACCCGGCAGGCTGCGGTCAATCACAAGATTCCCCTCAACACGCAGACCAATCTTACCGAACAGGAAGGAGTGGTTAAGTTGAGTGACAACTACGTCAGACAGACCAACTGCACAGCGATCTTTTTCAATCGCTCGATCAGCGGCTGTTTTAACGTTCGGGATGCCAAGAGGGAAGATGATAACCGGATAGCTATCTTCTGCTGTTACACGTTTCCCTTTGTAGAACTTACCCCCATTGAGGTTGTAATTTTTAGTACTCGCCACAGTTAAATCTGCAACACGTACAGTACAACCTGAAAGTAACAGCGCTCCAAGCGCCAATGCGATGACTTTTTTCATTATATGTTTCCTTTGATTGCAATCGGAAACATCCTATCATCGTCTTCCCTGAGCATAGACCACCATTAATGGTAGGTCAGTTACTTCCTTTCTTATCTGCTGCACGTTTTTGTGCCTCTGCCCACTCATCCCTCCAGGCATCATCGAGGGCCAGTATCGCTGCGTCAAACTCAATGCGGTCGATCAGGATGGTGCGCGATGCCAGGTAAAGCTCAATATCATTCAGGGACAGAGGGAGCGGCACGCCGGCCATGCCGGCATACTTCCTGCTACGCGATATCATGGCGTAAGCGTTGAGGATCTCGCCAGTGACTGCATCGATTTCAGGCTCTGGAATGGGCGGGAGGTTTAGCTTCTCCCTGCGCCACTTTGCTTTCTCACCCTGCTCTCCCCCGAACTCCTTAAGCCACTTCTGCGCCTCTAAGGCTTTTTTACGGTTTCCTGAGTCTGCTGCTCCTTACCCTGAGCAATGCTTGCGGCCTCGGCCAGTATCAGCCAGTACAAATCCGGGTACTGTTTCAGCATGGCGATCCCGAGTTCTGGGGTATAGTCGAGAGCAACCTCAGAGCCATCCACCAACTGGCCCACCCCCTCCCAGCCTTTCAACAGGAACCGGGCGACGTTATCGATCAGCAGGTCATCAACGGAGTCGATATCGCCCACGCTGGCGAGATTGAATTCTTTGGTACCTACCTTATAACCTGCGTCCATCTTATCGATGTGGCGGCGCACCAGCGCGTTACGGGAGCGATATTGCGGATTCTCGCTGCTGGCCACCAGCAGGCGAAGTTTGAAAAGCGATTCCTCTTCCGGAGTGTATTCTTCCTGGCTGTTTTCTGGCTTTTTGTAGGGGAAAAACCAGCGTTCACCATTTAAATCAATTTTGGGGGTAACAATCAGCATAATAACTCCATAATGAAGCCCGAACCGCGATGCTCAGCGGAACGGGCCTGGTAAATTAAGGCGCGGTAACGGTGATTTCAGACGTTGCGGTAAAGGTGCGGGCCTTACCGGTGATGGTTGCAGTACCGGCTGCGTTACGTGTGACTTTCGCTGTTTTCTGCCCGGTAGAAACCACGCTGGCGATAGTCGGATCCGATGACGTCCACTGGACGGTATCAGTTGAATCAGCTGGCGTAAGCGTGGCGGTTAACGTCACCGTGGATCCCACGGCCCCAGTTGAAGTGGCTGGCGCAACACTGATTGCCGTCGCCGGCACTTTGGGGACGCGGGTGATAGTTGGCGGAGTATTGGCCGCGGTGATATCCAGCTGAACCTGAACAATGTCAGTGCTCCCCGCATCCGGCCAGTCGCCGGAGATCTGCACTTCCGGGAAATCGAAGGTATATGCGCCTTCAGCATTCTCCAGCGTGAAGCTAAACGGCACCGTTTCGCCGGTGAACGTTTTTTTGTAAACCTCCCAGGCAGCCTTTGACCATGACAGCGTGATTTGACCTGACGGGGTAAAGGTTGTCGGAATGTTTGCGCCGGCGAATGCCGAACCGGTACCGATGCAGCGCTGAGTCTGCATATTGTTGTTGAACTGGATGTTGAAGGTGTCGACGCAGAAGCCTGTCCCGCCATCAACACCATTTAGCCGGATGTTCGTGACCTCCTTGAAGGAGTAACGCAGCGCCCCCGCTAAATCCACCGGCGCGGTGAAATAGCTGGTATCGTCCCCCTTCGTCTCCCAGTCCAGCCCTGCAAACGTAATGGTTGCAGTGATATCACCATCGGCCGGGATTTCCATCTGGAAGGTGCCAACCTGGCAACCGCGGGCAATCTGGGCGATCCCCACATCACTGGCAAAAGTCGCCACGGAGAACGTAATGCGACCATTACCCATCGTCAGCACGTTATTTACCCATTCGGCGCCGAAGCAGCTGGCAAGAAAATCGTCATGCTGATTCCAGCGAAACCGCGTACCGACATCACCGCCAACATCCACAGTGCCGCGTGAAACGCCCTGCGCCATGCGGTCACCAGCGATTTCGTCATTGTCGTTGGTGTTCTGCGTTGGTTTCAGACCAAATGAAGAACGACGCAGCAGGTTCCACGCCCCTGCTGTTGGCGTGATTCCTGGCGTTGTCTCGCGAATAAACGCGGCTACTACTTTTGCACCTGAGCTCACAGGAGCCTCCTGTTTTTTGTGCGCTACAGAGCGCGATAAGGAATTTGAAGATTGAGCTGTAACCAGCCATCGGTCTCACCCGCCGGCACAGCAGAAACAGCGAAATAACTCAGCTTTCCGTCGTCCTTAAACTCGAATAGCTCCGTTAGCTGGTCGGCCGTTCGGGAGATAAGCAACGTCCCGGAACCGACCGGAACAAACAGCTGAATGATGAGTAAGCCCGTCCTGTGTACTACCGGCCCGTCCCCGATCTCTGTTGCGCCAGCCTGCCCTGCAATGTTGGTGAGACGGGCCCAGATATCGCGGTTACTGGGGTCAAATACCGGGCCATTGGGATAATCCACCGCATCAGAGGCAATAGCGGTCTGTGCCGCCATTCGGGAAATGACAGCGTTTCTGATTTCTGTAAGGGTCATTTGTAGGCCTGAATTACACCATTAAACGAGACGGCATAGACGCCTGTCGGCGCCTGTGTTGAGTGGCCATTCTCCAGAGGCACGGAGTAAGGCAGGTTCGACTGGATGTAAATCACCGAGTAGGCTGGCGCCTGGTCAATGATATTTTTGCCATTAAGAAACGTCATTGTCCCGCGCGGATCCGGTTCGGTCGGGACGGAATGATTAGGTTCGCCGATGCTGACGAAATGCGATGCCCTGAAGGTTCCTGCGCGATACTCAGCCGGCCGCCTGATATCCATGCTGTCATTAACACGGACTTTCTTTCTGAGACGGCCTGTCTTTGTCAGGTTGGCAGGATCGGCATAAAGAGATTCGTTCCATTCCCCAACAGCTTTGTTGTACTGAACCGCGGTCGCGTTAATGGCCCACAGCTCCGGGTTTCCTACCGGCGACCGCTGAACGATTTCATTCAGCAGCTGAATGGCGATTGTCCGCTGGCGTAGTTTGACATCTTCTGCCACCAGCCCGGCGAATGCCGCCGGGTCAATGTTCCAGCCCTTAGCCATATCACGCCCTCCGCAGTTGAATGGAGTACGCAGCGCCAGCAGAGTCGGCAGAAGCGGTGATGACCTCGTAGCGCTGAAGCTCACCCGTAACCGGATCCGGTGCGGTGATGATATGCCCGACGGCCGGCTTATCAGTCACCTCGTTAACCAGTGCGGTTAGCTTCACATCACCATGCAGAATGTTAACGCCATCGATACGGCGCAGCTTATAGCGCGCCAGTACTCCACGCCCCGAGTAAGTCACCTTCGTTTCAGTGCCGGTTTCCGTCACCGGGTCCCAGGCATCCCGAACGGTGTATGACCCAGTGAAATCCTTAACGGCATCCTGCAGATCGGTATCGAAGGCTGCGGCGACTTCGGTTTGCAGCTCGTCACGAATGCCCATATCACCCCCTCACCAGCCGCACCTGTGACTGACTAACGCCATAGGGCTTAAGCATGGCCAGCGCCAGCTGCAGGTCAGAATCAAGCAATGCAGAGCTGTTGGTAGCGAGTTCTGCGAAGGTCTTTGAAACAGAAACATCGTCAGCGTCAACCGTCTTACTCAGCAATACCCCCGAATCAGTTTTCTGCTGATACAGCCCGCCATTTGCCGCCGACAGCGCCGCATAGGCGCCAGCCTGTTTCACATCGTCAGGAATGATGGTTTCGTGAGTTGCATTATCGCAAGGCAGTTTCAGGTTAAGTCCATTCATCCAGGTATTAGCCATCAGCACAGATTTGGCTTTTTTGCTTTCATCTGTCCAGGTGGCACCGAGAATCGAATTGACATCTTCAACGGTGATGAAAGTGATCATGCATCACTCCATTTCTTTCCAGCCGTGCGCCTTCCAGTTCTCCACTTCATCAGGGTGAACGTTGGCGGTATTGGGGCCGCCGGGGAATGCCGGGAAATCGGTAATCATCGCCACCAGCTGCTGTTCCTGCTGTTCCTGCTGTTCCTGCTGTTCCTGCTGTTCCTGCTGTTCCTGCTGTTCAGGATCATTGGCCTCAACCTGCGCGGCCGCAAGTTTTGCTGCAGCACGTTCAGCACGCTGCTCTTTGGTTAATCCGGCCATAAGCCCTCCACTAAAAAAAGGGGCCGAAGCCCCTCATGGTTGATGGTTTTCAGCCAGCAATAATGACGCTGTGACGCGGAACTGGCGCAGCGACACCCCATGCCAGACCAACTTCATAACGGATTTGGCGATACTGGCGGTACAGTGCCACCTGGAAGGTAATGCCTGATACCGGGTCGGTAACGTTCATCACATCATCCGCAGTATCCCCACCTTGCGGCATTGCCGGGGTGCGAGATGCCAACAGCAGCGCATTACGGTCAAACGCCATATTCGCCACATAACCTGCACCACGGGTAATAGCGGTGTTATCTGCCAAATCCTGACGCAGACCAGGCTGAGCAAGGGTGATAGTACTTGCGGTCGCAGCTGCAACTACATACTTGTTGTCGTCGCCAGCAAAACTCACCACATCGCCAGCGGTGAAAGACCCTGTGCCAGTATCAATGGCAATGATACGATCGCCTTCAGCTTTTGCTCCATTCACCAGGTAGCCTGCGGCAGCCGAGGCCGTGTGAGTTTTAACGCCGGCGGAGTTATGGATATTAAAGCCTTCCAGGCGACCCAGCGTGCCTTCACGCAGCAGTTGTTCCGTCCCGGCTTCGTTCACCTTAAACAACACTGACTGTTTGCCGCGCAGGTTTGCGATGGCAGCCGATCCGAGAACCATCTGGAGATCGGTAGTCGGTGAGCCGTTGTCCTCCAGCACTTTACGGGCCAGCGCGGCATCACTGAGGTCTTCCTTGATACCGAACGGCGTAGTACCCGGCGTGCCAACCTGACGCGATGCGTTGAAGTACAGCGCCCCCAGATCTGCGTCAACTTCGTTCGCCAGTGCGCGGAATGCCTGCTTGAACTGGTCAGCAAGGATGGTGTTGTAAGTACCAGCCGGACCGAGGGCCAGTTGCTCTTCACCATTCCATTTGACCGGAGCCATTTTGGATTTAGTGATTTTGACATCAACGGTACCGATGTTCTGATCACCCGTGTTAGGAGCCGAAGGGCCCGGCACGATGTCTTCAGTTACTGCTACCGGGGCAACTGGTGCGGTAACCGTCTGGTCTTTTGCTGCGGCATCTGCTTTGGTGTTACGGGCGACGGCAGGAATAAAACCTACCTGCTCACGGGAAACAACATCCAGAGCGGTATAGATAGTCGGGATCAACCCGGTCAAAGTGTTCGACATGATTCATTTTTCCTTAGAGATGGGTTTGGGTTGGTTGAGCTATCCAGCTCCGGCGCCCGCCGCCATCCGGCGGCAGGCAAAAGAGGACTAATCAACGATGGTGACACCGTCTTTGAGGGCATTTTGTTTGCCTGCAATATCCAGCGAATCGAATGCATCACGCTTCATGGTTTTCTGCCCTGCCTGATGCTGAGACTGACGTGAACCACCGCCGTTATTGCCACTGGATTTCAGGATGTAGTCTTTTTGCGGGTACTGCTCCACCAGAAATTCCAGCGCTTCATCAAACGAGGCCAGCTCGCCCGGCTTCGAGCGGGAGTAAATTTTGTTGCCTGTGCTGTCATAGGCGACAACTTTACCCTCTTCGACCTTAAACGACTGACCGAAGCGGGCCTGAAGCAGATCGGCAGGGATGGCGATTTTATCGGTGATAAATTTGGAACCGGTGAAGCTACCGCCGATCATCGAATCGTACAGTTGACTTTCCAGCGTTTTATTTTTGTTGTTGGCCTCATCCAGTTGTGCCTGGAATGATTTGGTGATATCCGCTTTCACCTGGTCAACAGCACCCGCGTCGATCAGTTTTTTCTGGTCGATTTTGGTCATCATATCCAGCGCTTCGAGTGCCTTCGCCGGGTCACCGATTTTGGCGAATTTCGCCAGGCTTGCTTCAGCTGCTTCTTTGGCTTCACGATGAGATTTCGCTTCACCGTTCAGCGAGGAGATTTTTCCAACGGCCTGCACAGCATCGAAGCCGATCTCTTTGCCGTCGTCATGTACATAAACGGGAAGACCGTTCGCATCAACTTCTGCATAGCTCTTGCCGTTTACTTCAACTGTTTTCAGTTTCATGTGGTTACCTTTTTGTGGGTCATCCGACCGTTGCGCCGCTCACCATCCGGATCACGGCAATAAAAAAGGCCGCCTGGAGGCAGCCTGTTGATGAAAATGATAATTAAAGCCCAGCGTCACGGAATGCCTGGTCGTCGCGCTCACGCAACTGGTCCAGCGTCAGCCATTCGCCTTTGTCGTTGTAGAACTCATCAGGAGACATGCCGCCATCACGAATCAACCTGGCGCGCGTTTCTCCGACAATCTCAGCTTGTCGCGTGAACGACTGCCGGGAGAACCAGTCCTGGTAATTCGTGTCAGCCGGAACCTGTCCATCCATGCTGGCACGCGAGCTGTCCTTGATTTCGCCGACTTTGATACCCAATTCCTCTGACGATTTCAGGATGTAAGTTTCGGTGCTCCGACAGCAAAAGTGGATTTTCCCGGGTCCCTGCAGATACGGCACCTTATGGCCGACAGGCTTGTTATCCAGGGTATACTTGAGACGATCGCGAATACGACAGTCTTTTGACGTTTTATTGTCGAGTGTGGACAGCCACTGTTTCCCCTTCAGGATGTCGTCGTTAGCATCCGAAAAGCTCTTTCGCGCCGTTGCCGCAAGATGCCCTACAGCTGTTTTGGCAATGCTGCCGGCGTTGGCCCTGCTCATCTGCAACGCGCCATCCTGATAACCACGGTTAGCGTGTCCGCGTACCTTGCGGGCTATCTGCTCATGCGTATCACCCAGCAGAAATCCCTGCCGCACCGTATTGCTGATACGCGCCATGCGATCGGCTTCAAGGTTATCAGCCCACTCACTAAGCAGGCGCCCCTGAAATGGCTGTGCCATCGCCGCGGCATACACTGCATCCGGTGAAATACCCACCAGCGGGTGAAGCGATAACACATCATCGGGGATCGCAAACTGGAACAGGCTCAGCTGAAAGCCTGCTTCGTGCTGAGCGAGTTGCTGCAGTTCATCAGATAGTCCGGCGTACATTGACTGCACAGCCTCGCGATTGAGAGCCCTGACACTACTGAGCAGCGCTTCCAGTCGCGAGACGGTAAAGCTGTCCGCATCCAGGCTATCCATCGCCACCAGCAATCTGGCCGTCAGTTCCGCATCGCTGTCATTCAGGGTTTTTATCATCCTGTTTGCAACGCTGGTGCTGTACCGCGCAATCCATATCGCATGCGCTATCGATTCATCCTGAAGCTTGTCATTCGCCGTTGCCATTTGCACCACCCGGGTTACTCAGTCCGCCGGCCAGCGTGACCTGCTGATTCCGCAACTCGTCGATTACCTCTTCGGGCTTCGCATCCGGATCAATAAATTTGAGGGCCTGCAACACGCGAACAGCATCGACCTGACGTATATCTCCGCCCTGGCGGAGCGACTGCACAGCTGTTGCAGCTGCGGAATCAAACGTCTGGGCTGAAACATCCAGCTCGGTGCGTACGTCGACATTGCCGCCTTCTTTCTCACCCAGCCATTCCGCCATGATCTGCAGAATGTTATCGAGGGCGTCCTCAAGAGAGCTCGCCATCGTATACAGAGGGGAGTTTTCCTGCATGCGCTCTTCATTGGTCTGATCAACGGATTTGGTAGAGGTATTCTCGGCACGTAAGAGTTTTGCCCCGGCCTGTCGCATCTGATCTTCCAGTTTTTCCAACGACGTTTCACCAGCTTCAATAGATGAACCGGTATGCTCTACATATTCAAGTCCCTGCCTTTCTCGGTTGTCGAAACGAGTAGCTGTTGATGAACCTATCGTCAACGTTTCGCCATCAGCCAGACCGTAAGCCACCAGCAACGGCACGCGAGCGACATGAAGTATGTTGTCCTGTTCACTCTGACTCTGCCAGTGCTTGATATTCAGTAAGGCGAGATTAAGAAGTGGCGGTGATCCACGCATGAAACCAGTGCGTTTCGTGTAGAGCGTTACCAGCGTTATATCGTTGCGGCTGGTTGCCCATTCTTCGTGAAGCGTCCATTGCGCTACTCCATTATCGCCTGCTTTGCGGCGGTATATTTCAACCTTGCCGGGCATGATGTGCCGAATTTGTTCAACCTTTGTCTGCCCGTAGTCATCTCCATCAACAATGATTGATTCACGAATACGCAAATCTGTGAGGATGACCTTTCCGCCTTCAACTTTCGACTTCCAGCCTATGACCTGTCGAGGGTTCAGCATCGTAACGTATGGCCTGCTCCCGGCTGCTATTTCATCAGCTTTTGTTCTTACGGACTGAGGATCCACTCGGGGATAGTCCACCAGCGCATGAACCAGACCATACTGAAATCCGATGCTAAAGAATTGCTGCGCCCACACATCAAGGCGATTGCCTTCCATGTCGATGTCAGTCGATAGCTTTCTGATGCTTTCGGGCGCGCTTTCGCTCAACACCGTAGGCTCAGCAAATACGCGCCCTATGTTTTGTTTGATCGCTTCTTCATAGGCAGGGAGCAGGGTTGCAACCGCTAATCGTTCTTTGTAGCTTTCAGGGTCTTCATTGGGCCATTTCGGAAGATACAACTTCCCCTGCCGGCGCATTTCCAGCGTGCCGCCCATCAGCGCATCATTGATATCCCAGGCCTCAACCATATCGTTGTAGTCGAGGTTGGGTGTTGAAATATCAGGCATGGTTTTACATCCGCAGTTTGGTGACTTTTCCGGTCGGTTTGATGATTGGGAACTGTTTCACAATGAAGTAGCCGCCAGCATCGTTAGGGTGGTCGTTATCAGCTTTTTTGTCAGGTTCTCCGTTGTCACCCCACACCTGCTGTTCAAGTGATTCCGTGTAGACCGGACATCGCTTTACATTCACTTTGTAGCGACGTTCACCGTTGCCATTGCAGAACATGGCGTTCATGGAGTTGATGCGATCTTTTACTGGCGGGTTTGAATCATTCACGATCACATTAAATCCAGCCTGTTTAAGCTGTGCGATATCCGTAGTACTGGCATGAGCTGACTTCCGAGAGTCGCCCGAGGCGTCCGGGTAGATATAGATTTCACGCACCTTTCGGTAGTCATGGCCGTCATATAGCCAGAACCGCTCTTTGATGATGCGAATAATGTCCGGGGTGTCGTAAGCCTTGATGATTTCAGTAACTGCACAGGGAAGCCCAAAACGCAGCACATGAACAATTCCGGCCATCTTACCGACGTTGAAATCCATACCGATATACAGTGGCTCTCCGGGCTGCTCTTCCTCATGGCAATTATTCAGCTGACGATCAAACTGATGGTAAATCGTCCCGCTTGTAAGGTTGGTGAACTGGCCACGCAGATAAGCCTTGATCAGCTCCGGCGGATATGACTCCATCAGTGACGGGATGTAGTCCGCCGGCAGATTCTTTTCGTTGTCGAACGTCGAGGCCTGCACCAGGCCGTACAGCGTTGAGAGCGAAGGCTTATCGCGAACAGCCTTTGCGAACTGCTGATAAACGAATTTAAAGCCTTCCGGCGTCGTTGTGACGTCAATTCCGTTTCGCAGGCCGGGCACCTTGTAACGCATACGCGCGATGATTTTTCGCCAGGCTAACTGCGCCTTTTTGGCGGGCATTACGTCCAGCTCATCAATCAGCGCGTTACCGATTTTAAAACCAACGATGGTTTGCGGTTTCTCCATCGAGCGGCAAATTGTCGTGCCGCGATACTGGCGCCCCGCGTAGAAGTGGACCTCTTTGTTCCCCTCGTTGATTTTGACATTCAGCCCCCAGTCGTGGGCCACCTCCTCAACAGTGGGATAAAAGATGTCACGGATCTGCGGATACGTTGGCGCAAAGTAACCTTGGTTGATTTTTGGGTGTTCCCACATACCCTTGCAGATACCACCGCAGCCGACCCATGTCTTGCCAGAACCGAAGCCGGCGACGTAGGCCTTAAACTTGTACTGCATCGCAAGGAATTTGGCCTGAGGGATGTTAAGCGTCGGTGCTATCGCCATCCTCTTCCCTCACTCGTGCATCGACTACGTTGATATTGATTGCAACTGGCGTTGGTTCGTCATCCTCCGGGTCAGCGGCCAGTTCTTTGCGGAGCTTGTCGATCTCCAGCTGCCGGCGCTCGATTTCAATCTGCTGCAGACGTTGGGCGAATTCACTATCAGCCAGGCCGAGACGTTTCATCACCGCCTCGAACATTCGCTCGCGGCTGATAGCGGTTATCTCCACGCCGTTCTTTCCGAGCTTCACGCCGGAATAGGCAAGCGCTGCATCAGGCGCCAGTTTACGCGTATCGGCGAAGAAAGGCTGGCCTACTCCATCACCATTGCAGCGGGGGCATTCCGGGTTAGGTGCGCTGGTGTGGTCGTAGCCGTATCCGCCATCATCCAAAGGTTCTCGACGTTTACGCTCAAGTGCCTCGAGGCGTTTCTCTTCGTACTCTACGGCATCGCGCCATTGATACTGGTGACCGAAGCCCCAGCAGTAGCGGCAGCTCCCGCGGCGATACTGAGAAAGCTGGTTAGCATCGAAGGTGGCCAGGCGCCACATCTGCTCAAGCACTTCATCAGCACTTCCAAGCGTGCGCACAATGGATGCTTTCTGCTGCTGCGCAATGGCCTGCGCAATACTAACTTTTGCTAACAGCCTTGCTCCCTGCTCATTCGCTGTCTTCTTGCTGTACCCGGCACGGATAGCAGCCTGCGTGGCGTTGTTGTCCTTCAGGTATTCCGCGACAAATAAACGCTGTTGATCGGTGAGGCCATCATCATCCACCAACTCTTCTGCGCACTTTTCCTTTTGCGCAGTGTGCAATTTCTTCTGCGCAGGTTTTTGCGCAGTTTGCGCAGTGGGTTTCTTGATATATCGGCGGGCAGTAGCGTAATTGAGTCCCTGCGCTTCACACCAATCCTTTGGTGATACGCCGGTTGCGGCATGATCGGACAGGAACCGTTGCTGAAGCTCGCCCCAGTCCGGTTTTGCCATGGATTACTCCGTATTCTTTCGCACTGGTCCCGCCTTCACTTTCTGGCCGATACCATACTTCGCGATGAATGCGGAAATCTTTTCGTAATCAGGCTCGCGCTGGAACATCAGACAGAATAAAGTGAGTGTCTTGACGTAGAACGGTAGCCACCAGCGGCTTTTTACTTCTATTGAAATCGTGCATACCGGCATAGGCTCCCCCTATTCGATAACCATTAAAAAAGCCACCCGCAGGTGGCATTTGTGATGATTACTCAGCGGCGGTATCAAAAAGCGCCAGAGCTTCGGTCGACTCCTGAACTGCTTTGATTGTCCGCGCCACCACTTCCGATTCAGTTGTCACGCGGCTGTACTGCTGGATGAAGAGCTGATATTTGAGCTGGCTATCCTGGACGAACGCAATCGCCTCTTTTGCAGCTGCTGTGTCGTAGTTCAGGGTGGAAAACAGATTCAGTCGGATCTGTTCTGCTGGTGTGATCTCTGCCATGTCTTACCTCTGTGCGATGTGGGGAGCATTATCGAAGCCACTCGGCGAATGGCTCCTGTAATGCATTGCCACACTCTCGCAGTGGCCGCGCTCATGCCCTTGAGTCGTATGCCGCCCTATGGCCGCCCATAACCAGTTCAGGATTGGCTTTCCTGATGCTTCCCCGGCGCTACTAATATTCATTAACCCTAACCAGATGCGAAGCTGGCTCACGACGAGAGACTCGGGCGCAGGTTATGCCCCTGCGATTGCCGCCATTCGGCTGCTGCGGTCTATCCGCTTATTGCTTCATTGCTTTATCCTCGGGTGGGGATAGTTGGTGATTTATCCCTTATTGGGGTTAAAGTTCGGGCAGTTAGCCAGCACAGATTTGTTGTGTGCCAGAATGTCTCGCTTGGTCTGACGGTCCATCACGTCAATATCGTGTTCGGTCAGGTAGATGACCCTCACCCAGTCGCAGGCCGTATCAACGACTACCGGGGCGGGTAAACTTTTCGCGCAGCTCGCGATCAACATAGTCATCGCCCATACGCTTAACGTCTTCCTGTACATCGCTTGCCTCTTTCACAACTTCCGCCTTACGTTCTGCCGCGGCGACGGTGGCGGCGGCCTTCTCTTCGGTACGCTGCTGATCGGCCTTTGATTCAGCCTTACTGGTCCCGCGAGCATGACCAATGCCAAACGCGCCAGCGATAACCGCCAGCAAAGCAGTTGCCAGACCAATAATCATTTCAATGCCCATAGTGACCTCATACCAGTACAGATTTAGCCAGGTTAAACAGCGCTCGGCGTTTATCCAGACCGTTTCGACCACCGTTAATAAGCAGCGTTACACGCTCCACGTCGCCGGAATGAAGCAGGCAGCCGTGGGAGACATAAAACCATGCGGCGGAACGAGCTGCGTAATCATCTCGCTCCAGCAGCTCAGGCTGGGTGACAAGTTCAAGCTTCAGCGCCAGTCCGCAGCTGCGATAGTTGCTCAGGCCCGTGACTTGTTTCAGGCCGCGACCGCGATATTTCCAGCCATCACCAGCAACCTGATTTCCGAGGTTCTTTTTCCCCCACTCGCCACCATAGACCAGATTTGCGATTGCTCGCTGATTAGCTGGTTGTGTTGCCGTTCTGCCGAGTGCGGCGGCCTGCTGGGCGGTGATACGGTGTTTACCGAACGTAGGCACAAGGCTATCTGCTGCATAGTTCAGATTTTCCACCAGCCGGGTAAAGCCTCCGGACTCATGTCCCATCTGGGCAATGAACATTGCCTGATCGAGTGGAGCAGTGATTCCAAACTCTTTCATCGCGGCTGTAATATGCGGAAACCAGCGCGCAGCTAACCCGGCGCTGATGCCAGCCGCCTTTTGAAATTGTGATTGATTCATTAGTGCCTCAGTGCATCAACCAGACGCGCTACATTGCCTCTAACGCTCAGCAGCACAACAAGGATCATGATATTGGCCGCGATGGTGGGCCATGATGAATAGGGATAGATGCCGCACAGATACGCCAACGGCACAGAGCTGTATATCACTGTTATCAGCCATGCCAGCAGCGACACCCACTTACGATGACGTGAGTCTCTACGTCGATAGAACATCAACGTAACAACGACACCAGCACATAACAGCGCATTGATGGTTGCAGTAGGATCATTTAGTACCACCGGAACCTCCCCGGCGCGTTATTAGCGCCACCAGCGAGCCAATATCCTGATTGTTCAGGAAGGTGAGTATTTTTACGGCCAATGCCGAAATGATTACGGCACCAATTGCATCCAGAGGCTTATCGTTATACCCGGTCAGGTCGGATAACTTAGAACCGACCAGCCCGGAGCACAGAACTCCAGCGATATAGGACACAACGAAATATGCCATCCGTCGTGGGGCGCTCAAATCGGCCGCTGTCGCTATATAAAAGACGGAACCAGCAAATGCCCCGAACACAACACCGTAGTCTGTACCGGTTAATAGCCCGTAAACACTCGCCCCAGTTAAAGCGCCACCAGCTAAGCCTGTGCCGGTTATTGGTTCGGACATCGGTCCCCCTCAATTGCTGTGAATCCTCTCAGAACGAGGGGAAAGAATTCAGGCCGCAGGCTCATGCATTTCACGGTTAATCTGCAATTTTATCCTGGGTCTGAAATGAAAAAGGCCCGCCGAAGCGAGCCCAAAACGCAGAAAGCCCCGGCGTTGCCGAGGCTTTAAATTTTTTATTCAACGGTGAACATACAATGCCCATCGTTAGAACAAATTAACACGAATTCGGGAAAAGTAAATATCTCACCGCGTAATTTGTTTGAGTTGCGCCTCTGCCCACGCCTCCTCTATATCGAATTTAGTGATCAGCACGTCAAAGAACGGTTTAACCGACTTTTTCCAAGTGTCCAGAGTGATGGCGTCCGTTATCTGGCAAATGGCCCTATGTACAGCAGTGGAGAGGATTCGCTCATACCCGCGACCGCCACAACGTTTACAGTTACCCATCACAGGCACTCCCTGCTTCTCCGTCTCATCCTGGTTCACTACCTTCCCCCGACCGTGGCAGTCGTTACAGGCGGCGCTTACAGTCCCTTTTCCCTTGCACTTTTGGCAAAGCACCCGGACCTGCTCACGGACCGACTTCACCTCCTCCCAGTATGATGGATAGATCCCCTTTGTAACTTTGACCCACTTCGGCGGTTTGCCGTCCGGATACGTTACTTTGTTGGTGAACGCCACTGCGTCGATGAATCCAGACCCATTGCAGCAGTCGCATGTTTTTTTACTGGAAGCACTACGGGAGTAATCCTCAAAGGCGTACTCTGCGAGGATCCGTATAACCCGGGGTTTTACGCTTGGCGAGAGCTTTCGCAACGCAGCAACCTTATCGCATTTTGTCAGCGCGTACTCAGCCAATAGTCCGATAGCCCGATCCCGGTCATTGTTGCTTATGCCCATCTTGCCCAGGAAAGCGCTATACCCCATAGCGGCACGTTCCTGGGTCATGCCCATTGCTGCCATGATGTCGGTGCCGGTCAGTGAATCAGAGGCGGTAGCACGCGGAGAATCGCTAATCAGCGTGGATTTTGCGAAGTGGTATTTCACTGTGTTTTCAAGATTCACGCTGCGGCCCTCTTTGGCTGTTTTGGTTTGGTCTGGTTCAGGTTGTGCTTTGCTACTGGCGGCATACTGGCGCGCTTAACGCTCTCGGTTTGGTACTGCATGAAGTGATCGAGGGTCATAGAGATTCCCCAATGATGATCTGCCCTTTCTCGCCCCATATTTTGGTGATGCGGCAATCCCAGACGTGTGAATCATCCTCATAGAGGGCGTCCATTAGGGCTTTCAGCATATTGTCGCAGTCGGGCTTTGACTGATGTGGACGTCCTGCGTATTGCGCTCTCTTTTTCTGACTCCAGCTTTGCGGCATAGGCATGACGAACGTGACGTGAGCGCCGGAATCTGGCAGGTGAATTTTGCGCAGACGAGCTTCATCACAGAACGCCCGGTAACGTATTACTTCCGGACGCTGCTTCCATTTATCAGCTCTGGTCATCCTGGGTTTGCCGATGGGCGTGATATCGTAGATTTTCATGATTTGATGAGTCCCTCTTTCCGCCAGATTTCCAGGGTGCGCATTACCCCCTCTGCGTGCATCAGGCGCAATTCGTCGTATGTGAAATCGGTGGTTTTGGTTCTGCCGTCAATTACGTCATGGCACCCGTTGCAGGCGATCGCCGCCTGAGTATCGTCAGGCTTGCATCCTGTGCCGCACGTACCCGCCAGGCGGTAATGCGCCAACACACTGGTTTCCGGGTTGCCGTTGCAGTAACCAGGGATCCGCACTGTACATTCGCGACCTCGGGCCGCTTTGCGAAGGTTCGCCATACTCACCCCCACATCCTGTTGCGCCAGCGAGAGTCTGGCCGCGGCGGTTTTTTGTCCTCCACCAGCTGCGCGCTGACGGTCCATGTCATAAAGTCAGGGTTTAAGCTTCGTTCGACCTTTACGCCCCGCTGACGATATCTCGCTACCAATTCGTCGGCCTGCTGCGTTGTGCATTCGAGATGGTGAAACCATGAGTGTTTCATCGGCATCACCCCGCGAAGCTTAAAAGCTGGTTGGCGGCGTTCTCAGCTTCCTGCAGGCTGTTGAATGAACGAGAGAGGATCCACCGCCAGAGAACATCGAGCGATGCTTTGTACAGTTCCTGGAATTCGCATTCGTCCATGCTTGCGAAAGAAATGCTGCGGGGGTGTTTTTTCAGCGTGCCGTCCGGCAGCTGTATGGCGTCATAATGGCCGGCTTCAACGATGACCCACGCCCGGTAAGCATCGAAGGATTTGCAAATACTGATATAGCCGGATCGCTTCTCAGCTATCCGGTCGAGATATTGCCCGGCGGCATCAAGCAACGCCGATTCACTCCCGCCATATGCAGCAAGGTATTTGGCGTAACCTGTGATAAGCCTGCGCTCGTTAGACGAAATCGCCCCGCCGGTAGGTTCCCAATATTCAAAGCCGAGATTGAGTAAAGCAAAGTAACGGCGGTGAAACGCCGGATTGCGGACAAGCTTATAATCGGCTTCCAGAACGGATCCGAGCTTGCATTTTGATTGCAGAAAATCACTGGTCTCCGGCGTCGCGGGGATCAGGATACCTTGAGATTGTTTTATTAAGTGCAATTGCGCCATGGCTTCTCTCCGTGGCGCAGTAGGTAACGGTTGTTCAGGCCGTTGATTTCATATTATCAGAAGGTGGGAGAACTCGGTAGCCAAGTCGTTCCGCAAATTTCATAAATCCGTTTAGAGTAAAAATTTCTTCTTCAGGCAATAAAGGTCGCATTGAAATTATGCCATTAACCCTGTAAATCAGATGCCTTCCTTCGGCCGGGAAGCTACAAATAATGGCGCCATCTGATCTCCTGACAACATCGTACCAGGAATGATTAGTAGGAACCTCAATACCATCACTCACACTACCCCCTGAGCGACATACAGACGCAAAAAAAAGTCCGGTGACAGCATCAAAGGGACACGCTTATTGCGATGCTTTGGGAAATGCCAGCCACCAAAAGGTGAATCAGTAAAACCAGTCGTCCGCGCTTTCCCACGTCTCTTGCAGAATTTGCTCAACGCGTTTTTTATCGCCATCAGCGCCGCCCAAAACGCTAAGGCCATCGTTGCTTGTGCGTCGAATGGTTAATTTGCAGTCATCATAAGACTGGGACAAGCGGCGCAGCAATTCTTGCTCAAGCGCAGGTATGGCGCCATCAGGGAGTTTTTTATGTTTATCAATTGTGACTTCAACTTTCATGGTTAGCACCTCACATGGACACTGTATAAATAAACAGTATACCGGTTGCATGAAATGTTCAACCCCTCTGCAGCACTTTTTGCTAACACCATGCTTATGTTTAGATTGATGTTTTTCCATATTAAAAAACCCGCCGAAGCGGGTTTTATCATGCTGCAATGTCTTTTTTCAGGCACATCTCCGGTAAATTAGCCCTCACCAGCGCCTCAGCAAAAGGCGGAGGAACCGCATTACCACAACGCGCAACCTGCTTGTCTTTAGCGCACTTCACACTGCAGAAATACATGTCAATTATGTACCGCTGGGAGAACCCCGATCCGCGTAGATTTTCAGTTTAATCAACTATAAAAAAGCCCTCTCCGCAGAGAAGGCTTTTCATTTTTTTGCCCGGAAAACGGATTGGATAACGCAGTAAACAAGACCACAGATATGAGGCATTGAGCATCCCGCGAAAATCGTCAGGGCTTCATCAGATAGCCCAAGAAGCCCAAGCCCCACGCAGACAAATACTGCATTTACTACAACAACCTGAACAATCATCACGATCAGAAGGGTTATTGCATACAAATCTTTAATCCGGATGTTTTTTACTTTGTGCGCCATGTGTCCCCACTTGGCGCCGGAAGTAAGTCGTCAGTTGCTCAGGCTGACGAGGTAATTATCGCCCGTCACGGGGATAAATGCAAAATGAGCATATACGATAAACCCCTCAGGAGAGGGGTTTGATTTCAACTGGA
>OKPK01000016.1_pt1 | contig 93623 bp, 78 predicted proteins | sample 1614611 | NCBI WGS metagenome assembly OKPK01 (sample SAMN04436955, study PRJEB24849) | human gut metagenome | biome: human gut; feature: NICU; material: stool | host: Homo sapiens | place: USA: Saint Louis, MO | collected 2010-01-10
GAAGGCGGCGGCAATGCGCTGGTGATTATGGAGACCCGGCTGGATATCCCGACGGCGGACGGGATATCCCAGGTTACGCGACGCGCCACCTATGTCTTTCAGAAGCAGGGCGAACGCTGGCTGTGCACCGTCGATAACTCCTACGGCACCGACCTGCTTGATGATTAAATGCCCGCCCCCTGGCTAAAGTGTTCTTCGCCGAACACGCCGGTGGAAAGGTAACGATCGCCGCGATCGCAGACAATCGCCACCACCACCGCGCCAGGATTTTCGCGGGCTATGCGTAACGCGCCCGCTACCGCGCCGCCCGAACTGACGCCGCAGAAAATGCCTTCCCGCACCGCCAGCTGACGCATGGTGTTCTCGGCATCCTGCTGATGAATATCCAGCACCGTATCCACCAGCGAAGCGTTAAAGATCCCCGGCATATACTCTGCCGGCCAGCGGCGGATCCCGGGAATACTGCTCCCCTCCTCCGGCTGCAGGCCAACAATGGTCACCGGTTTACTCTGTTCACGCAGAAAACGTGACACGCCGGTAATGGTGCCGGTGGTCCCCATACTGGAGACAAAGTGGGTGATACGCCCCGCGGTCTGCTGCCAGATTTCCGGGCCAGTGGTGGTGTAGTGGGCGTAGGGGTTATCCGGGTTGTTAAACTGATCGAGCAGTTTGCCTTCTCCGCGCTGGGCCATTTCCAGAGCCAGGTCGCGGGCCCCCTCCATCCCTTGCTCTTTGCTGACCAGGATAAGCTCGGCGCCGTAAGCGCGCATCGCGGCCCGACGCTCCTGGCTCATGTTGTCGGGCATCAGCAGCTTCATCCGGTAGCCTTTCAGCGCGGCGATCATCGCCAGCGCAATACCGGTGTTGCCGCTGGTCGCTTCGATCAGCACGTCGCCGGGCTGAATTTCGCCGCGCTTTTCCGCTTCGACGATCATCGACAGCGCGGCGCGATCTTTCACCGAGCCGGCCGGATTATTGCCTTCGAGTTTGACCCAGACTTCGCTGCCGTTGTCCGGTCCCAGACGCTGAAGTTTGACCAGAGGGGTATTGCCGATGGTTTGTTCGAGTGTATTCACGATTTTTACTCAATAAAAAAGCCGGGCGGCGCTTCGCTTACCCGGCCTGGCAGACGCGTGATAATTCCAGACCGGGTGAGCAGAGCCTCACCCGGCAAAAGCACATGGATTTAAGCTATCAGGCCGACTCTGCCAGAGCAAGCTCGCCGCGCGGCTCGATACGCTCGGTACCGTTGTACAAACGCGCGTTTTGCAGCCCGACGAACAGCCGTTCGCCGCGGGACGGCGCCTCATCGCCCGTTAACACCACGCTCAGCGGTTCGTCATACCACCCCAGAGGCTGGACGACTAATTGGGTGTAGTGCCCTTTCGGACTGGCCTCCAGGACCTGCACCGGCAGCGGCGAATCCAGGCTGGTCCGCCGGCTGATGTCCACTTCCCACGGGCGCAGGAACAGGTCCACTGGCCCCTGGTATGCCGGGGTATAGCCTAACGGCCAGCGGTGGGCGCCGACGTGGAACTGTCCACCGCGGATGACCCCCTGCAGGCGGTTCACTTCCCCCATAAACTCCAGCACGAAACGGGTAGACGGCTCACGCCATACGCGCTCCGGGGCATCGGCCTGTTCGATGTTGCCCTGGCTCATGACCACCACCCGGTCGGCAACTTCCATCGCCTCTTCCTGATCGTGGGTGACGAACACGCTGGTGAATTTCAGCTCTTCATGCAGCTGACGCAGCCAGCGGCGCAGCTCTTTACGCACCTGCGCATCCAGCGCACCGAAAGGTTCATCCAGCAGCAAAATTTGCGGCTCCACCGCCAGGGCGCGCGCCAGCGCCACGCGCTGCTTCTGGCCTCCGGACAGCTGCGCCGGATAGCGATCCGCCAGATGGGCCAGCTGCACCATCTCCAGCAGTTTGGTCACCTTGGCTTTAATCGCCGCCGCATTGGGGCGTTCGCGGCGCGGCAGCACGGTCAGGCCAAAGGCGATGTTATCGAACACCGTCATATGGCGGAACAGCGCATAGTGCTGGAAAACGAAGCCCACTTTACGGTCGCGAGCGTGCATCCGGCTGACGTCGGTACCGTGGAAGCGGATATGACCGCTGGTCTGATGCTCCAGACCGGCGATAATTCGCAGCAGGGTGGTTTTTCCGGAGCCCGAGGGCCCCAGCAGCGCAACCATTTGTCCGGAAGGGATATCCAACGAGATATCATTCAGCACCTGGGTGCGACCAAACGATTTCTTAATATTGGCAATCTCAATGCTCATGATTTCCCTCCTGTTGCGCGCGTTCTTTCTGATTGGCCAGACGCCATTGCAACATACTCTTTAAAAACAGGGTCAGAATAGCCATTAACGTCAGCAGGGCAGCGGCGGTAAACGAGCCGACGGTGTTGTAATCCTGCTCCAGTAGTTCAATTTGCAGCGGCAGCGACAGCGTTTCGCCGCGGATCGAGCCGGAAACCACCGACACCGCGCCAAATTCGCCGATGGCGCGGGCGTTGGTCAGCACCACGCCGTACAGCAGCGCCCAGCGAATATTGGGCAACGTCACCCGGCGGAACATCTGCCAGCCGGACGCGCCCAGCAGCACCGCGGCCTCATCTTCATGACTGCCCTGACTCATCATCACCGGCACCAGCTCACGCACCACAAACGGACAGGTAACAAAGATGGTCGCCAGCACCATGCCCGGCCAGGCGAACATGATTTGCAGATTATGCGCGTCAAGCCAGCCGCCCAGCGGACCGTTAGAGCCGTAAAACAGCAGATACACCAGACCGGCCACCACCGGCGAGACGGCGAACGGGATATCCAGCAACGTCAGCAGCAGCTGGCGCCCCGGAAAGGTAAAACGTGTCACCAGCCAGGCCAGCAAGGTACCGAACACCAGGTTCACCGGTACGGTAATCAACGCAATCATCACCGTCAGCCAGATGGCATGCAGCATGTCCGGGTTCGCCAGGTTTTCCAGCACCGGCATCAATCCTTTGCTGAAGGCCTGGATAAAGATGTAGAGCATCGGCACCACAAGGATGAAGGCGGAGACCAGCATCCCGACGCCAATCAGAAACCATTTTCCCCAGTTGATACGGGGCGCGTCGTAGCGTTTCAATTGAGTAACTTCCGCCATTAGTGACCTACCACGCGTCGACCAAAGCGACTCTGCAGGGTATTGATGGAAAACAGCAGCACCAGTGAGGCGGCCAGGATCACCGAGGCGATGGCGCTCGCCGCCGGATAGTCAAACTCCTGCAGACGAATAAAGATCATCAGCGACGTCACTTCCGTCTTCCACGCGATGTTGCCGGCGATAAAAATCACCGCGCCGAACTCGCCGAGGCTGCGGGTAAACGACAGAGCAATGCCCGCCAGCAGCGCCGGCGACAGCTCCGGCAGCACCACCTTGCGGAAACTCTGCCAGCGCGTAGCGCCCAGCGTTTCCGCCGCTTCCTCATACTCGGGCCCCAACTCTTCCAGCACCGGCTGCACGGTGCGTACCACAAACGGGATGCTGGTGAAGGCCATCGCCACGGCGATACCGAGCCAGGTATAGGTGACTTTAATATCGAACTTCGCCAGCCATTCCCCGTAAATACCGTTCACCGAAAACAGCGAGGCCAGGGTCAGACCGGCTACCGCCGTCGGCAGCGCAAACGGCAGGTCCATTAAGGCATCCAGCAGCGTGCGGCCCGGAAAACGATAGCGGGTCAGGATCCAGGCCATCAGCAGACCAAAGACGCCGTTAAAAATCGAGGCCACAAACGCCGACAGCAGCGTCACCTTATAGGCGGCCACCACCTGCGGGTTGGTGATCACATCCCAGTACTGCGCCCAACTCATCTGCGCCAGCTGCATCACCAGCGCGCTGAGCGGTAATAACAAAATCAGACAGACAAACAGCAGGCTGGTGCCAAGGCTCAGGGTAAAGCCCGGCAGCACGCGCTTGGACGACACAGCAAACATTACTTACGCCCCGCCGCCAGCAGTTTGTCCAGTTCGCCGCCGCTGGCGAAGTGGGTTTTCATTACCTCAGGCCAGGAGCCAAACTTATCTTCCACGCGGAACAGCTCGGTCTGCGGGAATTTATCCTTCAGAGCATCCATCACTTTCGGGTTGTTTACCCGATAGTAGTAGTCGGTAATGATAGTTTGCGCCTGTGGCGTATAGAGCCAGTTCAGGTAGGCTTTCGCCGCCTTTTCCGTGCCATTGGCTTTGACGTTTTTATCGACCCAGGCTACCGGGAACTCCGCCAGAATGTTGGTTTTCGGGATAACCACTTCAAATCCCTGCGCCTCATACTGCTTGCGAATATTATTCACTTCCGATTCGAAGCTAATCAGCACATCGCCGAGGCCGCGCTCGGCGAAGGTGGTGGTCGCTCCGCGCCCGCCGGTGTCAAAGACTTCGACGTTCTTGAGAAACTGAGTCATAAACTGTTCGGTTTTAGCTTTATCGCCGCCATCAGCTTTATCCGCCGCGCCCCATGCCGCCAGGTAGGTGTATCGGGCGTTACCCGAGGTTTTCGGATTCGGGAAGATCAGCTTAACGTCAGAGCGAACCAGGTCGTTCCAGTCATGAATGTTTTTCGGATTGCCTTTACGCACCAGGAAACCCATCGTCGAATAGAACGGTGAGCTGTTGTTCGGCAGACGGCTTTGCCAGTCGGCCGGGATCAGGTTGCCTTTGTCATGCAGGATCTGCACGTCCGTCACCTGGTTGTAGGTGACCACGTCCGCCTTCAGGCCCTGCAAAATAGCCAGCGCCTGCTTGGATGAACCGGCATGCGACTGCTTGATGGTCAGCTTGTCCCCGCCATTGTCCTTCGCCCACTGCTGCTCAAAAGGCGGGTTAAGGGCGGCAAACAGCTCGCGGGAGACATCATAGGAGCTGTTCAGCAGCTCCGTCGCCTGCGCCTGCGCCACCAGCAGCATGGAAGCCGCCAGCGCCAGATATCCTTTTTTCAGTGATTTAACGGCCATTGCGCACCCTTATCAACGTTGAACATTTTCTGATGATCATCATATTTATAACGGGTACGAAAGGAGTAACGGTTTTATATACCGTTTGGCGATTTGGAAGTCGAAAAGGGAATAAGCAACTGGCAAAGCTTAGCTGAAAGCGGCTCGCAGATTAGACGGGTCATTGTGACAAACGGCAGCCAGGCGTGCACTGTGTTTATATGAAAAACACACAGATATTTGCTCGTCAGCTCAGACGTAGCTTAACGCCCGCAGAACGTCGACCAGGGTACTGACTGGGCAACCGCCGTTTTGCTAGCGACACGTTTCGCCGTCAACACCCCGTTGGCCCCTATATTCTCGATTTCGCCTGCTGCGCAATACGGCTGGCGATTGAACTGGACGGCGGCCAACACGACGACGCCGCACCCGCTGGCAACAGAGCGAGGGATGGCGTGTTTTACGCTTCTGGAATAATGAGTTTGAAGAGCATGAAGATGCGGTGATGGAGGCGATACTTGAAGCACCTGAGCCGCCAATGCCCTCACCCCTCCCCTCTGACTGAGGGAGAGGGAGTAAAAGAATCCGCACGCAGATTCCATAGCCGCACCTTACCGTCCCCTCTCCCCTTTGGGGAGAGGGTTAGGGTGAGGGGAAAAATTACAGCGCCTGGATACGCTCCAGCGACGGCGCGAAGTAATACCCGCCGGTCACCGGTTTGGTGAAGCGCAGCATCGCGTCGCGTTTACCGTCGGTATCGCCAAACATGCTCAGCAGCTGCTGCTCGATGTTATACAGGCGCGCGCAGTAGGCGCAGAAATAGAGGCCATGGGTGCCGCTGGCGGTGCCGTACGGCAGGCTCTGACGGACGATTTTCAGCCCTTTGCCATCTTCTTTTAAGTCCACGCGGCTCAGGTGCGACGTGACCGGACGTTCATCGCCATCGATCTCTTCGTTAGCGTCTTTAGTACGGCCGATCATCATCTCCTGATCCGGCACGCTCATGCGGTTCAGCTGTTTGAGATTATGCTCCCAGCGCTGGACGAACACGTAGCTGCCGCCCGCATCCACGCCGTCTTTAATGACCGCCACTTCGCGGCGGGTTTCTTCCCCCGCCGGGTTTTCGGTGCCATCGACGAAGCCGCTGAGGTCACGCTCTTCCACCCAGCGGAAGCCGTGGATCTCTTCTTTCACGTCGATAGCGTCGCCAAAGGCGGCCAGCGCGGCCTGCGCCACCGAGAAGTTAACTTCATGACGGGCGGATAAAATATGAATCAGCAGGTCATACTGGGTGGACGGCGCCAGCCCTTTGCCATAGACCGGGAAATCTTTTAACTCATCCGCCCCTTCGCCGCCGCTCAGCTGACGCCAGACGTTATTGCCGAACGCCACCACCGCACCGAGTTTGGCGTCGGGGAATTTAGCCTGGAAGGTGGCCACGTTATCGACAAAAATTTTGCTCGCTTCGCGCAGGGCGTTAACGTCCCCTTTAAGATTGGCTTCAATCCAAATCGCCGCGCGGCAATGTTCCGGCAAAATGCCGCTCTGAACCTGAGACATCGCTCCTCCTGAAATGATGCAACCACAACGCTGTCGCGTTGCTAACGCGCCATTGTAACCGTTTTTCAGAGCTGTCGTGTCTCTTCAGATCAATTTAGCGACGCCAGATAATCTTGCTGACCTTCCAGTTTTTCAGCGTATCGTCGGAGGGCATCAGCTCGTCCGGACCGCTCCAGTGGCCAGTGAAGGCATAGCTGATATGCTGGCTACCCTCGGCCTGACACTCGACGACCGCCCCGTTGTCATGGCTGCCTTTCTGGCAGTTGCCGAAGGCTTTGCTGTACAGGTCGCTAAACGGTGTGCCGATTTTCACGCCGCTGGCGGTTTTGATATCCGCATCACGCACGTCAATCCGGCTGATAGCACCGTTGTCGCCATTGATGGTCAGCGCCACGCTGTTGTTTTTCAGCGCTTCAAAGTAGTGGACGATATTGCCCTTATCGGTCTTCATTCCGCTGCGTAAACGGTAGTCGCTGCCCAGCGCATCGCTAATCGCCTGTTCATTGAGCGGCGTGGAAGCCGTCAGTTTACCCACTCCCTGCTCGGTCACCTCGGTGGAAGCGCCAAACCAGTTCCACGGATAGGCCGCCGACCAGTTGACTGCGCTCATCGTGGAGCAGCCGGTCAGCGCCAGCGGAAGAGCACAGAGCATTACACGTAGCGATTTCATATCTCAATCCTTTCTGAGTCATTCAACGCATGTTGGAGTTCACGATCGGCAAAAAGTGCCATTAAAAGGTGGTCTGGTGAAAACAGGCGCCCAGGCGACGGCTGGTTAACAGCCACCACAGGGCATAGCCATCCGCGACCAGCAGCGCAATGGTCAACGAGGAGGGAGATTCGCCGCTCAGCCATAGCATCGGCTGCCACAGCAACAGCAGCACTTGCGATAGCACCAGCAGCCAGCGCATCGCCCGCCACAGGCGCGGCAGGCGCTGACGATAGCCGCTAAGCAGAAAGGCCAGCACCGCCGGCACGCCTGGCAGTAAACCAAGCCAGAAGCGCTCGTGATCGGGATAGAACAGATTAAGAATCGCGTCGCCCTGCTGGCGCGATGCGCCGGCCATCAAAAACAGCACCCACGTGCGGGCCTGCAACAACAGCACGCACCAGAAAAGCAAAGGCAGGCGCAGACGGCCATGGGCATCAAAATCGGCGGGGATAAACTCAGTATTCTTCATCTTCGATCAGGCGCTTGCCCAGGGTCAGGACATCGGCGTACTCATAGCCCAACCGCTCGTACATTCCCTGCACCACGTCGTTGTCTTCACGGACCATAATGTTGATTTTCGGGCAGCCGCGGGCAATCAGCTTTTTCTCCAGACGGTTGAGCAGCGCGTTCGCGATACCCCGGCCGCGATATTCCGGATGGACGCCGAGATAATAGGCCGATCCGCGATGACCGTCATATCCGCCCATCACCGTGCCGACCACTTCGCCATTCACTTCCGCCACCAGAAACAGGCTGACGTCGTGATTCAGCTTGCGCTCAATATCCATCTCCGGATCGTTCCACGGGCGCAGCAGATCGCAGCGCTCCCACAGCGTCACAACCTCTTCGAAATCCTGCTGGCGAAAAACGCGAATCTCCATGGTATTCCCCACCATTGACGGTTAAAAACAGTGATTATGGCGCGAATATAACTGATAGCCAATATCAGGCGAAATCAGCGACAAAAAATGGCATAATATGACTTTGTCATGTATTGAAATGAAAAGTAAAACAATTCTTATTTTGAATGGTCGTAACGGCAAACGCGATACGATATAACATTGGACATCACTTGTTTACAATTCAGGCCGAATGAGCACTTTTAAACCCTTAAAAATACTTGCTTCGCGCCGTCAGGTGCTGAAAGCCGGGCTGGCTGCGATGACGCTGAGCGGCGTCGCCTCACAGGTCAGCGCAAAAGAACAGCCACTGAAAACGTCAAATGGACATAGCAAACCCGCCGCCAAAAAGGCCGGGGGTCGCCGGATTGTAATGTTAGATCCGGGCCACGGCGGCATCGATACCGGCGCTATCGGCCATAACGGCTCGAAAGAGAAGCATGTGGTGTTGGCGATCGCTAAGAACGTGCGCAGCATTTTGCGCAGCAACGGCATCGATGCCCGCCTGACCCGCACCGGGGATACCTTTATCCCGCTGTACGACCGCGTGGAGATCGCCCATCAGCACGGCGCCGATCTGTTTATGTCAATCCACGCCGATGGTTTTACCAACCCGAGCGCCGCCGGCGCCTCGGTGTTCGCCCTGTCAAACCGCGGCGCCAGTAGCGCCATGGCGAAATACCTCTCCGATCGCGAAAACCGCGCCGATGAGGTCGCCGGTAAGAAAGCGACGGATAAAGACCATCTGCTGCAGCAGGTACTGTTCGATCTGGTGCAGACCGACACCATCAAAAACAGCCTGACGCTGGGCTCGCATATCCTGAAAAAGATCAAGCCGGTACATAAGCTACACAGCCGCAATACCGAGCAGGCGGCGTTCGTGGTGCTGAAGTCACCATCCATACCGTCTGTGCTGGTGGAAACCTCGTTTATCACCAACCCGAACGAAGAGAAACTGCTCGGCACCACCGCCTTCCGGCAGAAAATCGCCACCGCGATTGCCAACGGCATTATCAGCTATTTCCACTGGTTCGATAACCAGAAAGCCCATTCGAAGAGACGTTAATGAAACCCGATGCCGCGCAGGTAAAAACTTTTCTGCTCCAGCTCCAGGACAACCTCTGTCAGCAGCTGAGCGCCGTGGATGGCGCGCCGTTTATTGAAGATGCCTGGCAGCGGGAAGGCGGTGGCGGCGGACGCAGCCGGGTGCTGCGCGAAGGCCGGGTGTTCGAGCAGGCGGGGGTCAACTTTTCCCACGTCCATGGCGACGCCATGCCTGCCTCCGCCACCGCGCACCGCCCGGAGCTGGCCGGACGCAGTTTTGAAGCCATGGGCGTCTCGCTGGTGGTTCATCCGCTGAACCCCTACGTGCCCACCAGCCATGCCAACGTGCGGTTCTTTATTGCCGAAAAGCCTGGCGCCGACCCGGTGTGGTGGTTCGGCGGCGGCTTTGATTTAACCCCTTACTACGGCTTTGAAGAGGATGCCGTCCACTGGCATCGTACCGCCCGCGATCTGTGTCTGCCGTTCGGCGAGGAAGTCTATCCGCGCTATAAAAAATGGTGCGATGATTACTTCTATCTCAAGCACCGCCAGGAGCAGCGCGGCATCGGCGGTCTGTTCTTTGACGACCTGAACACCCCGGATTTTGACCACTGCTTCGCCTTTATGCAGGCGGTCGGGAACGGCTATGCTGACGCCTATTTACCTATCGTCGAACGCCGGAAAGCCACGCCGTACGGCGAACGCGAGCGCCACTTTCAACTCTACCGTCGCGGCCGCTATGTCGAGTTCAATCTGGTCTGGGACCGCGGCACCCTGTTCGGTCTGCAGACCGGCGGGCGTACGGAGTCGATTCTGATGTCGATGCCGCCGCTGGTGCGCTGGGAATATGATTATCAGCCCGAGCCCGGCAGCCCCGAGGCGGCGCTGAGCGAGTTTATTCAGGTGCGCGACTGGCTGTAACGGCCGGATGGCGGCTGGCCACCCGGTAGCGGAGTCTCTTCCCTCACACCCACTGGCGCAGGCGATGGTGCAGCGTCATCGACGGTTTCTCAGCAAACAGCTGCTGATAGTCGGTGGCGAACTGCCCCAAATGCCAGAATCCCCACTGCATGGCCGCCTCCTTGACCGTCTCGCGCTCTGACCAGGGGCTTATCAGCTCCCGACGCACGGCGTTCAGGCGGATCCGTTTGAGCCAGGCGTTAGGACCAATCCCCAGTATCGCATGGAAGGCGTTTTGCAAGGTGCGACGGCTGACGTACAGCTGCTGGCACAGATCGAGAACGGTTAACGGCTCCGCGCTGTTTTCCAGCACATATTCGCGCGCCTGCGCCAGCAGGCGGCGGTAGCTCTGGTGGCTGACGCTCTCTGCACTTACCATCGGCTGCGCTTCTTCCAGCATCGTGCCCATCGCCAGCAACAGATTATCCCGCAGGACTTTACGCACGGCCGGCTGATGAAGGGTATCCGGATGCTCGCTAAAGGTGGCCAGCGCCTGCTGGACAAACCCCCACAGCGCGGCCTTATGCGGCTCGCGGACCGCCAGCGCTGACTGGTTGCGTAGCATATGTAGCACCCGTTCCGGGTGGTGCAGGAAACTGGCGTGACGCGCAATCACCTCCTGCGAAATCACTACTCCGAGAATGGTGTAATCATCCGGCGTGCTGAGCTCGAACTCCGTACCGCCGGGACGGGTGGCGATTTCTGCCCGGCCCAGACACTGCGAGCCGATAAAACCTTGTTCACCCCGGGTCGCCGGAATGCCAAACCAGAAGGAGTTCGGCCAGACCAGGCAGGACTGGCGCAGCGCCAGCCCGGTATATTCGCGGAAGACCTGGATCTCATCGAGCAGGATTTCGGTAAACTCGCCGCGAAACTGCCCCGGATGCAGCTGATCGTAGATCTGTTGCCAGGCGGTAATGGTCAGGGCGTGCTCATACACATCGGTTGTGTGTCGTTGATGAATATTGTCAATTTCAACCTGAGGCGTCAGCCTGGTGTCTTCCGGCAACGCCTCGCAACAGAGATGGTGCAAATTTGCAGAACGACGCTTTTTCATAATCGTTAAAGCCGGGGGCAAGCCGCTCCCGGCACCTCCGACAGGTTATGGATTTTTGAGACGATAGCGGCTACTGCGTTTTCGTAGCGTCCCTGCGGAAAAGAGCTGCTCCAGCGCCTGGCGGGCCTTATCCAGCGGCCAGGCAAAATGCGCGGCGACCTCGCCGGCCGTCATGCCCTGACGAACTGAAGCCAGCAGCGTCAGTAAGGCTTCCGATGAAGCCGGGTCAGCAGGCGGCATGGGCGCTGGCGGCGGTGGCTGAAAACCGCCGATCAGCCGCTGGGTATCCTCTTCCGGGCGGCCAATTTCCCGACGGCTGATCACGCAGCCGGTCCGCCGGGCAGCGGCGGCCCCGGCATCCAGCGCGGCGCGGCAGGCCGCCAGGTCGCCCTCCACCACCAGCGTTAACCTGCCCGGGTCGAGCACTTCATGACTGAGCAGGCGCACATTGGCCGCCTTAAGCATGGCATCCGCAGCGTCTACAGCCGCGACCATGCCCTCCACTTCGAGCAATCCCAGCGCATTGATCATCGCTCCCTCCATTACGCACGCTGTACAGGATGACGGGCAATATCGAGAACGGCATCGGTAAAGGCATTGCAGGCGGCTTTACAGGCGGCCTGGCTTCCCGTCAAAAAGGCGGCCGAATAGTTGGTTTCCGATGGCGGCGGGACGTAGGTCACCAGCTGAACGTCGGCCGACTTCATCGCCGCATCGATACCAAACGTCGCCTCCAGCGGCGGCGCCACCAGATAAGCGATCGGATCGCCCAACGCGATGCCAGCGGCCGATGAAAGATAAGAGCCGGTACGCGACACCACGTGCGCCAGAAAGGCGGTATCTTGCGCGTCGTTAGCCCACTGGAATGCCGCCCCACCTTCAATATGCGCCATCATGGCATCCAGCCCGGCGCGAACTTCCGCCGGGTTCGGGCCGCCAAGCATGATCAGTACTTCGCCGGCGGTGGGCGACGGACCATGGGCCGCGCCGGCGTAGAGGGAGCGGCCATAGACCACCTCCACCATCGCCTGCTTTGTCGCTTCGTCGGCGGCAATATACGTCACATCGTCAGAATCTGCCGTGATGAGTCCGAGGCTACGTATATGCGACGGTAATTTAAGCTCGCGCGCGAAACCGTCATTCACCGAGGCAATCACGCGCATCGCGGTGACCGAGGGTCGAATCAAATCTAATGCTGGCATGATGCCTCCTTAACGGCTCATGTTGATGCCGGAGGCTTTCTGCTCCAGCATGCGTTTGGCTAAATCCACGATCACCGCGGCGGCTTCTACCGGCGGGGTGCCGCCCTGGTGGATATTGGAGATACAGGTCCGGTCGGCCTCGACGGTGGTCGCCACCCGCGGGGAGTACACCGCGTAGCAGGAGAGGCTCTCCGACTGGCCGAGCCCCGGGCGCTCGCCAACCAGCAGGATCACCACCTTCGCGCCGAGGATCTCGCCGATCTGATCTTCAATCTTGACGCGGCCATAGCGCACGAAGAACGGCGTCCCGACCTTCAGACCCGCCTGTTTCAGGCCGGCAAGCAGCGGCGGCAGGATCTCTTCGTAGTTGGCGGTGATGGCATCCGTCGACAGGCCATCGGACACCACCACCTGCACATCCGGATCCATCACGCACTGCGCCTTCAGCGCATCAATCGCTTCCGGACTGAGGCGACGGCCCATATCCGGACGCGTCAGGTAGAGGTTCTTATCGCTAATCTCGGAACGCACTTCCAGCAGCCCCTGCGCTTTCACCCACGCTTCCGGCACCTCTTTGAGCACCGTGTCTTTCGAGCGCGAGTGATCGGCCAGGAAGCGCAGCAGCGCCTGAGTGCGCGGACGCGGGCCGGCGCGGCCGGTGCAAACGCGCGCCGCGGTACTGCGTTTCAGTTCAGTCAGTACTTCGGCGCGGTGCGGATGTTGTACCCCAATCCAGGCTTTCGCTTCCGCTGAGCCCAGGTCCAGCGCGCAGCTTTCCACCACCGCTTCGCTGGCGCAGGCGGCATGGCAGGCCGGCGTCGACGCTGCGGGGGCCTGCGGCTGCGACTGTGGTTGTCCCATTGACGCCATTACGCTGCGTACAATGTCTTCAATCTGTTTTTGATCCATGATGTGTCATCCCCGCGTCATCAGAAGAACAGTGACGGATCGCCCGCCCGTTTGGTCAGGCGACCATTTGCCATAATGCCCATCGTTTCCAGCCAGCGTTCAAACTCCGGCGACGGCCGCAGGCCCAGCAGTTGGCGCACGGTCGCGGTATCGTGGAAGGCGGTGGTCTGGTAGTTGAGCATGATGTCGTCGCCGAGCGGCATGCCCATGATGTAGTTGCAGCCTGCGGTCGCCAGCAGGATCATCAGGTTTTCGTTGAGGTTCTGGTCGGCATCGGCATGGTTGGTATAGCAGCAGTCGCAGCCCATTGAGATGCCGCTCAGCTTGCCCATAAAGTGGTCTTCCAGTCCGGCGCGAATGATTTGCCGGTCGTTATAGAGATACTCCGGCCCGATAAAGCCCACCACGGTGTTGACGAGGAACGGATCGTAGTGCCGCGCCAGGCCATAGTTACGCGCTTCCATGGTCACCTGGTCGGCGCCGAAGTTAGCGCCAGCGGAAAGCGCCGAGCCCTGCCCGGTTTCAAAGTAAAGACAGTTCTCCCCGGCGATGCGGTTAAACTCCGCCCCCACCGCCCGCGCTTCATCGAGCATCGCCAGCTCGACGCCGAACTCTTTAAGCCCTTTTTCACTGCCGCAGATGCTCTGGAAGATAAGCCCCCCCGGCGCGCCGCGGCGGATGGCTTCAATCTGGGTGGTGACGTGCGCCAGCACGCAGCCCTGGGTCGGGATGTTAAACTTGTCGATCACCCCGTACACCGTATCCAGCACCCGGCTCAGGTTCTCCACGTCGTCAGTGACCGGGTTGACGCCAATCACCGCGTCGCCCGCGCCGAAGGAGAGCCCTTCATAGATTTGCGCGGCAATACTCTGCACGTCGTCGCGGGTATCGTTCGGCTGCAGGCGGCAGCTAAAGGTCCCCGGCAGACCGATGGTGGTATTGGCTTTTTTGATCATCGGCATTTTTTTACCGCCGTAGATCAGATCGGCGTTGGAGCAGATCTTGGCCACCGCAGCCACCACCTCGGAGGTCAGCCCTTTGCGGACAAAGGCGATATCGTCGCTGGTGACCTCGTCGTTGAGCACGTATTCCCGCAGGTCGCTGATGGTCCAGTGTTTAATCCGCTGATAGGCGGTTTCGTTCACGTCATCCTGGATCAGGCGCGTAACGCAGTCCTCCTCATACGGGATCACTGGGTTATTACGGATATCGGCCACCGTCATATCGGAGAGCACCTGCTTGGCGGCCACGCGCTGCTGCGAACTCTCCGCCGCTACCCCCGCCAGCACATCCCCCGAACGCAGTTCGTTGGCTTTCGCCAGCACCTCTTTTACATCCTTAAACTGATAAACATTGCCGAACAATGTGGTCTTTAGTTTCATAAGTCGTTCCCTCAGGAAGGAAATGCGAGTGATTTCACCGTCACCGGCACAACCGATCCGCCAAAAAGAGGCGTACCAATGTCGATATAGTCTCCCGCCCGGATGCTCACCTCATCGATGACCGCCAGCGGAAGGTGTGGAAGCTGTGGCCGCAGCAGCATGCCCAGCGCTTTGCCAAAATCCTGCTCGGCCACCAGCAGCAGCGGACGGGGATTGGGAAAGCGGGCGACAAACGCCAGCAGGGCGTCAATTACGGTCAGTAAGGTGGCGTAGCGCACCGGAAGTGAAGCGGGAAGCGCCAGCACGTAAGCGTCCGCCTCGGGGGCCAGATCGAGCTGCGTCAGCGCCTGGAGCCAGGCGTTCGGCAGATCGGCGGCATCCTGCGGGATAGCCACCGGCAGATTGCGCAGCGGCAATGGAACCCCCTCCAGCCAGATGGTGCTCCCGGACAGGGACAGCGTATGCGCCCCGGCGCCAATCACCGTGGCGCGCACGGTTTGCGCCGGGAACTGCACGTTCATCTCACGCAGGCGCGGATGCTCATGCAGGGCCGTGGCCAGCAGCGGCCCGATATCGGAAAAACAGAAAGGATCGGCGGGCTGATGGCGGTAGCACTCCCCCACTCCGCCGGAAAGGGTAATCACCTCCGGCTGAACACCCGCAGGCAGTACTTCGGTTTGCATCAGCCCCTGCGCCAGCGGTGAGAGGGTGCCGTCGATCACCTCGACGATCAGCGCCGCCATCCGGCTCGCCACCTGCGCCAGCTGCCCGGCGGTCAGCGCCAGGGCGTTAGTGCCGGCGCCAAACAGCGCATCGACAATCCGCTGCCCCGGCGGGTGCGCGTGGACCACGCGCCCCTGAGCGTCGGTTTCCAGCAGGCGGCCGCCGACGTTGAGGCAGGCGGTGGCGCTGACGTTTCCGGCGTCAAACAGGGCATAGTTCGAGGTACCGCCGCCAATATCGATATTAAGCACCCGGCACATCCGCTGCCGGGACAGGGTCTGCGCCCCGGCGCCGTGTCCGGCAATGACCGACTCCAGGTGCGGCCCGGCGCTGGCGACGACAAAATCGCCCAGCGACTGCGAGAGCGCCATCACCGCCGGGCGGGCATTGCGGGTTTTCGCGCTTTCGCCGGTGATGATGATCGCCCCGGAATCCACCGCTTGTGGAGCGATCCCTGCGGCCCGGTACTGAGCCAGAATCAGCGCCTCAAGCTCGGCCTCTTTCAGTTCTCCCTGCTTATCAACCGGCGTAAAGAAGACCGGGCTTTGCCAGCTAATGTCGCGTTTGATGAATTCATAACGCGGCACCTGGGAAACCGCCGCGCGGTTCACCAGCTCGAGGCGCGAGAAGATCACCTGCGTGGTGGTGGTGCCGATATCAATACCGACGCTCAACAGCTGGCGCGTGTTCACGAGTGCGCCTCCGCTTCGTTGTTGGCAGGCGCCGGTACGTTTTCATCTTTTGGCACCAGCAGCATCGCCACGCCAATCGCGGTAACGCCGCCGACCAGCTTGCCGACAATCATCGGAAAGATCATGGCGTTCATATTGGCCGCCGCAAAACCGAGATGGTCGCCGAGGGCGAACGCCGCTGACACCGAGAAGGCGCAGTTGATCACTTTCCCGCGGGTATCCATCTGCTTCATCATGCCGAACATCGGGATATTGTTCGCCAGGGTAGCGACCATGCCGCCGGCAGCCATATTGTTGATTTTTAGCAGATTACCAACGCGCATCAGCGGTTTTTCAAACCAGCGGGTCAGCAGGAGCACCATCGGGTAAGCGCCGAGCAGCACGCAGGAGATAGAGCCAATGACTTCGATGGCGCGCATCACCTCGCCGGGCTGGTCGCCAGGCGCCATAAAGATCGGATCGAGCCCCGGGATCAGCTCCCAGCCGAGCAGGAACTTGATCACCGCCGCCGCCAGGCCGATGGTGATCAGCGCCACGAGGAATTTGGCGAAGATCTGGAAGCCGTTGATCATTTTTTCCGGAATAAACTTCAGTCCCAGCGCCACCAGCACGGCGACGATGATCACCGGGATCATATTCATCAGGATCAGCGCGAAGGTAAACTCTACCGGCTGGCCGTTGATCTCCACCCCGGAATACATCGCCACCAGACCGCCGGCGATACAGCCGATGGGAATGGTGACAATGCCCGCCAGCACGCCGAGCGCCAGCCAGCGGCGATCGGTTGGTTCGATAATGCCGAGCGCCACCGGAATGGAGAACACAATGGTCGGACCCATCATAGAGCCGAGGATCAGGCCTGAGTACATCCAGGCCGCCACGTCGCCGCCCGCGAGTTCTTTAGCGAGGAAGAAACCGCCCATGTCGCACGCCAGCAGCGTGCCGGCGAACATCGACGGGTTGGCGCCGAGCATCTCATACAGCGGAATAATCACCGGACCAAGCAGATGAGCCAGCACTGGCGCCAGGGCGGTCATCCCGACCATCGCCAGGCCCAGCGCGCCCATCGCCATAAACCCTTCTTCAAACTGACCGCCGGATCCCTCAATGCTTTTCCCCAGTTTGCCGAGAAAGCGCGCCGAGCCGCCGAACTGCGACAGGATCCTGTCCACGGCGGCAATCAGCATAAAGAACATCATGATGTACATGATGATTTCGTTAATTCCCATAGCCCTTACTCCCTGTCATTTATGATTTGTAGATACTGTGAATACCGGGACATTAGCCGCACTCAGGCGACTTTCCCGGGCCGCGGCGTGAACGCCTTACCCGGGCTACGGCATAGCAGACGGCTGTGATCCTGTAGCCCGGCTAAGCGCAGCGCGAGCCGGGAAAGCCACAGCCACACGCCTCCGGGAAAATCGGCATTTATCGCGCCGCCGCGTACAGCTCGATAATCTGCTCCCGGCTGGCGGTGCGTGGATTGGTGCGCAAACAGATGTCCTCCTGCGCCGCTTGCGCCCAGGCGGCGTAGTGCGCGGACGTCGCGCCAGCCTCCGTCAGCCGCATCGTCAGACCGACCTCGGCGATCAGCTCGCGCACGGCGGCGATAGCCTCGCGGTCATCGGTTTTCTTGCCGGTTAACGCCCGGCCGATCTGGCTGAAGCGCGCCCGGCGCACCATGCGGTTAAACTCCATCACCGTTGGCAGCAGCATGGCGTTGGCCAGACCGTGTGGAATATGCAGCACCGCCCCCGGCTGATGCGCCATGGCATGGCATAGCCCCAGCCCGGCGCTGGAAAACGCCATCCCCGCCATGCAGGAAGCCAGCAGCATGTTTTCCCGCGCCGCCAGATCCTGACCGCAGCCCACCGCTTTCGGCAGCGCCTCGCCGATCATGGCTATCGCCCCCATCGCCAGACTGTCGGTAAACGGCGTGGCGTGGCGGGCGCTGTAGGCCTCGACGGCGTGGGTCAGCGCATCAATCCCGGTCATTGCCGTGATATGCGGCGGGACGCCCTCGGTCAGCGCGGCGTCGAGGATCGCCACATCCGGCATCAGCGAGGCATGCGCCAGCACCTGTTTGCGTCCACTCACCGCATCGATAATCACCGTCACATTGGTGGTTTCAGACCCGGTGCCAGCGGTGGTCGGCACCGCGATCAGCGGCAGACGTGGGCGCAACTCGCTGTGCTCCGTCATCTCCCCCAGCGTCTGCTCAGGATTGGCGACCAGCAGCGCCACCGCCTTCGCCGCATCCAGTACCGATCCACCGCCAAAGGCCACCACGCCGTCGCAGCGCGCGTCCCGCAGCTGGGCGACGGCGGCGCAGACATCGGTGACGCAGGGTTCGCCGGCGGGACAGGGCCAGAGAGTCATAGCAATCCCTTTCATCGCCAGGCTACGCTCCAGCCCGGCGGTCATTCCCGCCTGATGGAGAAAACTGTCAACCATGACAAACAGATGCCTAAGGCCCCGGGACTGCGCTTGCGGACCGCAGGCCGCCAGCGCGCCGACGCCGTGCAGCGTCACCGGCGGAACGTTGAAGCTTTTCATTTGCTGAAGATTCAGCGTATCAAAGGCATGGAACAGCGCCGTCTGCAGTTCAGCTTGCATACATCCCCTCCGCTTTTTCCCTCCCGCTGTTGGCGATTGCCAGCGGGGTCATAAACAGGCTGTGCTGCGGCAAATGCACCGGTAATGCCGGGAAGCGCTGACGAAACAGCTCATGCACGCCCGGCTGCATACAGGCGCCGCCTGCCAGCCACAAATCGACAATCCCTTGTCCGGCAATATGTCGGGCGACAATTTCGGCCATCTTCTCGTACACCGGCTTAACCACCGGCCAGATCTCCCCGGCGTGGCTGCGCTTGTACTGCTCCGCCTCCTCAAGCCCGATGCCGCGATTCCCGGCCAGAGTCAGGGAGATATGGTGGCCGCCGGTGGCTTCATCCGCCGAATACGTCACCCTGCCCTGTTTAACGATGGCGATCCCGGTGGTGCCGCCGCCGATATCCACCACCCCGGCGTTATCGAGCTGCAGCAGATCCGCCACCGCGGTAGGCTCATCCAGCACATGACTGATCTCCAGCCCGGCGGACTCCAGGACATTGATCGAAATGCGCGGATCGGTACCGGGCGGAAACGAGGTCGCCGCATGGGTGAAGCGGCAGCCCAGCTGCTGCTCGAGAGTCGCAAGATGTCGGCGCACGAGGGTGACGGCGCCAAAGAAATCCCAGACGATGCCGTCGCGCACCACGTCGGCCCAGTCAAGGCATACCGCAACCGGCTGGCCGTCACGGTCAACCACCATCGACACCACGTCGCAGGTGCCCAAATCGATGCCCAGCCACAGCGGCGACTCGCTGGCGGCGGGCGCCTGGTTACACAGGGCAGCGGCTTTTTGTAGTCTCGGCGAAAGCCAGCGTTGTTCGTCGTGCGCCATGTTCATCCCTTATACGATTCGAAACGCATCCACCAGTACGCAGCGACGCAGACGAACGAAGGTCCGCGCGCTGGTTACCCCTTCCCCGGTTGGGGTGGTGATGGTCATGGTGGTCCAGCCCTCACCGCCCAGCCCAAGCCCGGCGATGCACGGCCCGTTTTTGACGAAGATGCTGGTGTCGATGGCATTCGCCATCTGGTTCATGTTGTCGATATTGCGCGAGTGCATCGCCGCCGTATGGTGGCAGCCGCCTTCCAGTTGCACCGCCAGGGCGATGGCCTCCTCGACGTTCGCCACCCGCACCACCGGCAGCACCGGCATCATCAGTTCAGTCACCGCAAACGGATGGCTGGCGGGGGTTTCCACGAACAGCAGACGGGTTTGCGCCGGCACCTGCAGGCCAATCGCCGCGGCGATTTTGCCCGCATCGCGGCCGACCCAGTCGCGGCTGACCGTGCCTTTGCCGCGCTCGTCGATATTTTTCAGCAGCAGCGGCTGGAGCTGTTCGGCCTGCGCCGCCGTAAGTTTCACCGCCTGCTGGCCTTCCATCAGGCGCATCAGTTCGTCGGCGACGCTATCGACCACGATCAGCACCTTCTCGTCGGCGCAGATGATGTTGTTATCAAACGAGGCGCCTTTGACGATCGCCTGCGCGGCGCGCGGTAGATCGGCAGTCTCATCCACCACCACCGGCGGGTTGCCAGCCCCGGCGGCGATCAGGCGTTTGTTGGTATGTTTGCGCGCCGCCTCGACCACCGCTTCGCCGCCGGTCACCACCAGCAGGCCGATGCCAGGGTACTTAAACAGCCGCTGGGCGGTGTCGATATCCGGGTTCGCCACGGTCACCAGCAGGTTGGCCGGACCGCCGGCGGCCACTACCGCCTGGTTAAGCAGGGTAATTGCCCTTTGCGAGACCTTTTTCGCCGCCGGATGGGGGGCGAAGACCACGCTGTTGCCGGCGGCTATCAGGCTAATGGCGTTGTTGATCACCGTCGCCGCCGGATTGGTGGACGGCGTCACCGAGGCCACCACGCCCCAGGGCGCATTTTCAATCAGCGTCAGGCCATTATCGCCGGTGAGCACCTGCGGAGTCAGACACTCCACGCCCGGCGTGCCGCGCGCCTGCGCCACGTTTTTGGCAAACTTATCTTCAACGCGTCCCATGCCGGTCTCCGTCACCGCAAGCTCCGCCAGTTCACGGGCATACTTTTCACCCGCCTCACGAATGGCCTGAATCACCTGCTGACGCATCGCCACCCGCTTTAATCCCTGCTGGGCCACCGTTGCCGCCGCGACAGCGTCATCCAGTGAGGCAAAAACGCCCATATCATGAACGGTGCCGGCAGGCTGGCTGCTGTCTTTCATTTTCAGCAGTACCGCTTTCACTACCTGTTCAATGTCCTGTTGATTCATGATTTTTCACCCTACTTATGGAAGAGCACCTGACCATCGGCCGCAGCCTCATCCACGATACCAATCACGCACAGATCGACCGGAGAGGCGCCGTGTGCGTGCGCCTGTCGCGCCGAGCTGCCGCTGACCAGCAGTACCCACTCTCCGCATCCCGCGCCGATGCTGTCGATGGCGACCGCACATTGCCCGTCGGGCTCGCCGCGGGCATTGAGCATCTCCACCATCAGCAGTTTGTCGTGGGCCAGACCTTCATGGCGTACGGTGCAGACCACATATCCGGTTACCACAGCCAGCTTCATGTCCGTCTCCGCGTGTGATGTGCAGGCCGGAAAAGCGCAACGCCATCCGGCATTCATGCCTTTTCATGGCCGGATAGCGACGCGCTGGCGTCTTATCCGGCCAGAATTTTCCGGCACCCCCTCCCCCGTTAGATGTTGCTGTCGCCCTTGAAGCTAATCGGGAAGACCTCTTCCAGATCGCCATGCGGGCGCGGGATGACATGTACAGAGACCAGCTCACCGATACGCTGAGCCGCCGCCGCCCCGGCATCCGTCGCGGCTTTGCACGCCGCGACATCGCCGCGCACCATGGCGGTCACCAGGCCCCCGCCGATCTGTTTCACTCCCACCAGCTTGACGCGGGCCGCTTTGACCATGGCGTCGGAGGCCTCAATCAGTGCAACCAGGCCCCGGGTTTCAATCATTCCTAATGCTTCCATTGTGTTTTCCTCTCATAAGGGGTCCTGAAGGGGACCATTCATTCAACCAGCGTGGACGAGTCGGGGATCCGGCTTGCGTCCGTCTGGCGCGGTACCGACGCCACCAGCGCCAGTTCGATAATTTCCTCTACGCTACAGCCTCGCGAGAGGTCGTGAAGCGGGGCGGCCAGGCCCTGGATCAGCGGCCCGATGGCGCGATATCCGCCCAGCCGCTGGGCGATTTTGTAGCCGATGTTGCCCGCCTCCAGCGACGGAAAGACCAGCACATTAGCCCGGCCCTGCAGCGGGCTGCCGGGCGCTTTGTGCGCAGCGACGTCCGGTACAAAGGCGGCGTCAAACTGCAGCTCGCCATCGACCATCAGCTGCGGCGCCCGCTGACGCACGATCTCCGTGGCCTGCTGGACGTTAGCCACACAGGGATGCCGGGCGCTGCCGTGTGTCGAGAAGGACAGCATTGCCACCCGCGGCGCTTCGCCAGCGATCGCTTGCCAGGTCTCGGCGCTGGCAATCGCGATATCCGCCAGCTGCGCCGCGGTCGGCTGCGGCACCACGCTGCAGTCGGCAAACCCCAGCGGCTGTCCGGTATACTGCGGCAGCATCAGAAACAGCGAAGAGAGCGTTTTACACCCCGGCTGCAGGCCGATAAGGCGCAGACCAGCGCGCAGCACGCTGGCGGTTGACGAGAGATTTCCGGCGATACACACCTCGGCCTGCCCGGCGCTGACCATCGCCGCGGCGAACATCAGCGGGTCGGCCAGCTTGTCGACCGCGTCAGCGGGCGCTTTATCGCCGGCGCGCGCCTGCCAGGCGGCGGCAAACGCCTCGCGCATCGCCAGGTTGCTGTGCGGATCGATGACCTGCACCCCGGTCAGCGGCAGACGTTCGCCAAGGGCGAACTGCCGCAGCGCGAAGGGGCTGGCGACGAGGATCGGATGCGCCAGGCCCTGCTGCTGCAGATAATGCGCCGCCTTCAACACGCGGACGTCCAGCGCATCCGGGAACACCACCCTGGCGGGGGCGCGCAGCGCCAGTTTGCGACACTGGTCAATGATCATCTTCACCTCCCAGCTGCTGCAGTTGGCTGAGCGCCGGCGGCGAGTCCGTCACACCCAGGATCATCATCACGTAGACCGCGCTGGAAAGGCGGTTGAGCGCCTGTAGAATATCGGCACGCTGGACCGCAAATTGCGGCGTAATAAACACCTGCGCCGCGGTCACCTCCGCCTCGCGCACTTTGCCGCGCAGCAAATTAAGCAGCGCGACATCGCGCCCATGGCGGGCCTCCGGCACCAGGTGATCGTGACCCAGGTAACGCAGCGGCTGATGGGACAGACGATGCAGCTGCGCCTCGCTGAATCCGGCTATCGACTGCGCCGCCAGCGGTTCCTCCAGCGCATCGGCGCGCATGATGTTGCCCAGCCGCGAACGGATATCCGTCAGCCACGGCTGCCAGGGCTCCGCCAGTTCAATTTGCAGCCACACCGTCAGGGCGATGGTGCTGTCCAGCACCGCGCGGAAGGCCAGCCGCGGATCGTTTTTCGCCACCAGGGTATCGGCCGTCAGATGAGTTAAGGTGTCCGGCTTTTTGCCCACCGGCTGGTGACAAAGCTCGCAGCAGGCCTGGGGCGGATGGTCGCTGCTGGTCAGGACATGCACCGGCTGTGGCGTCTGTTCGTCATCCTCGACAAACAGGCGCCCCTGGCGGTCGAGAAATTTGACCCGCAGATGCCGACTTTCCAGCAGTTCCCTCGCCGAGGGCGTCAGGCGGGCATCGGCAGGAAGATGGATTTCACCGCCTTCGCTGAGCGTATGATTCGCTCTGAGCCACGCTTCGGTAATGAAATCGTTCATAGCGATTGCCAGTTTGCCGGCCAGGCGACGTACAGGAAGCGCACCGTCGACGGGGTACCGAATTCGATGCTGGAGCCTTTCGGGATAAACATGACGTCCCCCGCTTTGGCGACCAGCGTTTCCCCCTGATGGCGCACATGCAGCTCGCCCTCCAGCACCATATCGATTTCGTCGTAGTTCAGCGTCCACGGGAAGAAGGCGTTCTCCCACTGCATAAATCCGGCCGCCATGCTGCTGCCATCCTGGTCAGTCACCAGGTCCGTTAAGCCAACGCAGTGCGGCTGGGCGCCGTCGAAGCGGCCAAACTTCACGCTGCTGCCGTCGATCACTTTGATGCCGCCTTTGCCGGTCACGGAGTCAAATCCCGGCTGCATCGCCTCCTGCTCCAGGGACTGCTTCTCCTTCATCACCTTTTCCATCAGCTGCGCCACCAGGCTTTCGGTAAACTGGCCTTCCGGCAGCTGCGCCAGGATGGTTTCCCGGATCCGCTGGCTTTCCGTTTTGTCGCTGTCCGCCGCTGTCGCCGCCGGCGCGGCGTCATCGTCTTCGGTGATAGTGAATCCCAGCAGCTCGGCGACTTCGCGCGCTTCCGGGGTGATAATGCTGGCGCGCAGAACTACTGACATCGCCTGTTCGCCGCGCGCGTGGGCGGCACGAATATCGTTAGCGGTAATGAGTTTCTTCACCTGGCCCTTCCTCCTTTTGGCTGAGCTCACTCAAGTAATTTTCCAGCGGCGCGACGCTTTGCGGATCGCAACCGTTGAGGGCGAAAACCGGCGCCTGAAACCCCATCCCGTCCAGCAGCTGCCGCACCGCGGCGACGTTGGCATCCGGCAGATCCGTTTTGCTGATCGCCACGATAAGGTGCTTTCGGCTGCCAATATCCAGCAACCCGGGTGGCAGGCGACTTTCGGTATCATTGGCCGCATGGACATAAATCAGGGTGTCCACATCCTGCAAGGTGGTAATTAAGGCGTGATACCAGCGCGGATGGCTGAAATATTCCCCGGGTGTATCGATGTCGCCACGATCGTTAAATTCCAGCGCCTGCGTTTTTCTGGCGAGGGAATAATTCCCCTGCAGGGCATTAAATAACGTGGTTTTTCCTGCACCGACGGCGCCGACAATCGCAATACGCTTCATGGTCGCTCTCAATTAACTTTTCGTTAATTCGCACAAGGTATAATTTAATAAGCGGCCTAATCCGCCGATGGTCTGCAGAAGCGCCTCCTCCACCGCGCCGACCGAGCCGTAGATCACCAGCGCGCCGCTAAACCGGTCGAGAAAACCGATGTGCACGTCGGCGGCCTTCATCGCCAGATCGCCGGCGATCATCGCCGTTTCTCCCGGCGTCAGCGTCATAATGCCGATCGCGCCGGATTCGGGTACGCCGATCTTTTTCGCCAGCTCCGCTCCCGGGTGGGCAATCAGATGCGCCAGCGTGACCTGTTTGCCTGGTACGAATTCCTGAATAATGCGTTCTTTATCCATGACTGATTGCCCCCTGAAATCTGTCCTCATGGTGACGACATTTCAGCGCGGCAAATAACAAATTTCGGCAAGTGGGGTTAAAAGGTGAAGTGGATCACTCAGGAGAGAAAATAATATTGCGGCGGAATTAAAAAGGCAGGCTCAGCGTTTTTTACTCACCGGCCTGCCTGATATTGCGCGCGGAAACGGATCCGCGCGTTAACGGGGGAAATAGAAAATTACAGCGGTTCGGTTTGCGCTTCAACAACCGCCAGCGCCACCATATTCACAATGCGGCGTACGGAGGCGATCGGCGTCAGGATATGCACCGGCTTCGCCACCCCCATCAGCACCGGCCCGACGGTCACCCCTTCCGAACTGGAGACGCGCAGCAGGTTATAGCTGATCCGGGCGGCTTCCATATTCGGCATCACCAGAATATTGGCCGCCCCCTTCAGCGGGCTGTCCGGCATGCGATCGTTGCGGATGCTTTCCACCAGCGCGGCGTCGCCATGCATTTCGCCATCGATCATCAGCTCCGGGGCGCTCGCCTTCACCAGTTCAAGGGTTTTGCGCATCTTGCTGGCTGACGGGCAGTCGGCGGAACCAAAGTTGGAGTGCGACAGCAATGCCACCCGCGGCTCAATACCGAAGCGACGCACGCTTTCCGCCGCCATCAGGGTGATCTCCGCCAGCTCTTCCGGCGACGGATCGTGATTGACATAGGTATCGGCGATAAAGGTGTTGCCGCTCGGCAGCAGCAGCGCATTCATCGCCCCGGCGGTGCTGACGCCGTCGCGATAGCCAAACAGCGGCTGCACCACGCGGTAGTGATCGTGGTACTCGCCAATAGTCCCGCAGATCATCGCATCCGCTTCACCGCGATGAACCATGATGGCGCCAATCACCGTGGTGTTGCTAATCACCGCCCGCTGCGCCTGCTCCTGGGTAATGCCGCGGCGCTTCATCAGCTGGTAGTACTCGCTCCAGTACTCTTTAAACCGCGGGTCGGATTCATTATTGACGATCTCAAAGTCAACGCCGGCCTTGATCTGCAGGCCCAGCTTCTGGATGCGCATTTCAATCACGCTCGGGCGCCCCACCAGAATCGGTTTGGCCAGTCCCAGAGACACCAGCTCCTGGGTGGCGTGCAGCACCCGGGTCTCCTCCCCTTCCGCCAGCACCACGCGCTTCGGCTCTTTGCGCGCCTGAGAGAAGATAGGCTTCATAAACAGGTTGGTTTTATAGACGAACTCGCTCAGCTTCTCGATATAGGCGTCAAAATCAGCGATCGGGCGCGTTGCCACGCCGGAATCCATCGCCGCCTTCGCCACCGCGGGGGCGATTTTGACGATCAGCCGCGGGTCGAACGGTTTCGGAATGATGTACTCCGGACCAAAGCTTAAATCCTGATCGCCGTAGGCGGAGGCCACCACTTCGCTCTGCTCGGCATGGGCCAGCTCGGCAATCGCATGCACCGCCGCCAGCTTCATCTCTTCGTTGATCGCCGTCGCGCCGACGTCCAGCGCGCCGCGGAAGATGAACGGGAAGCAGAGCACGTTGTTGACCTGGTTAGGGTAGTCGGAGCGGCCGGTACAGATGATGGCGTCATCGCGGACCTGCTTCGCCAGCGGCGGCAGAATTTCCGGCTCCGGGTTGGCCAGGGCGAGGATCAGCGGCGCCCGCGCCATCTTCTTCACCATCTCCTGAGTCAGCACTTTCGGGCCAGAGCAGCCGAGGAAAATGTCGGCGCCGTCGATCACGTCATCGAGGGTGCGTTTGCCGTCGTCTTCCACCGCATAGGCCGCTTTGGTTTCCGCCATGTTCGGCTCACGGTCTTTATAGATAACGCCTTTCGAATCGCAGACCACGATGTTGTGCTTTTGCATCCCCAGCGCCACCAGCAGATTCATACAGGCGATCGCCGCCGCGCCCGCGCCGGAGACCACCATCCGCACGTCGGACAGATTCTTCTCGACGACGCGCAGACCGTTGAGGATCGCCGCGGTGCTGATGATCGCCGTGCCGTGCTGATCGTCATGGAAGACCGGGATATTCATCCGCTCGCGCAGCTGCTGCTCGATGTAGAAACACTCCGGCGCTTTAATATCTTCCAGGTTGATACCGCCGAAGGTTGGTTCGAGGGCGGCGACGACGTTAATGAATTTGTCCGGATCCAGCTCATCGACTTCGATATCAAACACATCGATACCGGCAAATTTCTTAAACAGGACGCCTTTGCCCTCCATTACCGGCTTACCGGCCAGCGCGCCGATGTTGCCGAGCCCCAGCACCGCGGTGCCGTTGGAGACGACCGCCACCAGGTTGCCGCGGGCAGTGTATTTGTAGGCGGCCAGCGGATCTTTTTCGATTTCCAGGCAGGGGGCTGCGACGCCCGGCGAGTAGGCCAGCGCCAGATCGCGCTGGGTGGCGAGAGGTTTGGTCGGCGAGACCTGGATTTTTCCGGGAACCGGAAATTCGTGGAAGTCGAGGGCGCTCTGTTTTAACTGCTCATCCATTTTCTATTCCTTTCTTTCACGTATCGTTCGTAGGGGAAAAGCGTGATGACCATCCTGTCGTTCACCTTTCAGTGGCAGACAGTATCCCTCCTGGCGGGGCGATAAACTTTGAACACCGCCAAACTCTGGCCATCGTTATGATTTTGTTGTTATCAATTTATAGCGGTTATGTTACCCGGAATCGCCGCCAATAATAGCCCTGTCTGCTATGCTTTTTGGTTATGTACCTCATCAATGTTTATACCGTATACCGGCAAGCACTCATGTAACACCTTGTTCCAGGAGGACTTATCCATGAATCAGTTAGACAGCATCAAGCAGTTCACCACGGTGGTCGCCGACAGCGGAGACATCGAATCCATCCGCCACTACCATCCGGAAGACGCCACCACCAACCCCTCTCTGCTGCTGAAGGCCGCCGGCCTGGCGTCCTATAGCGGCCTCATCGACGACGCTATCGCCTGGGCCAAAAAACAGGGTGGCGGCCGCGAAGCGCAGGTGGCTCACGCCTGCGATAAGCTGGCGGTCAATTTTGGCGCGGAGATCCTCAAAAGCATTCCCGGGCGGGTCTCCACCGAGGTGGACGCCCGGCTCTCCTTCAACCGCGAGAAAAGTATCGAGAAGGCTCGCCACCTGGTGGCGCTGTATCAGGAGATGGGCATTGATAAGTCGCGGATCCTGATCAAGCTGGCATCCACCTGGGAGGGGATCCGCGCCGCGGAGGTGCTGGAGAAAGAGGGGATCCACTGCAACCTGACGCTGCTGTTTTCCTTCGCCCAGGCCCGGGCCTGCGCCGAGGCCGGGGTTTATCTCATCTCCCCGTTCGTTGGGCGTATTTATGACTGGTATCAGGCGCGCAAACCGCTGGAGCCTTACGTGGTGGAGGAAGATCCGGGGGTGAAATCGGTGCGCAATATCTATGACTATTTCAAACAGCATAAATACAACACCATCGTGATGGGCGCCAGCTTCCGCCGCACCGAGCAGATCCTGGCGCTGGTCGGTTGCGACCGGTTGACCATCGCCCCGCCTTTATTAAAAGAGCTGCAGGCCAGCGATACCCCTGTGGTGCGCAAACTGATCCCTGCCAGCCAGATCCTGCCGCGTCCGGTGCCGCTCAGTGAAGCGGAGTTCCGTTGGGAACATAATCAGGATCCGATGGCGGTCGAAAAGCTAGCGGAGGGGATCCGCCTGTTCGCCGTCGATCAGCGCAAACTGGAAGATCTGCTTGCCGCCAAACTGTCACTTTAGTCTCACGGAGAAAAATATGTCCCGAAGAGAGCTTGCCAACGCCATCCGCGCCCTGAGTATGGACGCCGTGCAGAAAGCCAACTCCGGCCATCCCGGTGCGCCGATGGGGATGGCTGATATTGCCGAAGTGCTGTGGAACGATTTTCTCAAGCACAATCCGCAGAACCCTGACTGGGTGGACCGCGACCGTTTCATCTTGTCCAACGGCCACGCGTCGATGCTGCTCTACAGTCTGCTGCACCTGACCGGCTACGATCTGCCGCTGTCTGAACTGAAGCAGTTCCGTCAGCTGCATTCTAAAACGCCCGGCCACCCGGAGCATGGCTATACCCCTGGGGTGGAAACCACCACCGGCCCGCTGGGCCAGGGGCTGGCGAACGCCGTTGGGATGGCCACCGCCGAACGGACGCTGGCGGCGCAATTTAATCGCCCCGGCCATGAGATCATTGACCATCACACCTGGGTGTTCATGGGCGATGGCTGTTTGATGGAGGGGATCTCCCATGAGGCCTGTTCGCTGGCCGGCACGCTCGGACTGGGCAAGCTGATCGGTTTTTACGATCACAACGGCATTTCCATCGACGGCAAAACCGAAGGCTGGTTTTCCGATGATACGGCGGAACGCTTCCGCGCCTATCACTGGCACGTCATAGGCGATATCGACGGCCACGATCCGCAGGCTATCAAACAGGCGATAACGGAAGCGCAGGCGGTGAAAGATAAACCGTCACTGATTATCTGCCGGACCATCATCGGCTTCGGTTCGCCCAACAAAGCCGGCTCAGAGGAGTCTCACGGGGCGGCGCTGGGCGAAAAAGAGGTAGCGCTGGCCCGCCAGCAGCTTGGCTGGAAATATCCTCCGTTCGAGATCCCGAAAGAGATCTACGCGGGCTGGGATGCGCGTCCGCGCGGGGAAAAAGCGGAGCACGCCTGGAACGAGAAATTCGCCGCCTACCAGCAGCAGTTCCCGGAGCTGGCCGCTGAGCTGACCCGACGTATGAATGGCGCCCTGCCGGAAGACTTTGCCGCGATCGCCCGCGACTACGTGGCGAAACTGCAGGCCGAGCCGGCGAAAATCGCCAGCCGCAAGGCTTCGCAAAACGCGCTGAACGCCTACGGCCCGCACCTCCCGGAACTGCTGGGCGGTTCTGCGGATCTTGCGCCGAGTAACCTGACCATCTGGTCTGGATCGACATCGATTAAAGAAGATCCTGCGGGCAATTATATCCACTACGGGGTGCGCGAGTTTGGCATGACCGCGGTGGCCAACGGCATTGCCCTGCACGGGGGCTTTATTCCTTATACCTCGACCTTCCTGATGTTTGTGGAGTACGCCCGCAACGCCGCGCGCATGGCGGCCCTGATGAAGGCCCGGCAGATCATGGTCTATACCCATGACTCGATCGGTCTTGGGGAAGACGGGCCGACGCACCAGGCGGTGGAACAGCTGGCCAGTCTGCGGCTGACGCCCAACTTCAGCACCTGGCGCCCCTGCGACCAGGTGGAGACCGCCGTCGCCTGGCAGGCGGCTATCGCGCGACAGGGCGGGCCGACGGCGCTGATCCTGTCGCGACAAAACCTGGCGCAGATGCCGCGTACCCCGGAACAGGTGCAGGATATCGCCCGGGGTGGCTACGTGCTTAAGGATGCCGGCGGAAAACCCGACCTGATCCTCATCGCCACCGGCTCGGAAGTGGAGATCACCGTCCTGGCCGCGGAAAAACTGTTGGCCAAAGGGGTAAATGTGCGGGTCGTCTCGCTCCCTTCCACTGATGTGTTTGACGCCCAGGATGAGGCCTGGCGCGAATCGGTGCTGCCGTCGGACGTCAGCGCCCGGGTGGCGGTCGAAGCCGGGATAGCGGACTACTGGTATAAATATGTCGGCTTAAAAGGCAAGATCGTCGGCATGACCGGCTATGGCGAATCCGCCCCGGCAGAGCAGTTGTTCCCGTTCTTTGGCTTTACGGTCGACCATATCGTCGCCACCGCCGAACAGGTGCTTAACGGGTGATCCACAGCGTGGGCCAGGCATCTGGCCCCTGCCAGTTGTCGCACGTCGGCTGCTGCGCGTAGCGGGAGAGGCTGAACCGCTGGCCGTCAAAACGCCAGCGGGTTTGGATCCCGCAATCGCCGGCCCCGCGGCCTTTATCCAGGGTCACCAGCTCATGGCGGCGGTCATCATAGCTGGCGTTGATCAGCTCAATCTCACGCGGCGCCTCGCCCGGCGGCTGGAATGGCAACGTTAGCCGCACCTGACGGGCGACATAGGGGCGCTGGCGGGAGACCAGCCAGGCCAGCCAGACGGTGTTGTAGGCGCCGGATTCGCAGCTGGTCATCAGCAGCACTTTGTCATCCGTGAGCGCAGTAACGCGAATTTCACGGCGGAAGGGATCGAGGGAGCAGTGGCTGTTGGTCATCCGCTCATTACCGTAGTCCATCAGATCGTTGAGCTCCTCACGCCCCAGCGGCGACTGCGCCGTTTCCGCGCTCGCCACCGCGCGCAGCGCCGGCGCCGGCGGTACGCTGAGCGGCGGCTCTTCCCCTTTGCCGACCCAGGCCGTTTCGCTACCTACCCGCTTTTGCCGATCGTCGATAAAAAACAGAGCCGCTTTCAACCCCTGCAGGGAGATGGTCTGCAGGCCATTGGCCAGCGAGAGCGCTTTACCCTCCTGAACCTGCTGGAGAAACGCATCGATCGTCACGCTGTCGGCGGTTTTAATGAGCTTATCTTCAATGTGCCAGCGCTTGTCGGTCAGGGACAGCGGTTTACCATCCAGCAGCAGGCGCGGCGCTATCGGCGCGAGCGTCGCCACTGGATTGCCGGTGCCGCCCAGCTCGATACGCAGACTGGCGTCAGTGACTGCCCCAGCGCTGCGGCTGAGGGTCATCACCAGGCCATGATGCAGCCCCACGTTACGGGTGACGCAGAAATTTTGGTTGTTACAGGTGACCAGCCAGTCGTTGAAGCGCTGCTGCGTCGGTGCCGACCATGCCTGCGAGCAAGGCAGCACCGCCAGAAAAAGGAAAAAGATGACGCGAAAAAGCATGAACCGCCCGACCCCAGATAAACCCGACCACGGCGCCTATCCTGGACAACGGCAGCGGGTTACTCAATCGGATTTGTCAGAGTTCCCCGACATCAGGCCGGAGGTTTGCAGATATTGCAGCAGAATGACCGCCTTACCGTCGCGGATCTCCCCGTCAGCGACCATCTGCAGCGCCTGGCTAAAAGGCAGCTCCAGCACCTCGATGGCTTCATCATCTACCCCGCCGCCGCTGGTGGTTCGCTGCGCGTCGCTGTACTCGGCGATAAAGAAATGCACTACCTCGGTGACGCCCCCTGGCGACATAAACAGCTCAAACAGCTTTCTCACCTCGCCCACTTCGTAGCCGGTCTCTTCCACCGCCTCTTTACGAATGCAGGCTTCCGGCTCGTCGTTGTCCAGCAGCCCGGCGCAGGTTTCAATCAGCATGCCGTCATGATTGCCATTGACCCAGGTGGCGACACGGAACTGACGCACCAGGACCACCGTCTGCTTATGGCGGTTATACAGCAGCACGGTGGCGCCATTGCCGCGATCGTAGACCTCGCGCTTGTGGCGCACGACGCTGCCGTCCGCCCGCGTCAGCTCATAGGTCATGTTGCGTAGTACGAACCAGTTCTCAGAGAGGATTTTATCTTTAATGACGTGAATATTGAGTGACATACCGACCCCACAGCGTAAAAGGACGCCCTCATACTACGCTGCGGAGCCGGGTTTGTCGTCAGTGAAGCGGCGTCGTTTTCCGCGCCAGATAGTCCAGGATCCCCTGCGCCGCGTGACGGCCTTCCGCCATCGCCGTCACTACAAGGTCTGCGCCGCGCACGGCATCGCCGCCGGCAAAGATCTTCTCCTGACTGGTCTGATAACGGTAACGGCTCTCCACTCCGGCTTTAATACGCCCCTGACTGTCCAGCGCCACCCCCGCCGCTTCCAGCCAGGGCATGCGGTGCGGGTGGAAGCCAAAGGCCATGATCACCGCATCTGCCGGCATAACAAACTCGCTGCCGGGGATCGGCGTCGGGCGGCGTCTTCCCCCGGCGTCCGGAGCGCCCAGCTCGGTGCGCAAAAAGCGTACCCCGTTAACCCGCCCGTTCTCGTCCAGCTCAAGCGTCACCGGCTGGACGTTAAACTCAAAGAGCGCCCCCTCTTCGCGGGCGTTTTTGACCTCTTTTTTCGAGCCCGGCATGTTGGCTTCATCTCGCCGATAGGCGCAGGTCACCTGGCGGGCGCCGTGGCGCAGCGCGGTGCGCACGCAGTCCATCGCCGTATCGCCGCCGCCCAGCACCACCACGTTCAGCCCGGCGGTGTTGACATAAGGCTCTTGCGCCGATGCCGCCAGCCCCATCACCTGTTTGGTGTTGGCGATGAGGAACGGCAGCGCATCGTAGACCCCGGGGGCCTCTTCGTTCGGTAGCCCCGCCTTCATGGAGCGATAGGTTCCGGCGCCGACGAACACTGCGTCATAATCGGCCAGCAGTGTCGCCATGGAGATATCTTTCCCCACCTCGCAATTGAGCTCAAAGCGGATACCCATCTCGCTGAAGATCGCCCGCCGCCGGGCCAATAGCGATTTATCCAGCTTGAACGCCGGAATGCCGAAGGTCAGCAGACCGCCAATCTCCGGATGACGGTCGAAGACCACCGGCTGGACGCCGTGGCGCACCAGCATATCGGCGCAGGCCAGCCCGGCAGGCCCGGCGCCGATAATCGCCACCCGCTTGCCGCTCGGCTTAACCTGCGAAAGGTCCGGACGCCAGCCGCTGGCCAGCGCCTGGTCGGAAATATAGCGCTCAATATTGCCGATGGTGACTGCCCCGCTTTCATCGCGCAGGGTGCAGGCGCCTTCACACAGCCGGTCCTGGGGACAGACGCGGCCAGTGATCTCCGGCAGGCAGTTGGTCTGATGGGAAAGCGCGACCGCGGCGGCGATATTCCCCGCTTTAACCAGCTCAATCCACTGCGGGATATGGTTATGCAGCGGGCAGGTCCATTCGCAAATACTGTGCTCCCCACACGTGAGACAGCGGGCGGCCTGCTGCTGCGCCTGCTCCGGGGTGAACGGCTGATAGATCTCCTCAAAGTGGCTCTTACGCACCTCCGCCGCCAGCTTATCCGGCTCCCCGCGCGGGGGCGTCATCGCCATTTGCCTGACCTTCGCGCCAGCATTGGGCTGGCTGCAGAGCGGCGTAGCGAGCTGCCACGGCTGCACCTCCTGGCATGCCGAGCGCAGTCGCCGCTGCTTCGCCAGGGTGATCAACGTCTCATCGTCGGCGAGGGTCAGCGCCTGCGCGGGACAGTTTTCCACACAGGCCGGCCCCGCCTCGCGGCCCTGGCATAGATCGCACTTGTGCGCGCTGGCTTTCACCAGGCCTGCGGCCTGCGGCGTCACCACCACCTGCATCACCCCGAACGGGCAGGCCACCATGCAGGATTTACAGCCAATGCATTTCTCCTGACGGACCTGAACGCTGTCGCCGGACTGGGCGATGGCGTCGTTGGGACAACTGCGGACGCAGGGGGCGTCCTCGCAGTGGCGGCAGGTGATGGCGTTACGCTGGCCCTCCGCTTTGATCACGGTGATACGTGGCAAAAAGCGCTGCGGGGTCAGCACGTGTTGCTCCTCGTTATGCGCCATCACGCAGGCCACTTCGCAGGCCTGGCAGCCGATGCACTTTCGGCTATCGCTCAAAATAAAGTGGTTCATGGCTTCCTTTTGTCTTCTTGGTGAATAACCCCTAAATGCGCATGCCTATTTATTACCCGACAAGATGACGCCGGAACAATGTCCAATTGCCCAGGATAAACTTTTTCTGGAGAGAATCCGTTTTGGATCAATTTTTTTGACTTAAATGAAATGAGGTTTCACACCGGCAAGGGATAATGCGCCGGTCTGCGGTGACGAAGCAGACTCGCTACCTGCTGGCAGGAAAGCTCGAGGTTTCTTTACGATACGGCAAAAGCAACATGATAAATTACACTATCTCCTTAATTTCTCCACGATTGCCGGAGAGGCTGGCGCTAAAGTGGCACAGGCTGTGCAATAACAAGAAAATGTGCATATGAGGTTTTTATTCTGATGGCGAATTTCTTTATCGATCGCCCCATTTTTGCATGGGTGCTGGCAATCCTGTTATGCCTGACGGGCACCCTTGCCATTTTGTCGCTGCCGGTTGAACAGTATCCCGACCTCGCCCCGCCGAATGTGCGGATCACCGCCAACTATCCCGGCGCTTCCGCGCAAACCCTGGAGAATACCGTCACTCAGGTTATCGAACAGAATATGACCGGCCTAGATAACCTGATGTATATGTCCTCCCAGAGCAGCGCCACCGGCCAGGCGACGATCACCCTCAGCTTTACCGCCGGTACCGACCCGGATGAAGCCGTGCAGCAGGTTCAGAACCAGCTACAGTCGGCGATGCGTAAGCTGCCGCAGGCGGTGCAAAACCAGGGGGTGACGGTACGCAAGACCGGTGATACCAATATCCTGACGCTCGCCTTCGTCTCCACTGACGGCAGTATGGATAAACAAGATATCGCCGACTACGTCGCCAGTAACATCCAGGACCCGCTCAGCCGCGTCAACGGCGTGGGGGATATCGACGCCTACGGTTCGCAATACTCAATGCGCATCTGGCTCGACCCGGCGAAGCTCAACAGCTACCAGATGACTACCAAGGATGTTACCGACGCCATCAGTTCGCAGAACGCCCAGATTGCCGTCGGCCAGCTTGGCGGGACGCCTTCGGTCGATAAGCAAGCGCTGAACGCCACCATCAACTCGCAATCTCTGCTGCAAACCCCGGAGCAGTTCCGCAATATCACTCTGCGCGTCAATCAGGATGGTTCAGAGGTGACGCTGGGCGATGTCGCCACCGTCGAGATGGGGGCGGAGAAGTACGACTATCTTAGCCGCTACAACCGCCAGCCGGCCTCAGGCCTCGGGATCAAGCTGGCTTCCGGCGCCAACGAAATGGCCACCGCGGAGCGCGTGATCAATCGCCTCAATGAGCTGGCGCAGTTTTTCCCCCACGGTCTGGAATATAAGGTCGCCTACGAGACCACCTCCTTCGTGAAGGCTTCTATCACCGACGTGGTGAAAACCCTGCTGGAGGCGATCCTGCTGGTCTTCCTCGTGATGTATCTGTTCCTGCAGAACTTCCGCGCCACCCTGATCCCGACCATCGCCGTGCCGGTGGTGCTGATGGGCACTTTCGCGGTGCTGTATGCCTGTGGCTACAGCATCAACACCCTGACGATGTTCGCGATGGTGTTGGCGATCGGCCTGCTGGTGGATGACGCCATCGTGGTGGTGGAGAACGTCGAGCGCATCATGAGCGAGGAGGGCCTGTCGCCACGCGAGGCGACCCGCAAATCGATGGGACAAATTCAGGGCGCGCTGGTAGGGATCGCGATGGTGCTGTCGGCGGTATTTGTGCCGATGGCCTTCTTCGGCGGCACCACTGGCGCCATCTATCGCCAGTTCTCAATCACTATCGTCGCGGCGATGGTCCTCTCGGTGCTGGTGGCCATGATCCTCACCCCTGCCCTTTGCGCCACGCTGCTTAAGCCTGTTAAGCCAGGTGAATCCCATGAAAGAACAGGCTTCTTCGGCTGGTTCAACCGCACCTTCAACCGCAGCGCCAGCCGCTACGAAACCTTCGTCGGTAAAATACTGCACCGCTCGCTGCGCTGGATGCTGATCTACGTCCTCCTGCTCGGCGGGATGGTGTTCCTGTTTCTGCATTTGCCGACCTCGTTCCTGCCGCTGGAGGATCGCGGGATGTTCACCACCTCGGTCCAGTTGCCGAGCGGCAGCACCCAGCAGCAGACGCTGAAGGTGGTGCAGAAGGCGGAAGATTACTTCCTCAATAACGAGAAGCAGAACGTCGAGTCGGTGTTCGCTACCGTTGGCTCCGGCCCCGGCGGCAATGGGCAGAACGTGGCCCGCATGTTCGTTCGTCTCAAAGACTGGGACCAGCGCGACCCGCAAACCGGCACCTCCTTTGCCATTATTGAACGCGCCACCAAAGCGTTTAATCAGATTAACGAAGCGCGGGTTATCGCCAGCAGCCCGCCGGCGATCAGCGGCCTCGGCAGTTCGGCAGGCTTCGATATGGAGCTGGAGGATCATGCCGGGAAGGGGCACGATGCGCTGATGGCGGCGCGCGATACGCTACTTGAGCTGGCCGGGAAAAATCCGCTGTTGACCCGCGTCCGGCATAACGGGCTAGACGACAGTCCGCAGCTGCAGGTCGATATCGATCAGCGTAAAGCGCAGGCGCTGGGCGTCTCCATTGACGACATCAACGATACGCTGCAAACCGCGTGGGGGTCGAGCTACGTCAACGACTTTATGGATCGCGGCCGGGTAAAGAAAGTCTACGTCCAGGCGGCGGCGAAATACCGGATGCTGCCTGACGATATCAATCTTTGGTACGTGCGCAACAGCAGCGGCACGATGGTGCCATTCTCGGCCTTCGCCACCTCGCGCTGGGAGACCGGCTCGCCGCGGCTGGAGCGCTACAATGGCTACTCAGCGGTGGAGATCGTCGGTGAGGCGGCGCCGGGTATCAGTACCGGTACCGCGATGGACATGATGGAGAAGCTGGCCGCGCAGTTACCCACAGGCTTTGGCCTCGAATGGACCGCCATGTCCTACCAGGAACGCCTCTCTGGCGCTCAGGCGCCGGCCCTGTACGCGATTTCTCTGCTGGTGGTGTTCCTGTGCCTGGCGGCGCTGTACGAGAGCTGGTCGGTGCCGTTCTCGGTGATGCTGGTGGTGCCGCTGGGGGTGATTGGCGCCCTGCTGGCGACCTGGATGCGCGGGCTGGAGAATGACGTGTACTTCCAGGTGGGTCTGTTGACAGTGATCGGCCTGTCGGCGAAAAACGCCATTCTGATCGTCGAGTTCGCCAATGAGCTCAACGAGAAGGGCCAGGATCTGCTCAGCGCCACGCTGTCGGCTTGCCGTCAGCGCCTGCGCCCCATCCTGATGACCTCGCTGGCGTTCATCTTCGGCGTGCTGCCGATGGCGACCAGCACCGGCGCCGGTTCCGGCAGCCAGCATGCGGTCGGCACCGGAGTGATGGGCGGGATGATCTCCGCCACCGTGCTGGCGATCTTTTTCGTGCCGCTGTTCTTTGTGCTGGTGCGTCGCCGTTTTCCGCTAAAGGAGCGTCCGCAATAAACCGACGAGCTTCGGCGGCGAGGCGTAATAACAGAAAAGGCGACCACGGTGGTCGCCTTCTTTATGTGTTCAGAACCCTAGCGCGCTTATTTACTTCGCGTTATTCCCCTGCTCACATTGCGGAAATTTATTTACGAAGCATGCCTTCAATAAAGTCTTTCCAGTTCCCCAGTTCATGTTCAATCATAATAGCCTCTCTTATTATTATGGTCGATTCTATATAACTTCATTACCGATGGGAAGTTGTGCTCCCCTATTGCTCTGATTGTCTTATGGACCGCTGACAGAGATAAAACCTCTGGTTGTCGCTACTATGCCGCTTCGTATGTAAACATAATGTGACGTAGAGCAACCTCAGACAACATTTTTGCAATAATGTTAAAGCCCTCACATCATGCCCACAGGTGGCCAACATTTAACCACCCGATATATCGAATGAGATCCCCGGTAAAAAGTTATATTTATTCATCTGAATCACGTATTATTTCAGTAAGACTTATATATTCGGAAATATCTGAGTTAACCGCTTAATTGAATGTAAAAGGTTTATCTATGCTCACCATGTACGGAATTAAAAACTGCGATACCATTAAAAAAGCCCGCCGCTGGCTGGAAGCGCATCAGATTGAGTATCGCTTCCATGATTACCGCGCCGATGGCCTTGAGCGCGCGCAACTGGATACCTTTATTGCCGAGCTGGGCTGGCAGGCGCTGCTGAACACCCGTGGCACCACCTGGCGCAAACTCGACGAGTCGCTGCGCAATAGCATCGATAATGCCGACGCCGCTGCCGCATTGATGCTGGAAATGCCGGCAATTATCAAACGCCCATTGCTCTGCGCGCCCGGTCGTCCTATGCTGCTGGGTTTTAGTGAAGCAAGTTATCAGCAGTTTAACGAGGTATAGTCTATGTCTTGCCCGGTCATTGAGCTGGCTCAGCAGCTTATTCGCCGCCCTTCCCTTAGCCCCGATGATGCGGGATGCCAGGCGTTAATGATTGAACGCCTGCGTGCGATCGGCTTTACCGTTGAACCGATGGATTTCGGCGATACGCAGAATTTCTGGGCCTGGCGCGGCCACGGCGAGACGCTGGCCTTCGCCGGCCACACCGACGTAGTCCCGGCAGGCGACGCCGACCGCTGGATCAATCCCCCGTTCGAACCGACCATCCGCGACGGGATGCTGTTTGGCCGCGGAGCGGCGGATATGAAAGGCTCGCTGGCGGCGATGGTGGTTGCCGCAGAGCGTTTTGTCGCGCAGTACCCGAACCACAGGGGCCGACTGGCGTTTTTGATCACCTCTGATGAAGAGGCCAGCGCCAAAAACGGCACCGTCAAAGTGGTGGAGACGCTGATGGCGCGTAACGAGCGTCTGGACTATTGTCTGGTCGGCGAACCTTCCAGTACCGAAGTGGTCGGCGATGTGGTGAAAAACGGCCGCCGCGGCTCGCTGACCTGCAACCTGACTATTCACGGCGTGCAGGGGCATGTCGCCTATCCGCACCTTGCCGATAACCCTGTCCACCGCGCGGCGCCGATGCTGGCGGAACTGGTCAATATCGAGTGGGATAAAGGCAATGAGTTCTTCCCGCCGACCAGCATGCAGATCGCCAACGTGCAGTCCGGCACCGGCAGCAATAACGTGATCCCCGGCGATATGTTCGTCCAGTTCAACTTCCGCTTCAGTACGGAGCTGACGGACGAGATGATCAAATCCCGGGTGATCGCCCTGCTGGAAAAATACCAGCTGCGTTACAGCGTGGAGTGGTGGCTCTCCGGCCAGCCGTTCCTCACCGGACGGGGCAAGCTGGTGGATGCGGTCGTCAACGCGATTGAGCACTATAATGAGATCAAACCGCAGCTGTTAACCAACGGCGGCACCTCAGACGGACGGTTTATCGCGCGCATGGGGGCGCAGGTGGTTGAGCTGGGCCCCGTAAACGCAACGATTCACAAAATTAATGAATGTGTGAACGCCGCCGACCTGCAGCTGCTGGCGCGGATGTATCAACGCGTCATGGAACAGCTGGTCGCCTGACGAATTGACGTAAAGAGGAAGCGCGCATGGAATGGCTTATTAAACACTGGTGGATTCTGGTGCTGGTCTTTTTGGTGGGGGTAATTATCAACGTGATTAAAGATCTGAATCGCGTTGACCACAAAAAATTCCTCAACAACAAACCCGATCTGCCGCCGCACCGTGATTTTAACGATAAATGGGACGACGATGACGACTGGCCGAAGCACGACCAGTCGAAGAAACCGTAAGTTTGCCTTTATCGCGGTACCGTCCGCCTGTAACCCCGCTCACCGGGGTTACAGCATTTCGATGATATCATCCCCTTTTGGCGTACTGCCGCTCAGCGCCTCATCAAAATAGTGCTTCGGCACGGTATAACGCAGACGCTCGATCGCCAACTGCATACTGCGATCGTCAATGGCATGCCCGAGATCGTCGACAATATCTAAGGTCACGTCGCCGCCCGCCTGCTGTAACGCCTCCACGGCCGACACCGCCCACGCCAGGTCGATAACCCGATCTTCACCCCCGTGGATCAGGTGAATGGTAGTGGCCGTCGTTGCCGTCTCCGGCAGCGTCGCATAGCGGCCATTAAAGGCGATGACCCGCGAAGCCAGATCCGGCGCCGCTTTGATACTCTCCAGCGACATAATCGCCCCCTGAGAGAAACCGATCAGCGCGGTGGCCAGTGGACTGACGCCGCTCTTTTCCTGCCAGTAGCGTACAATTTCAATAAAGGTCGGCATAATGGCGTCGATGCGCTGCTGACGATTCTCTTCCGTCACCCCCTGCAGCGAAAACCACTGCCGACCGTTGGGGCCGCAAGGTTCCACCCCGCCAATGCTGACGATCAGCGCATCGGGAAACTGCGGTGCGAACCAGCTGCCGATTTGCCCCATGGAGACCGGGTTATCCCCTACGCCATGAAACAGCAGCAACAGCTGTTGCGCAGGTGTCGCAGGACTTTGAACAATAAAATGATCGTGTTTCATGGCTGTCTCCTTAGTGTTTGCGGGCAGTGTACGCCGCTCGCCAGATATGACCATGCCATTTAACTGAATGAGTTAGTTAAAAAAATTGCAGATGCGCCACCTGCTGACGCAGCGCATCAGCGCGCGCTGCATCAAGGAAGCGCAAGGCGTCAGCGGCCTCCCGACGCCATCTCGCCTGCAAGGCTTTACGCCCCGTCAGCTGCAGCACGGCGCAGAGTGCGGCCTCCTCTTTGCCCTGCAGTCGTCCCCGCAGGGCCGGCAACGGCATGTCGGCCTGCATCAGTAGGCGGTTGAGGCAGCCCAGCGCCGCGGCCAGCGGGCGGTGGGCGAAGGCAAAGCTCGCCGCTTCCAGCCAGTCCTCATCACTAAGCATAGCGTCTGCGACGGCCGGCAGCGGCGCGGATTCCTCTCGCCACGGGCGAAGCCAGTATTCATCGCGCTGCAGCCGCTGCGCCTCCCGCTGCGCCAGCTGGCGCCCTGCCGCGGTCAACGGATAGAGGGCCATCGCCGTATAGCAGCCGCTGCTGGCCTCGCGATGGGTACCCAGCCGTACGAGGGTAAACCCGCAGCGTTGCCAGAAGCGCCACAGCTCAGCGGTATAGCCGAAGCTGACGGAGAGATAGTCATAGCCAGCGGCATCGGCGGCGATATCGGCGATCATCTTCCGCCCCAGGCCTTCCCGCTGGCGGGTGGGATGGACAGCGATCCGACTGACCCGCAGCCCGCGCAGCGTCGCCGCCAGGGGACTGCCGCCGTGCGCCGCCAGCGACTGGGCGACCAGATTCCCGCGCGGCCGGCGAAAACCCGCCCATACCGCCCGGCTCAGTTCGGGAGAAAGTCCCCCCTCGGCCACCAGCCACAGGGCGCCCGCCACCGCGCCGCCGGTGCGAGCGCAGCGGAAAGCCTGGCCCGGAGCATCCATCATGCGCCGCAGATCGAGCGGGGAAGTTCGGTAATGCGCCCCGGACAATAGCTGGTACATCGCCTCCGGTAGCGCTGGCTGCGTTTGCCAGCAGGACTGATTGACCGCCTCCAGGGCTATCTCCCCCATCGGCGCGTCGCGAAATGCCTCATCGTTAAAGATAAGCAACTGACTGATGGCTGACTCCAGCGGACAGCCCGCCGCCCAGCGGATCGGGGCGCTCAGGGTGAAGGATTGCAGATGGGGCAGACTGGCGCAAAATTTCAGCAGGAACCCGCGACCGGTGCCCTCGTACCCTTGCACCGTCGTGGTGAGTAGCGTGCGGGGAAAACGGCTCACCAGCTGCCGGAGAAGCGGAGCCGGGATAGCCGCGGCCTCATCGACTATCAGCCACGCCGCCTTTTCTTTCGACGCCAGCAGCGCATCGGGCGCCATAAAGCGCAACGTCTCCCCGGCAAAGCTGGCCAGCACCTCGACAGCGCTACGCGTTGGGGCGGTGACGATGGCCTCGCCCCCAAGCTGGCGCAGGAGCATGCCCGCCAGCGCAGACTTCCCCCGTCCACGCTCCGCCGTCACCGCCGCGATACCGGGCGGCAGGCGTATCAGTTGCTCAAGGATTGCCGCCTGCTCGGCCTGCGGGCGGCCATCGGCGGGATGCCAGTCTGGACGCGGGGCGGTCAGCGGGAAACGTGGCCGGTCCGACTGCCGCCAGAGCAACACCTCCGGATCGGCGATAAACTGCCGACAGCAGCGGTGAACAAAGTTAGGGGTAACGATAGGGTCAGGCGTATCGCTCCAGCGCAGAGAGTCCTCATCCGCCCGGGTCGGCCAGTCGGCGAAGGGGGGCGTCAGCAGCACCAGCCAGCTTCCCGCCCGCAGCGTGCCGCTCAGGGCCGCCATGGCGGCCACATCAAACCCGCGCCGGGCATCGAAAAAGGCGTGCATCACTTCCCGCCCCAGCAGCGTTTTCAGCGCGCCGGGCGCCACGCAGGGCGCAGAAACCGGCTCGGGGCCAACCCACAGGCCATCGCCGCCGAGCCTCTCCCGTAGCGCCTGCGCCTGCTGCAGCGTCCAGCTCTCATCGCCGCTGAGCACCAGCAGGCGACGGATCCCCTCCCGCGCCATTTGCGCGGTGAGGTTAAGCAGCGCGTCCATCATGGGGGACGATTACAGCGCGCTGCCGAAGGTATTGCACTGCGCCGGATCGCCGCTATCGAAACCGCGTTTGAACCAGGTGTAGCGCTGTTTCGAGGTGCCGTGGGTAAAACTGTCCGGCACCACGCGTCCCTGGCTCTGCTGCTGTAGACGATCGTCGCCGATGGCCTCGGCGGCGTTCAGCGCCTCCTGCAGATCGCCAGTTTCCAGAATATCCTGCTGCTGCATATTATGACCCCAGACGCCGGCGAAGCAGTCTGCCTGCAGCTCCATCTTAACCGACAGGCGGTTGGCTTCGGCCTGCGTGGCATGCTGCTGTTGCTGGCGGACCTTCGGCTCAATGCCCAGCAGTTTTTGTACGTGATGACCCACTTCATGAGCAATGACGTACCCCTGGGCAAAGTCGCCGTCGGCGCCCAGTTTATTTTTCATCTCATCGTAGAATGACAGGTCGATATAGACCGTACTGTCGGCAGGACAATAGAAGGGGCCCATCACCGACTGACCGGTGCCGCAGCCGGTACGGGTCGCGCCGCGGTAGAGCACCAGCTTTGGCTGCGGGTACTGGCGGCCCATCTTTTCAAAGATCGGCCCCCAGGTATCTTCGGTGGTAGCCAGAATGACGGAAGTAAACTTCGCCGCTTCATCGTCTTTCGGACTGATGGAGCGCTGCGTGGAGGTCTGCTGCTGCGGCATCGGTTCGCCGGTCAACATGCCGGTCAAATCCACGCCGTAGTAGCCCGCCACCAGCACAATAATCAGCAGTACAATGCCGCCCTTCCCGCTCGGCAGACGGAAGCCGCCGCCCCCGCCGCCGCCAAACGGCGAGCCTGATTGTCCACGTCGATCTTCAACATTGTCGCTTTCGCGACGCCCTTGCCAGCGCATAAGCACCTCATTCCCTGTTATGTATCAATAGCAGAGATCGTAGGCGGTTCAGCGCAGGATTACCACAGGAAACAGCAAGAGACGCCAGAAGATGAGGCCATCTTCTGGCGGCGGGCGGGTTAGTCGAGCTTAACGCCCAGGCGGTGAGCCACTTCTTCGTAAGCTTCGATCAGGCCGCCAAGGCTCTGGCGGAAGCGGTCTTTGTCCATTTTATCGAGGGTGTTTTTATCCCACAGGCGGCTGCCGTCCGGCGAAAACTCGTCGCCCAGCACCACTTCGCCTTTGAACAGACCAAACTCCAGCTTAAAGTCCACCAGAATCAGACCGGCGTCATCGAACAGTTTTTTCAGCACGTCGTTGGCTTTGTAGGTCAGCTCGCGCATCCGCGCCAGATTCTCTTTACTCACCCAGCCGAAGGTTTCGCAGTAGGAGTCGTTGACCATCGGATCGTGCATAGCATCGTTTTTCAGGAACAGGTCGAACAGCGGCGGATTCAGCTCGATACCTTCTTCAATGCCTAAACGTTTTACCAGCGAGCCTGCCGCACGGTTACGCACCACGCACTCTACCGGCACCATATCCAGTTTTTTCACCAGACATTCGGTATCGGAGAGCAGCGCTTCCATCTGGGTAGGGATGCCCGCTTCTGCCAGTTTACTCATAATGAAATGGTTGAATTTGTTGTTCACCATGCCTTTACGATCGAACTGCTCGATGCGCGCGCCATCACCTGCTGACGTATCGTTACGGAATTCCAGTACCAGCAGGTCCGGATTATCGGTGCTGTATACTGTCTTCGCCTTACCACGATACAACTCAGCTTGCTTTTTCATCTTTCACTACTCCAGTGATATTGAGCCAAAAAATGACGTGTCGGTCTTACATAACATCCTGCAACGGGCGTTGGAGCGGATGCTGTACGCTTGCGGGGCGAACTGCAGTCAGGCGACTGGAGCAGCCTTAACGCGGCGATTTACAGGATTATATGGCCACGCACACGTTTGCGTCACTATACATGAAAAAGGGCCGGATTGCTCCAGCCCTTTTGATTACTTGTTAAATGCGGCCTGGAATACGGCTACCAGGGCGTCATTTTGCGACTGCGTCAGGGTGTGGCCTTTCGGGTCGATAAACTGCAGGCTACTGCGGTTATCGAGGTCGCCGACCTGCAGTTTGTAGTCGCCGGAGACCAGCTGCGGGTCACGTGCGCCCAGCTCCTGCCAGCTGCTGTCAGACAGCGGCTTATAGGTCAGCGCCATGCTGCCCTGAGAGCGCGTGCTGTCGGTCACTTTCATCCCCACTTTCTCGAGGGCGCCAGGCAGACGCTGCCACACCAGGTTAAACGGCGCGCGAACTACGAGCATCGGCAGGCCGGTATCGTCGGCGGCGCTCTGCACGTCGAAGGTGGCCCCCGCGCTGCGCTGGGCGGCGTTCTGGGCGCTGGTGGCATTCATGTCAAGGCCTTCCGAAATGACGTTCAGCATAGCGGTGCTGTAGCGCTGCAGAGATGCCGGATCGGCAACCGGTTTACCCGCCTGCTCCAGATTCACCAGCTTAACGACCACCGCTTGCTGATAACCCTGCGGTTTGACGGAGATTTGATAACGACCGCGATACTGCTGATCTTCATCAAGACGGTTCCACTCAACCCAGTCGGTGTTCAGCGTCTGGCTCGCATCATCGCGCTTGGCGATAACGTAGTTCTTCGACTGAAGAATACTGGTGACCTGTGCCCACAGCGAACCGCTGCGGCCGTTCTCGACCATCAGCGTCGCGGTATCGCCGTTAAACTGGGTCCGCGCACCGCTCACCAGCGCCAGCGGCTGCGCCGGCGGACGAATGTCCAGCGATTTACCGACCGCGCCGGTGCTGTTAGCCACCGGAATATTGTAATCACCCACCTGAATCGGCAGGATCATCCCCGCCGGCGCATGAAGTTCGCTCAACGGTGATGCCTGTAAATAGGCCTCATCACCGCTCACCTGACGCTTATAGCGCGAGTCAGAACTACAGGCCGCGAGGAGTAGAACCAGCGAAACACCCGCAACCTTCGCCAGGCGCGACTTCTGTACTGAGTAAGCCATCAAATCTCCCTAAACTTTACAGCAAACCGGCATGCTTCAGCGCGGCAGTGACGGCTTCACGACCATGATCGGTGATAGGCGTCATCGGCAAGCGCAGCGTATCGGTCGCCACAAGACCCAACGCCTTGCATCCCCATTTCACCGGGATAGGATTGGGTTCGACAAATAATTTTGTATGCAGTGGCATCAGACGCTGGTTAATCGCACGAGCTTCGGCAAATTGACCCGCCAGCGCCAGACGGCACATGTCGGCCATTTCGCGCGCCGCCACGTTGGCCGTAACAGAAATCACGCCTACGCCGCCGAGCTGCATGAAGTCCATACCGGTCGCATCGTCACCGCTCAGCAGAATAAAGTCGTCTGAAACCAGCTCTTTGATCTGGTGAACGCGACTTAAGTTCCCTGTTGCTTCCTTAATACCGACAATATTTTTAATTTCCGCCAGACGGCCAACGGTTTCCGGCAGCATATCGCAACCGGTACGGGACGGCACATTATACAGAATTTGCGGCAGGTCAGTATGTTCGGCGATAGCTTTAAAGTGCTGGAACAGGCCTTCCTGGGTCGGACGGTTATAATAAGGAGTGACCGTCAGGCAGCCAACAACACCGCTATCGTTAAAACGTTTGGTCAGGCTAATCGCCTCTGCGGTTGCATTGGCTCCCGTTCCAGCGATAACCGGAATACGCCCGTCAGCCAGCTCCAGCGTCATCATCACCACGTCGCCATGCTCTTCATGGCTCAGCGTTGCGGATTCACCGGTAGTCCCTACCGAAACGATCGCCGAGGTTCCGTTGGCGACATGGTAATCAATCAGTTTTTTCAGGCTTGTCCGGCAGACATTACCGTTTTCATCCATCGGCGTGACAAGCGCTACAATACTTCCCGTGAACATGGGCCATCCTCAGAGCAGAAGTGCGACAAGATTCTCAATGTTACGTTTGGAGCTGTAATAAAAGCAAGAGACCCGACGCCATCAGGGATGTTGTATGGCGGTTTTTTTTATGCTTTCCTAATGTTACCTCACCTTTTTAAAGGAAGAACAGGTTTGACAGCCTCATTACAACACTATCTGGTTATTACCGCCCTGGGGGCTGACCGTCCCGGCATCGTGAATACGATCACTCGCCACGTCAGCAGCTGCGGTTGTAATATCGAAGACAGCCGGCTGGCCATGCTCGGTGATGAGTTTACGTTTATCATGCTGCTTTCCGGGTCGTGGAATGCGATTAACCTGATCGAATCAACTCTGCCGCTGAAAGGCGCGGAGCTGGAGCTGTTGATCGTGATGAAACGCACCACTGCGCGCCCGCCGCAGGCCATGCCAAACACCGTTTGGGTCCAGGTTGAGGTGCCGGACTCACCGCATATCATCGAGCGCTTTACTGCCCTGTGCGATACATGGAATATGAATATTGCGGAGCTGGTGTCCCGCACGCAGCCGGGAGACGGCGATTCCGCGCAGCTTTTTATCCAGATAACTGCCCACAGTCCTGCGACGCAAAATGCAGCAAATATCGAACAAGCGTTCAAAGCCCTATGTACAGAACTGAACGCACAAGGCAGTATTAACATCGTTAATTATTCACAGCATGATGAACAGGATGGAGTTTAACCCATGACCCCACTGAAAGCCGGTGATATCGCACCGAAATTTAGCTTACCGGACCAGGACGGCGAGGAAGTAAATTTAACCGACTTCCAGGGACAACGTGTCCTGGTTTATTTTTACCCGAAAGCCATGACCCCGGGCTGCACCGTCCAGGCGTGCGGCTTGCGCGATAATATGGACGACCTGAAAAAAGCCGGCGTTGAAGTGCTGGGCATCAGCACCGATAAACCGGAAAAACTCTCCCGTTTCGCCGAAAAAGAGCTGCTGAACTTTACGCTGCTGTCTGATGAAAACCATCAGGTTTGCGAGCAGTTTGGCGTCTGGGGCGAAAAATCCTTTATGGGGAAAACCTACGACGGGATCCACCGGATTAGTTTCCTCATTGATGCCGATGGCAAAATCGAACACGTCTTTGATGATTTTAAAACCAGCAATCACCACGACGTGGTGCTGAACTGGCTGAAAGAAAACGCCTGATGCAAAGCAAGACGCCGGGAGAGGAAGCCCTCGCCCGACGTCTTTTTTATTCTCATTGCCTTAGTCGTCGACCGCCAAACCATCCGGCCAGGCATGCACCACTGCTTTAATCAGCGTGGCCAGAGGAATGGCGAAGAAGACGCCCCAGAATCCCCACAGTCCGCCAAAGATCACCACCGACAGGATAATCACCAGCGGGTGTAAATTGACCGCTTCCGAGAACAGCACCGGAACCAGCAGGTTACCGTCCAGCCCCTGAATAATCAGATAGACCGCAAACAGGCTCCAGAACTCGGTGCCAGCGCCAAACTGAAACAGCGCCACCCCCACCACCGGAATGGTCACCACAAACGCGCCGATATAGGGGATCAGCACCGAGAAGCCCACCAGCACCGCCAGCAGCAGCGAATAGTTGAGGCCAAAGAGAATAAAGCCTATCCAGGTGGCGACGCTGACGACAATCATCTCCAGCACCTTGCCGCGAATGTAGTTGGTGATCTGCTGGTTCATCTCTTTCCACACCTGCCCGGCAAGCCCGCGATTGCGCGGCAGAACGCGGCGCACCGCGTTGAGCATCTGCTCTTTATCCTTCAGCAGGAAGAAGACCATCAGCGGCACCAGCACCAGGTAGACCGCCAGGGTGAGTAGCCCCACCAGCGAGGCCAGAGAGTACTTAACCACCGAGTCGCCCACCGTCAGCATCCGGGTGCGCATATTTTCCGCCATCGCATCGATAATGCCGGCATCCATTAACGCCGGATAGCGCCGCGGCAGCGTGGCGGCGAAATCAGAGAGCTTATTTAGCATGCCCGGCATATCGCGGATGAGGTAGATCCCCTGCTGCCAGGCTACCGGCAGCACCACAAAGGCCAGCAACAGCAGGATGCCCACAAAGAGGATCAGCACCAGCGAGGTGGCCCAGGTGCGCGACAGACCGATGCGCTCCAGACGAACGGTCGGCCACTCCAGCAGATAGGCCAGCACGATAGCCACCAGCAACGGGGCCAGCAGGCCGCTGAAAAAGAACATAATGCCGAAACCGGCAAGCAAAATAACCAGCAGCGCTATCGCCTCAGGGTCGCTGAATCGACGGCGGTACCACTGCATTAACATCTCAAGCATAAAACCTTCCCTGAAGGGCCAAGCGGCGACAATCCAGGGAATTGTATCGAAATGTCACAAAAAAGACTTCGCTTTTTGATGCGCCGCAGTCAAACCGTTCTCCGCCATGAAGAACATATTTTCAAGGCGGCCAACGCCAGCTAAACTCGCTGGGATGCGGCCAGGGAACATTACGCCGCACAATCGGTCAAACTGGCACACCCACATTACAGGACAGAGGTTATGTTCAGGCAGTTGAAGAAAACGCTGGTGGCGACCGCGATCGCGTCGCTGACGCTGGGTTCGATAGGTCCTGCTTTTGCTGACTCCGCAGATACCCTGCCGGACATGGGAACCTCCGCAGGAAGCACGCTGTCAATCGGTCAGGAAATGCAGATGGGGGATTACTACGTCCGCCAACTGCGCGGTAGCGCGCCGCTGATCAACGACCCTCTGCTGGTGCAATATATCAACGGGCTGGGTATGCGTCTGGTGGCTCACGCCAACTCGGTGCGTACCCCGTTCCACTTCTATTTGATTAATAACGACCAGATCAACGCCTTCGCCTTCTTCGGCGGCAATGTGGTCCTCCACTCCGCCCTGTTCCGCTACTCTGATAACGAGAGCGAACTGGCCTCTGTCATGGCGCACGAAATCTCCCACGTGACGCAGCGGCATCTCGCCCGCGCGATGGAAGATCAGAAGCGCAACGCGCCGCTGACCTGGGTCGGCGCGCTGGGTTCAATTTTGCTGGCGATGGCCAGCCCGCAGGCCGGAATGGCGGCCCTGACCGGGACGCTGGCCGGTACTCAGCAGGGTATGATCAGCTTCACCCGCCAGAACGAAGAAGAGGCCGACCGGATTGGCATTCAGGTTCTGCAGCGCTCGGGTTTCGACCCACAGGCCATGCCGATGTTTATGGGTAAACTGCTTGACGAGTCGCGCTACTCGACGCGACCGCCGGAAATGTTGCTCACCCACCCCCTGCCGGAAAGCCGACTGGCCGATGCCCGTAACCGCGCCAACCAGATGCGCCCGGTGGTGGTACAGTCCTCGGCGGACTTCTATCTGGCGAAGGCGCGTACCCTCGGGATGTACACCAACGGCGACAACAAGCTGGGCACCGATCTGCTGAACGCCTGGGATAAAGGCAATATCCGCCAACAGCATGCCGCCCAGTATGGTCGCGCTCTGCTGGCGATGGAAAGCAATAACTTTGACCAGGCACGCAAAACGCTGCAGCCGCTGCTCAACGCCGACCCGCAAAATGCCTGGTATCTCGATCTGGCCACCGATATCGACCTCGGACAGAAGAAAACCAGCGACGCCATCAATCGCCTTAAAAACGCCCGCGAGCTGCGTACTAATCCGGTGCTGCAGCTGAACCTGGCCAACGCCCTGCTGCAGGGCGGGCAGCCCGGGGAAGCGGCGACCATTCTGAACCGGTATACCTTTACCTATAAAGAGGATGGCAACGGCTGGGACCTGCTGGCCCAGGCGGAAGGCGCGCTGGGCAATCGCGATCAGGAGCTGGCGGCGCGGGCTGAAAGCATGGCGCTGGTCGGCCAGCTGGAGCAGGCGATTTCCCTGCTCAGCAGCGCCAGCTCGCAGGTGAAACTCGGTAGCCTGCAGCAGGCACGTTACGATGCCCGTATCGATCAGCTACGCGATCTGCAGGCTCGCTTCCGTCCCTATCAAAAAATGTAAGGAGACCCCATGACCGACGCGGTAAAAATTTACCATAACCCACGCTGCTCCAAGAGCCGCGAAACGCTGAGCCTGCTGCAGAGTCGCGGCATCGATCCTGAGGTGGTGCTTTATCTTGAGACGCCACCGGATGCCGGGACGCTGCGCCAGCTGCTGCAGCTGCTGGGTATGGAGAGCCCCCGCGAGCTCATGCGCCAGAAAGAGGATCTGTATAAATCGCTCAATCTGGCCGACCCGGCTCTCAGCAACGCGGCGCTGATACAGGCGATGGTCGACAATCCGAAACTCATCGAGCGCCCTATCGTCGTCAGCCGCGGCCAGGCGCGTATTGGCCGCCCGCCGGAACAGGTTCTTGAGATCGTAAGCTAACTCACCCGCGCCGCGCTTGCGCGGCGCTTTTTTTACGTAGGAGATTCCAGATCTTTCACGCCAATATCTCCCGCCCGCCGGACGGTGCTACTGTTCATCCATCGCTCAATCCACTGGACGGATGAACATGAAAAAGCCGACCTCCACGCCCCATGACGCCGTGTTTAAGACCTACCTCTCCCATCCCGATACCGCCCGTGATTTCCTGCAACTGTATCTGCCCGAGACGCTGCTTAAAGTGTGCGATCTGCGTACGCTGCATCTCGAGTCCGGGCATTTTGTCGAAGACGATCTGCGTCCCTTTTACGCCGACATTTTGTATTCCCTGAAAACCACGGCGGGCGACGGTTATATTTATGCGCTTATCGAACACCAGAGCACGCCCGACCGGCATATGGCCTTTCGTCTGATGCGCTACGCCATCGCCGCCATGCAGCGCCATCTCGATGCCGGCCACGATCGCCTGCCGCTGGTGATCCCTGTTCTCTTCTACCACGGTCTGGTGAGCCCCTATCCGTTCTCTCTGCGCTGGCTCGATGAATTCGTCGCTCCGGAGCTGGCCGGCCACCTTTATCACGGGGCGTTTCCGCTGGCGGACATAACCGTCATTCCGGATGACGAGATTGCCACCCACCAGCGCATGGCAACGCTGGAGTTACTGCAAAAACATATTCGACAACGCGATCTGGCGCAGCTCCTCGACAAGCTGAGCGAATTATTATTGACTGGACTGGCGACGGAATCGCAGGTACAAGCCCTGATGCACTATCTGGTACAGGCAGGCAACACGCGCGAGCCGATTAAATTCATTCGCGAGCTGGCGTTACGTACGCCGCAGCATAAGGAGACGTTGATGACGATTGCGGAATATCTGGAACAACAGGGGCTGGAGCGGGGCCTGCCGCAAGGCCGTCAGGAAGGACGGAAAGAAGAGGCGCAGCGCATCGCTGTCGCTATGCTGCACAGCGGCCTTCCGCGCGACCTGGTCGCCCGGTTGACCGGGCTGACGGAGCAGGAGCTGACTCCCCTGGCGGACTAAAGCTTAAGGATCTCTTTCACGAAGGGGATCGTCAGCTTGCGCTGAGCGGTAATCGAGGCATGATCCAGCTGATCGAGGGTCATAAACAGCGAACGCATCTCGCGATCCAGCCGCTTCAGCAGGAAGCGGCACACATCTTCCGGCATCTCGAAGCCGCGCAGTCTGGCGCGCAGCTGCAGCGCCTGCAGTTTGTCTTCATCCGACAGCGGCTGCAGCTTATAGATCTGCCCCCAGTCCAGCCGTGAGGCCAGATCCGGCAGGCCAAGATTCAGCTGCCGCGGCGGCCGATCGCCGGTGATCAGCAGCCGGGTTTTGCCTGATTCCAGGATCCGGTTATAGAGATTAAAGATGGCCATCTCCCAGGGCTCATCGCCGGCGACGCACTCGATGTTATCGATGCACACCAGCGCCAGCTGTTCCATCCCCTCCAGCACCTCGGGCACAAACCACGTCCGTTTATCCAGCGGCACGTAGCCTACCGCATCCCCGCGCTGGGAAAGCTCCGCGCAGGCGGCGTGTAACAGGTGGCTACGACCTGCCCCTTCACGTGACCAGATATAAATGTACCCGCTGTGTTCCTGGCGCAGTACGTTCTGGAGGGCGGCAAGTAGGGAAGGATTATCACCCGGCCAGAAACTCGCGAAGGTTTCGTCGTCAGGAAGATACAGTGGCAAAGAGAGCTGTGCCGGTGCGTTCAGATGGACCTCAACATAGGCTTACAGAAAAACGCGAAGAGTTTACCACAGATTTAGGTCAGGAGAGAACCGGGCGGGATCGCCACCCGGTCAGGCGATCGTTATTTAAACTCTTCGCTATCCGCCGCGTCGAGGACCACCTCTTCCGGACGCAGGACGCTGATAAGCTTGAAAATCAGGCTGAGGGCGATGCCCACGATAGTCGCCAGCGCCATCCCTTTCAGCTCGGCGGCGCCAATGTGCACTTTAGCGCCGCTAACGCCGATGATCAGGATCACGGAGGTGAGGATCAGATTCTGCGCTTTACTGTAATCCACCTTCGATTCAATCAGTACGCGGATCCCCGAGGCGCCGATCACCCCGTACAGCAGCAGGGAAACGCCGCCCATCACCGGCACCGGGATGATCTGGATAGCCGCCGCCAGTTTGCCGACGCAGGAGAGCAGAATCGCAATGATCGCCGCGCCGCCGATTACCCAGGTGCTGTAGACCCGGGTAATCGCCATCACGCCGATATTTTCACCGTAGGTAGTGTTGGGCGTCGAACCGAAGAAGCCGGAAACGATCGTCGACAGGCCGTTGGCAAACATCGAACGATGCAGGCCCGGGTCGCGGATCAGATCGCGCTTAACGATATTGGCGGTCACCACCAGATGCCCCACGTGCTCGGCAATCACCACCAGCGCGGCGGGCAGTATGGTGAAGATAGCAAACCACTCAAAGCGCGGAGTGTAGAAAGTCGGCAGCGCGAACCAGTGCGCCTCGGCGATCGGGGTGGTATCGACCACGCCCATCACAAACGACAGCGCATAGCCCACCAGCACGCCGATCAGGATCGGAATAATCGCCAGGAAGCCGCGGAACAGCACGGATCCGAACACCGTCACCGCCAGGGTCACCATCGAGATAATAATGGTTTTACTGTCCGGTGACTGGCCGTCGGCCGGCAGCAGCCCGGCCATATTAGCCGCCACGCCCGCCAGTTCGAGGCCGATAACCGCCACGATGGCGCCCATGGCCGCCGGCGGGAACATCACATCCAGCCAGCCGGTACCGGCTTTTTTGACAATAAAGGAGACGAGGCAGAACAGCACGCCGCACATAATAAAGCCGCCCAGCGCCACTTCGTAGCCCAGCGGCAACAGCAGCAGCACCGGGGAGATAAAAGCGAAGCTTGATCCCAGATAAGCGGGAATTTTGCCTTTACAGATAAAGAGGTACAACAGCGTACCGATGCCGTTGAACAGCAGGACGGTGGCCGGGTTAATGTGGAACAGAATAGGCACCAGTACCGTTGCGCCAAACATGGCGAACAGATGTTGCAAACTAAGCGGGATTGTCTGTAAAAGCGGCGGTCTTTCACTCACCCCGATGGCACGGCGCGTCATAGTGTATTCCTCTGAGAGTCGTCTGTTATTTGCTGTGGATTACTTTTATTCAAAAAAAAGCCGACTCTCAAAGTCGGCTTTTTTCGCGGTATATTTTATTTCGTTCCAAAAATCTTGTCGCCGGCATCGCCGAGACCGGGAATGATATACCCGTGCTCGTTCAGTCCCTTATCGACAGAGGCGGTGTACAGCTCAACGTCCGGGTGGGCTTTCTCCAGCGCGGCAATCCCTTCCGGCGCCGCCACCAGCACCAGCACCTTGATGCTGGTGCAGCCGGCGTTTTTCAGCAGATCGATAGTGGCGATCATCGACCCACCGGTGGCCAGCATCGGGTCAACGACCAGCGCCATACGTTCATCGATGTTAGACACCAGTTTCTGGAAGTAAGGCACCGGCTCGAGGGTTTCTTCATTGCGATAGATACCGACCACGCTGATACGCGCGCTTGGCACGTGCTCCAGCACCCCTTCCATCATGCCGAGGCCAGCGCGCAGGATAGGCACAACGGTAATTTTCTTGCCCTTGATCTGCTCGACTTCCACCGGACCGTTCCAGCCTTCAATAGTGACTTTCTCAGTCTCCAGATCGGCGGTGGCTTCATAAGTCAGTAAGCTGCCCACTTCTGAGGCGAGTTCACGGAAGCGTTTGGTGCTGATGTCGTGCTCGCGCATCAGGCCCAGCTTGTGTTTGACGAGTGGGTGTTTGACTTCCACAATCTTCATTCTCTTTCTCCTCTGAGGGGCAGCCACAAAAAAAATCGCGGGATTATACCGCTTTTTGCGGATTGTGCCATACCCATCTTGCTTGACGTATATCAAGCAAAGTGATTTAGAGACAAAAAAACCGGAGGCGAGGCTCCGGCTTGGGTGCGGGGTGCAGTCCATACGCTTACGCGGGCCTACGTGTATTGTAGGTCGGTTAAGCGTTAGCGCCACCCGACTACGACAGGTTCTCCCCGTTGCTGGCAATTACCTGCTGATACCAGGCAAAGGACTTTTTCCGGCTGCGTGCCAACGTGCCATTGCCTTCATTATCTTTATCGACATAAATAAAGCCGTAGCGTTTTTTCATTTCCCCCGTGCCGGCGGAAACCAGATCGATACAGCCCCAGGGGGTGTAGCCCATCAGATCGACGCCATCCTCGACCACCGCCTTTTTCATCTCCGCGATATGGGCGGAGAGATAATCGATGCGATACTGGTCATTGACGCTGCCGTCCGCTTCGCGGACATCAATCGCGCCAAAGCCGTTTTCGACAATAAACAGCGGCAGCTGGTAGTGATCCCAGAACCAGTTCAGCGAATAGCGCAGACCGACCGGGTCAATCTGCCAGCCCCAGTCCGACTTTTTGACGTACGGGTTGGAGACCAGGCTGGTGGTTTCATCATAATCAAGCAAGGGGTTGTCTTCGGTGGCTTTGGTAGCGAACGACATATAGTAGCTAAAGCCAATGTAGTCGACACAGCCCTCGGTTAACGCCTGACGATCGGCTTCGGTGATATCCAGAGTAAAGCCGCGGCGGGCAAAATAGTTGAGCAGATGCTGCGGATAGCGACCGCGCACGTGGACGTCGGTAAACCAGTAACGGCGGTGCATGGCGTTCATCGCCATCATCATATCGTCCGGGGCGCAGGTCAGCGGATAGATGGGGCACATAGCGATCATGCAGCCAATCTGCAGCGCCGGGTTGATCTCGCGCGCCGCTTTCACCGCCAGGGCGCTGGCCACCAGCTCATAGTGCGCGGCCTGGTACATCACCGGTTCCCGGTCTTCATCCGGCAAATATTTCAAACCGGAGTTGGTGAAGGGGGCAAAGTCCTCATGGAAGTTGGCCTGGTTGTTGATCTCGTTAAAGGTCATCCAGTACTTCACTTTATGTTGATAGCGGGTGAAGACGACCCTGGCAAAGCGCACGAAAAAGTCGATTAGCTTGCGGTTGCGCCAGCCGCCGTACTCGGTGACCAGATGATAAGGCATTTCAAAATGCGACAGCGTAATGACTGGCTCAATGCCGTGTTTCAGGCATTCGTCGAACAGATCATCATAAAACTGCAGGCCAGCCTCGTTGGGCTCCAGCTCATCGCCCTGCGGGAAAATACGCGTCCAGGCAATCGAGGTGCGAAAACATTTGAAGCCCATCTCGGCAAACAGCGCCAGGTCTTGTGGATAACGATGATAAAAATCGATCGCCTCATGGTTCGGGTAGTTTTTCCCGGCCACCACGCCGTCGGTAATTTCCCGCGGCACGCCGTGGGCGCCGGCGGTCATCACATCCGCCACGCTGATCCCCTTGCCGCCCTCCTGCCAGCCGCCCTCTAACTGATGCGCTGCGACCGCGCCGCCCCACAGAAAACCTGCTTTAAATCCGGACATAGTCTCTCCCTAATGTCGATCGTCGTCTGGCGAACGATACAGCTGATTAAAATGGTAAACCGCGCCAATCAGGCCGGCATCGTTACCGTGACTGACGGTATCGAGATAGTCGGCAATGCCGAACCAGGCCAGATGCTGGCGCAGTAGCGTCAGAAATCCTGGGCGTTCCACAACGCCGCCACCGATAAAAATGGTCTGCGGATCGAAGATATGGACGAGGTTATAAAGGCCATGGCCCAGGCCATTGAAGAACTCGGCGACCAGACGCTGACAAACCGGGTCGCCGGCGTCATAGCGGTCGAAAATCAGTTCGCCTGTCACGCTATCCAGCGGCGCGCCAATATGTTGCGCATAGCGATGGCGCAGCACCCGCAGAGTGCAGTTCTCATTCATCGAATAGCGACGAGGATCGCGTCCGCCGGGACGGTCGGTAAGCATGTAGCCGAATTCGCCGGCACGAAAACGCGCCCCGTTGATCAGCCGGTGTTGGCAGAAAATCGCCCCACCGATGCCAGTACCGATAGTGAGCACCAGAAAATTGGCCATCTCCGCCGCTTTGCCCTGCCAGCGCTCGGCCAGCAGCACACAGTTGGCGTCGTTTTCCACCGAGACCGGCAGCCCGGTTCGCGTCTCGAGCCACGATTTCATGGCGAAGTTATCAAATCGACGGATAGCGCCGCCCATGGTGATAAAACCGCTGTGCGGATCGATGTAGCCCGGCGCGCTGATGGCTATTCCTTCACACGACGGATGGGCAGCCAGCCACGACAGCATTGCCTGTAAGATCCGATCGCCATCGCTGTCATTGATTGACTGCCTGGCGGTTTCCAGCAGCCTGCCGTCGCGGGCCATCACGCCCATCTTTAACGCGGTGCCACCGATATCAAATGCCGCAATCTTCATTCATCCCTCTCCTGACCCGCGTCAATCACCGACAAAATGCGTGGCAAACCAACACGGAAACCGGTTTCAGTCGTATAATGAGGATTCCTTTACGTAGAGGCAAGCACCAGACTGTACCCGGTTTCATTTTCGCGAGCAGTATCAAATTTAACCATTCATCAGCGGTTTTACGCCAACTGTAAAGCAGGCTCGCAAACGTTTGCTTTCCCTGTTAGAATTGCGCCGATTTTTCTTGCTTACCGCAAACGCGTGGAGACTTCGCAGTGACCGATAAAACCTCTCTCAGCTATAAAGATGCCGGCGTGGATATTGATGCAGGCAACGCTCTCGTCGACCGTATTAAGGGCGTGGTGAAGAAAACCCGTCGCCCGGAAGTGATGGGGGGACTGGGCGGATTCGGCGCGCTGTGCGCACTGCCGCAGAAATACCGCGAGCCGGTACTGGTCTCCGGCACCGACGGCGTCGGTACCAAGCTGCGTCTGGCAATGGATCTGAAGCGTCACGACACCATCGGTATCGACCTGGTCGCCATGTGCGTGAACGACCTGGTGGTTCAGGGCGCTGAGCCGCTGTTTTTCCTGGATTATTACGCCACCGGTAAACTGGACGTCGATACCGCAGCCAGCGTCATCAACGGCATCGCCGAAGGCTGCCTGCAGTCCGGTTGCGCGCTGGTCGGTGGTGAAACCGCAGAGATGCCCGGGATGTACCACGGCGAAGATTACGACGTGGCGGGTTTCTGCGTCGGGGTAGTGGAAAAATCAGAAATCATCGACGGCAGCAAAGTGACCGATGGCGACGTGCTGGTGGCGCTGGCGTCCAGCGGCCCGCACTCTAACGGCTATTCGCTGGTGCGTAAGATCATTGAGGTTAGCGGCGTTGACCCACAAACTACCGACCTTGACGGTAAACCGCTGGCCGACCATCTGCTGGCGCCAACCCGCATCTATGTGAAATCGGTGCTTGATCTGATCGCCAGCGTTGACGTCCACGCTATTGCCCACCTGACCGGCGGCGGCTTCTGGGAAAACATTCCGCGCGTGCTGCCGGATAACACCCAGGCGATCATCGATGAGTCCTCCTGGCAGTGGCCATCCGTCTTCAACTGGCTGCAAACCGCCGGTAACGTCAGCCAGCATGAAATGTACCGTACCTTTAACTGCGGCGTAGGGATGATTATCGCCCTGCCGGCAGCGGAAGCGGACAAAGCGATTGCCCTGCTGAATGACAAAGGTGAAAACGCGTGGAAAATCGGGTATATCAAAGCCTCCGATTCCGAACAGCGTGTGGTCATTGCATGAAAAACATCGTGGTGCTGATTTCCGGTAGCGGCAGCAATTTGCAGGCGATCATCGACGCCTGCGGCCGGAAACAGATAAACGGCACCCTGCGTGCGGTATTCAGTAACAAGGCTGATGCGTTCGGCCTTGAGCGCGCGCGCCTGGCCGGCATCCCGGCCCATGCGCTGGCGCAAAGTCAGTTTGCCGACCGGGAAGCGTTCGATCGTCAGCTGATGCATGAAATCGACGCCTACGCCCCGGATCTGGTGGTGCTGGCAGGCTATATGCGTATCCTTAGCCCGGCGTTCGTCAGCCACTATCAGGGACGTCTGCTGAACATCCATCCCTCGCTACTGCCGAAGTATCCTGGCCTGCATACTCATCGTCAGGTGCTGGAGAACGGTGACGAGGAGCACGGTACCTCGGTGCACTTCGTCACCGATGAGCTGGACGGTGGGCCGGTTATCCTGCAGGCCAAGGTGCCGGTCTTCGCTGGCGACAGCGAGGAGGAAATCACGGCGCGGGTTCAGGCCCAGGAACATGCCATTTATCCGCTGGTCATCAGCTGGTTCGTCGATGGACGTCTGCGCATGGCAGGCAACCACGCCTGGCTGGATGAGCGACAGCTTCCCCCGCAGGGCTATGCCGCCGACGAATGAACAACCAGCCCCGCATGTGCACATCGCGGGGCTTTTTTTTAATTAAAAGTGTTTACTAATCAAACATCTCACAGAAATAATTCTTCTTACTGTCATATTGTTGTGACACAGTAAATCGCTATGCAGAAAAATTCGTCATAATAGTCTACGTCCTGTGAGTAAAACGGAGTGTGAGCGGTAATGGGCCAGGAAAAGCTATACATCGAAAAAGAACTCAGCTGGTTGTCTTTTAACGAACGCGTGCTGCAGGAAGCGGCGGACAAGAGTAACCCGCTGATTGAGCGCATGCGCTTCTTAGGGATTTACTCCAACAACCTGGATGAGTTTTACAAAGTGCGCTTCGCTGAGCTGAAGCGCCGGATTATTATCAGTGAAGAACAAGGCAGTACCGCCCATTCTCGCCACCTGTTAGGCAAAATTCAGGCCCGCGTTCTGAAGGCCGATCAGGAATTCGATAGTCTGTATAATGAACTGTTGCTGGAGATGGCGCGTAACCAGATCTTCCTGATCAACGAGCGCCAGCTGTCCGTCAATCAGCAGGCCTGGCTGCGCAACTACTTCAAGCAGTATTTACGCCAGCATATCTCGCCGATCCTGATCAACCGCGAAACGGACCTCGTGCAGTTCCTGAAAGATGATTACACCTATCTGGCGGTGGAGATTATCCGCGGGGAAAACATCAACTATGCTCTGCTGGAAATACCGTCGGATAAAGTGCCGCGCTTCGTGAACCTGCCGCCGGAAGCGCCGCGTCGCCGCAAGCCAATGATCCTCCTGGATAACATCCTGCGCTATTGCCTGGACGATATTTTTAAAGGCTTCTTTGATTACGATGCGCTGAACGCCTACTCGATGAAGATGACCCGTGACGCCGAGTACGATCTGGTGCATGAGATGGAGTCGAGCCTGATGGAGCTGATGTCCTCCAGCCTCAAGCAGCGCCTGACCGCCGAGCCGGTTCGCTTCGTCTACCAGCGCGATATGCCGGATGCGATGGTCGAAATGCTGCGCGATAAGCTCTCCATTTCCAACTATGACTCAATGCTGCCGGGCGGCCGCTATCACAACTTTAAAGACTTTATCGGCTTCCCGAACGTCGGTAAGGCCAATCTGGTCAATAAGCCCATGCCGCGCCTGCGTCATCTGTGGTTTGATAAATTCCGCAACGGCTTCGACGCCATTCGCGAACGCGACGTGCTGCTCTACTATCCCTATCACACCTTTGAGCACGTGCTGGAGCTGCTGCGTCAGGCCTCCTTCGACCCCAGCGTGCTGGCGATCAAAATCAACATCTACCGTGTAGCCAAGGATTCGCGCATCATTGACGCGATGATCCACGCCGCCCACAACGGTAAGAAAGTCACCGTAGTGGTGGAGCTGCAGGCGCGCTTCGATGAAGAGGCTAACATTCACTGGGCGAAACGCCTGACGGAAGCCGGAGTCCACGTTATCTTCTCTGCGCCAGGTCTGAAGATCCACGCCAAGCTGTTCCTTATCTCGCGTAAAGAAGGCGATGAGGTGGTGCGCTACGCCCACATCGGCACCGGTAACTTTAACGAGAAGACGGCGCGGATCTACACCGACTATTCGCTGTTAACCGCCGATGCGCGCATTACCAATGAAGTCCGCCGGGTGTTTAACTTTATCGAGAACCCCTATCGTCCGGTTAGCTTCGACTACCTGTTGGTGTCGCCGCAGAACTCGCGTCGTCTGCTGTATGAGATGATCGATCGCGAGATCGCCAATGCGCAAAACGGGCAACCGTCCGGGATTACGCTGAAGCTGAACAACCTGGTGGATAAAGGTCTGGTGGACCGACTGTATGCCGCCTCCAGCTCCGGCGTGCCGGTTAATCTGCTGATCCGCGGCATGTGCTCGCTGATCCCGGGTCTGGAAGGTATCAGCGAAAATATCCGCGTCATCAGTATTGTGGACCGTTTCCTCGAGCACGACCGGGTCTACTGTTTTGAAAACGGTGGCGATAAACAGGTCTGGCTCTCCTCTGCCGACTGGATGACGCGTAACATCGATTATCGCATCGAAGTTGCCGCTCCGCTGCTCGATCCGCGTCTGAAGCAGCGGGTGCTGGATATTTTTGATATCCTGTTCAACGATACGGTAAAAGCGCGCTATCTTGATAAAGAACTGAGTAACCGCTATGTGCCGCGCGGCAATCGCCGTAAAGTGCGCGCGCAAATGGCGATTTACGATTATCTCAAATCACTCGAACAACCCGACTAACCTATGCCAATAAACGATAACACCCCTCGGCCGCAGGAGTTCGCTGCGGTTGACCTTGGTTCGAACAGTTTTCATATGGTGATCGCCCGTGTCGTCGACGGCGCCATGCAGATCATCGGACGCCTGAAACAGCGCGTACATCTGGCCGATGGCCTTGATGAAAACTCGGTGTTGAGCGAAGAAGCCATGACCCGTGGGCTGAACTGCCTGTCGCTGTTTGCCGAACGCCTGCAGGGGTTCTCCCCCTCCAGCGTCTGTATCGTCGGGACGCATACGCTGCGTCAGGCGACCAACGCGGCGGAGTTTCTTAAACGCGCGGAAAAAGTGATCCCCTACCCGATCGAGATCATCTCCGGTAATGAAGAAGCGCGCCTGATTTTTATGGGCGTTGAGCACACGCAGCCGGAGCGCGGCCGCAAGCTGGTGATTGATATCGGCGGCGGTTCAACCGAGCTGGTCATTGGCGAAGATTTTGAGCCCCGCCTGGTGGAAAGCCGCCGCATGGGCTGCGTGAGCTTCTCGCAGGCCTATTTCCCTGGCGGCGTTATCAATAAAGAAAACTTCCAGCGCGCGCGCCTGGCGGCGGTGCAGAAGCTGGAGACGCTGGCCTGGCAGTTCCGTATTCAGGGATGGACCGTGGCGCTGGGCGCCTCCGGCACCATTAAAGCCGCCCAGGAAGTGCTGGTGGCCATGGGCGAGAAGGACGGATTTATTACGCCGGAGCGCCTCGAGATGCTGGTAAATGAGCTGTTGAAGCATAAAAACTTCGACGCGCTCAGTCTGCCCGGTCTCTCAGAAGACCGTAAAGCGGTCTTTGCGCCTGGGCTGGCGATCCTCTGCGGTGTGTTTGACGCGCTGGCCATCAAAGAACTTCGTCTGTCCGATGGCGCGCTGCGCGAAGGTGTCCTGTACGAGATGGAAGGCCGCTTCCGCCACCAGGATATTCGTAGCCGCACGGCACAGAGTCTGGCAAATCAGTACAACATCGATCGCGAACAGGCGCGCCGGGTACTGGAAACTACCACCCAGATGCTGGAGCAGTGGCAGGAGCAGAATCCCAAGCTGGCCAATCCGCACCTCGCGGCGCTGTTGAAATGGGCGGTGATGCTCCATGAGGTAGGGCTGAATATCAACCACAGCGGCATGCATCGTCACTCGGCCTACATTCTCCAAAATAGCGACCTGCCGGGCTTCAATCAGGAGCAGCAGATGCTGATGGCCACCCTCGTACGCTATCATCGCAAAGCGATCAAGCTCGACGATCTGCCGCGCTTTACGCTATTCAGGAAAAAGCAGTTTCTGCCGCTAATTCAGCTACTGCGCCTGGGCGTACTGCTGAATAATCAGCGTCAGGCTACCACTACGCCGCCGACGCTGCGCCTGCAGACGGAAGCTCACCACTGGACGCTGACGTTTCCGCACAACTGGTTTAGCCAGAATGCGCTGGTGCTGCTGGATCTGGAAAAAGAGCAACAGTACTGGGAAGGCGTGCCGGAATGGATGCTGAAGATTGCTGAAGAAGAGCCAGACGCCTGATCGTATCTCTGGCTATCAACCGAGCCGGGCGCTTACGCCCGGCTTTTTGCTGCTCAGCCGGTCATCTCCTCCGCCAACTGCGTCAGAGGTACCGGTACCCCGATATCATAGCCCTGCATATAATCGATCCCCAGCGTGATGACCGCCTGACGTATTTCCGGCGACTCCACATATTCGGCCACCACCTGCATGTTCTTCATACGCGCCAGACGACAAATAGAGTCCACGACCTGGTAATCAAGACTGCTGGCAAGCAGATTGCGAATAAAACTGCCGTCGATTTTAAGAATGTCGACGTTCATTGTTTTTAACCGGGCGTAGCTGGCGTAGCCGGTACCAAAATCATCGATCGCCACCCGGCAGCCCAGCGCCCGCAGATGTTCTAAAGTCTGGCAGACTAGCTCGGGATTGCTGAGCGCGTAGTTCTCGGTCAGCTCGAAAATAATCTGCCATGGCTCAATGTTGTAGGCCTGCAGCAGCGCTTCGACCTCCTGAGGAAACTGGCTGCGGCTCAGCGACACCGGAGAAAGATTGATCGCCAGCCGCAGACCAGGCAGCGCCCGCCGGTTGGCGTCCATAAAGGCCAGCGTATGCTCAATAACCCACTGGTCCACCCGCGTGGACAGCCCAAACTCGTGCGCCACCGGCAAGAACTCGTTTGGCCCCGTTAGCTCACCCGACTCCCCTTCCATCCTCACCAGCACTTCATGATAGCGATCGCCGCGAATGCCCTGGATAGGCTGCGCCATCAGGACAAAATGGTCATGTTCCAGCGCTTTGAGAATGCGGTTCATCATCACGACTTTATCTTTCAGATCCTGCTGAACATGGCCCGCGCCGCGGCGCTGTAAATTTTCCGGATGGCCGCTGGCTAACGACATGTCGGCAATGGTGTTCAACTCGCCAAGCAGTAAATACAGATGCTTGACCGGCGAGCGAACGCTGCAATAGCTCATGCCGATCCGCGGCTGCAGGGGGACCCCGTCCCAGTGGAAACGGAACTGTCGCAGGGAGCGGTCAATTAAGTGAATGCGCGCCTGGTGCCCTTCGCTATTGAGACGGAACACTAAATCGTGACCGGCAAGATGATATACCGCTTCGTTGGGCTGCAGCAGCGTTCTCAGGTGGTTCGCCAGCATTTGCTTATACTGGATTCGCAAAAGTACCCCATAGTGGCGCCCCAGCAATTCAAGCTCAGGAATGCGCAGAAAACAGAGCGTCGACCAGCTCGTGCCGTTGAGCGCCCGGCTCAGCGCCCGCAAGTTCGGCATATGAACCACCGGGTCGAGGAAGGCCATCTGCCGGACGCGAGCGTAGATCAGCCGCTGCTGTGTCGCCAGCATCGCCGTATAGGCGACAATAAACGAGAATACCAGATAGCTTGATGACGTGATCGCCAACTGGGTGTTATAGCTTGGGTAAATTGGTAAGTAACGGTAATGAAAATGGATCACGGCAATCAGCACCGGCGTCCAGATCAGTGAGATAAAGCGATAGCCAAAACGCATGGCACCCCAGAGCATCACCGGCATCAGCAATGACAACGTATAATTCGTACTAAATATGGTGCTGCTATCATTAAGCGGCATCAATAATAGCCACAGTAGCAGAATTAATACCGTCGCCCAGCAAATAATTTCAATTTTTTTTATTTTTGGATCAATTTGTAAGCGAACCTGAGAAATAAAGCCGCGTAAATGAAAAGGATTACGAATGACCCGTAACACAAAATAACACAGCGGCATGCCGGTCAGGCACCCTACCATTAGCGCCTGAAAGGTGATTAATGAACGTAAACTAAATGGCGTAACGCCGGTCATTTCCGTTGTGCGCGGATGGAGTCCAAGATATTCGGCAATCTGTGACAAAATCAGAAAAATGACCGAGGGGAGCAGCATTTGCCAGAACAGACGATGCGGCATCAGTCGGACGTTGCCGTGTGAGACCTGCTGACGCTGGGGGACAAAAATGCGGTAGCCGCCCCAGCAGAGCACGCAGGGGATAAGGAAATGGAACAGTACACCGATGGACTGCTCAAGCATCATGCCGTGGGCCAGAGTTAACAGCAGGCCAATAATAATGCCAGGGATCGCCGCCCAACCAAAAAACATCATCAGGCTGAGCACCAGCGCCAGGGGAAGATAATACAAAAATACCATATGACCATTGAGCATGGTGTAGGTATTCGCCCATCTGGCGACCGGTAATAACAGCGCAGGCAGAACGAGCGGTAAAGCCCACCACTTGTCGCGATATTGTTGATAGTGTTTTAATAAATTCATAGGTGCTCTACAGAGTGCCTCTGCTCCCGCGAGGCATATTCAGGCAGGCATCCAACCACCCATGCTGACCGCGTAAATAATAACGATACGGTAACGTCCGCTGATTTTAGTGGCCAAGAGAAGGAGACTATTGATATAAATCAACAAATGCTGACACCAACATTAATAAATCTTATTTTTCCCGACATTTCACGGCTAATAAAGTGAGCATGTAAATACGACGATTATCTTATATAACATTAATTAATGTTTTCACTGCCGCACTTTTACATCTGCATCAATTGACCCCATCTCGTTCCTGTGCCTTAATACCCCCATCGCCCATCTTCGGGTATACTTCAAGGATCCTTTTGTGAGTCAGGCACCCAGTATGCGTAAACGACATCGATTTAACCGTCGCATGACCCGTATCGTACTGCTTATCAGCTTTCTCTTCTTCTTTGGACGCTTTGTCTACTCCTCCATCGGCGCCTGGTACCATCATCAGGATAAAAAAGCGTCGCAGGAGTCATCGCTCACCGTCGAACCCTCCCCCCGCGAGTAATCTTTTGATTCTAATACTGCAAGCGCCACACTCCGCAGGCAGAGCCGCTCGCTGAAGTACTGTCTTTGATGCGGTAATTTTGCCGTCGGCGATTTATAAGCGCACGGTATGCAGCAGGCGCAGCATTTCAGCGATACCTTTTGTCACAATTTTGTCCTGACGCATGACTACCGCCAGCTGTCGGTATAGCCGCGGCGCCAGCGAGTGTACGCGTAATCCGTTGCGATCCTCCACCCGCTCCACCGCCATGCGGGGCACGATGCTGTAGCCCAGCCCTGCCCGCACCATGCGCTTAATCGCCTCGATGCTCCCCAACTGCATTACCGGCGTCACCGCCAGTCCCGCCGAGCGGAACCAGCGGTCAATCAGATCCCGCGTGCCGCTACCCGCCTCGAAGGCAATGAGCGGCTGCGCCTGCAGCTCGGCGGGAGTATAAACCGCCGGCATCTCCGTCTCGCGGCTGGCATAGATGGTCACGAACTCCTCATCTAACATCGCAGTCACCGCCAGACTGCGCCCCTGCACGGGCAGCGTGACCAGCCCGAGATCGAGCCGGTTTTCTTCCACCGCGCGGACGATATCCAGCGTGTTGCCGGTGGTCACCCCCACCGTCAGCAGCGGGTGCTGCTGACGAAGATGCTGCAGCAGCGGTGGAAGAAGATGAATGCAGGCCGTCGCGCCGGTCCCCAGCGTCAACGATCCATTAACCTCCTGACTGAATGCGCTGACCGACTGCACTGCGCTATTCACCGCCCGATCGATCTGCTCGCTGTGGGCCAGCAATGCCATTCCCGCCGCCGTCGTCTTGATCCCACGTCCGGTTCGCTCCAGCAGCCTGGTCTGTAAAAACTGCTCCAGCTGACGTACCTGCAGGCTGACCGCAGGTTGGGAGATCCCCAGCGCGTCGGCGGCGGCAGAAAAGCTGCCGCGCTGTACGACCAGCCGGAAGGTCGCCAGATTTCCCAGGTTCAGTGTTGTCATAAAAGTTTCTCTTATACCGCGCATAAGGTGGCCGCTCTGCCAGAACAATAGCCTGCCGGGTATGCTCAGGACAACTGTCTTAACGGAATGAAAAACCATGGAAATAAACGCTATTCCCCGACGCCTTGCCTTCACCGCGGGCGGTCAGCAACTCATCAACTGGGGGATCTCTTTTTATATGCCCGGCACCTTTGCCGGGGCTATCGCCGCCGACAAAGGATGGTCCTTGCCGCAGATCTATCTCGGCCTGACGCTTGCGATGCTGATGATGGCCGCTGTCTCCCCGTTCGTTGCCAGGCTGCTGGCTCGCTTTGGCGGAAGACTGGTGGTCACCAGCGGTACCTTACTGATAGCCGCCAGCTGCGCCATGATGGCCTGGCGCCCTTCGCTGGCCGGCTGGTACGGCGCCTGGCTGCTGACCGGCATCGGCATGCGGCTCTCACTGTATGATGCGCTGTTCGCCGCAGTGGTGAATCTGTACGGTCAGCAGGCGCGGAAAACTATCTCTCATATCACTCTCGCTGGCGGTCTGGCCTCTGCCCTCTTCTGGCCGCTGGGCGAGGCGTTATTAACCATCATGCCCTGGCAGAATGCCCTGCGGATCTATGCGCTGTTTGGCCTGCTGAGCGCATGGCTGAGTTATCAACTGCCTCGCCAGCGGCTCAATTCAGCGGCGAAATCACCAGCCTCGCCAGCGACAGCAGAGGGCGACCGGCGTAACGGGGCGCGTTACGCGATCTTTATTGCGCTGATCACCTTCATCTCTAACGGTACCTCTACCCATCTGCCGGAGTTTATCAGCCACTTTGGTCTGCCGGTTGCCGTCGGTATGCTGTGGGGATTCGGCCAGACCGGCGCCCGGCTGGGGGAAGTGCTGGCCGGTCCCCGGGTCACCTCACTCACGCTAACGCGTTTTACTGCGCTCGCCATGCCGCTCTGTTTTCTCCTTGGATTGAGCAGCACGACCTATGCCGGATGCGCAGCCGGGTTTGTGCTGGGCTATGGCGCGATTAACGGGCTGGTGACGATTGTCAAAGCGACGCTGCCGCTGGCGCTGTTTAGCGCAGAAAGCTACGCCAGCCGCACGGGTCTCCTGCTGATCCCCGGGCAACTGATGGCAGCTGTATCACCCTTTGCCTACGCATGGCTGAACCACCGGCTGGGCATTATCGGCGGAATGTGGGTGTCCACCGGGTTAACGTTGATCGTTGCCGGACTGGCGCTGGCGATGGTGCGCGAGGCGGGTAAGGCGCAGGATGAACGTAATGTAGAATATCCGGCAGCGGCCGTTGACCAACCGATAGCCAAAAACAACCTTGCTGAAGAGTAAACGTGGATCACTACGCCCTTGATAATTTACGCCTGCGCTTATAGCCATATGGCAGGCATTATTCATATTATAAATTTTTAATGAAAATACATTCACCAAATCAATGATGAAATTTTTAAGAGAATAGCAGGGCACGCTGTCACCTGCGAAAAATAACGATACCGCCTGTATTTTTCGCTTGCATAATGATCCAAAAAATAAAGCCAGTCGCCATCGGTAACATTAGCCACACCTCCGGTAACACAATTAGCTTTACTCTCTTCCTCATCGAAAATGTTCGAGCATAGCAAAGAATGAGCGCTAATTTTAATACCGTAGCAAAACCCGGCGGCAATCGATGCAATCTGGCCTGTCGGTATTGTTTCTATCTGGAAAACGAGGTTCCGCGTCCAGGGTATGCCACCATGGACGACCTCACACTGGAAGCGTACATTCACAACACCATTTCATCGACCTCCTCGCAAAACGTCGAGTTTTGCTGGCAGGGCGGTGAGCCTACCTTATGCGGGCTGGATTTTTTTGCAAAGGTGGTCGAGCTCCAGCAGCGTTACCGTGGTAACAAAATCATCGCCAACAGCCTGCAAACCAACGGCATCTTGCTGAACGATAAATGGGCTCGTTTTTTGCGTCGTCATGGATTTCTGGTCGGATTATCCATTGATGGCCCTGCGTCACTCCACGACACCTGGCGTACGACGGGCTGCGGAAAACCCACCTGGGAAAAAGTTGTGCAGGCCATACGCTGCCTGCAGCAGCATGACGTTCCGGTGAATGCCATGGTGGTGGTCAGCCGCCAGTCTGCAAGCCAGGGGAAAAGTCTCTATCGCTGCCTGAGCCGCGAGCTAAACCTTCACCATCTCCAGTTTATTCCTCTCGTTGACTCCCCTGCTCCCTGGTCAGTTACCCCTGAGGGCTGGGGCAAATTTTTGTGCAGTGTTTTCGACGACTGGCTGGAAAACGATGTTGGCAGGGTGTTTATCCAGTACTTTGATAATCTGCTCGGCGTATGGGCCGGCCAGCCCGCCACGCTCTGCACCATGCAGCCTGTCTGTGGGCAGAGTTTACTGGTGGAGCAAAACGGCGATGTCTACAGCTGCGATCACTTTGTCTCAGCGGAATATAAGCTGGGTAATCTGAAGCAAGATGCTATGGCAGCGATGGCGAGCTCGCCATTTCAGCAACAGTTCGGGAAGCAAAAGGGCCAACTCTCTGCCCGCTGTCAGGGCTGCCACTGGCGCTTTGCCTGCCATGGGGGATGCCCTAAACACCGTTTTACCATCCATGACGACGAAGCACAGAATTACCTGTGCAGCGGCTATTTAGCATTTTTCGGCCATATCACGCCCTATATGAACGTCATGCGAAGGCTTTTATTAAATTGCCAGCCGCCCGCGCTCATTATGAGTCTTATCCCGGAGATTCGGCAAAATATATTACAATTAACGGAGTCTGAAGATGAAAGAACCAAATAAAATAGATGGAAATCGCCGCGATCTCCTCAAAGGTCTGGGGATTGCCGCTGTCGTGAGCCTGTTACCAGAGACGGGAAACGCCGCGCAAAATAATGCCGCCGCGAAAGCGGCATGGGATATTCCTTTCACCGGCGAAATCCCTGACACACTGCCCGAAGGCTACAATATTTTACTCATAACCTGCGATCAGGAACGTTATTTCGAGCGGTATCCCTTTCCGGTGCCGGGCCGGGAACGCCTGATGAAAACGGGTATCACTTTTACCAATCATCAGAACACGGCCAACGTTTGTACGCCATCGCGCTCTGTCATGTACACCGGGCTCCATATGCCGCACACCCGGATGTTTGATAATCTTGGCTTCCCCTGGATGAATTACGATCTGGACCCGGAATTACGTACCGTGGGCCATATGATGCGTGAACTGGATTATTACACGGCGTATAAAGGTAAATGGCATCTTACCCGGGAGATCGATCAGCCGGTCGCTGGTAAATCGGTAGAAGAAATGGACCTGGGCGAGATCCCGACGCCGCGACTGCATGAAATTATGGAAAAGTATGGTTTCTCTGATTATCACGGCATTGGCGATGTCATCGGGAAAAGTAAGGGAGGCTATTTCTTTGATTCAGTCACCACGGGGCAGACCATTAGTTGGCTACGTAACACCGGCCGCCCGCTGAATGATGAAAATAAGCCCTGGTTCGCGGCAGTAAACCTGGTTAACCCCCACGATGTCATGTTTATCGACACCGATGAGCATGGTGAGCAGGTGCAGTGGAAAGGGCCAATGGATAAAGAAAACCACACCCTGCTGCCAACCCAACCCCCGCACAACCAAATCTATCAGCAAAGCTGGCCAGACTATCCGCTGCCTGCAAACCGCCATCAGCCGCTCGATGAGCCTGGCAGACCTGCCGCCCATAAAGAGTACCAGAATGCCAGGGCGGTGATGGAGGGACAGTTCCCCGATGAAGACCGGCGCTGGCGCAAATTACTGGATTATTATTTCAACTGTATTCGCGATAATGACCAGCATCTTGAGGCGATTCTCAATGAGCTGGATAACCTGCAGCTGACGCAAAATACGATTATCGTCTTTACCGCCGACCATGGGGAACTCGGTGGCTCCCACCAGATGCATGGTAAAGGTTCCTCGGTGTATAAAGAGCAGATCCATGTGCCGATGATCATTCGCCATCCGGCGTATCCGGGAAATATCTGCTGCAACAGTTTGACCAATCATCTGGATTTAGTACCGACCCTGATTGGTCTGACTGGACGCGATCGCTCGCTGCGAGAGAAAGTCCTGAAGGGCAGAAAAGGCCGGGATATGAGCCCATTACTGGCGCATCCTGAGCAAGCGGGCTTAAATGCGCTGCGTCCGGGTTCGCTTTATTGTTACGGCATGATCCTGTATATGGATGCGCAATACACGGCAAAATTCAGAAAGCTGGCTGGAGAGAAACTCCCGCACGATCAATTTAAAAAAGCGATCGCGTCACTCCATCCTGATTTTTCCCATCGCTCAGGGATCCGTATGATCAACGATGGACACTATAAATTTGCCCGCTACTTTTCGTTCAAGCAGCATCATATTCCTGCTACCCTGGCCGAGCTGCTGGAGAATAATGATGTTGAACTTTTCGATCTGGTTAACGACCCCGAAGAAAATCATAACCTCGCCCGGGAGCCAGAGAAATACCGGGATCTGTTAATGACAATGAACGATAAACTCAATCAGCTCACTGCCGCTGAGATTGGCGAAGATGATGGCAGCTATATGCCCCCGTTTGAAGGAAGCCAATGGGATCTGACGGCGGCCCAGATGCATCAATATATGCGCGATTAGCGCTTGCCGTCAGGTGGGAGACCTTAATGTAGCAGCTATAAAAAAACCCTCTGTAAACACAGAGGGTTTCGTTTCATTCAGCTAACGCCGGGGATTATTCCCACTCAATTATTTACAACACTCGTAACCAATTGACTGGAAACAAGTTTATTAAACGATAAATTCTGCATACCGTTTTATATACCGTCACCGGGAAACAGTACCATGAAAAATACCATGCTACCTGGTCAGTTCATCGTACTGCCTTTCGCATACCCTTCCGGCTTCAGCTGCCCGGTCAGCGTATTCTGCCAGTTGTCGGTTTCGTTCGAGAGATTTTTCGAACACGTCGGTAAGCAAAATTCCGGTGTCTGCGGCTGACGACCCAGCGCCGACAGTGGCGTTATACTGCCTGAGCTGCTCACGGATGGCAACGAGCTGCTGCTGCAGCCGGCCAGCGCGAGCGGCAGCATCAAGAGCATCATTGCGCGCCTGGTCGATCCTCTGCTGCGCTTCTCGTTCATTGGTTGCTTTCTCCTGTTCGTCATGTTGACGGGCTTTCTCATCTTCTGCTTTGCGGTCTGCCTTCGCCTGCGCATACCCGGCGTCGTACTGTCTGTCACCGTGAATATTCCAGGCTACAACGCCGCCGGCCACCAGAGCAGCAAGCACGACACGATAAGCAACTGTTTCCAGTATGCTTTCACGAATGCCGTGATCATGATGCCAGCACCTTCTTGGCCGACAGGTAACGCACACGGCGATCGTCGATACCATTCTGGCCGCCATTGATGATCTGCGTGACGCGCATCAGGTCGTCGGTGTACTTAAGGCATCCATATTTCACGAAGTACCACGCCGCGCTCCGCGCTGCATACTCGTCCTGCGCCAGCAGTTCCGGCTGCTTAACCAGGTCCACCTTCAGACCGTTGCCGCAGTCACGATAGTTGTTCAGCCCGGTGATCTGGATAAGCCCTCGTCCGCGGTAAAACCAGCCGTCGGTTGGCCCGTTATTCCCCATGCGTTTGCTGTACACCAGATTGGCAATGGCCCGCTGCCTCTCCAGTGGCAACGATGGTTCACCCTGCCGGCGCCCGAGGGAATTAGCCTGGCCCTGCGTCAGTCGCCCGGAACGGACGAAACCAGCCAGCCCCGCCACGCTGTAATTGAAGCTCTCAACGAGCTGGGTAAAGCCAGTGCTTTCATGCCCGGCCTGGGCAATAAACATCGCCTGATCCAGCGGATTGATGATGCCAAACTCTTTCATGGCCGCCACAATGTGCGGATGCCAGCGCGTGGCCAGCGCCAGGTTAACGCCGGCAGCTTTCTGAAACTCGTTAATGTCCATGTTGCGACCTCGATATCTTGAAGATTTGCACGACGTTGCCGCGCGTCTTCAGCACCGCGGCGAACATCACAGCATTGATAACGACCTCAGAAAGATCTGCGGTCATGGGGAAGTGGTACAGGTATGAGTACGCGGTGCGCAGCGGGATGCTGGCCGCCGCCACGATGAGGAAATAGGCTATCCACCCGCCCCAGCGGCGGTGGCGCGATCCGTTGCGCTGGAAGAACATCACCCTCAGCGCTATCCCGACGCAGATGAGGGCATTAGCGATCAGCAGCAGATCATGGCCTGTCATCGTCTTTTCCTCCCGGGATTAAATCGCGCGGATTGTCAGAGCGGTGATACAGCCATATCCCGACCCGCACCGCGACAATTGCCGCAACGAACGCGCCGGCGGAGTAGACAATACCCCGCTCGAACGAGTCCTGTGTGATGGTAGGGATCATGCTGGCAACGCCGATAAGGATTGATGCTGTGGGTTTGTAGAAGAGAAGACCGCAGAGAAAGCTGAGTAGCGCCAGGAGAACGCGGCGCTTGACCGGATACTCAACTGCAGAGGTAACAAAAATTACCGCCCCGGCCAGCGATCCCAACGCCACTTCAGGAGGTACGCCGGCGATGACTGCTGCCAGCGCACCGTAGCTAAGCCCCTGATTTATCGTATCAGCGGTTAGCGATGCAGACATGATGACCACCGTTTACTATGCATGATGAACCTCCTTAGTTTGGTAAGCTCATCATACACAATAATTCATTTATGGATTACAGGTAATTATTTTACCTGTATTAGTGATTCATAAAAACCAGCCAAACCGACTTCATTAGTATCCTGCACCCCTTTTAACGTGTAGTTTTCACCATCATCTGTTTTTGTCAGAGTTGGTGCAGAGGTAACGGTAATCTCCATTCCCGGAACGGGGACGATAACGTCCCCGACCTCCAGTTCAATAAATTTTTTAGTAGCCATATCAACCTCAATCAGTGGGCCGGGCGAAGACGCTCAAACGTGACATTCAGGCGACGCGTTCCGGATGGCGGAGCACTGCCGAACGTAATACCGAAATAGGAAGTTCCCCTAGTGTCATCTAAATATCTGACCGTTGTCAGCCAGTCGGGAACAACCGAAACAATACGGTAATTGGCATCCGTTACCTCTTCTGGTAACGAGAGCGTAAACACAACGGTAGTCCCATTACCCGAGATATTGTACACCTGCGTTCTGGAGACGATATAGCCCTGGGAGTTTCTAATCTGCGGGTCGGCAAGAGTAGCGCCGCCATAGCTTATTTTTCCGTCGCCAGAAGAGTCTTGGAAATGGCATTCGCCAAGTAATAAGTTACCGATAGTGCCAGAACTACCACAGGCGATATCGTAACCGGCATTCCCATAAAATGTGGTTCCGGAAATATCAGGTCGGTAGCACCCCGACAAGTTTGATTGTAAATCAATACCGTTCCCGGTGCTCGTCTTCACAGTACCAGTTTCGTTGTCAGTATATTCCTGTTTTACACTATTTGTAATACTACCATCCCTGATTTTAAAGCCGACAAACCCAGAGCAGTATATACCGCTACCGCAGGCATCAATAGTTGGATTGATAACAGAGCATCTTGTCAGGGAGCCAAGGCTACCTACCCCAGAACGTTTACAGTTCCGGGCAGTTGGATTAATTATATGACAATTATCAATCCCATTTTCCCCCATATAGAATCCGTCCTGACAACCTACTGATACGCAATCTATAAACCGCGTATTATAACAGCCATTCATATCGCAGCCATTGTCAACACATGACTCACAATAGGCGTTAGTGACGGTGTGGTCTTTACACTTCCCATTAGCAATCCCAATAAAACCTGCACGATATACCTTATCGTTGGTTGAGCTGCACCCTTGCGTTTGACCTAAAGTATCCGCTCTAAACTTAATACCATTAGACCCCGTGTCTCTAATATCGTTGAACGCGGATTCATGACGCAGACAGTTAGTTACATATTGCCCGGCCGCAGTTTCTACCGCCCCACCGGTGATATCACGTATTGTTGAGTTTTTGCAAAAGGTGTCTTCGCAGTTTTCAAAATACGCCCCGTAGCTGTTGAAATCACGGATATCAACACTATCAACCCCCGCATTGGAAACGCCAACAGCACTTATACAACGACGTATCGATGATTGATTCGCGGAGTTTCCCCTCAAGCGGCCTTTTCTATTATTTGCCTTGATTAACGAATCGGAGGGCATGATAAACATATGCGCCGATGCGTTGGCTTTGTGGGTGACTGTCTTATAGTCAGCTATCCTGATTGTTATTCCTGATGGAACAGCAATTGTATCAACCACACAACTGACATCGACAATTACGACGCCTGTAGTTTCTGCGGCTTTAGCAAACGCTTTCGCAAAAGCCAGAGTCGCATCTGCGCCTTTTGTAACTTTGTAATCCGAGATCCTAGGCGATGAGCTATCAACATATTTCTGCACTGAAATATTAAGCGAGGTATTTACCAAGCTTGAGCCAAGGCCTATTTCGCTAGACGCCAGCTTTATTGCAAGATCGGCTGTATCTGTCATTGAAAAAACAGATATTGGATTTCCGTTGTTATCCCATCCAAGAAGAGAATTTTTTCGGGCCGTAACTGAATTTATTTCTTCTACATAGCTCTCTGGAACACGCAAGGACTTGTTGAAATTTGCATCAATCTTCTGATCAAGAATGGCATCACCAGCTTTCCAGGCATTGGTGTTGTTAACGATCTGCCCATCAACATACTTCTTCGTGGCCGCATCCTGCGCCTGTGACGGGTCACGCAGGTTACGAATGCGGTTGTTGAGTGCGTCGTAATAGTTCGCAATGAACGACGGCTTACGCAGTGCCAGGCGGAGAAAGCTGAAGCACTGCTGGATAAGCATGGTCAGCTTGTCGAACGCATCCTCATGGACCTCTGCGAAGAACTTCCCCTGGTTGCGCAGGTCAGTCTCCTGGGTAACTGGCAGATCACGTGAGATTGAGATTTTCCATCCGTTGGCCAGCGGGGACATCAGCACAACATTCCCGCCAGAATAGGTACCTGCCCCGGTAACGGAGTAATCGGTATCCAGAGTCAGCACCGTAATATTTTCGTTGAGGTCGGCAACCTGGACGGTGAGATCTGACTTCTTGAAGATGCGGAACGTGTACGGGAAAGATGTGGTAACGCCGTTCCCTGTGTAGTCGTTATGGTCGACTTCGGTTGAGACCGTCATATGAAATCTCCGGATGTCGCAGCGCCCGGCGCGCCACACTGGAGATCATTCTATTACCCATCAAACCATATATGAATAAAACAGATCGAAACGAGCAAAAACATTACCATTAAGGTAAACAAAAGAGCTCTGGAAAACTTTGTTACCTTTTGATATATGTATATATATACAGTATTTATGGGAGTATTCCTAATGCCAGAGCGGTACCAGTATCCTGTCGACGAAGGTTTTGCGGATCGTATTCATACCCCGGAAGGGGTCAGATCCCTGGTTGTAAAATCACAGCTGATGGAGTTGCTCAGGGAGATGGAGCGAGACGGCCACGATGTCAGCGGTGCGGCGGCGGAACTGGTGGCACTGGTTAACTATGTGACAAGCTCGCAGCTGTCGATGCGGGAGCTGCAAACACACCTGGATTTCTGCGCAATGCAGTTGCGGCAGCATCTGAGGTAACGGAACCTTACCAGACTAGGAATCTTCTATGGCTAAAAACCGAACATAATTCTACAATCACATCGCCACATTCAGTGGTCTACACATGGTAAGTGAAAATGAAAAAAGCATTAGCAGTGCTGTTTGTTCTGTTGTCTCTGGGTTCAGCTTCACAAGCTTTCGCTGGTAACTGCCAGCATGATAGTGATACTGCTGCTGACGGCTCACGTTGCGGCGGGCGTTCTGCTGATTCTCGTCCCGGCGGTCAGTGATAAATAAGGCCGCGAAAGCGGCCTTTGTGACATGTCACACTCTTTTCCTGAAGGATAGCCATTCGAAGAACGAAGACATTCCTCCGCAGGCGATAGCAAAGATTAGACCACCAAAGAAAAGTAGACCAGCCTGCCACCACTCCCAGCGCCATACGTCCATGGCTCCAACCATTCCCACGATAGATCCAACCAGTGGTATATAGCTGACGATGAATGCAATCGGTGCCGCTATTATCCAGTGCAAGCCCCACCACGATTCTAGTCCAGCCATGATTGCTGCAAGTTGGAAGAGCCCCACCACGATGTAAACGATAAAGCCAATAGCTTGCATGTAGTCACCTATTTATTCAGAAAAAATTAGAGGTTTACCTTGAATAAGGCTCGCCACAAGAATTATTCCCTGCATAACAAAAATAAACCAGCAGATAGCCTGCGATGGGGGGCTAAGAAAATATTTGTATCGGTCAGCGAATAACAACCCACAAGAAACTATCACAGACAAAACAATTGAAAACAAGCTCCCCTCCCCTTATTCCGGCGTTACGTCCTGCGGTCGCCACCAGTATGTTTGATTGAATTCTTTCTTCGAACGCTGCTCCATCTTGCGCAGATAGCCAGGCGAGAAGTATTCCTGCAGCTGATTAAATATCATATGGTCAAGAGCTGCTTTTGCATACCATAGGTTGGCACCGGGGATAAGCCCCTTGCCGAGTTTAACCAGATCACCACCTGTCTGCTCCGGCTTTCCTTCAACGGCATTAAGCGGGATACCCTGAGCCAGCTTAACCACGTCATCAACCAGTCCGGCCACAGGCCCCAGCATTGAAGCCAGCGCACCGCCGCCATAACGGGTATGGTCAGAAAGAAGAAAATCACCATACAGGCCAAGGCCACCACCTTTCAGTAGTGCACCGAGCCAGAATTTACCAGCATCTTTTCCGGTCATCTCCCGTGGGTTACGCCCGGATGCCAGGTCGTTAAGTTGCTGAGATAGCGCGCCCAGCATCGTGGTGCTGGCGAGGAATGCGGCGATATAGGCAGCCCGGCCACCAGCGGAAGGCATCCCCATTGCACGCGTCCAGTGCCGCAAAACAACAGATATCGGGAACGATTTAAACAGGAAAACCGAGCGGGTTAACTCACCTTTCCATGTGCCGCGCTGCAACCCGCCACCGGTAAGCAGCTGCTCACGCGCGCCAGGCGTAATGACTGCCATGTCGACTTCTTCAGATACTGCTGCCAACAGCCGGCGCATGGCCTCAAACCTGACTCGCTCCGGCAGTCCTAAGTGCATAACGGCAGCATCAGGGATCCGCATAATACTTTCCGGCGTGAGCATCGTAGTGTTTCCGTTACCCCAGTCTTCCTGTTGCGCCAGTTTCCATACGCTGAAGTCCTGCTCAGTAATGCCCTTGCTCTTCAGTATGCGGAAATCGCTGTCATCAAGGCTTCTCAGATCCGGCGCCCGGCTGACCACTTCGCCAAGGCTGCCCATCATCGTCACGCCGTAGGCACGCTTGTGAGCATCGGTCCATGCTGTCAGGCCGCTGGCGCGCATTACCGCCGTTGCCGCCCAGCGGGAAACCGACGGTCCCATATTGTCCATCGCCCAGCGGTTAACGCTGCCGAGCAACGATTCCATAGCCAGCCCAGCGCGACGGGCGCGGGCAAGCTCCGTGCGGTTCGCCGGGTTCATGGCCTCAAGCTGGTTCATAAATAGTCGGTTCATCGGGATGTTCGCTACCTTCGCCGACATATACATCGTGCCCAGGTCAGAGAATGAAGCCAGCAGCGCGGAACCAAGTCGGCTCGCCACCATCCAGTTTCGGATGTTGTCCGACCATCGTGCGATGTGCGGATTAGCGATCGGCTGCGTCTTCCCGGCGATAAAGTTGTAAAGGTTCTCGGTACTGTTGGCCAGGCGCTTAATCCTGCCAGTGCGCTCAGGGTTGGCAGTGGCCTGTTCAGCCGTAACCTCGTCCAGGATAGAGCGGAAAACGTGATCGGGGTTCGGGCCGTATGTTTCAACCAGCGCGATATCTTTGCTGATACCTTCAAGGTGCCCGACCATTACTTCCCACAGAGAGCGATCGCCATATTCTCGCTGATACTCAAGGTAGGAGTCTGCGTCTTTGAAGTGGATCTGACGGGATGCATTACCGCGATTAGAGCGCGCGCCGGAAATGCGCATGCCAGTATCGCTTAATTTGTTCAGCCCGCCGGTGGCTATGGTGTTGTATGCCTCGCCCAGGAAGGTTTTCAACTCAGCATCGCTCATCAACTGTCCGTCATCTTTGATGTAGTACTTGCGATCCAGTTTGCCGATGACGTCGCTAACCCACTTATCCTGCGGAACCCTGCCGACTTTCTCCATTGAGTGGTGCTGAGGGATGCCCCAATTTTCCAGGTAGCCGATATCACCACCAGCGTCATTGAAGCGCTGGCGCAGCAGTTCAGTAACGCCAGCCCATGCTTTTGCGCCCTTCTTAGCCCTGACGTTGCCAGTGTCCTGCCCGCGCATCTCGTAAACCAGATCGCGCACGCTGGCCTCGTCCTCAAACAGGTGGAAGAATCTCGGGTCTACCGCTTCAAATGCTTCCTGAATCTGGCTTAGTGCATAGTCGCGTGTGGCTTTGCCGCGTGATTCTACCGACAGGAAATTTGATTTCCCGTCAGCGTGAAAGGCGATGGTCCGGTTAAGCGCCTCAAGCTTGCCGTCTTTCCCATGGTAGGTCTTTATGAAGGCGTCGAGCCGCTGCCTGGCTGCGATGGTGAGTGCCACGCGGCGCTTCTTCAGCGCAGCTTCGTTAGTGAGTTCGTTCGCTGCTAACTGCCCGGCTCGGCGCAGCCGTTCGGCGTCAGTCATCGCCCGCCACGAAGCCGGATCATTGCGGGCCAGTTGCCGCATGTTCCGGTAAATACGGTCTTCAATATTCTTGATTTCCTGCTGCGTGAGTCGGCGGCTTGCGGCCTGCTGCACGGCGTTAATACATTCCTGACGCATAATTTATCCTCTTAAGAAACACGCAACAGCGACATCAAAAAGTCTGGAGTCCCGCACTGCCTGCTCATTTTCACGTGCAGCATCATCAAGCACCTCACGCGCGCTTCTGGACTGTGGATTGCCGTCATCATCAAGAACGGTGATCATCATATCTGGCGATAATGCCAGTGACTCTTCAGCAGCCATCACATCAATGTCCTGCTGATTCTCTGCCATTCTTGGCGATGGCGTGGTTTCTATGTCCCGGAGAGCCGCGTTAGGCTCCAGCGGTGCGACTTCATCGGCGGAGCGCACTTCTGCCGTGCGGAAAAATGAAAGAGCCTGAGCATCAAGCTCTGCCTCTGCTTGCTGCCTGCGGGCGATCTCTGCTCTTGCCTCGAAGAATTCACCACCGGGCTCATGCGGGGCCAGTGCGTTACGAGAGAATTCCAGCCTCCCCTGTGCTTCACTGATCCGCTGATCGACATCTCTCAGCCTTGCCTGCTTATCGGCTCGGGCACGGGACAGCGCTTTGCCGCTTCCCGCGGGTTGCTCTGCCAGTATCTGGTTACGCTGCTCAGTGAGGTTAGTGATAATGCGTTCGCTGTTGGCTATTTCTGACTGGTAAACCTTGCGGTCGCCACGCGGAAGAATTTGCGCAGCCTGATCCTCAAGCGTCCGCATTTCAATAGCTCTGGATGTTGCACCCTCATCTGCCTGAGAAAGCATCTCATCCAGTGCCTGCGATATAATGCTGCGCCGTGCCGGTATGCTGGTGAATGCCGCCGGCTCAACAATGCTCGCCACATCAACCGATCGGCCTGCACTGACATCCTGCATCGCCTGCCGTAGTGCCTGGGCATGCGCATCGCGTGACAGCACATTAACCGGAATCCCTGGAGCGATATCAAACTCAGCATGATGAGCAGCATTGGCCGCCAGAGCTGCATCGACGTCGGCAGGCATAAAATCAGGCGGGCGAACATTTTCCCCACGCGAGTTTACGAACCGGCCTACACCGCCGAATGCCAGTCCGAGAACCGCATCGATCGCCATCGCCTGCTTATCGAAAACGTCATACTGCGAGGCCATATCCTCATAGCCATTATTGCGCAGAATGGAGGCGGTGCTGCCGCGCATAGCCATGCCAAAGGCGACGTTCGTGCCTGCCGCATAAGCGATATCAGGCGCAGCTCGCACAACGGTACCAGCAGCATTCCCAAGCGCCGATCGTGATAACTGAGCGCCGACACCTTCAGCCAGTGCGCCACCAGCACGCAGGCCGATGCTCATCGGTATGACTGTACCGGCACCAGCTGTAAGGCCGTGTACCAGCGCCACTTCCTGGGCGGTGCTGTAATCTACGCCTTCGCCGCGCAGTCGCTCAAACTCGGAGAACCCCTGCAAGCTGGTCACAGCAGCAGCGGCGCCAGCAGGACCGGCTGCCAGCGTACTTACTACTGCCTGCGATCCCATATCGAAAAGACCATACAGCACCTGTCCGGCGGTGCCGGTAGTGGCGGCATCCGGCATCAGGCGTTTAACCTGTGATGCAGCAAGCTCTCTCTGTCGGGCGATGTATTCAGGTGACGTGTCACGAAACGATGTATTGTCATTAACAAACTGAGCGATGGGTGATACAACGGCATCAACACCAGCCCACAAAAGCTGGTCAGGCTTTGCAACAAGGCCGGAATAAAGACCTGATGCGGCACCGCTGACTGATCCATCGAAAAACCCAACATCGTTTTTAGGGCTACCTACTGGGTTTGATGCGGCCTGGTCCAGCTGCTGATTCTGGTTTACCGGGTTAAGTCCGAAGTAACTCATTGAGGGATATCTCCAGAGAAGCGCTGACGCTGCTGCGTGAGATCGATAACTACCGGTGTTCCGTCCTGTTTCAGAAGGTATCCGGTACCAAGTTTCACGAGATACTGGCTGTCGCCGTAGCTTTGCAGGCCGTACTGCCCAGGCGGAGCCTTAACGCCAGCACCGGTAACCTGCGTTTCCCATGCCTGATTAACCTCTTTATCGAACTGCTCAGAAGACATGCCCCACGGCAGCAGGACATTACCCATGCCGTTATAGTCATGCACGCCGCCAGTAGCGACGTTTATCGCCTGCTCCCAGACGTCAGAATCCAGCTCGCCAGAGAGATCGCCCTTCTGCGCCATTACTCCGGCGTAGTAGTCTTTCGCAACGTCATACGCCATAGATGCGCCCTGTGCGTCACCGGCAAATGCATCTTTAACGGTATTGCTGAACTCGAGCCGCATATCGTTTTCTTTAGGCATGGTAATGCCTTTGGCTTCTTTCGATCCTTTGCGTGCTGCGGCACCAGCCAGAATGGTTTGCGATGCGGTAGAGGGCGACACAGACACGTCAGGATTGAACCAGTTTTTCTCAGCAACCACGCCGCCAGGCTTGTCCATAAGAATTCCGGCAACAGCAGCAGACGGCGCATTCGCGCTGATTTGCTGAAGTGCTGCCATGTACGGCTTACCGCCGCCGGTGCTTTTGTGGATCGTGTCGAGATACGCAGATTGTTGCGAAACCGGGGCGTCTCGGAAGAATTTACCGATCTGGCTCTCCTCTTCTTTGGAAAAGAAAGTCAACGGTGTTCCGTATGCTCTAGCCAACTCAGAAACCTGAGAAGCACGCAGTCCAATGCTCTGACCGAAATTATTTTGGTTGGTCATGTCTATAGGCTTACTCTGGCCGGAAGACAGAGAAAACTGAATAGGATCGGCCTGACGCTGTTTGATCACCTGGTTAGCGGCGGCTGATACCTGGTCGAATAATTCAGCCCGTGATGCATAGCCCTCACCGGTCTGTTCCGGCGTCGGCTTCAACTGGTTGACGTATGCCGTGATGCTGCTGGTAGGCATGTTGCGGAACGAGCCAATGTACTGCCCGGCGATCTGCGTATTTTTGAACTCGGTGTATCGCTGATTGCCCTCCCGCACGCCGTAGGCAGCCATGAAATCAGCTTCTCCCGGCGGGTTTGGAAACTCAACGCCGCGCATGTAAGCCGCGGTGGCGTCGCGAACCTGGCTATCGATAGCCGTTCTGTATTCAGCCTGCTGCTGCCGGCGGATCTGGTCAGCCTGGCGCAGAAAAGTGGCCTGCGCTTCCGGCGTTGCGGCGTCGAATGCTGCATTGCCGGTGTAGCGTTTATTGCTGGTTGGCAACTGAGAGAGGCCCAGCGCGGCGCTGACGCCGGTTGATAGCTGGTCAGGACTGTATGGTTGCGTGCCATTTTCATGTTTAATGATTGCGGCACAGAGCGCCTGCAGCGTATCAGGATTTGATGCATCAAGCGGCTGGTTTGCCGTTACGCCTAACTGCGCGCAAACCGCTTTGATGTATGCAGCCGTGTCGTTATTGTCAGAAGGCGGTGCCCAGCGGTTAATGATCTCTCCAACGGTATCAATCCCCTGCCGCTGGTAGGATATGAGGTTGCGGCCCAGCGCGCGGATCCCATGCTCAGGGGTCTCGAATTTTGCAAACCGGCCATCACTACCAGTCTGCCCGACCCAAGGGTTTGATGCGCTGGCTTCGAGGTTACCCGGGTTGTTGTTGCGGATACCCCTGGCATCGCCGCTATCACCTTTCACATAATACTGATCTTGCTGCTCGTGCAACTTTTCAGCATATGCAGTCGCATCATCAGGATTATCAAATATTCCAAGGTGCTTTCCTGTTTTTTCATATAGCGCGATTGCTTCATCATCTGAAAGTAATTTACCGTCATCACTGACCGTTGGTATCAGGACTTCACCAGCATCTGTGCCTATGGAAATAGTTCTTACCGTGCTGATAGTACCATCTTCGTTTTTTACAGATGGTCGGTTGAATAAGTTAATGTTCCCCTGGGTAACCATTCCTTTCGTAGATGATGGCTCACCACCATAAGGGTTAACAGTAGCCCGCCGTGAACCGGCGGCCGTATCGCTCAGCTCACCGTTGCTCTGAATGAATCCGATCGCGTTATTTGCTGACCACTGAGAAAGCGCGCCATCAGCTACCTTCTCTTTGAATTCCACCTTTTTGGCTTGTATCTGCTCAGGGCTCCAGCCGTGTGCGGCGCCGAAACTTTCTATTTGCTGAAACGCCTGCTGATTAGCCAGCACATAGTTGGCGTTATCTCCGTACATTGCCGAAGCGGTTTTGGCGCCGGTGGTCAGCGTTGCCTGGAACTGCCCCTCTTCATACGCATTGAGCTGCCCTATCTCATGCCGGCCAGCCTGGGACGTAAACTGAATGCGCTGCTGCTGAGCCTGCTGCATGAATCCCTGGCGCGCCGACTCCGGCAACTGCATCGCCAGCTCCTGAGCCTTTGCGTCAAAGAGCTGGGTGTATTCCTGCCCCTTGCCGAGGGCATTTTTACCCTGCAGGTTAAGCAGGCCATTCTGCGGGTTGGTCATCAGATCGCTTGCGGTCTGCGTCAGTTGCAGCGATGCATCCTGTGCCATAGCGACATCTGCGCGCTGTTTAGCCTGGCCGAATACGTCAAGCGCCTGGCTTCCTGCACTCAGCAGCGCATCGCCGGCGTTTGGTTGATCGAATGCCTGAAATCCCTGAGTGGAAACGCCGCGGCTTTCAACCTGACGACCGCTTACGGTTGGTACAACTGGCATAGTTTTCTCCTTATCGACCGGTAGGCGTGCCGATGGCAGCAGAAATTGGTGCGGCCTTGCTCTGCGTGAACGGACTCCATGTGCCACCAAACGTCTGATACGCGCCATAGGCTTTCAGCGGTGCCGTGAGTAACGTTTGGGTTACAGCAGCATTGGACTGACTTTTTGCTGCATTCCCTTCTGCGATCGCATTCATCCCCTGAACCTGGTACCCATACGCCTCTCGCTGCGCATTATTCACGGTTGTAAGCGCGTCAAGCGTCCCGAACTGCGCCGTATCACCGAAAATATCGAGCGATGTGCCAGAGGAAAGATCGGCTCCGGTGGCGCCCATAGTCGCGGCCTGTGTTCCGGCAGTCTGCCTGTTTCGGCGGCGCACCTCTTCAGCCTGAATATTGCCGCGGTTAACGGCATCCTGCGCCTGAGTTTCGGCAATATCAGCATTCTGGTTAGCAACCGCCTGGGCATATTTACCTTGTTGATGCTGGCTGTATGCTGACATAGCGCCTATCACAAGTGTTGCGCCGGCGGCGATGGTTGCTGGTTCACACATCAGTTTTTCTCCATGTAAAAGCGGTGGAACGGCAGTCCGAGCACACCATACGGCGCCGGGTCTTCCAGGGTAAAACCGAGCCAGTGCAGCCACGCTTTTGCGACGTGGTTACGGGCATCGACATAATTTTCGAGATACGGATAGACAGACAGCATTGCAGCAACCACCTTCCGGCAGCGGCGCAGAAATGTGCGCTGATAGCGCTCCAGATCATCCGTGCCGACAAGCCAGGGGATCCCGCTGCCGCCAATCATTGAAGCGGGCGCCACGCCAAAGACGGTGACAACGCGGCCGTTTATCAAACCGGCACAGCAGAAGGTTGATGTGCGAAGGCCACATTCCAGAACACGGGAAGCACTCCAGCCATTCGTGGCGGCAAACTCTTCGATGTCTGCCAGGCGCACGCGGGGGATAATTTCAGCGATGTGCTCTGCGGTGGCTGGGACTATCTGAGCGTTAATCATTAAAAACCTCCCACGGTGATGCGGGGGATCACCGCCAGCACAGAAAGCGGCAGCGGGTCAGTCTGACGGATTTTTACCCGCCCATTTTTATCCCAGTTGCTGTTGAGCTTGACCTCTACTTTGCCTGTGGCGTCATCAACCGGATCGTCGTAAAACTCAAACTCGCGCTGAGGGTATTCGTACCACTGGCCGCCTGGAGTTGATGCCCAGATGCCTCGGCTGGCGTTGACCACCAGCGTCACGGAATTGATCAGCTGTTTCTTATCGAGCAGCGTCTCCTGCCCGTTAATATTGATGTCCAGGGTTTCAAACTGGGCGTTAATCGGCAGGCCGATGTGGACCACTGCGCCGGGTTTCTCCAGCGTAACGGCGCCGCCGGTGACGACTTTCTGCGGCTCTACACTGGCGTCGGACAGTACATTGACGGTCTGTCCTTCAAGGTGATCGAGTCCGGCGAATGTCTGGCGGGCCATATACCAGTTAGTGGTGGCGGTATTGCGCAGGACAGGAGGAATATTCCTGTTGGCTGTGACGGTTACCGAGTTGCCGCTTTCAACCGAAATAATGTCGCAGCGCAGCTGCATGGCAACGGCGCTACCATCTTCAGGATCGGTTCCTGTGTAGGGGAACTGGATCTGTGCGCCGACGTCTCCCGCGGTAAAATAGCTGGCCCCGCTCATCGTCAGGGTATACGGCACCTGATAACTCCAGTCCCCGCTTCCACCGCTGATAGTGGCCGCCCGGCTGCCGGTGTTGCGTCCGTCATAGGTCAGTCCGCTGTCGACAAAGAAAGCGTCAAGGTCATCGGTGAACTGGCGGCTTGCCAGCCTCTCGATATAGCGTTTCGTCTGGCCGTTGATAGTGCGGTTAACCACGAAATAGATCGCGTCTTCGCTGCCTTCACTGATACCGCAAGTGCTCTCATATTTCCCGGCACTGGATTGCGGAGACCAGGCGAATACCTGTTGATCACGCAGATAGGTCAGTACCAGCAATTTCCCATCGTCGCGCACGCAGAACGCGCTGGAGAACGGGACAATACAAAACGCCCAGTCGACAATGCTGCGCTTCTGGAAAAGGTGATTAGCGAGGATTGTCAGGTCGTTGCCCTGGAATCCATCAACATCAAACGAGTAGGCCAGATCCCGCACGACGCTGCCCTTCTCCTGGATAAAGAGCGCAATATTCGAAACCGCGATAGGAGGCACATCGCTGCAGCCGTTTGAGCCCTGAGAACTCAGGGAGAATGCAGAAGGCGTAAGCACTTTATTCTGGTCACCGGTCACAACAAACTCACCGCCGGAGGTCAGAACAACCAGCGATCCGACATCGATAAGGTGACGAATTTCGTTAACCTGCCGGCCAGCGTAGGTATAAACGATCCTGTCATCATCCTGCGTCGGGTTGCTCTTGCCAAAGTCTTTATAGTCACCGGTACGGCTGGCCCAGATGGTTTGCGGATACGCAGGGGATGCAGCGAAGTACAGCCTCTGCTGGTAGTAGACGACTGTCGCCGGATAGCCATTGACGCTATTCCACGCATAGCGCGCCCACTTGTAGCTGGCCTTGTCAGCCCCGACAACGTTCTCAGGGATACGAGAAACAACATCAGCGGTTGCAGTCAGACCGTCACCAGCTACGGCAGTGATCCGCACAATGCCAAAACCACTATGCAGATATTCCCACTGCACGCCTGTATCATCATCGCCGGTACCGCCCCAGCCATCCCACGCCATACCCTCGGTATGTGATGGGCGCAACGTACCGGTTTTTCCTTCGGTATTGGCGCGATAGTAGTTGCTGTCGGCGCGCCTGATATCCTCGATCGATGTGCTCTTGCTGGTTTCCCATACTGGTACAGAGTCAACAGCTGGCTGCTCGAGGTAGAACAGTTTTCCGACCTGCTCGGCGCCGAATATTGCAGAGCTCGCGGTAAGCGTGATTGTCCCGGTTGTGGCGCTGGCCCAGACAGTTTTGGACTCGTCGACGTTGATATCCTCAAACGGGCCGTTAGTTGTCTGCACATCGACGATCTGCCAGTTGTCATGCGCATACCGGCGCAATTCTTTAGGCGGATAGGAAGGATGCACGATCGTCATCACGTCGGCGCTTTGGGTGAACTTCAGGCCGAAAACATCATTTTCTGTATAAGGTGTCGCCAGCTCGTAGATTACATTGTCGGTGGTGAGCACCAGGCCGCCGTCTTTGATGACGCGCATGTAATTGTGGCCAAACTCCAGCGCATAGGTCTGCACTGTCGAAAACTGGAAAGGTATCAGGCGACATTTGCGATCCGGGTATTTCGCCGCGGCGATGAACTGCGTGCCCGGGCGGTTCTCTACCCCGCCATACTGCCGCACAATAAAGTTATCGCACTTGCGCAGCGCCACCTGGTACTTTGCCATATCGATGCGGCCATAGAGCGATGGCGCAATCTCGCCGCCAGAAAAGCTCGGTTGTATCCAGCTAACAGCCATCAGCTCATCCTCGCTTCAGTAAAGGGATCAACAGGCGGTTGCGGCTCCTGCGATTCGTTCATGCTATGAGAGCCTGCTCTGAGGATTACGCGGCTGTACATGTTCAGTGCGTTATTGCCGAGATCGGCATTACCCGTGAGAACCATGTTAATAGCCGCGGCCAGGCGCCAGGATAGAGCCTCCTGAAAGATGGGATCGAACATGTTCACGTCGGTGATGCGGGCAACATACCGAAGCCAGGCCTGCGGCAGATCGGTGTAAATCAGTCGCCCCGTGCCGGCGCTGTCCGCGCCGACCACGTACTGCACGCGCATAGCAGCCGTTGGATACCGAACACCGGGAACCGGAATTTCAATAATCTTAAGGCAGTCAGTCGGATACGTGTATGCGAATGCCCAGTCCTGCGGCGGGTTGTTGGTATCAGCCAGCGCGATATTCTTGGTCGCAAAATTCCAGTCAAAATCGGCCAGAACAGCATCGCGAATCGACTCGTAATACAGGGAGCATTGCCCGGCTTCTTTGCTGGCTTCCTCCAGGCTGTTAATGCTCCGGTTATTACCGATATTGCTCAGCGCCTGGTTGCAGATCTCAATGACAGAGGCCATTACTCGCCCCCTTCACCGTAAAGCGTCTGCGCCGCCGTCTTCGGCGCCTCACCTGAAACAGGCGCCAGCGCCATATCGGTGATCTGCAGATCCGCGCTGCGGAAAGTGCCATCGTCGCCTTCACGCGCCGAGATACCCTTAATCACTGCTTTTGCGGTGATCATAACCTCAGTGCCTACATTCTGCGGCTGGGCTTTCAGCTTATTCAGGGTGTCATTGTTCAGCGTGATGCACAGCCCCCACGGATATTCGTCACGGGTTTTGGTCTCGCCGCTTTCATCCTGGTAGCTGTCGGTGCCGGTTTTGAGATTGACCATTTCCATAGAACGCTCCTACAAGAAAGGGGCCGAAGCCCCCTGGTTTATTCTGAGGCTCAGACGCCTAAATCTTTTCGCTTTTCGGCGATCTTCTCGCGCAGCGTTTCGGCTTTGGTGTTGTGATGAGGCTTCTCGTTAAAGAGCAGCTCGTACTCTTCGCGGAGCTTATCCAGCTCGTCATCGCCACCACCGCCTTCGTTCAGCGGCTCAGGTTTAACAACAGCAGGAGCCACAACCTTTTGCGTTGCCTTCGCCTTTGCTTCCTTCGCCGCTTCGTTCAGCGGCTCCAGCGCGGAGCCAGGCACCCCGTCATACTCAATCTCTGAACCCTCCGGCCAGAGGTTGTTATGGATATGGGACAGACGCAGCACGCGGTATTTTGCTTTTTCAGCTGACATCGATATCTCCTTAGCCGGTCACTTTAGAGCGGGTCGGGTACGGGGTATTCGCATCAACGTCCAGGTTGATACCGGAGGTGAACGCGCCAGCAGTCAGCGGGCCGGTGGCTACGGAGTAGTTCACACGCAGATAGCGCTGAACGCCCGCCGGTACCTTCGCCGACACAACGCGCTTACCAGCTTTAAGCGCTGCCAGAGCCAGGGCGCCGCTGTCATAAATGGTCGTCCAGGTGCTGTTGTCCGGGCTGGTCTGCAACTGCACGTTGACGGTAGCGGCGCCAGAAGCGGTAGCCGTGGTGTTAACGAGAGCCCAGAACTCTAGCGGATAACCAACGCCGATATCACGGCGGGTACCGTTGACAGGCGCCAGGTCAATCACATCGGTAGAAGCAGCAGTAGCCGTAACCGCCTGCGCTTCGGAGAACATCAACAGTTTGTCGAGGATCATCTTCATTTCTCCATTTAGCAGCCCGTTACCGGGCCGCTGGTTATAGTCAGGGGTTAAACCACGCGAGCTTCAGTTTCCAGAAGCGCATCGGTTTCGCGAATCGGAACGCCACGGAAGCTGGTCCACCATTCGCCTTCAGTCTCTTTTACGCTGATTGCCAGAGAGGATTTCTCCAGAGATTGCAGATCAAGAGCCTGGGCAACGGTGTGGTTCATGTAGAACACCGGGCGCCCCATGCCACGGTTAGGGATGCGATGCAGCGCTTTCACCATGAGTTTGGCGATGTTCGCCGCCGCAGCAGGATCGGACAGGTCGCTGATATCGATGTTCGCGATGCGCACAACGTAGCGCCAGTCGCGCAGGCACAGACCGTTATCCCACTTATAGTGGGTACGGTAGCCTTCATACTGCCCGCCGCTGGCATCTTTCAGAGTCTGCTGGCCTTTATCTTCCATCTGCAGACCTGCTTTCTGGCCTTTCGGGAAGATACCGTGAACGGTGTTTTCGCCCCATACAATGAGCCAGATTGAAGTGTTATCGGTGCCAGTACCGCCGGCGTCGATAATGTTTTGCGCGTTGGTAGCCGCCAGGTCGGAGTAACGAGAGGACAGGCCCATGAACTGTTGCGGGTTAACGCTGGTGTCGCCATAAAAAAGCGTTTGAGCCATCTGCTGATTCATCGCTTCAATAAATGCGCGATCTTCTGACAGTCGGAATTCAGCGGTATTTCTGTTCAGATCTGCCAGAGATTTATCAATCTCCGCATAGGTTTCCAGCATGCCAATGCCATCGGTAACCTGCACAGTGGTCGATTTGCTCGGCTGTACGCCGTAGTTGAGCAGACGCCAGGTTGCCGACGGAAGGCCAGAGCGAATGGTCGTACGATGACCGGTCGGCAGGTTGCCTTCAACGATCAGCATGTCCTGCAGGATCGGGTTGGTTTGGGAAAGGAGTTCGATAATTTTATCGATTTTCCCGTTCGGGTCGATGCGCTTACCCCAGTCAGCCAGCGTCAGCGCAGTAATGCCTTTAACAGCCATGGTTATATCCTCTCTTATTTGCCATAAAGCACTTCGGCCGCACTACGCTGACCGCTTTCTTTACCTGTCACCATGCCGTCTTCCGACATGGCCTTACCTACTTTAATGAACGCTTTCACCAACTCCGGGTGATTACCCAGCCCTGTGCCGTTCAGATATTCCTTCAACTCCGGCGTACCGAAGGTGTCCAGGGCTCGCTGAGCAACACCGAGGTTGGCCGTCAACTTATCGCCGCCGATCTCTTTATCGGCCTTGACGGTTGCTGCCCATTCTTCAGTTTGTGCCTGCCATGCATCTGCCTGACGCTGCTGCACACCGGCCAGAATTTTCGGGTATGCATCCACCAGCTTCTGTGCCTGCTCATTGGTCAGGTTCAGTTCACGGGCAACCGGCTCGAATTCCTTCAGCGCTTCGGTGTCCAGCTCAACGCCTTCTCCAGTTTTGAACTCGTATTTCTCCGGAGCGCCTTCCTGCTTCTGCTCTTTTTCTTCAGCAGGCTTATCCTTTGGCTTTTCACCATCAGCTGGTTTGTCGTCCTGAGGTTTGTCACCTTCAGCACCAGGCTGTTGCTTATCGCCTTCTGGTTTTGCCGGTTCAACTGTTGCTGGAGCATCGGCAGCAGGTGCCACTGGCTCAGATGGCGCCGGTGCAGCGCCACCATCAGCAGGTTGCTCATTGCAAAGACGGCGATGCAGCAAACGTTCAAATAAATTCATGGTTACTCCTGTTCACTGGCCTCTGCGGCCATCTTCAGATACTGTTCAGGGCAGTGCGCCATGACGCGCTGGAACAATGCCAGCGCCAGGTTGCGCTGCCCCTCGTTGAAAGCAGTCACTTGCGGATCACCGGCAAAGCAGGCAGAAAACACCTTGCCCTGCTCCAGCACCCCCCAGATCACCCGGCGGCCCTGCTCGCTACCCATGACGAAACGGATATCTTCAATGTCACGCTGTTGAAGGATTTCCTTCTCGCGTGCAGATTCAGCAGCTAACTGGTCATCATCAAAATCTGTCATTGCTGACCACCTGCAGGAGCACCTGCTGCGTTAGAAAGTGCTGTCAGTACGCTGGGATCCGCCGTCTGCGCTTCGCTGAGGGTCTTGGCACCCTGAGCGGCAGCCATGCCCATAGCCACCATTTGCTGCTGTTGCTGCTGCTGCGCGCGCTGCTCGCGAACCTGCTCAACCTGTTCCTGTGGAACGATGACTGTCGGCGAGACACCGGACATCTCCGCGAATGCATCAATGGCTTGATCCACGTTGAGTTTGTCCAGCGCTTCCGGTTTGGCCTGTGCCAACTGGCCAATGAAGCCAACGGTGGATGACAGGCTGGACAGGCCTATAGATTTCTGTGCCTGGGCCATCACTGAGATGTACTCAATGCGCAGCGGCATACCCTGCAGGACGTCCGGCGGGGGCGGGAGAAGATTTTTTCTCGCCATGATGGAGAAGGTGCGATCGATAAGCGGGTTCAGGCATTCATCGTTCAGACGTTCCAGCACCGGGCCCAGCATCAACAGCTTCTCTTCTTTCATCTCGATCACCGCTTCAACCGGCATCGAGCGGGTATTGATGTTCTGCAACATCATGAAGAGGTCGACAAAGTAGGCGCTGTTGATGATCTGCCGCGTGTCCTGAATGTCTGCCAGCAGGTCGGCGGTATTCGGGTTAACCAGATAGGCAGGCTTGAAACCATCCTGCCCGGTGACCTGATCGATATAGGTGATATCGCCAGGCAAAAGGGAAACGCGCTGGTTGCGGAGTGATGACGGGCCAACCATCGGCGGGTTGGTGGCCTTGTCGATCAGTTGGCTCTTGCGCTTTTGCTCAAGCTGCAGAGCCTTAACCTGACCAAGGGCAATCATGCCCGGGCAGGATGAGCCGTATACGTCCTCGCCGTTCACTTCCCAGCGCGGCGCCATAATCGGGAATTCATCGAAACCAGACTCACGCAGCAACTTATCGCTGTCGCCTCCGACCTCGTAATAAACCGATTTTACCGGCTTATTTTTGCTGTTGAGCTTGGCGGTATCGCGGTCGATGTTTGGATAAACAGCATGAATAACTTCGATCCAACTTTCGTAGTTGCCGGAATCCCACATGCTCTTCACTGAATCGCTGACGTTATTGAGGCCAAACTCCATTACCAGCTGGCGCACCGTCATGGAGAATTTGCGGAAACAGGTGTCAACGCTGCCGCGCGCAGAGTTCGCCATGTAGTAACTGCCGATCGGAAACATCATCGTGCGGATAACGTCGCTGTCGTCTTCCAGCACAGCCATAGCGCCGGTGCTGTAATTCCCCAGGCTGGCGTAAAGCAGCGGCAGCGACTGGTAGATATTGGATTTGTTGAACACTTCGTTCATGCGGCGCTGAACGACTTCAAGCCACAGTTTCACTGGGCCGTAGTCCATCATGTCAGGGTCAGGCGTTGCCAGCTTGAACCACGGACGCGCAGGAGAAGTGATTCCCGACATCATGCCGCTCGATAGCGTGCGTGCT
>OKPK01000101.1_pt1 | contig 36920 bp, 40 predicted proteins | sample 1614611 | NCBI WGS metagenome assembly OKPK01 (sample SAMN04436955, study PRJEB24849) | human gut metagenome | biome: human gut; feature: NICU; material: stool | host: Homo sapiens | place: USA: Saint Louis, MO | collected 2010-01-10
TGCTAAATGAAAATAAAATGAAATATTTTTCATGAAAGTAGAATTGTCAGAATATTTTGGTATTATAGTCAAATAATTATCAGAATATTTCAAATCTACAAACTATTCTATCTATTATTGAAACGAGGCATTCTAATGGAAAATAAATTACAAAAACAAATGACCTCTCGTCACATCATGATGTTGGCGTTAGGCGGCGCGATTGGCGCAGGATTATTCAAAGGCAGCGGAGAGGCGATCGGAATTGCTGGTCCTTCCGTAATCCTGGCCTTTCTACTAGGCGGTTTAGTTCTCTTTATCGTTATGAATGGACTGGGACGTTTAGTCTTGGACAGCGACAATGTTCAAGGTTTGTCAGGAATCATCAAACCTTTCCTTGGCGAAAGGACCGCTGATTTTATTGATTGGTTGTACTGGTCCTTATGGATGGTCAATATTATCGCTGAAGCAGTTGCGGCAGCAAGCTTTATGCAACTGTGGTTTCCACACGTTCCCTCTTGGGTATTTGTGCTAATCCTAGCTCTGCTGACTACGTTAATCAATTTGTACTCTGTTCGACTATTTGCAGAAACAGAGTATTGGTTAGCTTTCATCAAAATTGCTGTTATTATAATTTTGATCGTTTTTAGCGCTTATTTAGTCGGACGTGAGATTTTTGATATTGGTTTTGTCGATACGATATCTCGCATGAACAGTCACGGTGGCTTCACACCTCATGGATTAAACGGTCTTGTCAATTCTCTTCTCGTCGTAATTTATTCTTATGGCGGTTCTGAATTGATCGCAATTACTGTTAGTGAAACAGAGAATCCTAAAACAGCAATTCCTAAAGCCATCAAAGGTGTAATGGGAAGAATTATCTCTTTTTATATTGTGCCGATGGTCTTGCTTTTGATTATCTATCGTTGGGATACTTTGGCGTCAACTACTGCTAGCCCATTCGTGATGGTCTTTCAAAAAATGCATATTCCGTTTGCTACTGACATTGTAAACTTCGTAATTGTGTTAGCTCTATTTTCTTCGATCAACTCAGGTGTCTACGCTTCTTCTAGAACGCTATACTTCCGAGTGAAAGAAAATACCGGGTTTACTTCAAAGTTAGCTGTTTTGAATAAGCATCAAGTACCTCAACGTGCCGTTTTATTCTGTACAGGTACTCTTTACCTTGGAGTCATCTTGTCCTATTTTCTAGGAAATAAATTGTTTAATTATTTGGTGGGTTCATTATCGTATTCCGTTTTATTAACTTGGTTATTAATCAGTGTGGCAGCCTTTGTATTGGCCTTAAAAAAAGGGACGAAAGCCGAGAAATTCTTTAGTGGATTAGTAATCCTCGTTTTGGGATTAATCTTCGTTGGCATTCTGATGAATAATCCAATTGGAGTAACAATTTTTACCGCATGTATCTACTTAGTCATTCTTTTCAGCTATCGTAAAAAACAGTCAGCTACAGTTTCTGAACACATCTAAAACTTGTCGTATCGATCTATTCTGGATCGATGCGACTTTTATTTTACACGTTATGGAAAGCATGCTTTACATAAACAACATTATGCTTTATACTATAAATGTAAAGTAAACTTTCCTTAATCAAATACTTTATAGATTATTCCTTTACGGGAGGAGGAAGAATAATGAAGAAGACAAAAGAACTATTGATCACTCTAGTAGGTGTGGTGTTGATCGGTGTAGGTTTCTACTTAATAAAAACAGTTGATAATTCTCAAGGTATTATGAAAACTTTACCTTATCTTTGCATCGGATTAGGATGCGGTTTATTTGGAAATGGAATCGGAGACTTCGTCAGTAAAAAAACAATCGAAAAAAATCCCAAACTAGCTAAGCAAGTTGAAATCGACACGAAAGATGAACGAAACGTAATGATCGGGAATATGGCCAAAGCAAAAGGTTTCGATATTATGTTGTATATTTACTCTGCGTTATTATTAACCTTCGCTTTAATGGGCATCTCCTTTAACGTCATAATTCCGATGGTTATCGCCTACCTTTTCGTTATTGGGTACTATCTATATCACCTCACAAAAATTCAAAAAACGCTTTGATTCACTTAAATGCAAAAAACGAGCAGGATACTGAGTTCCGCTCTTTTTTCTATTGGAATGAAATTTCTTTTTTATTGATTTACATATACAAAAAAGACGACCTTCATGATCGCCTTCAATAAAAAATTATTTTTCTTCACTGCCCATGAATTTCGCAACAAATGCAGCAATCACAGCTCCTAATGTTGGTGCTAGTAAGTATACCCAATAGTGTGATAAAGCACTGCCGCCAGCAAAAATAGCTGGTCCTAAACTACGAGCAGCATTCAATGACCCACCAGTTAAATTTAAAGCAACGATAATCAAGAATGCTAACGTGATACCGATGGCTAACGGAGCCATTTGAGCATTGCCGTATTTTTCACTCGTAACCATTAAGATTACGAATACGAATAGGAAAGTGATTAATGTTTCTACACCAAATGCTTGAGCAGCACTGATGTTAGGAAAATCCGTTTGACCAAAGCCGTCGCTAGGTAATTTTAGCGCATGAACATAAATAGATAAAATTGCTGAAGCTACAATCGAACCTAATGCTTGGGCGATGATATAAAAAATCCCATCCTTCACTTCTAGACGTTTGTTGATCATCATTGCAATAGATACACCGGGATTGAAGTTTCCTCCTGAAATACCCCCCACAGCATACGCCATAATCGTGATCGCCAAACCAAAAGCTAAACCAATCGTCAGCGTGTCACCTTTAGCAACAACGACTGTACCAGTTCCTAGAAAAACTAGCATAAAGGTACCTAGAAATTCTGCTAAGTATTTCTTCATTTTCATAACACATCCTTTACAAAATCATTGAGATTCAAGTTTAGTTAATTCCCAATTTTTTGTAAAGTGATAAGAATAGCCTCTTATTTTTTTCTCTTTTTTGCTAATTAACTGAAATTTTTTTTAGATAAAAAGCGTTATTTCATTAATTTTCACAATACAATGAAAGTCAATGAAAATAGAAAATCCCTCGAAAATTCGAGGGATGCAATTGCTAGACCAATTCAACTTCTACATCGATGTTTCCACGCGTTGCTTTTGAATAGGGACAAAATTCGTGTGCTTCTTCAATAATTTTTTGAGCTTCTTCTTTTTCTACTCCAGGTAATGAAGTTTCCAAAATCACTCCGATTTGATAACCGCCGTCATCTAGTTGATACAAGGATACACGTGCCTTGACTTCTGCATCTGACTCAAGATTGTGTTCCTTCAACATATGATGAACTGCACCGTTGAAACAAGAAGCGTAACCCGCCGCAAAAAGTTGCTCAGGGTTTGTTCCTTCTGCGTGAATAGAAGGTGGCTCAATCTTCATTTTCATACTACCGTTTGGCGCTTGAACATCGCCAGTACGCCCGCCGTGGTTAATCATTGCTGTTTCATACATTTTTTTCAAAAAGCATCAGTCCTTTTCTTCTTCTTGATTAATAGTCTACGCGTTATTACTTGATGATACAAAGATATTGCTCAAAACTTGAATGTTTTAATTCAACAAAGATGCATTTTTGGTAAAAATGACAAATTATTTGTAAACGATTACAATAAAATTGTTTAGTGCTATAATTTATTACGAAGGGAGGTTTGTCTTTGAAAAAGTTTTTTTCGATTTGTCTCGTTACATCGTTCTTGCTTGTTGGGTGCAATCGTGGTCCATCACAGGAATCTAATAAAAGTTCTACCAGTGAAGCGAGTACAACAGAAAGCTCAGAACGTAGTAAAGGCTCATCGAGCTTCACATATTCAGCAGCATCCTTGTCCGGTAGTTCAAGTAGCCAGTTATTTTCTTCTGAATCCACATCTACTAAACAGTCTGAGGTGGATACCGTTACTGCTGATGAATTCGGTGGGTATGCGACCTTCTATTTTAATGGTATCAATGTACCTGATTCAATAAATATTAACACGAACACAAACCAAATCACTTTCAATGCTGATACCAATAATGAGACCGTTTATAATTTTAGGATGCAAGATGTCCCAGTAAAATCAATCCGAATATTTTCAGCAGAGACAAATGAAATTCGAACAGTTAAGGTGAGTACCATGCTTTCGATTGGTATTCAGATATCTGGTGCAACAAATAGAAACAATCAATCTGGAAATCTATACTTATTCCATAATAAACATGGCAGACTTTCTTTAGCTACACCGAATTATGCTGGAAACGTCCCAGCAGACCAATCAGATGTTATGCTAGAAGTTCTACAATAAAATACATTTATTATTGTTAGCCGAGCATTTCAATAGCTCGGCTTTTTTAGCCTCACTGTTAAAAGCATCATTTAATTCGTATTTTTTAAACTTCCTCTCACATATAAAACAAGGTTCTCTCATTCCGTGATAGAAGCAAAAAAATATGTTCATTTCATTATTGTTTTCACGCTTCACTGTGATCGAAAAAATGTTCCTTTAAGCAAAAAAAAGAGAGACCTGAAATCAGATCTCCCTTTGAACAATCAAAAGTGATTATTTTAATGTTACAGATGCGCCAACTTCTTCTAAAGCAGCTTTAAGTGCTTCAGCGTCTTCTTTAGATACATCTTCTTTAACTGGTGCAGGAGCGCCATCAACTACAGCTTTAGCTTCTTTCAAGCCAAGACCAGTTGCTTCACGAACTGCTTTGATAACTTTAACTTTTTGATCGCCAACAGCTGTTAATTCAACAGTAAATTCTGTTTGTTCTTCAGCAGCAGGACCTGCAACAGCGCCAACAGCAGCTACAGGAGCAGCAGCAGTTACGCCAAATTCGTCTTCGATAGCTTTAACTAAGTCGTTTAATTCTAAGATTGTCGCGCCTTTAAGTTCTTCGACAATGTTTTCAATGTTCAATGCCATTTTAAATTTCCTCCGTTTAGGTAAGTTTTTTTAGTTTATATTTTATGCAGCGATTAAGCTACTTCTTCTTCTTTTTCTGCGACTGCTTTCACAGCGTAAGCCACGTTGCGGACTGGCGCTTGAAGGACAGATAATAGCATAGAAAGAAGTCCATCGCGGTTCGGTAGTTTTGCAAGAGCAGTAATTTCTTCGATAGAAGCTACTTTTCCTTCAATGATACCGCCTTTGATTTCTAGTTTGTCAGCTTTACTAGCGAACTCGTCGATAATTTTAGCTGGAGCAACTACATCCTCATTACTAAATGCTACTGCAGTAGGTCCTGAGAATACTTCTTCTAATCCGTTCAAGCCAGCTTTTTCAGCAGCACGAACCAAGATAGAATTTTTGATAACTTTCATTTCAACGTTAGCGTCGCGTAATTGTTTACGTAAATCAGTCACTTGTTCTACTGTTAAACCACGGTAATCAACGATAACGGCTGAAGCTGCTGCGCTGAATTTTTCAGTGACTTCATCAACGATAGCGGCTTTTTTAGCGATTGCTACTTCACTCATTATATATTTCACCTCCTGATTTTGATGGAAGAGCATTTTTTGCTAAAAGCAAAAAAATACCCTATGCCACCGTAGACATAGAGGGACTATTGAATGTTCTCAATAAACGTCCTCGGTAGGAAATTAAGACTTGCGTCACCTACTGTCTTCGGTACAGTTAATATTTAACCTCGACTAACTTATCACAGATAAGCTAGCCGAGTCAAGTACTTTTCTAAAATTAATTAGATAGCAGTTTGTTCAACATGGATACCAGGTCCAAATGTTGTTGTCATTGAAATGTTTTTAATGTATTGACCTTTAGCAGTCGCAGGTTTTGCTTTTACTAAAGTTTCGTTGATTGTGTTAAAGTTTTCAACCAATTTCGCATCGTCGAATGATACTTTACCGATTGGCACATGAACGTTACCAGCTTTATCAACACGGTACGTTACTTTACCAGCTTTAACTTCTTCAACAGCTTTTGTAACATCCATTGTTACAGTACCAGTTTTAGGGTTAGGCATTAAACCTTTTGGCCCAAGCACACGGCCTAGTTTACCAACTGTAGCCATCATATCAGGTGTTGCCACAACAACGTCAAAGTCGAACCATCCACCTTGGATTTTTGCAACCATGTCGTCGTCGCCAACGAAATCAGCGCCAGCAGCTTCAGCTTCTTTTGCTTTTTCGCCTTTAGCGAATACTAAAACAGTTTGAGTTTTACCAGTTCCGTTTGGAAGCACAACTGCTCCACGGATTTGTTGGTCTGCTTTTTTAGGATCAACGTTCAATTTGTAAGCAACTTCAACCGTTGCGTCAAATTTTGCGAAGTTAATTTCTTTTGCTAATGCTACTGCTTCCGCAACTGGGTAAGCTTTAGTAGTATCAACTTTTTTTAATGCATCTTGCATTTTTTTGCTCTTTTTAGCCATTTTGTTTCCTCCTTGATGTGGTTATAACGGTAGAACCTCCCACGTGTTCCGTATCTTTAGATAGGGAGCCAACTGAGAAGCTACTTTCTTGGGTACATCGACAATTATTCGACAGTGATACCCATGCTTCGTGCAGTTCCTTCAACCATGCGCATTGCTGACTCAACGTTAGCAGCGTTTAGGTCTTGCATTTTCAACTCAGCGATTTCTTTTACTTGATCGCTAGTAACTTTTGCAACTTTGTTTTTGTTTGGTTCGCCTGATCCTTTTTCGATCTTCGCTGCTTTTTTCAATAATACGGCAGCTGGCGGTGTTTTTGTGATGAATGTAAATGAACGGTCTTCATATACAGAGATCACAACTGGAATGATCAAACCTGCTTGATCAGCTGTACGAGCATTGAATTCTTTTGTGAATCCCATGATGTTGATACCCGCTTGACCTAGTGCAGGACCTACTGGGGGAGCTGGTGTTGCTTTCCCTGCAGGAATTTGCAATTTAACTAATTTTTCTACTTTTTTTGCCACGAGACATACCTCCTTGAGTCCGTGATGTGGTTAATTGGAGATCAAAATTTCTCCTCCCACTTTAAAACGTGTGCTCAAAGACACACTTTGGTATCATAGCAGAATTCTTCAACGAACGCAAGAAAAAAATTATCTATTCGAACTTTTCTGACAATAATAAAACGCTTCACAAACCCTTTAACTATTATGAGAATAACAAAATAAATTATTAATCTAACTATTTTCTGAAAGCGTATATGTTACACTATGGTCGACTTGATGAGGACTTTCATCGGATAATTTAGGGAGGCTTAAAATAATGGAAGTATTAAAATATCGAAGTGTTTTTGACATTATTGGTCCAGTGATGGTTGGACCAAGTAGCTCACATACTGCTGGTGCTGCACGAATTGGAAAAGTTTGCCGAATGATTTTCGGTGAGCGTCCGGACTCTGTAGAGTTTGATTTGTATGAATCTTTCGCTAAGACTTATCGTGGACACGGGACAGATATTGCTTTAGTAGGTGGAATTTTAGGAATGGAACCTGACGATCCTCGCCTATCTGATTCATTGAAAATTGCTCACGAACAAGGTATGGAAGTGCTATTCGTTCCCAAAAAAGAAATCGCCGATCATCCGAACACTGTTACCTTGCGCATGATTAAAGGTGACTTAGAGATGTCCGTAACTGGTGTTTCAATTGGTGGCGGGAATATCCAAATCACTGAAATGAATGGCTACAGCATCTCTCTTGGCATGGGGAATCCAACCTATATTATCATTAATAAGGATGTGCCTGGTCTTCTTTCTCGTGTATCTACCATCTTTATGAAACACGGCTTGAATATCGGAAAAGTTACAATGACTCGTAAAACACGAGGCGAAAACGGCATTGTTTTGTTAGAAATCGATGATACACCAGATGATCCAGAAGGGTTAAGACAAGAGATTAAACGTGAAGACGATGTGCTGAGCGTTACTTATTTCAAATAGTATAGGAGGAATTGTCATGTTTTATTCAATCCAAGAGCTTGTAGAACAAGCACAGGATTATCCGACTGTCGGCGAATTGATGATCGCGACTGAAATGGAGTTAACTGATCGAACTCGTGAAGAAATCATTGCGTTAATGGAACGCAATTTAGAAGTAATGGAAAGTTCAATCGAGGAAGGCATTCAAGGAGTAACCTCCGTAACCCGGATTACTGGGGGCGATGCTAAACGTATGAACGATTATATCGAAAGCGGCAAATTCATGAGCGGTGATACGATTTTAAAAGCCGTTCGTAACGGGATAGCGGTCAATGAAGTCAATGCTAAGATGGGCTTAGTTTGTGCCACCCCTACTGCTGGTAGCGCCGGCGTACTACCTGGTGTTTTAATGGCGGCACGAGAAAAACTAAATTTGACTCATGATGAACAGATTGATTTCCTATTTACAGCTGGTGCGTTTGGTTTAGTAATGGCAAATAACGCCTCAATCTCTGGTGCTGAAGGCGGATGTCAGGCCGAGGTCGGTTCTGCCAGTGCCATGTCAGCTGCGGCCTTAGTTACTGCCAATGGCGGCACTCCTGAAATGGCCGCAAATGCACTTGCTATTACCTTAAAAAATGTGATGGGACTCATTTGTGATCCCGTTGCCGGTTTAGTTGAAGTGCCGTGTGTTAAACGAAATGCAATGGGGGCTTCTCAAGCATTTATCTCCGCAGATATGGCGTTAGCCGGCATCCGCAGCGTCATTCCACCGGATGAAGTGGTAGAGGCAATGTATAAGGTTGGGCGTGCAATGCCGCAAATTTTCAAAGAAACTGCAGAAGGCGGCGTAGCAACCACTCCAACTGGGTTGCGTCTACAAAAACAAGTCTTTGGCGAACCAGAAAAGGCTACCGTTTAAAATAATAAAAAGCAGCTGATTGCCAGTCAGCTGCTTTTGTTATTTCATCAATCCTTCGTGAATTTTATCTAAGTTCCACTTCATCATGCTATAGTAGCTATCCCCTGGCTTTCCTTCTTTAGCTAATGAATCAGTGAATAAATCGCTATAAATCGGCAGATCAACTTCTTTTGATAACCGTTCCATGCTGCGTCTATCAACACTCGTCTCAACAAACAATGAAGGGACTTCCGATGCACGTACCTTTTCGACGATTTGTTTCATTTGTTCTGGTGTTCCCTGACTTTCTGTATTGATTTCCCATATATAAGCTGCCGTTAAATCATAGGCCTTTGAAAAATACTTAAAGGCTCCTTCACTGGTTACTAACAACTTTTTCTCACTGGGAATATCGGCAAATTTTTCTTTCGCTGAAGCATCTAGTTCTTTAAGTTTTTTAATGTAAGCTTCCGCATTTCTCTCGTAATTCAACCGATTATCAGGATCTTGATCGCTCAAAACAGCTTGGATTTGCTTCACATATAAAATCCCGTTAGTGATATCCAACCAAGCATGTGGGTCTTCTTGCTTACTGTTACTGGTCAGGTGAATTGGTTCAACTTCTTTACTGATTGCAAAATAATCTTTATTCTCTTTTTTCTTAGCCGTGTCCATTAATTTGTCAAACCAGCCATTACCTGTTTCTAAGTTCAGACCGTTATAGAAAACAACATCTGCTTCGCTCGTTTTTTTTATGTCTTCTGGTAACGGCTCGTACTCGTGCGGATCTGTCCCAACTGGTACGATACTGTGAACACTCACCTCATCTTTTCCGACCTCTTTGATCATATCTGCAATGATCGAATTTGTCGCGACTACAGATAGCTTCTTTGAGCTATTTTTCTCAACATGTTCACTACTCCGTGACCCACAGCCTGTGAGTAGAAGTAAACCGACCATACCTGCAAAAAATATTTTTTTATGCTTCATACATACGTTCCTTTCTTACTTGTTGAATCAAGCCTTTACTTGGTGAAAATAAGAATGCTGCGATGAAAAAGACCGCCGCTGTCATCACAATCGTTGCGCCTGACGGAAGATTGTAACTATAGCTGAAATACAAACCAATGATCGCACTCAAAACACCAAATACTGTTGATAAACCAACCATAATAGAAAGCTTATTAGTTAACTGGTAGGCTGTAGCTGCTGGTGTGATCAGCATCGCAATGACTAGAATCGTACCAACTGTTTGCAATGACGTTACAGCGACTAATGTCAGCAGAAACATCAAGCCATAGTTAATCAAGCTGATATTCCAGCCATAAGATTGCGCCATCGTTGGAGCAAAGGAAGTTAGTTTTAATTGCTTATAAAATAGCAATACCGCTAAAACAACGATTATCATAACAAGTGCTGTCAGATACATATCTGAATCACGAACTGCTAAAACATTGCCAAAAAGAATATGATAAAGATCTGTTGCACTCCGAGCAAAAGAGATCAGAATGATTCCTAAAGCAAAAAAGGAACTAAAAACAATTCCGATCGCAGTATCATTTTTTAGACGACTATGTTTTCCGACAAAGCCGATCAATGCTGCTGAAAAAATTCCAAAAAAAGTCGCGCCAATGATATAACTGCTCCCTAACATATAGGAGATCGCTACCCCTGGTAAAACCGCATGAGAAATCGCATCTCCCATTAATGACATGCCTCTGAGAATGATAAAAGAGCCAATCACACCCGCAGATATGCCCACCATAATCGAGGTAATCAATGCGTTTTGCAAAAATTGGTATTCCATTAGTCCTTGAAAAAAATCATGAAGCAAAGTCTGCACCTCCCACTCTTAACATTTGTGTAATTTCACTGCCGTAAGTTCTTTCCATATTCTGTGACGTATAGGTTTGAGCGACTGGTCCAGACGCAATCAATCCTTTGTTCAATAAGATCACCTCATCAAAATAATCCGTTACCTTATGGAGATCATGGTGGACGATCACGATCGATTTTCCTTCATCCCGCAATTCCTTAAGTAATTCGATAATAATTTTCTCACTAGTTGCATCAATTCCGGCAAAGGGCTCATCTAATAAAATCCATTCCGCCTTTTGCGCCAGTGCTCGTGCAATAAAGACTCTTTGTAGCTGTCCGCCAGATAGCTCACTAATTTGCCGTCCTGCATATTCAGACAGTCCAACCTTCCTCAAGCATTCTAGGGCAAATGTCTTCTCTTTTTTTCCTGAGCGTTGAAACATTTTTAAATGAGGATAGGTCCCGAATAAAACTACCCCAAAAACATCAATAGGAAAACTCAAATCAATGTCTTGACGCTGTTCTACATAGGCAATTTTTCCCCGCTGTTTATTAAGTGGCTCAGTGCCATAATAAATTCTGCCTGATTGTATTTTAATCAATTGCAGTAGTCCTTTCATTAAGGTAGATTTTCCCGCACCATTAGGCCCGACGATTCCTGTTAATTTCCCAGCAGATAGTTCCAAATTCACATGCTCCAATGCAATCTTCCCGCGATATGCAACCGAAAGATTTTCGATACGAATCGTTTCCATTTCTATCCCTCTTTTCTATTTTAGGTCAACCTAATATTTTAGTTAATGATAAGCTAAAAAGAAGGCGTATGCAAGAAAAAAGAAAAAAACTTCACCAAGAAGAGGTTTTTCTTGGTGAAGCTTTTGTACTAATTATTTTGCATCATGTAATCTTGTGTTTTTTACTTCATTAATCGTTTTGGTTCCAGCAAGCTGCATTGTGATAGAAACCTCTTTGTTCAAATGATCAAAAACTGATTTCACACCTTCAGCACCGCCTAAATTTAACCCGTAAATGACTGGTCGACCGATTGCTACTAGGTCAGCCCCACTGGCCAAAGCCTTGAAGACATGTTCACCGCGACGAACACCGCTATCAAATACGATCGGTACACGCTTGTTTACAACGCCAGCGATCAATGGCAATACGTCAAATGATGCCGGTCCGCCATCTAGTTGACGACCCCCATGATTTGAAACCCAAATCCCGTCAGCTCCAGCTGCGATGGCAACTTCGGCATCTTCTGGTGATTGAATCCCCTTCACGAAAACTGGCAAGCTAGTTAAGTCTTTGATTTTCTTGATATCTTCAGGTACTAAACCTTGTTTAGCCGCTGCATAGATTTCTGCGATACCTTTTCCTTCACCATCTCCGCTAGCACTTTTAGCGCTATAAGCAGCTAAGTTAGGCATTGGAAGCGGAAATTGGAATTTATTAACAATATCTTCTTCGCGATATCCGCCAAGCGTAGAATCTGCTGTTAAGATAATTGCTTTTGCGCCGGCTTTAACTGCTTTTTCTAAGATAAACTCATTAAAGCCGTCGTCTTTACTCATATATAATTGGAAAAATTGAGGCGCATTGGGTGCTGCAGCCGCCGCATCTTCAATCGTTGTATTAGCATAGGTACTGATCGAAAAGATCGAACCAGCATCAGCCACTCCTTTAGCGGTATCAGCTTCACCTTTTTCATGGGCTAATCCTTGTGCAGCTGATGGCGCTTGGATAATCGGGGTTGATAAATCAATATTCCAAAGTTTGGTACTTAAATCTGCATGATCAATTCCTCGCAAAACCCGAGGCATAATTGTTTTTTTATTAAATGAAGAGGTGTTTTCTTTCATTGTCCATTCATCTTCAGAACCGCCGCGAATATAACCAAACGCACCTTTTTCCATGCGTTCTTTCACCCGACCTTCGAGTGAAGCAATATTCACGATTTCAATTGGATGTTCTTCGTTACTTGCTTGATAAGTCATGATAAATCCTTCTTTCTTTTTAATACAAGAATTATCATAATACTCTTACAAAAAGTAAGCAAGGAACTTGTCTTCTATTCCAGCCTTACTCAGATAAAACGGAACGACCAACAGAGACTGCTTAATTCCACAAAAAATCCACGACAGTTTTATCAACGTTAAGATTCTCGTGTAATTGACTATGCTGGGCATTTGGGCCAGTAAAAATTTGATATTTGATAGGATTTCCATGATCTTTCAATAAAGAAAATGTTGCTAATGCACTATTGAGAGGAACAGTCCCATCTGTAACTGTCTCCTGATTTATTTTCCCTGCTAATAATAATATCGGCAATTTATTAGGTACATTAGCAATGCCATTCTGATAATCTATGTATCTGCCGGCTTTTACACTTGGCCCGTTTCTTAATACATCATCAATCGATTCAGATGATTCTGTAAAATCATTAAATGGCGCTCCGATTGAAATAAATTTGTTTATCGTCGAAGCATCGTTTGGTTGACCATAGGTTGTTAAATAGCGCAGTGAACTAACACCGCCCATCGAGTGTCCAACAAGATTTACTTGCTCCACTCCCTGTTGCTTTAAATATTTTAAAACCGTATAGATCCATTCCGTTTGATTCCATTCAGTATCTTTATTGGCAGTAAACAAGACTTGGATACTTGGATTATCCTTTTTCTTACTTAGGTCACCATCAACCTTTAAAGAACCATCTGATTGAACCGTAATCAGCATTTCCTTCGTAGTTTTCCTTTCGCTTGAAAGTCGCTGGATCATCCCACCAAAGGAATTAATGGTCCCCCCATAGCCATGAATAAAAACGGTTGGCACCGCGCTTTTCTTAAAAGCTGTATCATCCTTTTTTTGGGTTAATGCTGATGCTTGTGTTTTTTCCACTTCTTTTGTTTGCTTACTTCCACAACCAACGAGCAATAAAACGGTTAGTCCTGCAACAATGCTCAAGAATACTTTTTTCATTCTTTCAACTCCACTTCACTATGACATATTTATGGCGTGTTTCACTCTACTATAGATTTAAAGGCCGTATAACTCAAACATACGCTGAGAAGTTAGCGGAAATTTAGCAATTGCACCGCTTGTATCTAAAAAATCTATAAAAAAAGCCAAGGCAGCGGCCTCGGCTCATAAATCTAAATTTTATCAACTTGATCGAAATCTAACTCAGTACTTGTTTCACGTCCGAACATGTCAATGTTCGCTTTGATTTTATCACGTTCTTCATCAATTTCAGTGATCACACCTTCAAGACCGGCAAAAGCACCTTCGATGATTTTCACTGTTTCGCCAACTTCTACTTCAAGATCGTGTTGACGAGTACTCATACCTAATGATCGTAAGATATGATTGATTTCCTCTGGCATCAATGGCGCTGGTTTACTTCCGGCACCGTGGGAACCAACAAACCCTGTTACACCTGGTGTATTACGTACAACATACCAAGAATCATCAGTCATAACCATTTCTACTAACACATATCCAGGAAATGTTTTATGAACGATTTCTTTTTCTTTACCGCCCTTAACTTCTGTTTCCTTTTCTTCTGGGACAACTACACGGAAAATATAGTCTTCCATCCGCATACTTTGCGCACGTGATTCTAAGTTTGCTTTTACTTTGTTTTCATAGCCGGAATAAGTATGCAACACATACCATTGTTTTTCAAAAGATTCCATTTTCGCCATCGGCTCCTCGTTCTAAAATAAAAAAACCTCAGCAGTCCCAAGGTTTTTTCTCTCAAATAGTATAACATGCTTTTTTTGAATTGGCTACTAGCGAATGATCAAATTGATCAGTGCTTGAATCGCTGTATCCATGATGAAAAACATCAAAGCAAAAATGATCGCTGTCTCAATAACGACCAATGAATCATGGCGTAATTGTTTTTTTGAAGGCCATGAAACAAGCTTCATCTCTTCTCTTACACTACGTAAAAAATTCAATTAATTCTCCCCCCTATTTCGTTTCTTTATGTATCGTATACTGATTACAATGTTTGCAAAACTTATTAATCTCTAAACGCTCTCCGCGCTTGCCTTCGCTCACTGATTTCGTGTAGTTCCTTGAACCACAGACAGTGCAGGCTAGAGCCGCTTTTTTTGTTGCCATAGCGATCTACTCCTAATTCCTATTAATGTATTCATTTTTCTGGTGAAAAATGAGGTTGTTTGTCATGCCGTATACCATCCAACTAAGTGGTTCTTTCTATCATTGCCTTAGTTTTTGACTCATTGGTTTACGACGCGATGCCTTCTGCAAAAAGTTGGACTGGCATCCTAATTCCTATTAATGTATTCATTTTCCTAGTGAAAAATGAGGTTGCCGGTCAGGCTATTTCTTACCTACACATTTATTTCCGTTCATATAGTGTAAGACCAACATAGTGAAATAATGACCTTACAAAGACACAGACTAACATTATCATCTATCCTTTTTGCTGTCAATATTTCATAAACATCACAGTCCTTTCTTCAGTACTTAGATAATCAATTTGAATTGTTTCCAAATAAATTTCTTTATCTGATAGAATATGATAATATGATGAAAGAATGAATAGCTTTATTGGAGGGTTATTGGATGTTATTAAAAAGTCTCGTTTATCCCAAAGAGAATTTGACAACGATCAACGAATCAACGACATTGCAAGAGGCATTGGACATATTGGAAGGTACTGGATTTCGTTGTGTTCCGATCCTTGATGAAAGTGATCAAATTTTCCGAGGCAATATCTACAAAATGCATATTTACCGGCACAAGGCAAATGGCGGCGACATGGATCTCCCAGTCACTCATTTGCTGAAAAATGCAACAAAATTTATTTCGTTAGATACTTCTTTTTTTAAAATCTTTTTTACGATTAAAGAATTACCATATATTACCGTCTTAGATGAGGACCATCATTTTTATGGGATTCTCACTCACAGTACCTTATTAAATATGCTCTCGCAATCTTGGAATATCCAAACAGGTAGTTACGTAATCACCGTTGTATCTACTGGAAAACGTGGAGATCTGGCAGCCATGTCAAAGATCATCTCAAAATTTACAACGATCGCAAGTTGTATCACGTTAGATGTTGGTAAAGATTTCAAGGGGCGGCGTACTTTGTTCACCTTACCTGCTGGTGTAGATGAAAATAAAATGAATCAAATTATTGATCACCTTGAACGTAAACATTTTGAGATTCAAGAAGTTGAAGCTTTGTCTATGCAAGACTAATTTTTCAAATAGAAATGGCGATCCTGATAATAGGACCGCCATTTTTTATAGTTGATTTGCAAAATGCAAACGTTTATTTAGATAGTACATAATTGGTGCCGAGATCGTCATGATGATCGCTTCACTCAATGCCGTCCAACCGTACGTTGGCCAAAAAGGTAGTTGGGCTGTTAGATTCAGCATCAATGCAATTAAAAACATGCTGGCACTGAAGAATACAACATTTAAAGCTAAACGAATCTTTGTATTTTTTATGACGTTTTGTAAAACAGCTGTCAACGTTAACGCCAACAAAGTTTGTCCGCCGCCAAAAACGACATCGAGCCAGCCCATACCAAAAATCGCATTGTAAACGACAACTCCGCCAAAAATTCCCCATAAATATTTTCGATTAAACACAACTAAATGATTTAAACTTTCTGAAATACGAAACTGAATCGCTCCTGATGCAACTGGCGACACTAAAATTGTCAAAGCCAAATAGAGCGCCATAATAATCCCATTGGTCACTACAACAGTGACACGCTTTCTTTCCACCATATTCATAATTGTCCTTCTTTCTCCGAGTTTTTTTAAAGCGGGATGGTTGATGAACCGCTGTAAACCTTTTACAGCATACGTTTTTTCAGAATATAAGTCAACTCTGGAATCTATTTTGATTAGTTTATCAAAATGGATTCTTTCGAGCTTCAGGTGGTACAATCAAGTTGTAGAAGATACTTTTTTCGAAAGAAGGGTGAACGGTATGTTAGGTATTGACAATGAAATTGTCGAATTATATAAAAAGGCGCAACGAGATGGCGAAGCTGTTATCAAAGATCGCTGGTCTCATGGAAATTACGGGTGTTGCAGTACACGAGCCCCATTAGTAGAAAAATATAGAATAGAAAATACTGAAACCCATATCTCGCTTTATCTTTGGAGTAATTTAGTAGTAGATATAAAAAAGAGCAACAAAGCAGCCTCTGTAAATCAAAACTATCAAGCAACAAATTATGATCAAAAAGTTATCGACTGGTTTATTAACCAAGCATTGAAAGCTTAGATGGCTAGAATTCTCTGCATAGGATATTTTTACATATTCGCTTAATAAAAAATGGGTCAATTTTCTACTGTTCCTTTCGTTACTCTGTTATAATCAGTCTTTGAAAGGATCGAGGACATGAATTTTCATTATCATATTTTAATCAATCCCGCAGCCGGTAGCGGTAACGCGGAAAAAACAGCAGAAAAAATCATCCAATTACTCGATGATGGAGACTATACATACACACCTTATTATACGGAAGGGCCTGGCGATGAAAAAGAGATTGTTGACCGGCTAACCGATTTGCTAAGCCCTTGGTCAGAGACTTGCGAGAAGGATCACATCGACAATTCGTTTCACCTGTTAGTGGTGATTGGCGGTGATGGCACGCTCCATCAAGTGGTCAATGAATTCTTTGCGTTAGGTCTGCAACTTCCTGTCAGCTATATTCCTGCTGGTTCAGGAAATGATTTTGCTCGAGGAATCGGTTTATCGCGTGAGCCAGAAAAAGCCTTTGAACAAATTACCTCTGCGTTAAAGCCACAACCGATTAATGTTTTCCATTACGAAGAAAAAATTCGCGAAGAGCAAGGAGTCATTTTAAACAATGTCGGGATCGGTCTAGATGCATTAATCGTTGCGACAACGAATGCCTCTACGTCAAAAAAAGTATTGAACAAGTATCATTTGGGCTCAGCCTCTTATGCCTTGTATCTAGTAAAAGCGATTTTCACTCAAAAGTCGTTTCCAATTCTCGTAGAATTAAATGGCCAAACATTGAGCTTTAAGCGTACTTTTTTATGTACGACCACGAACATCCCTTATTTCGGTGGTGGAATAGCGATCGCGCCAATGGCTGATCCAAAAAAAGAGACGATTGACTTAGTAGTCGTAGAAAAACCGAATCTCCCAGCTATTCTGCGTTTCTTAATTCAGCTAGTACGGAAAAAACATACAGAAAACAAGCACTACAAACATTTTACTAGTAGTAAAATCCGAATTGTTTCGGTTGTACCGCAGCATGGTCAAGCTGACGGAGAAGATATGGGAGAACGCTCCTTTGACATGAACTTCTCGACCGCCACACAATATATTTGGTACGCAGACAAAAGGACTGAAAAATAAAGCAGTGGCTTTATTTTTCAGTCCTTTTTACATAAACATCGCAGGCGTTAAATCTGCCATTCCAATCATCGGATCAATCGTTTGAGCGGCAATCAATTTTGGCGTCAAAATTGTCGGCCCGTCTGCTGCTAACTTTTGCTTTTCTTCTACTGCTTTAAATGGTTCTGCCTTTGGTTTTGTCGGTGCAATCTCGGTCCCCTTCATGATTCGTTCAATCAAGGTAGTTTTTCGCACCGCTGATTCTCTTACGACACAGGCTTGGAAGGCTTCTTCCTCTCCTAATAGAATCAATAAGTCCTTACTTCGGGTTACCGCGGTATATAAAAGGTTCCTCTGCAACATTCGTGAATATTGCTTCACCATCGGCAAGAGTACCATTTTGAATTCGCTCCCCTGTGATTTGTGGATCGAACAACAATATGAAAGCTTGATTTTATTCCATTCAGAACGCTTATAGCTGACTTCATTACTATCAAACTGGATCACGAGTTCATCCACTTTATCTTCCGATTCTTTTGCCGGAATGATCCCAACTATAATCCCCATATCGCCATTAAATACATTCAATTCTGGATTATTGACCAGTTGCAAAACTTTATCACCAATCCGATAAACGACATCATTCCATTGGACTTCTTTTTTTCGGCCGTCATTAGGATTAAAAATTTCCTGCATCATTTTATTGATCGCATCGATTCCAGCAGGTCCGCGATACATCGGAGCTAGGACCTGCACATCTTGTGCAGTAAAGCCCTTTTTCTTCGCCCGTTCCACGACCTGCTTGATAACTTCCTCCATCTGAAAGGCATGACAAGCAATAAAGGAACGATCCAGTTGATTTTTCCGAAAGTCTTGCGGCAATTTTCCATCTTTGATCTCATGTGCTAACGGAATGATCGATGAACCATCGCCTTGACGGTAAATATCCGTCAATTCCATCTTTGGAATGTCTTCAATCTGTAACAAATCATGAAAAACCTGACCCGGCCCAACGGATGGCAGCTGATCCTTATCTCCTACAAAAATCACCTGCATATTATTAGGAATTGCCTTTAACAGGTTATTCGCCAACCAAGTATCCACCATCGACATCTCATCGACAATCAACAATCCGCCATCTAGTTCTTTCGCATCAATATCCGGTGTTTCATCATTGGCATTCAATCCTAACAAGCGATGGATCGTACTTGCCGGTAATCCGGTCGTCTCATTCATCCGTTTTGCAGCACGGCCAGTCGGTGCCGCCAACAGAATCGGAAAAACTGCTTGTGTGTAATCTTTCGGATCTAAAGACAGATCATTCAATTCCGCGAACAATTTTACAATGCCATTAATCACTGTCGTTTTCCCTGTTCCGGGACCACCCGTCAGAATGAACAATGGCGAACGAATCGCTTCTTTGATCGCTTGATCTTGCGAATCGCCATAAGTGATCTTCAATTGCTTTTCAATAATACGCAGCTTTTTATCGATGACTTTCTGGGGATAATTGATTTCTTTTTTACGTGCCAATAAGCGTTCGATCGATGAGGCTATTCCCCACTCGCTATAAAACAACGTATTCTCATAGATCTTTGTCGCTTCTTGTTGAATTTTTTCCTCTTCGACTAGCTGAATGATCATATTGGCAATTTGATCCGGAGCGATTTCTACTGGGCGCGTGGTCTCTAATAGCTGCAAAACTTCTGTCAACAGCTGTTGGGCTTCAACATATGTATCACCGCTTTGATTCGCATCCTCATTGACTTGATGAAAAATCGCTGCACGGATTCGTTGTGGACTATCTGCCGCGATGCCCAATTGTTCAGCTAAACTATCCGCTTTTTTAAAACCGATCCCCTCAATATCCTCTACCAATTGATAGGGATTTTCAGCAATGATTTCTAAAGCCTCATTTCGATAGGTTTGGAAAATCGCAAACGAAAGCTGGCTGCCGAAACCATAACGACTTAACCCAACAATAATCTGCTCCATGCCATGATTTTGCCGAATTGTCTCCACGATGACTTTTTGTTTCTTCACGTTCAAATTCGGAACTTTTGCCAAAACAGCAGGATTTTCCATAATTTGATCAATGGCATCTTCACCTAAAACTTCGATGATTTTCTCCGCGGTCTTCTTACCGATCCCCGGAAATTTCTCACTAGAGAGATAATTAATTAGTCCATTGGCAGAAGTTGGATGGGCCTGCTCGTAGCTTTCAACTAGAAATTGCTTTCCATATCGAGGATGATCAACAAAATGTCCGAAAAAGCGATAGTCTTCATCTTCCTGCATATCGCCAAAACTTCCTGTAACAACAATTTCCTGTTCAAGATAATCACTGTTGGTCTCACTCACTTTAATCAATAGAACCTTATAAAAATTACTAGGATTTTGAAAAAAGATCGCCTTTAATGTTCCTACAATATAGAGCTGTTCTTCCGACATTTTGCGCCTCCTTTCTACCTTCTATAGCAACGAATCTGGTTTCGAGCCTGTCCCTTCTAAAAAACTAACATCATTCCATTGGATCATTTGATAAGGCGGTTTAGCATTTTCCGCTTCCAAAATCGTCAGGCTGTTGTTAAATAAGCCGCCCATCTCTCGTAGTTCGCTCATTGATTTTCCTGTCAGCGCTTGGATTGCTGCGGTTAATGCGGCCCCGTGACCGACAAAAAGCAATGGACCTTCTTGGGCTTCAGCAACTGCTTTTTCCACCAAATCATTGATCCGTTTCAACATATCTTCAATTTTTTCTCCATCAAAAGGAGTTGGATCGTAAAGCTCCAAATGATGACGTAAATTTACCATATCTTTAGGATAGCGTTCTTCAATAACAGGAATTAATTGACCTTCCAAGCTGCCTAAACCCAGTTCACGTAAATCTTCAGAACGAACGATTTCAGTTGGCTGTGCCAACTGCTTGTTAATTCCCTCAGCAGTCAGATAAGCCCGTTTCAATGTACTTGTATAAATTTTTTCAAACGGTATATCCCTTAATTCTTTGCCCAACGCTTTGATAGCTTCCAAACTTTCTGGTAACAACGGCGAATCGCCCATCATTCCTTGAAAACGTTTTTCTTGATTCCAACGAGTTTTCCCGTGACGTGTAAAATAAAGTTTCATAAAAATCCCTTTCCGAGTTCTTATTGTCTAATCTAACTTATCGTTTTCATAATGATGCGTCAATTCCAAATTTGGAAAATTTTGTTGCCGTAACGCTTCATAGACGACTAAAGCAACTGTGTTAGAAAGGTTCAAAGAACGTACATGCTCATCATTCATTGGAATGCGTAAACACTTATCCTCGTTTTTCCGCATAAATTCTTCTGGTAATCCAGTGGTTTCCTTGCCAAACATGAAAAAGTGGTCGGCGTCATCAGTGTAATCAATTTCTGAATAAGTCGCATTAGCGAATTTGGTGATCAAATGAAGGGGGCGTTCTTCAAGATGCTCTAGAAATACTGCTAAGCTCTTATGGTAAGTAATATTAACATCATTCCAGTAATCTAAACCAGCTCGTTTTAAATGTTTGTCATCTGTAGAAAAACCTAGTGGTTCTATCAAATGCAGTGGTGAATTCGTTGCTGCACATGTTCGTGCAATGTTTCCTGTGTTTGCAGGAATCTGTGGTTCAAATAATACAATATGATTTGTCATGTTCGTTCCCTCAATCTTATAAGTAGTTATTTCAAGTATGATTTTTCGCTATATATTCTATTTGAAGTATTTATATTGTTTAGAATTAAAGTGCTCGCTGCTAACCTCAAATTACAATTCATCTATACGTCTCGAGTAACTGTGAAAAGCTGAACTCGTTGCTAAATCACAAGCAAAGAAATCATTTTTCCAAAGACCGGAAAAATGAAGCGATGTTCGTACGCCTATCATTCTGCTAAACTGCTCGTTAAAAGGGAAGATATTTACACCTTGTATCCTTTTCGAATTCGGCAAAACTGCAAAAAGCAGAACTGACAAAAAAAAAACGTACCAACTCGGTGTCTAGCACGGCGAGTCGCTACGTTAGTGAAGCACTTTTCACTAACTTTTATCAGAACAGGAACCTGATAAAAACCAATGAAAAACAACTTGTTAGTACTATAACATCACGAAGTCACAAATGCAACCTTCTATTTTCAGGAATTTGAATGAAAGCGTATTCTCTAATATCCTTTTAATATTTCGATATCAATCGTAATTCGTTTCAAAGGATTATCCGCTAACTTGGCCTTTATTTCAGGTGTAACCTGCCATTCCAATGGTGACATTTCTAAAAGATCTAACCGATTTTCTTGCGGTATCTCAAACTCATAAGTTACACGTTCACGGTGATCAATTTTAAGTTCTTCTGTGAAACGTTGAATAACCGCCTCATTGGAATACTCTTCCCCATCTGGATGGTAAATCGCTCGAAGTTCCTTTAGGTAGCCAACTTGAGGAATTACTTTGACTACACAGCCCTCCGACTTCATCACTCGCTTAAATTCACTATAATGTGAAGGAGAAAAAATATTCAAAATCGTATCAAAGGAGTGATCTGCAAATGGCAAATTGGTCAGATCAGCCACACACCAAAAAGCATGGATTGCTTGATTACTTGCTAAATAAACGCCTTCCTTAGCAATGTCAAAACCAATATTTACTGGATTAGCCTTTACTTGATTGATTTCTTGCAAAAAACTTCCCTCACCACAGCCGACATCCAGAAGATTTCCCGGTTTTATCAAATGCGCAATTTTTTCTATCACAGGTTGATACATTCCCGATCGAATCATGCGTCCCCGCGGTTCAAACATTTCGTTGTCATATTCTGTTTTGATTTGGTGATCTAAAAAATAAAGCGTGCCCTTTTTTGCTAAATCAAAGCGATGCCCATTTATGCAGATTAAGCTTTTTTCTATTTGATCCATTTCTTGGTGACACTTTGGACAGCGAAATAGTGCCTGCTGCTTCGCTAAAAACAGCGCGCCCCGATCAATTTTTTTAAGCATCTTTTCACTCCCTTTTCGCTATCCTATCATAGCATAGTTCATCTATTCCTACTATCGTCAAGATGTGCTAAACTATACGTCGTAAGTATCACCTTAAAAAATTTAGCTCGATTTGGAGGATACAATCATGATTAAAGAATTTTGCGCTGAAAATTATACCGATATTCCTAAAGCGATCCAAGCTGGCGCTGGACGTATTGAACTATGTGATAACTTAGCAGCTGGCGGAACAACTCCAAGTATGGGAGTAATTGAAGAAGTCTTGGCTTATGCTGGGGAAAAGCACGTACCTGTCATGACTATGATTCGTCCTCGCGGCGGGAATTTTGTCTATAATGATATTGAGTTGAAAATCATGGAAAACGATTTGATTCATGCAAAGAATGCTGGGACTGATGGCGTGGTTTTCGGCTGTCTTACGGAAGATAATGAAGTTGATGAGGAAGCTTTAGAAATGCTGCTAGGCAATAGCGAAGGGGTATTAACGACTTTTCATATGGCATTTGATGAGCTTTCAAAAGAAGAACAATTTAAGACCATCGATTGGTTCTCACGCTTAGGTATTGATCGCATACTGACTCACGGTGGACCATTAACGTCTACCATAGAAGACAATCTGCCCCATCTAAAAGAATTGATTGATTACGCGGCTGGTCGCATTATTATTTTACCTGGCGGTGGTATCAACGCAGAAAATGCGGAAAGAATCGCTAAAACGCTGGGAGTAAATGAACTTCACGGGACAAAAATCGTATCAATTTAAAAGAGAAGTGGCTCATTTTGAGTCACTTCTCTTCTTTCGTTCCTTAATGAATTTTTCAATTCGAATAAACCAACGATTTCCCTTAAAACTCAAGCGTACTGGATAACGTCCTGTCTTATAATCTTTGATTTGGCGATGTCGATCCGGAAAAATGTTTAGTGGCAAATTTTGAAGATCAAAAAAATTGAAGGCCACATAATCTTGCGATTCCATTTTGCTTTGGGAAACTTTTTCCTTTACCTTATAAACGTATGTCACTTCATCATGATACTCTTTTGTATAAATTCCAATCAAATCATCAATTGTACTATCAAAAGAAAGCTGCTCTTTAATTAAGCGCTGAATTCCTTCTCGTTCATTCTCATTGGAAAGAAGTTCGCCTCCAGGCAAATCCCAAACAGGCACACCTTGACGCCGGACTAACAAAATCAATCCATTCCGGATAACAATGGCATAAGCTTTTTTCAAAATTTTCTCACTACTTTCAGCATATGTCTTTTACTAATCATTCAATGTCCAATAAATCGCTCCATAAAGAGACTGGCTATATTAAAATAAATCAACACACTGGTCAAATCACTCAAAGTGGTAATAAACGGACCGCTGGCAACGGCTGGATCAAAGCCTAATTTCTCCATTATCATTGGAATCCAACTCCCGGCTAGTGTCGCAACCGTAATAGCGGCCATCATCGCAGCTCCGATTACGAAACCTAAGATAAAATTGTGCTTCCAAATCCCAACAATAATAAAGATTGTCACTCCAGTTACTAAGCCTGTCACTAAGCCTGTCAAAATTTCGCCTACGACTAGTTTTCCGAAATTCTTCTCGTTATCATCAGATATCGCTAATCGACGTACTGCGACCGCAAGTGATTGTGTACCAGCATTTCCCGCTGTCCCAGTAATCAGAGAAATGAACACCGCCAAAATACTCGCTTTACTAACCAATGCTTCATAATGATTAATTAGTGTCGCCGTCGTCATTCCAAGAAACAGCAAAGTGATTAACCATGGCAACCTTCTAGAGGCTGCCTTAACAGGATTTTCATCCACCTCTTCGACATTGACCCCGGCCAAACCAGAGTAGTCACTGGCTGCCTCGTCATCAATTACGTCAATAATATCATCAACCGTTACAATTCCCAATAAATGATCATCATAGTCTGTTACAGGCAAAGCAAGGAAGTCATAGTCACGAAATGTTTGAGCGACATCTTCTTGGTCATCGCCGACATGAACGGAAATCACCCGCTCGCTCATAACATCAGAAACCATTGTATCGTCTTCATTTACGATCAAATCACGCAACGAAATAACCCCAACCAGCTGATTATCATCATTCACTACATAAGTATAATAGATTGTCTCAGCGATTTGGGCTTCTTTTTTCAAAACATACATAGCTGAACGCATCGTTTGATTCGCGACAATTGAGACAAATTCAGTCGTCATCAATGATCCAGCTGTGTCATCTTCATAATGGAGCAGTTCACGAATCTCATTCGCATGCTCAGAATCCATTAGACTTAGATACTTCGCTACTGTTTTCTTATCTAGCTCATTCAGTAAATCCACTGCGTTATCAGTGTACATTTCAGCTAGCATATCAGCAGCATATTGGGGCCGCATCTCATTTAGGTATTCATCCATATGCTCATCATCTTCTTCAATGACATCAAACATATCTGCTAATTCTTTGGGTGATAGATACGAATAAACGAGTTGACGTTCCTCTTCACTTAGAGATTGATAAAATTGCCCTTGATCATAAAAATGCATTTCCAGAAAATGATCACGAAAAGCCTGCAAATCATTCTGATCCAGCTCCTCCCGTAATTGTTGGAAATGTACTTCTAATTCTTCTTGGTTTTCATCCATCAATCTCACCTACCTCGTTTTTAATGAATTATTTTTTTCTATGAAAAAAATAGTTCGATTCTCGTTTCGGATACCATTCTGCTAGACTGCTTGTATTGTATTACTACTTTTACTTTTTTCACACATACATTACCTATCTTGTTTTAATAATTGCTTCTGTTTAAATCGTTTTGGCTATTGCCGCCATGTCTTCGGCTAATGGCAGCGTAAAAGAAAGCTGTTCTCTTTTGAAAGGATGAGGAAACGTTAAGGAATAGCAGTGAAGAGCCTGTCGATCGATTCCTTGATCCAGAGCACCGTCATATAGCTCATCACCCAACAAAGGACAGCCAATCGCTGAAAAATGTACTCGAATTTGATGCGTACGTCCTGTATGTAATTGAACGTCAACTAATGCACAGTGCCGATTTCTTTTTTTCAGCCAGTATTCCGTTTCAGCTTTTTGTCCTGTTTCGATCACCTGCCGTCTCAATAAAGAAGATAAGTCACGACCGATCGGTAAGGAAATATTTCCATGTTCTTCTAAAGCATATACGTCACCTGAGACCAATGCTTGATATTTTTTGACAAATTCCTTTTGCTGCAGGCTTTGGTCTAGCTTAGCATGTGCAAATCCATGCTTGGCAAAAAGCATCAGTCCGGAAGTATCACGATCTAAGCGGGTAACAACATGTACTACTTGGTCAGCGTATCCTTGAGCCACATAATAAGCTTTGACTCGGTTAGCCATTGTTCCTCGAGGATGATACTGCGCTGGAATTGATGCAATTCCCGCTGGTTTATTTACAACTAGCAGATGCTCATCTTCAAAAATAATTTCAATTGGTACATCATCTGCCAATAACGTTTCATGCGCTTCCTCGTCCGGAATCACAACAGTTACAATATCATGGGTTTTTAAAGAAAACAAGACGTTTTGTTCCGTATCATTCACTAAAATTTTTCCATCCTGAAATTTAATTTTCGCTAATAACTTTTTTGAGATTCCTTGACGTTTCAAGAAAGTGCGTACAAGTGATTCAGTTGATTCTTGATAAATCCATTTAAATTCCACAAAATTAATCCTCTCGAATAAAGGCATCCTTTACTCGATGCCAAAAATGCATATGCCGATATGAAGCAAAATGAATGCGTTCTTCGGCGATTTTATACTTGATTGATGTAATACCTTTACGATTGATATCCAACTGATCAATTGTGATTAGATGCTGCTCATTACTTTTCAGTCGGACATCGATCCATTCATGGGAACCAATGATACTAGGTGAGCCTAATGTCCGGAAAACACGATTATTCAATGAAGCTATTTCTGCTAGCTGCATCGCATTAATACTAGGATGAACCACTGCACCACCGACACTTTTATTATAGGCCGTCGAACCAGTTGGTGTGGAGATTGCTAATCCGTCGCCTCGAAAGCGCTCAAATAGTTCTTCTTTTATATAAACATCCGCTACCATCGTACGGCTTCCCTTACGAATGGTTGACTCATTTAATGCCAAAAAATGTTTTTGTTCCCCATCTGTTGTCGTCAAAAGAACATCCAATAATGGATAACTAACACTCTTACCTTGTTCGCAGCTTAAACTATTAACTAATTCAGGCAGTTCATAGTCTCGCCAATCCGTATAAAACCCTAAATGCCCTGTATGGACTCCTAAAAAACGGACTTCGTTTAGTCGATGATTGTAACGATGAAAAGCCGACAAAAGGGTCCCATCCCCACCAATCGTAATCACCAATTCCGGATCACGATCCACAACCTCTAGATCATCCTTATCTGCCAACAACCCGCGCAGGCGCTGCAACACCCGAATCGATTTTTCTTCTTGATTATGGATGATTCCGATCCTTAACCCCATGCTGTCCCACTTCCTTTTTCTGTTCCTTACGATTAAATACATGCTGCGCTTCTTGAATCTCGTCCCGAATACTGGACATTTCTTCATCTAATTGATAGGCCGCTTCGGCTGCACGAAACAATCGTTTTTGAATATCTTCTGGTATTTGACCTTTGTATTTGTAATTCATTGAATGTTCTATAGTGGCCCAAAAGTTCATTGATAAGGTTCTGATTTGAATCTCAGCAAGTAACTTCTTCTCTCCTTCTAACATCTGAACCGGATACTCAATGACCAAATGGTAGGAACGATACCCACTAGCTTTCCGATTCGTGATATAATCTCGCTCTTGAATAATCTTCATGTCATTACGACGCCGCAAAATATCTACCACTAGAGGAATATCCTCTACGAACTGGCACATGATACGCATTCCTGCCATATCAGACATCTCTTCTTCTAAACGATCTAGCGGAATTCCTCGAAGCTCCGCCTTATTAAGAATACTCTCTACCGGCTTCACACGTCCCGTCACAAATTCAATCGGTACATGATCTCCGCTCGTGCGATATTGTTTGCGTAATCCGCGTAATTTTATTTTTAATTCAGCTACTGCTAATTCATAGGGCGCAAGAAATGTTTCCCAATCTCTCTCCATCGCAAATCCCCCGCTTCATTTTCCATTCCTACCTATCTTATCATAAACCTTCATTAGAAAAAATTGTCACATTTTTCTCCTATGCCAAATATTACAAAACACTAACATTTTCATGGAATTAGTTCTAATCGTTTGACTATTTAGGTTATTCTATGTGAGGATGTTTTATAATAGGATTTTTTTAGGATCAGAGGTAAAATAAGAGTGAGCAAAGAAATTGAAATCGAATTCAAGAGTATGTTAACACAAAATGACTATGAAAAATTGTTACACTACTATAATGTTACGAATAAACAATTCGTAATTCAAACAAATCTCTATTTCGACACTGTTGATTTTCAATTAAAACAGCGAGGGATGGGATTAAGAATTCGATACTTCTCCGATACAGCTGAAGCCACTTTGAAAATTCCGCAAACAGTCGGATTATTAGAAGTTACTGACCGTTTATCGCTGGATGAAGTAGAACAAGCCATCAATAAAGATCAGTTTACCCCACAAGCAACAGAGATTTTGGGGCAGCTACGAACATTCAATATTTCATTATCAGACTTGCACCTAATTGGGAAGTTAATCACAAAACGAGCTGAGTTCACGATCCCTGAAGGAAAACTAGCATTGGATGAAAGTTGGTACAGTGATTATCACGATTTTGAATTAGAGTTGGAAGTGCCTGATTACAATTTTAATGAGGGGGATTTTAAGCAACTACTTAACAAGTTCGAACTCCCTTATCGCAAAACAAAAAATAAAATTGCTCGAGCTGTGAGTGCGCAGCAAGAAAAAATTTAGAAATGGAGGGGATCTAGTGATCGAGATTTATTTATTTGTTAATCCAATTGGGAAAAGATGTTTATCGATTGAACGGCGGATTATCAACTTGATCAATCAGTATGATATGAAAATTCAATTACGCATGATTCCTATTATGAATTTGAAAACAGTATCGGAATTCATGCAACGTATCGGCGCCTCTGAAAAAGATATCCAATTGCGGACCGAACTTTCTCAAGAGATTCACTCTGCTGCATTAGACGTCAAAGCTGCCCACCTTCAAGGAAAAAAGCGTGGACGCGACTTTTTAGTTGAGTTACAAAAAGCAGTAGGCGAACAAAATCAACCTTATTCTAAAAAAATGGCGATCCAACTGTTCACTAAAGTTGGCGGTGACTTAGAAATGTTTCTAGAAGATCGTCATTCGGCTTTTGTCCAAGAAGCTTTTTTGACCGATCAGCAAATTGCCCATGAAATGCAGATCACCTGTCATCCCTCGGCGGTCATTTATAATTACGGCAGCGATAGCGATGCGGGCATCAGAATCGAAGGTTGTGATACGATCCACCATATTTTAGATACATATAGCACGAAGGAATCATTAATCGCGTTCTTAGAATCACAAAGCAAAGACAGACCAATCAGACAATCAGATATTGATAATCATTTATCGCTAATTTAATAGAAAAGGGTCATTGCCGCTTGGCAATGACCCTATTTTTTGATCTGAACCGCATTATTTTTAGTGAAAATATAGTTCTTCTGCTGCTTGGTTAGATAGAGATCAATCTTTTCCTGACGCAGCTTTTTAATACCAACATTGAAGCCCACACCCTCGTTATCCTTGATACAGTAAACGCCGCCTGGAATATTTTCAAAACGAGCTCGTCCAGCTTCATCTGTCACTGTGACTAGTGGAATACCTTGTCTTTGGACTGGTCGTTTTCCATTCCTCGTGTACATCGCAAATTCTCGTCCAGCTAATACATTTCCTGCCACGTCTGTACGAAGAAGATTCAAATTGAACCGTCGTTTTCTCAAAAGATACGCATGGATCACACGATACATGCCAATAAGTAGTATCAAAATGGTGAGTCCAACGCCGACCAAAATCAGTATTTGCTTCCATTTTCTCGAATAATCTGCCTTTTCGATCGCTTTTGCCATATCTTCTGTATAGGATACCCTATGTCCCGTTACTAACAATCGATGACTGTTGATCATATAGGGCGTACAAGTCAATAAAGTCACGATATCGCGTCCAGGTTCAATATTAATCACGGATGTATCCTTTGGTTCAACGATATCGATTTTATCTACTTCATAGGCCAGCTTTTCCTCGAACAATGTGATGACGAAAACCTCACCTATCTTCACGTCTTCTAAATCAGTAAATAGTTTTTTCTCAGGCAATCCACTATGTGCAGAAATAACTGAATGCGTATTAATCCCGCCAGTCGGAAATGAGGTTCCCTGCAAAACAGTGGCCCCTTCTTGCAACAGCTTTTCATTGGTTGTGTCGAACAAAGGCAAAGTGATTTCAATCGCAGGAATACTAACGGCTCCAATCAAATGCTCACGAATATATTCATCACTAACGATTTTCCGTTCATTACTATTTGTAAATTTCGGAGCCTTAGGTACAAGACCATTCTTCTTTAGCTCCTCATTGCGTTTTTTCATCCGCTCTTTAGCCTTACGCACTTGTTCCTTGTTCTGTTCTTTGTTTTGCCGCTGAACCTCTTCCATTCGTTTTTGGTCAATAAAGTCATTGACTGCGTTGATATAAAATGGATACATCATCACAAGTACCCCGACCAAAAAGACTATAATCATAAAAATCTTGCTAATCAATTGCCTTCTGGCACTTTTCGGCTTAGGTGATTGCTTCACGTTAGTTCACCTTCTTACTTTCAATAATAAAGTGTTTAATTTTCTGCTTGATGTTCTTATATCCGCGACGTTTAAGAATTTTGAACTTACGATCTTTTAATCGCCAAATCTTCCCTTTTACACTCAATCCATTTTCCGTTTCTACACGATAAACACCGCCTGGAATATTTTTGAATTCGATTTTCCCAAATTGGTCACTGATTGTATGGACAAGCTTGCCATTTATGCGAACAACATCCCGTTTTTGCGTAAGCAATGCACGTACTCCTGGCAAAGGCTCGCCATTCTCATATAGATAGAAAACAAAAGTGTAATTGCGTTTCTTCGATTGATAAAGGATAATTTTGCGCCAAACAAAGTATCCGAAAAGCAGTGAGAAGAAGACACAGCCTGCAATCAAATAGTACACACGTCGACGATGATATTTTTCAGTTTCCTTGATTTTTTTCGCTGCCTCAACCGGATAAGCAATTCGATGCCCCGTAACTAATAAGCGATGACTATTTACTCCATAGGGGGTACATGTCAACAACGTCACCAAATCTCGATCCAATTCAATTTTAAGCGCATCAAACTTATCAGGTTTTACAATTTTAATACGATCAACCTGATAAGCTAATTTTTTTCCTTCTATATGTAAGAAAAACTTGTCCTTTTTTTTCAGCAGCTCCAAATCAGTAAAAAGTTTCTTTTCAGGCAAACCAGTATGCCCTGTGATTACCGAATGCGTACCCTTTCCTCCGACTGGAAAGGAGGTTCCCTGCAGAACCGTTGCTCCCTTATCCAGCAAAAAATCATTCGTTTCATCATAAACTGGCAGACTTACATTTATTTTGGGAATGTACACTGCACCAATCATATGTTCTTCGTAATATTCCTTTTTCGGACTCTTGGTTCCTTCCAAAGAAGACTCAAAAGGATCCTCAAAACTTCCTGCTCCTGGAATGATCGTCTTTAATTTTTTATTTTCTTTTTCAAGCTTCGCTAGCCGCTTTTTCTTTTCAGCCTCTGAACGTGCCTCCATTTTATCCTGAACTTCTTCAAGTCGTTGTTGGTCTACATAATTATTGATCGAATCAACGACGAAGGGATACATAAAAATCAGAAAACCAACTATAAACATGACCGCAATTGATAACTTTAAAAGTAGATCAATCTTATCCCTTTTATTCGGTTTACTCATTAGAACTCCACCCCCTCTACTTATGCTAATTCTCGCATAATAATTATCAAAAGAGAAATTCCATTTGTATAATTTCTTTCAAATATTTGAATATAATGGTCTATTTATTAAGAATTCAATTACGAAACCTTGTCCTATTCACTTTTTTTCAAGCCTAATTTTCTATTATTTAGTGTTTATAAAAAGTTATAGAATAGCAATCTTTAATAAAAATAAATATATTTTCGGATAACAATGAACCAAAAGCAGCAATCGTTCAAAATTTCCTTCATAACTAGCGAGTCTCTTAAGTCGGCTATCTTGCTATGTAACTCTCGGCTTCAAATAAAACGTCAAAAAAGCAGGAGCTTCATTCCACTCCTGCTTCATCATTAATTAATTTTTCAACACTTCAACAAGCTCTTCCAACTCATCCAACCTTTGAGCAAAGATTTCCATCGCGTCTTCGATATAGGTTGGCTGGGTCATATCAACACCGGCTTTTTTCATCACCTCGATCGGATAATCACTACTACCCGATTTTAAGTAGGTCAAATATTTCTCTAACGCGTCTGGTTCAGCCTCAACAATACGTTTTGCTAAAGCACTCGCTGCCGAGAAGCCAGTCGCATACTGATAGACATAATAATTATAGTAAAAATGGGGGATTCTTGACCATTCATCCTTGATTTCTTCGTCGTTAACAACGATTGGTCCATAGTATTTCATATTCAATTCACCATAGAATTTGCTTAGATGTTCGCTGGTCAATGGATTGCCAGCCGCATCTTCAGTATGAATAAAGTGTTCAAACTCCGCAAATTGTGTTTGGCGGAAAATGGTTCCCTTAAATCCATCTAAATAATGGTTAATGATATAGGCACGAATTTTTGGGTCCTTTTCTGTTTCTAATAGATAACTAGTTAAAAGATTTTCATTGGTTGTTGAAGCAATCTCTGCTAAAAAGATCGAGTAATCGCCGTAAACATAAGGCTGCGTATGACGGGTGAAATAACTATGAACACTGTGTCCCATCTCATGAACTAACGTATAAAGCTCATCTAGCCGATCATGCCAGTTCAAAAGAATATACGGTTGCGTATCATAAGCACCAGAAGAATACGCACCACTGCGTTTACCTTGATTTTCAACCACATCGATCCAGCGTTCAGCAAAAGCCTTCTTCACAACTTCTAGATATTCTTCACCTAATGGCTTTAAGGCTTCAAGTGCCTTAGCCTGTGCTTCTTCGTAACTAAACTTGACTGGCGCTTCTGCTAAAAGCGGAGTATATAAATCATACATATGCAGCTCATCTAATCCTAGTAGCTCTTTCCGTAATTCAACATATCGATGCAATAGCGGCAAATACTGATTAACCACCAAAGTCAATGTTTCATATACATCTTCTGGAATATGATTTCCGCTCAAAGCCGCTTCACGAGCAGAGCCGTATCCACGGATCTTAGCCTTGTAGTTATGCCCTTTGACATGTGTGCTCAAGGTTGAAGCAAAGGTGTTACGAAATTGATGATAAACAGAATATAAGGATTTAAATGCTTGTTCACGAACATTTCGGTTCGTACTTTCTAATAATTGACCATAAACCCCATGTGTTAATTGAACATCTTCACCCTCGTCATTTTTTACAACTGGGAATTTCAGATCCGCATTGTTCATAATAGAAAATGTATCCGCAGAACTACCAAAAATCTCACTAGCACCAGCTAACAGCGCCTCTTGTTCAGCTGGTAAAATGTGTGCCCTCTCAGAAATGATCTGCTCAACAAAATGGCGATACAGCTCTAATTTGGATTCCTTCTCAAAAAAGGCCCAAATTTCTTGGTCTGATAGCTCCAGCATTTCTGGCTCAAACCAGCTGACTGCTTCACTAACCTGTGCAATTAAGCTAGAAGCCCGTGCATATAATGCTTGATTTGTTGTATTTGCAGTATCTTCATCATTTTTTAGATGTGCATATACATAAATGACCTCCGCCTTGCGATAAATATCTAAAACATATTCAATCGCTGTTAAAAATTCCGTTGCACCTTGAGCCAAAGTTCCCTTAATCTTATCAACTTCGGATAGCTCCTCTGATAAGGCTTGGAATTTCTCCTCAAAAGCAGCATCATCTGCAAAAATTTTCGTTAAGTCCCAAGTCAGCTCAATAGGAACTTCTTGGCGTTTGGGCAATTGTTTTGCTTCACTCATAAAAACACTCCTAACTGGTTAAGATACTTTTTCACTTAGAAAAGTGATAGAATAACTATTTATCATCATCAATAGTACCACAATTTAGAAAAAAGTAATTTTTAAAAGTAGTTAGACCGGTGAAACTTTAGCCTTTCTTTGACAAAAGATCGCCTCAAGATAGAGTCGTTCTAATATCTCCCGCTGATCAATTCGATAAAATACCCAATCTTTATGATTTTCCTGACGATAATCCAAAAATTTCTCAAAAATCAAAGAAGCATTTTTCGCTTCTTTTTGGAATAAATAGCGAAATACTAGAAGATCCTCTTGATAAAAAAAGAAATAGCGACTAGGAAAATACAACCATTCTGGCAAATACAAAAGATGTCTCCGTTCCTGATAAAAAAAATGTTGTAGGCCTCGAATTCGCGGGTTGCTTTGAACCAATTTCAGGCTCAGTATTTTTTTCTGTTCATTCACACTTTCTATAGTAGGAACAAGCTGCGGTGGTCGTTTGTTGACCGATGAATGAAAAATTTCTTTTAAGGGTTTTGAATTAGCAGGCCAATGCTCTTCACAATACACGAAGCCGTCAATCTCATGAATGTGGTAAAGCAATCGAATCCCCTGCTCCTCAATCAACCATAAATGCAGTCCTTTGTCTTTGTCAAAGGAACAAAATTGTTTTTGCAGATGTGTGAATTTTTCTTTGGGCCATAGCGGTTTGCCAAGCAGCCACCAGTCTCGGTAGTTTTTTTGAGCATAGCCATCAATCCGTTCTTGCAAGCGAACACTTTTCAATGAGGAACACTGGATTTCAACTGCTAAGTGCTCATGTAATAAATCGGGACGTTGCGGTAAATCAGGTAATGGTTGCTCCATTTTCCAGGCTTCTTCAAAACGATTCCCCCATGTATAAAATAGCTGCTTCAATCGCAGATGCTCCGGTGTTTCCCCTTCAATTAACCCATAGCATTCTGTATTCTGACTATGTGCAAAGTGAGGAATCTTGATTTTTCCTGCTTTACGAATTAATTCCTCACCGCAGTCTGGACAAAAAAACTGCTGTTGATTATCGCTTTCAACTGCACTGATCATTTCTTTTTCCTTAGTGTAAGCAAACAACATTCTTCTCACCTCAAAAAAAGATACGCAATTAGAAACAGAAAGATTTTCAAATTTCAGCAAGCTAAAAAAAATACCACCATTCGAATGAACAGTGGTACTTGAACTATTTAATTAAAATGAGCACGAGTAATCTCGATCGCATCACGCTGCATCAAAAGTTTTCCGTATTCTTCCAACATTTCTGTTGAAACAGAGGAATTTTGAGCGTATTCTAAGACTTCAGCAATAACATCTGATAAACCGAATTCACCAAAAATCTCAGGGTCAAAATAAATCTGCAAATAATACTTCTCATTCAGTAGATATAAATCACACCAGGCTTCATCTAAAAAGTGATAGCTTGCTAATTCAATCATATCCTCAAAACTATTCAATTGAAAAACCCGTAAGCGGCTGGTTTTTTCGTCTTCTTCAAGACTTTCAGAGTTCGCTAAAATTTGTTGACGAATCAATTGATCAAAATCGCTTGCTTCGAACTCTGTTGAATTGTTCATTTTGTTGATGTCTTCTGGCGTCAGGTTTTTACTAATAAATAGTTCCAATCCGTCATTTTTCGGAAGGACTTGGAAAGTAACCGCCTCACTACTTTTGAACTCATCCTCAATATCGACTTCCTCTAAAATACTATAGAAGAAAGATTCGATTTCCCGATGATTTCCTAACAAATCGAGAAAAGTAATTCCACGTTCGGCTAAATCCTCATTTTCAATAATGACTCGGATCGTATTTTCATTGATGTGTTCCATCTCCATCTTGGCACACCTCACTTTAAAGATAGATTATATGTTCATTGTAACTGATTCCGCTTAAAAGTAAAGAAAGCCGTCGAATTTTATTAAAATCCTATAAACAATGAGGTCATAAGATTTCAAGATCGCATTAGTCTGTAGTGAAACTTACAAGCTAAAAAAAGGCGAGCAAATTAATCGTTACGCGTTAGATAGATAAATACACAAAAAAAATACCCCACTTTTTGCGGGGTATCTATTCTATAATCCAGCCATCAATTGGGCTTGACGTAATTCATATTGGCGAACATCACGAGGCAAGAAACGACGAATTTCATCTTCGTTAAAACCAACTTGTAAACGCTTCTCGTCAATCATAATCGGACGACGTAATAATCCAGGATTTTCTTTAACTAAATCCAATAATTCTTTTAGGGACAATTCATCTAAATCCATGTTCAACTTTTGGAAAACTTTCGAACGGGTCGAAATGATTTCTTCCGTTCCATCCTCAGTCATTTGTAAAATAGCCTTCAACTCATCAATGTTCAATGGCTCAGAAAAGATATTTCGTTCAACATAAGGAATCTCATGTTCCTGTAGCCAAGCACGTGCTTTCCGACATGATGTACAACTAGGGGAAGTATATAGTGTTAACATGCATATCACTCCTTTTCTTGACTCTCAATTTTTGTAACAGGTAGTAGTGGTTTCCTACTATCTGTTTCTATTATACAGAAAAAAGGTAACAAAAAAAAGAGTTGGGTGTCTTTTTTTTTACAAATATTAACGTTATTTAATTTAATTCTCGACTATAACAACTGTCACGACAGTTTTAATTTGTCAAGATGAGAAATTAGTGGCGCCGCTCTCATTTGACCCCGTTCTATAACAGCTAAAAAAAATGTATTATTACTAATACAGTTTATGCAAAATTATTATATCAAATTAAAAAAATGAATTTTTTTATCTT
>OKPK01000199.1_pt1 | contig 19468 bp, 15 predicted proteins | sample 1614611 | NCBI WGS metagenome assembly OKPK01 (sample SAMN04436955, study PRJEB24849) | human gut metagenome | biome: human gut; feature: NICU; material: stool | host: Homo sapiens | place: USA: Saint Louis, MO | collected 2010-01-10
AGTCCAGGAAAACATCCGCAGCCCCCAGGCGGACATTACTATTGAGCCATTACAATATGAGTGCGCATAATGTATATTATGTTAAATTTAGTCTGTCGTTCATTTAGTTCATAACCGCCCACAGAATACGATTAATCATACATTTACCTACCCCTCTATCTTCTTCTTGCAAGACGTTATGTTTGTCGGTTACTTTGTTCATATCCACACAATATATGAGGTTAAGTGCCGCGTGTTCATACTCACACAACTCAATATCAACCAACGGCAGCGTTTATGGGCACTGATGGATACTCACACGCGCCAGCCGCTTTTATATCCGTTAATATATCTTATAGACCAACTTGCTTTGCGTTCATCAGCCACGCAATCCGCCTCACTTCAAGCTCTCAAGTTTTTCTATGAATTCTGGCACCAGAAACATGGCGTGACTTTTTGCTTCAGTTTCTATTCCTCGAACCACAATCCATTGATTGCCATTGATGAACTTACAGCCTTTTTCCATTATCTGGAAAATACGCATTTATATGTTCCAGCGTTAACCATAAGGTCTACTACGCAGACCACGCCTCAACGTCGTACAAATATTAGGCATATACATTCGGTTATTCGTTTTATCAGATATTTGATTAACACGTATATCTCGCCGAGATATCTAGACGGCTCGCCTAAAGAGCTCACACGACTTGCCACGCAGTTAACGGGACGGTTATCGATACATAAAGCAGAATTCCGTACTCTTACCCATTCTCGTCAGATGAGCAATGGCACGACCCATAAGCGCTTTCGAAGTCTGACTGCTGAGATGGTCATGGCTTTTTACCAAATCATTACACCCGGTTCAATTTCAAAGAAAAACCCACTTAATCCCTTCCCCGTTGGTGAAATCCAGCTACGTAATTTTCTGATTTGCAGATTGCTTTTAAACTACGGATTGCGTGTCAGTGAATTACTACTTTTGGAGTGTCATTCGATCAAACCAAATCTCCGAGGGGATCAGTTCAGCCTGATTGTGACCACAGTAGATGACGACGTTTCGGATGAGCGAAAAAGATTGCCTTCATTAAAAAATGTCTATGCAAATCGGGTGTTGGCATTAGATAAACTGGACTTTCATTTTCTAAATATATATATCCATAAAATTCGCCCTCAAGCCTCCCATAGTTTTCTGTTCACTTCCACCCAAAAACTACATCCGCCACTGTCATACCATGCAGTTTATGATATCTTTACGCGGATTGATGACATTATGAGTGTGCAGTATCCTGAATATAAAACAGATGAATATTATGATGCCATTGAAAGCATCTCGCCTCATATAACCCGGCATACTTGGGCTTATTTGACACTTCAACGCATTTATCGTGAAAAACTTCAAAAAACTAAGGCCGACTCACGCCAAGCTGTCATGGATTTTTCTATCGTTGGATTGATGGATGAAGCCAAGGATGAATTACGGTTGCTTGGTGGCTGGAGTCACAATAGCCATATGCCTGATGTTTATGCCAAAAGATTTCTATCACAGCAGGCTAACACGGCCAATCTTCGCCGAATCGCTATGGATAACGAGGCCCTGAGAGCAACCCTTTCTAATGTATGCGACGAATGGAGTGCATATGAGTCGAATCAATAAACAGTTAAATGAGTCGAATGGTATCATTTACACATCTGCATTTGTTGAAACTATATCAAAAGTTGATATACCTGCTGTGATTTATCTCAAGTCAGCAGGTTGTTTCGATGATAAATATATTAATTCAACAAGTGACAGTTGGGTGTTCGATTATTCAGGCAGCCGCTGCTATGCCCACTTCCGACGGGATAAAATCAGCAACCGTTTAACCAAATATATTTGCTTCCGTTATGCATCTGCCAAGTGTCCAGCCCAGATTCCTGATGTACTCCATGCCTGGTCTTTGGCTACTGATCATTGCATAACCAAATCTGCTTTCACTTTTACGGTGTTGAAAGATTACCTTGAAACTCAGGAAATTGATCCTCGATATTTCTACTACATCATTTTCGGCCTAAAAATCCTCTGTGCCGAAGCATTCCCCGGTTTCACCGTCGACGATTACGAAGACCTCGAATTTATCCCTCGCCCGCATTCCCACGACTGGGACATCTATCAGGAAATCGACCATGTTCTGGATCCGCTCGAAAAAAGCATGATCAGTAAAGGCTTGTTTGAAATGGCTACGTCGATTCGTCATGGCGAAAACTACAGTCTGAACACCATTCGAGATGCAGCAATTCTGGGTCTGACTTATGTCACTGGAGCCCGCCCGGCACAACTGGCTAAGCTGGCAACAAAAGATTTGCGCATTGATACCCGAAACTCCGAAACCGGGTTAATACGCTATAGCTTACTTCTGCCCTACGCCAAACAGCGGCGTGTAACGACTGAACGTCTGTTTTTGGCGATTCCAGCGGAAATCGGCGTGTTGATTAGGCACTATATCGAGCGAGCGCAACTAAAACCTGATGGCAAGCTATTTGAATTTAGTCACTCTGCACCATCTTATGTGTCTAAGGCGATTAGCAAGGCCATCCTCAGTTTCAGTCCTCCAGATTATCAGGCTGCCGTAGCGCGTGGCGAAGCGGCTTTGCCAACCATTACACCGACCGACTTGCGCCACAACGTGGGCCATTCACTGGCTATGCAAGGGGGCAGCGCCGAAGAAATTGCGCATATTCTGGGACATACCTCACTTACTGTTGCCAAGTATTACATTCTGGCGACGCCTGCGCTGGCACTGATTCGAGCCAAAGCATTGGGTACCAATCCGGTATGGCAAAGCATGGTAGCTATGATGTTGACAGGTGAACTGACCTCTTCAACGGAATGGCAAGGCCAGCGCGTGGTCGGCATAGTCGGTGATCAGTTGCATGATGGGATTGGCGGTTGCACTAGAGGTGATGGCGAATGTCCGTTCTGTGAAGTACGCTGCTGCTACGGTTGCCTGTATTACCGCCCCTTTACTGATGGTGACCACCAGGCGGTGCTGGAGAGTGTAGTTAAAGAAGTCGATGAGTTGATTTCCATTTCAGACAGTGTTGGCAACGCCCGCAATCCACTTATTTCCATCCATGAAACCACACAATTTGAAATTCAATCCGTGATTGCTCGTTGCCGCTTTCATCAAGAAAAAGGAGGTGTGCGATGAAAAAACATTTTGCGCAGTTTCACGCCTTTATCACCGAGCAGCAAAGCTGGTTTGAACAGCATCTGGCGGCAGACTTCGAGCAGTCATGGGATGACCCTGTTTGGGTCTGCGGCAGCAATGGTAGTGGCTGGTTACGTGGTAATGGCAAAAATAAATTACGCTTTGATGAAATCAGCCGTACCAAAGGTATTGAGGGGCGTCATGCCGTGGAAGAAGACTATGTCCGGTTTATGAAAGCCCTGCTGGTACTGGTGTATCGGAGGCGAAATCGAAGTATATCCCCAGCGGTGGCTGTGGCAACACTGATGATTTTGAAGCGCTGGTACCACTCACTATTTGAGTTGACTGGGCAAACCCACCCAGTGTATCTAACCACAGGGGTAATTCAACGGTCGATGGATAACCTCAGCGCAGCTTCATCTCTAGGGGATCCCAATACCGCCAATTACAAAGGGCGTTGTGTCAGCCTGCAAAAACTGGTTAATCACCAGTCATTCACACTGGTGACATTGCAATATGTGTCCGATGGGCAATATACCAATCAAACCAACCTCACCCGCAAAGCCCGGGAAACCATGGCGCTGAAACAGCAGTACACGCTGGCTGATACCACTACCGATGGTGAAGATGCGTTGATTACCATTCGTGGTTTTCTGAACATAGTTGCATTAATCCAGCGGGTGGAAAGTGATGCTGAGAAAATTGCGTTAAATTGCCTGTTGTTATTGGTTATCACCGGCTTTCGCTCCATTGAAGCGTTTAATCTCAGACAGGATGCGCTGTTTAAACGCCAGATTGATGATCCGGCAATCCGCAAGCGGTTTCAGGATAAGGGATTACCCGATTATTTCCTTGGTATCCGTTATGTTGGTGTCAAAGGTGCTGGGGAGCGAACGCATTGGGTAGAACCGCTGGCAGCACCTCTGGTCGAGAGTATATTCTGTTCCGTTAAAATATTGACCGCACCAACACGCGGTCATCTGACCTATCTACGGGCGAAATCTTTTACTGATTACCTGCCACAGGCCATCAGCGCCCTGCCCGGTGAACGAGTCGAACTGGATGATGTGGTGACGTACATCACAAAAACCACCTCAAGTTTTCGTGGCCGGGCAGGACAACGAGACAAAACATCCAAAGCCCTCAGCAAACGAGGTGTGATTCCCGTTCAAGAAATGCCAGGGCCCAAAAACAGCAAATCTATCTATTATTCCAAGACTGACCTTAATCATTATATCAAGACCGAATTTGGCCTGACGAATGCCAACGAACCCTGTACGCACGCCTGGATGGAAAATGGCAAGCGCTACGAAGTTAACTACGAAGACCTGTTATTTCTTCATGAGAAGGGGTCGCTGGCATTAAAGCGCACGCTGGCTTTGCTGGCTATACCGATACCATTAACTAACACACTTATGAATAAATTTTTAGGCAATATTGAGCCTGATGGATCAGTGTTCAGCAAATATCAATTACTGGAAGAGAATGGTACCCCCACACGGATGCGTACCCACATTCCCCGGCACAACATCAATACCTTTCTTGCCATTGCGGATATCTCTGACCACTTACAGGCAATGCTGATGGGGCGAGTGGACATCACACAGAATCAGCACTATCAACATCTGGCGCTTGCAGAACGGCGAAAAGCAGCCTCGTTGGTGCCCTTGCAGCCGATATCGACAACAGTAACTGCCGCGCCCTCTTCGTCCTCCGTTGCTACGCCACTGGAAATCGTCAAACGGACCGGCCAACTGGCGGTCACCGAACACATGACTTTGGACAATACCATCAAAGCCAACCTGCATACTTTTGACGATCGGGATGATGTAGCCAAGTTTGTCGAGGCGTCATTTGCTGACGGCCTCTTTGAAGATGTTGCTGCTGCCTTTGAGGAAATCTGCGACGCAGAAGGACTAGAGCAAGCCTCTGCCATGGTGGCAAGACATGCCGTGCTGTATCCGCTGAAATTTGGTTCCTGTATGCGAGAAGTTAACCTCTGGGGATGTCCTTATCGACTGAAATGTCAGAGTGCTACCTTTTGTGAACATTTCACGTTGACAGGCCGGATAGATGAGCTACCCAATCTGATTGCCAAAAAAAAGGCGTTACAGCAAGCACATTCGAAGTTGACCCAACTTACACAACATCAGCTTGAGTACCAGACCAGACTGGCCGACATCGAACGACGGTTACAGCAACTCGAGGCAATACAAGCGCAATGGCAGCGTCGTGCCAAGACTCAACAACTGGTTGCTGCGGAGAGTGTGTTGTCTGGTGGAGTAATCTCCGAGGGCAAAGTCCGTACACTGGCCCAGCTTTTTGCACTTGAATACCAACAATTGAAGCAGGAGAACGACTGATGCGCGGCAAGGAACTGGACACACTGATCGAGCACGAATTACAACTGATGCTGGTTGAAGGCTTTGACAAGTCCCCTATTTCCGCCAAGGCCCTGCATATTCGGCTCAAGGCAAAAGGTATCGTTAACGGTGGTTTAAGTACGCTGAGCAGCCTTGAGCGAAAACGCCTAATTGCTGCCTATGTTGATCAGCAACTTGGCCCATTGAATCTACGCCCAAAAGAAAAACAGCAATACGTCAACCGCAAAACCCGTCAGGCCTTGCTGGCCAGAAACCAGCAGTTGCAGGCGGAAGTCAGTGAGCTGCGAGACCAATTAGCGCAAAATACCCTATCGTTGATAGAAATTGTCAAAGCGGTAAAAATAAATTCCGTTATTCCAGTGGAAAGTCTGTTAGCCGAACATGTGATTCGCGAGTTACACAAGTTGTCATAATTCTGACATGGGAGTATTTCGCCGACAACTTCCCGGTAGTCGGCGGAATGTTGGTAGTAATTCAGAAATCATATGACAGACTTATAAAGGCATTCCTCATTCTAATGGGCTGCTTGTTACAATTGCATTGAAAAACATTTCATATCAAAAAGTTAATGGTGAGCATGAGTCATTCCTTGCTGTTTATGATATTTTATAAATATTAAAAATACCAATGTATATTACCAATCGGTAAAATGAGAAATTAGAAATGGCGTGAAATGAAAATCACACACAGGTTGGCTCGGATTGTGAAAATATGGGTATATCGGTAGAAAGCCTTCTTACTTCGATTATGACATTACACGAAAGGAAAAATCAATGATAGATATAGCGGTATATTTGCACTACGAACTCATGAATAAACACCTTGATTTATTCGAAAAATGAGCATTGCAACTTTCAACGCCCCCTCTTCGGAGTCCATTATCTCATAGGGCGTCTTCCACTGTAATGCTCTGTTTGGTTCATTGCACCAGTTTAATGCTGCACTTTCGTTACCTTCAAAAAGCTCAGTAGCCTTTTGTATAACATCATTTTTTGTCAGCATGTTTTACACCTGAAGACGTTTTGAGTGCTTCAATAAGGTTACTTCGCTCTTCCTCTGTCATCCGGGATATGAGTAATGCAAGCTCCGCTGTTGTCTGATCATCACAAAAAAAGTAGTTCAACGGCACGTTTAACTCTGCCGCCATTCGTCGAAGCGTATCAATATCGGGGACATGACGTCCTTTCTCATAATGATTCATACGACTGCTAGCCGATGCGGGATCAAAGCCAACAAGTAGTCCCAGAGAGCGCTGTGATAACCCTGCCCTGTATCTCGCTTCCTTAAGCCGTTCTGGTATAGGATTTTTTTCAGACACTGATTCATCTTCTTTGGCCTCGAGTGCTTAGATTGTCTAAGTATCTGTCATTGTTGTATACTTAGCAATCCTAAGTTAACAGCCTTATTTTAGTCATATGAATATTCGAGTAACCAACACTGAGTCGTACATATTTTCTGCAATCATCTACATTGATGAAGATAACTTTACCAGTAACGATGTAGCAAAAATTCTTATCGAGCGATTCTCACTCCCGAAAACTTATCTTCAGCAAGGCCACAAAGCTCTTTCCTGTCGCTATCAGACAAGTTGTCACTGACAACGGTAAGGAGTTCCTCGGTAACTTTGATAAAACGCTACAGGAAGCCTCGATTAAACACATCTGGACCTATCCGTACACACCGAAAATGAATGCGACCTGTGAGCGATTTAACCGGACACTTAGAGAATAATTTATTTAATTCAATGAATTGTTGCTTTTTGAAGAGCTGATTTTATTTAATCAAAGAGTGGCCTCAGAAATACCCATCTTTCGGCAGACTTCCCCGACGCGGGTGCCGGTTTCGGCCTGTTTCAGCGCAAATGCTATCTGTTCTTCGGTATAGCGGGTCTTTTTCATGGCGATGTGCCTCTCTGTGAGATGGAAGAAAGACCGGAGACTTCAGTTTAGTCTGGCACTGTTTTCAGGGAGGAGATCAGATCCATAAATCTCCTTGCCTTACGGCAGCTAAGAGGCTAATCTGTTGGTGTCTAGTCAAGCAGATGGCCTCGTGTTGTAATGACCCCAAAAAGTTGGACAGAATAATCGAGGCTTCTCAGAAAGAGTCCATGAAATACATGGGCTTTTTTTTGTTTGGCGTTAAAGCTAAATAACGTATTCCGCAATCGAATTATCCATTTCGTTGCTTATTACTTCACTCGTTTCCCTTCTTCCTCAATAACCTTTTCGCCATCTTCTTTCGTGAATGCACCATGCTGAGGTTTCGGAATAATTTCCAATACCACCTCTTAAGAAGTCGTCATAATTCTGACATGGAAGATTTAGACGACAGTTTCTCGATTGTCGGCGGAATGCTGGTTGTAATTCAGACATCAATTGATAAACATATATTTAAGGTTCCATCTTTTGAGTTCATTATCTGAGAGGCCGTCTCCCACTGTAATGCTCTGTTTGATCCATTGCATCAGTGTAAGGCTACACTTTCTTTATCTTCCAAAAGTTCAGCCGCTTTATGTGTAACATCATTTTTTGTCAGCATGCTTTCCGCCTGGAGAACTTTTGAGTGCTTCGATAAGATTTCTTCGCTCTTCGTCTGTCATCCGGGATATGAGTAATGCAAGTTCTGCTGTGGTCTGATCATCACAAAAAAAGTAGTTTAACGGCACGTTTAACTCTGCCGCCATCCGTCGAAGCGTATCAATATCGGGGACATGGCGCCCTTTCTCATAGTGATTCATACGACTGCTAGCCGAAGCGGGATCAAACCCAACAAGGAGACCCAGTGAGCGCTGTGATAAACCTGCCCTGCATCTCGCTTCCTTAAGTCGTTCTGGTATCGGATTTTTTTCAGACACTGATTCATCTTCATTGGCCTCGAATGCTTAGATTGTCTAAGTATCTGCCATTGTTGTATACTTAGCAATCCTAAGTTAACTGCCTTGTTTTAGTCATATGAATAGTCAAGTATCCAACCCTGAGTCGTACATATTTTCTGCAATAATCCACATTGGCAAGGATAACTTCACCAGTAACGATGTAGCAAAAATTCTTGTCGAGCGATTCTCACTCCCTAAAACTTATCTAAAGGCAAAAGCTTTTGCTTATAACCAAATTCAATATTTGGTTAAAAAAGGATTATTAAATAAAGTAAGAAAATCAGACGTGTATCAATATTTATATTCAGCCACGCCGGGATTTAATATTGCAATGGAAAATGTGAAATTAATTGAGGCAACCCCAAAAGCCTCCCATCAACTTTCAAGTGCTACTAGCCATGAACACAGTAATGTAAATATTCAAATAAGATCTCTTATTGAAAAATACAGCAGTGAATTGGAAAAAGTGACAGGAGCAAAAGAAATTTATGACGAATTGATAATTGCCGTACCGAGCAGGGAAAATGAATTCCGGAAACTTTCTCACGAGCAAGAGAAAAAACATATTAAGATAAATGAAAAAATAAAAACATTGATTGGGATTGCTAATAATAATATTACGATAAGGCAGTGAATTTCAGAAAGTATATAAATTTAAATATAGTCATAAAAAAGAGAGGGCGAAGCCGAGTTTGTCCTCTCCTTTCATGCACTGACAAGCCTCACTAATATGAGGTCAGCAGCGAGTACCACTATATCATCATCTACGGGGTGAATGATGGTTTGGCTTTTTAAAATGCTATGCTTGAAAAAGCGTTTGCAAGTTATTTCATTGTTAACTGGAAGCCAATGTGTGGCCTCAGAAAAATAGCTCAGAACAGATAGGATTTTCCGAGTTTGAGTTATTAAAAATTTCAATTTATGAAGTCCATGACTCATAATTATAAGGTTCCTAAAGACGACGATATTGATCGCTAGCTACATCCATACTGAAGGGTATACGACGTAATACCCCCGGCGAGTAATCAGCCTATTCACCAATCCTTATGTACCGGTAGCCTTTGATCAATGCGCCGGAAGAGCGGCTAAAGATGACAGCACCTGGAACGTTCCATGGTAAAATCCTTAGACCGGCTAGTGGTCCGGATAAAAGCGTCGGTAACTTGCCTGCAAAATGTGACAGCCCTAACTGAATTTTTCATCGCCATCGCCTGCATTTTAGGACTCGGAAGTGCGTCGTTTAAAAGAACAAAATCCTGATGGGGTTTAAGTGTGTCTTAGACCCAACAAAAGGGCAATTAATTGCCCGTTTTAATCAGTCTGCAACATTTTCTAAATCATTGCAGAAATTGCACCACAGTCATGAGGCTTATCAAAACCAGTGGTGCCTTTGATATATTCACTAATCAGCGCACCAATAACCTTAACCGACTCTTTGTTCGTTGTGATGAAGCCCAGAGGCATCGTCACTGGCAACGTTTCGGGTTGAGAAATATGATATATAACTACAGATAGCGCATCCTCAAGATGAAGGATCTCAATATTACCATCTAACTAACATCAATTTTCCCTGACTTCTTCAGACCATGGTTGGAGAAGTCAGGTAATCGAACCGTGTTGTGAAATCGTCTCGCTACGGTATCGGGAACTGATTCTGAGCTGTCTTTATCATTTGCGCTTCGCCTTGTCGCAATTGCCGAACAGCCCTGCTTGCGAAATTACGCACGGTGAATTCGCCGAACAGAGTCTTGATTTGTATCAGGCCTGCTTTGGAAAGCGTCAGATAGCAACCTTCCCCCCATATATAATCATCATCAATATCCACTGGCCCAGCGTCTCGCCAGTTCACTAATCTTGCTACGATTGTTGAGTCCTTGTCGGTATAAATATTAGGCATCTCGCTGGATTCATGCCATCCCAGAAGCATCTGGATATTAGGACATAATGTAATGGCATATCCCGGCGAAGACATTGTCCCGATGGAGCTTACTACACGTCTGACTATTGTCGGTGCGAGGTCTTCGTCGAGTGGGATCATCTTACCCAGCCAAACGACAGCGGGCAAACTTTGATACCATGCCATGAATTTGGCAACAGAAATATGAATTTGAGGTGCGCTAATACGATAGACCTGATATTCAGCACGCCGGGTATCATGCATTTTGAATTGTGAAACCTCGGCTATTACGAATTCGTCGGCACGATCTATCCAGGGTTTAACATCCTCGTCAACCAAATTTGTCCACATTTCTTCAGCTTCACTCCACGGGGCATCCTTGACTTTAAGCGGTCGCCTAATGCCAGTTGGCCGGATTTGCATTTCAGGGCGAGGAGTTGGCGGAAGTACTGCATCCATTTGTTCCAGTAGCGATGGTTTATCCCTTGGCGAGAGCAAGCCTGCCAAGCTCAGCTCTCCAGCGACATGACGAAGTGCCAGTATGCCAATGTAAGCATGGGGCTTAAGATAGGTGATTTGCATTGAGAGTGTGCGTAACTGAGATTCGATTTTTTTTGTTGCTCCAGGACCAAAGGCTGCCAGCCCTCCCCATTGCTGAATAAACGTTGCGGCACGCTGGCGTATGTTCATTTCCTCACAATCAGCCAACTCTGCAAGTCTCCGTGCAACGGGACGAAGCATTTGTGTCCATCCTAAGTCGACTTCAATACGCATTGCCCCACTCACAGGGTCTAACAGAGCATTTTCATGATCAGGGTCTCCGTCGAGTGCCAATCGATAGGTCAACGGCAACGGATGAAAATCAATCGATACAGGTAGCTGCCAATATTGTGCTAACAAGCACGCAGCTTCAGCAACAGCTACATCACGATGATTCGTAAGGCCAGAGACTAAATCACCAAATTTAGCAGCAAAGTGGTTCTGTTTTAGCAAAAGCAAAATTTGCAATGCCTGGAATGGTTCATCAAGGGTGCCGGTCAGGAGTCGTGTTATGGTGTTCTCAAATACGATTTGCCCTCCTGTTGAATGTACCGCCAGAATTAGTGCAGTTTTCTCTGAATGTCGTCGAGCTTCGGTGATAGGCAATCGTAATGAAAAATGGAGCAATTCCGCAAGTAACTCTTCGTCGGTCATATTTTCATTTCCAAATTCGAAAAGTTCACCAATACGGTGTTCGCGAGTGAAAGACATCTGCTCTGCCAGGATAGACCAGACGGCGGGCCAGTCTGGCGACTCACAGATCACAGGAAGAATGTCTGCCATATCTGTTAGCAATGACATGGTGCTCTCTTTCCCAGCCACAATTGAACTGATGAAGTCTTCATATGCTTCATGATGAATTGCTGCTCCATCGAGTAGCTTACGCGCGTGGAAGAGACGGAATCGATTTCCTCCTAACCATTGGCTCCATGACATCTCCCGATCACTACTGGTATCGTAATCATCAACTAATTTTCTGGCTAACGTCGTGTCCCCCGCATTAACTAGCCGCTCTGCAACCAAAAAACGACAACGTGCATCCGACTGCAGGCAATGCCAGCGCTCATACATTTGCACCACCTTGTCTAATGCGGCGGACTCTGCAAGCTCACAAAAACGATAAGGCGCATGATACTCAGGATCTGATTCATTTGATTCAAATGCCTGTTGAAGTTCGTCAAGGGTTGAAGCCTCGTCGTACTTTTGTGGCGTGTAGGAGCGGCGGGCTTCGGGGGCCTCTGAAGTCCATCGAGTAATGGCATTATCAAGTTGATTATCAGTATAACCGTGTCTTAATGCCGCTTTGCTCAGGCGATTTATTAGCGTGAGGCGCTCGTGGGCTCGACTATGAACTTGGATTGCCGGTAATAGAATTGATACCAGTTTGGCAATTGATGAAGGCCCCGCTGCATTTGCAGCAACGTCAATATAATTGCCTATATGAGTAGGGTCACGATAATAGGGTTCAATGTAGAATGGAAGGCATAGTCCGCACCAAATTGGTGTACAGAGAAACACCATTTCAGGACGGCGATCTAGCATACCAATAATCAGTTCATTTACCCGGTTTGGCCATGGAATCAGCCCCCAGTTGCTGAGTTTCTGTGCCACGATATAACCACTGTGCGCATTTATACGCATTGCTTCATTGATCAACACTTCTGTCAAACGATACGCGGCAGATGCCCCCTCGGTTTCCTTCATACCATCAACCTGTTGTATCAACTGACCTATTCGTTGAGCACGGTGTTCTGGGTCTGCCACATTGGCCAAAATCAATATGTCTTTCCAAACAGAGTATAAAGGGTCCTTACGCGCTGCCAGAGCGTAGCCTAAACAGTGGTCATGTATCGAAGCAAGCAAGTTTAGTGCCCGATCAACATCGCCAATTGCAGCAAAGCTGTTTGCCAGAACTGACAGGGTCTCGAGTTGTTCGCTAGGTGTATTTTCTACCAACTCGTTTACCATAGGCTCAAGTCTGGCGGCCGCCCTTTCACGGTCACCGTCAGCCTGATACATTGCCAATGCTATTTCACGCCGGAGTAGTGTATTGCCTTTTAATATTAAAGCAGGCATTACATTATCAATTTCATTTAGTACTGAATTATATTCGACCTTACCACACAGCGCAGAAATTTTAATTAATGTACAAATCAGTGGTGATGTAGCTGTCAATGCCAATTGAGCCTGATAGGTATCGTTTCCAGAATGGCTGTTGAGTTGCATTACATATCTCATCACCATGCGACAGACCATTTGAATATTTCCAGAAGGAATGCATGATGCATTTATTATGGACAGCCCCAACAAGCGTCCCGTTTCTGAAGCATGTGTCTGCAGCGGCCGTAAGATAGCGTGTGTGGAGGTGACTACGTCGGGCAGGGATTTTCCGAGCAAAACGCAAAGTTGCGCATGTTCCATGGCTGCAAGCGTCAGTGCTTTTGTTGATTCTAATTCATTGTCTCCCATTGAAATTGCAGGTGCAAAAAGGTTTTCGAATAATATTGAAGCCAGATCGGTGCAACCCGAGGTGGCATAAAATAATGCAATCGATCTTCGCCCGCCATTAGAAACATCATTAAAATCAGGCAACTCCATGACAGTCTTAAATAATTCCAATGCTAAGGTACTATTTCCTCTGTCTTTAGCAGTAAATCCAGCCTGAGTCATCAAAACCGGTATCTCTTGCTCATGAATGCCATACTGATTGCAGGTATCCTGAATATTAACGTCTGCTTGCCAATTAACAATTGCCTCGACTACTGTCCACTTTAACTGTTCGCGAATAGAGGTAATATTTTCATCTGTTGATAAACTTGTGGCGTGTTTTAACCCCTCAACGGTCAAATAGTCTATTGCCTGCTTAATTTGCTCAGCGTCGCGGAAGTGAAAAACTCGTTTTGCCCATTTTTTGAATTCTTGTAGATTATGCGAATCCCCATAGTGCTCGAATCTGGGGGTATGCAATTGAGACAATGGTTCAAGGTGCTCAAACAGTTCTTTCGCGCGGTCAAAATCACCCTGTTCCAAAAGCAGGTCAACAACTTCATAGCCCGCATTGGGAAAGTCCTGGACGAAAGAGATCGCCGCATCAATATCGCCAACTTTTAACATCGCGCGCGGAAGTTCATTGGCATGCTCCAGTGCTTGAGTTCGTCTGGATATCTCATCACGGCAAAGTAGCAACCGTGTGGCAATTACACCATCATACGTGGAACGCGCAGCAATCAGAGCCAAGTGGATGTCCGCATCAATCTCTGAACAGGAACGTCCATGTGCAAACTGGTGTCGAAAATATGCTGGCGTTGCGAGCGCCAGAAGTTCATCACGCTCTCCTGACCGGGCGAGATAGCGCAGTGTTAGCCAGGACTGTAATGAATGCTCTGGTGCATGACGAGATAGTTCAGCTAATTCACGATAAATATGTTGTGAATAGGTTTCATCTATACTGCCCAGTGTTATCTTTGGTTTGGAGAGCACAAATAGACGGAAGCTGTTATGGAATACAGTCCACCCCTTTGAGGTTTCCTTGAGTAAATGCCGGACGGTCTTTAAGGTACGCTCTATCGCCTGAGCATCTACGATTGTTGCCAGCAATTTCAGCGGCATCGGAGCTTCGATACGGGCAATGAAACCCAGAACATGCATAACATCAGGGTCGTTTGCGATTTCTCTCCAGGCGGATGCGTAAACTGATTCAATATCGCCATTAAATTCCATCCCTCCGGCGAGGATGCATGATGTGTCCTGTTCATCTGCCGATAACAGTGCCTTAATGAGATAATTGGCCGCCAGCGGATGACCGCGGCTAAGTTCATAAAGTTTTACACGCGAAATGGTTGAATCAAGACCCAAAACGTCTGCCATCCTGGCGACCGCCACTCTCTCAAGTGGATGCATTGTTACGAGACGATCCGGATGCCCAGCCTGTTCCTGTACTGCGGGTTTGAGATGCCTGAGTTCCAGTCGCTGGGTACCAAGTATAAATGTCACGCCCAAAGGGATGGCTGCAGGCAGCGGCAATTCGCCTAACAGCGAATGGGCTGGTAGTTCTTCGCGGGGGATATGATCCAGCCCATCAACAATAATGATGGTTCTTACTGTATCACGTTGATAACGCTCGCCAGCTTGTTTGAGCAGTTCACCGAATTGTTCGCGCCTTTCAAATTGGCTGCTGTCTCGAAGGCGAAGCCCAGGCAGCCCGCTGCTGCGTAACTGGGCAGAAATGTCTTCGAAGAAATCATCAGCTTCCCCGCGCCCTACACCTTGCGCAGCTCCCGGTATGAAAGCCAGATAGCGCACGACCCGAGTGTTATATTCGGTAGCCAGGGTTGTCTGTAGCAAGGTCGATTTCCCCGAACCTGGAGGCCCAATCAATGCCACATACCCCTGGATTGTGTGGCGTATCGTCTGGAGAAGTTGTAGTTCCGTATCGCGGTTGCGTTGGACGTGAGCACCGATGGGAAAGCGATGTACGTGGCGTGTTTTGGTCGGATCTTTCCACCCTAGTTCATTTAATAGTTCTTCACAGGACCATCGGTCCCTATCTCGTTTATCGGAGACCAACTGAGGTAATATTTTTGCTATATCAGACGCCAGTCTCGCTTGTTCTGCACTGAGTTTATGAAATTGTATAAAATCTGCTGCAGAGCCATGAATTATGCGCAACGCATGAAAAAATCTCTCGAAATCATCGTCACCTAGGCAAGAATGTTGAAACAATATTTCGACTAAACCGCCCCAGTTACTGTAGCGCCATTCCTCAAGCGTGCGTTTGGGAAAATGTTCAAACTCATCAAGGAAGGCAGCGCTGTGAGCTGGAGCTTCCATTCCGGGGGCGTCGTTTACTGATGGATAGTCGTTGACAACTAAACGAATTTCTACGTGAGACGTTGGGTTAGCACTACAAAGATTTTGCCAGGCGCAAACTAATGGCTTAAGCAGACCATCAGCCCCTACTAAGAGTGTCTGTACTGTAAATGTACCTGGGAAACGGGACGTTTTGAACTGGTGCCCAACGATAAGGCCATTAAATCCAAGTACTAAATCATCAGCGATACCCGCACTGCGGTCCGCCACGCCTATCCACTCCAATTGCCCACGCTCTAATTCAGCATAAATGGCTGCGCCGGCTCTTTCATATTGGCCCATATAGCCACGTATTGCCCGCCGCTCGCCCTCTGCTGGGGGCAAGGTTTTTGATTTTACAATCTTCATTGATGGATCGGGCTTTTCATTTAAAGTCATTCGCTATGCCGCCTAATGATCTCGATTTGCCAAACCAGACAAACAATTCTGGTGTACTTTTTTGCGCAGGTAATAGAGTGCACAGATTATCGTACATTGGCATATTCTATTCTTTACTATGCTTATAAAGGTCGAAGACCCACCAGGAGAATTGTTTCTCAACAGCCATTCTTAGTACTTGGTTTGATTTCAGCGATGCATCTTTGGGAATGCCCTCTGGCGTAAAATTGGCAAGCTGTTGCTGGATAAATTTCAGCCGGGTTTCTTTCTCCTCAATGCTCTCAAACAACAGGAATGGTAGCCTGATAATCGGTGGCTTGGTCTGTGTTTTCAATGGCATGGACATGTCTGAGCCGCGGCCTGGCAGTGAATAAAATGCCCTGATATGACTTAGAAGATTGTACTGGAGGGTACCTTTAACAAAATTAAAAACGTCGGCATAATAATCTGTCTCGTATCCATCACTTTTTCCAGGATAAGACAGTGTGTCTATCTCTGGAAATGGAAATTTTAAGCCTTCATTTCTGTAATGCACGACTGGTAATCGTTCGAGCTCTCGCCCGCGATATTTGAGAATGTATTCGTAAAGGTATGGTTGCTCAATACCAGTCGTTGACCACCAGTACTGTCCTCCGTGTTCTCTCTCACTATTATCGATATAAATGGAATAATCCGGGTCAAGTCGATAGTAGGCCTCATTGAAGCCATCGTACTCCCAGTTGTCATAGTCAAGAAGTAGTTTGACGATGCGGTCTGTTGGTACCAGGTCCAGGTCAAAGCGCTCTTTCCACATTGCCATGACATCTCCAGGGCTGGCACAGCCATTTACGGGCGTATTGGCATCTTGTTGCCGGGTGTAAACGACACCGGCTCTAACAGTTTTCCCCTCTTTGCTATAGTCCTGTGTTAGATAGTAAGGTTTCATTCTGACGTTACGAATTTGTAGAATAGCCAGCACCTTATGCTGGAGTGTGATGTGGTGCAGCTGAATATCCGGACAATGGTGCTCCGCAAAACTCACTTTTCTTAACAGATCGATTAAATTTGCCTGGTTAATTTGCTTACCATCTTCCGGCACGCCGGTAATCAACCCTTCATCAGTCACCCCAAAAATCAGATACCGGTCACCGTCATGCAGGACGTTTGCCATGCAGAGGATATCGTGAACAAGGGCTGCATTGTTTTGGTGGTAGGTTTGTTTAAAGTCCCACCATGGCCCTTCCTTTCCACTGGCAATCAGTTTTTCGATGGTTTCGTTCATAGTCCCCTCTATCCGATATGGCGTGCGTTTGCTTGCACCAAGTATTCCTCCAGTCTGCTCAAATTGGTAGTGTGATATAGGTGGCAAGTCAGCTGAAAAATCGAAAATAGCATTGGATATGAAAATTGCAGACTTTCAAAATGGGCTCGAATAGAAATACTTTCAGGAACCTAACACGTTCTCTCAAGGAGTTGTAAGTTGGCAACATCACGTGCAGGCTCTCATGCTGGTCGGGGTTTTCGATATCAAGATGCTGCTGGCGTCTGGCTGGCCATTCGCTGCTGGGCTAACGAACTCCCCTATGGGGCTGTGATTCCCGAAGGGAAAGATGATTACGAACTAAGTAGTACTATAGGCACTGCTCTCGTGCAGGTGAAGTCACGGCGTGACCATCTTGGACCATTTCCCGTGGCGGTTGCAGTCGGGTTTATACGAGCGCTCTGGGCGCGCGTTGAAAATGCCGCCTTCCATACAAATCTAATTCTTGTTCTTGAGCATCCTGTTGCCGAGGGGCCAGTGGTTGATCATTTGTTGGCTAAGCATCCAGCTCTGGTCAGCACACTTCAGGATGACCCGCAGTGGGCAGTCCTTGCCGCACGTACTCAAATCTGGATTGCACCAAATCCTTTTGAGGCTGCAGTGGCAAGTATTCATTGCACCATGCCCTGCTCGGATTTGGCGGCTCAGATTCATTATGGTGAGTTGTTGAAACAGATTGCCGCGCTGGCGGACAAAAATGGTCTGGTGAGGGATGGTCGCTTTGAAGGGCTGGGTATATCTGATGTGGAAACCACTCTTCGTCGAATAGAACCAGCGCTGGACATGGCGGGAATGGAATCAGCTTTACGCGACGGTTACTGTGATGTTGTCGATTTTCTGACACCATTCAATGACCCGTCCTTCTACCAGGGTGTGAACACACGGCCTGGCCATCTGGCTGCAGGTCTTGTTGCCGAGCGTCCGAATGCACGTCATGAGGTACTCTCCGCATTAGAATCTGCTGGTGCGGCTTTAATTGTTGGTCTGTCAGGAGCTGGTAAGTCTGCTTTGATGTGGGAAACCGCGCGGGCGAGTCGACATACTACTCGATGGTTTGAGATGAGAAGAGGTGATGCGGCTGATGTTCATCTTCTCATTCAGTTTACCCGTGCATTAAGGGCTTCTCCTGACGCGCCTGTCGGGTTTGTGTTCGATGACGTTGGTGGACGTTTTAGTCAGCTTTGGAATGCGCTGCTTAATGAAGTTACCGTTGGCAGTGGCATACTACTGTTGGGTTCAATCAGGGAGGAAGACACTCTTATGTTGGCCTCGCGTTCCCGGGCTCGCGAAGTACGTCCGCTCATGGAAGAGGCTGTAGCAGAAAAGATTTGGCGCCAATTAGTGGAACAAGGTCAGACAAATTGGGCGGGATGGCGCGAGCCATGGGCTAAAAGTGGCGGACTTCTTCTGGAATATACGCATATTTTGACCCGTGGGGAACGACTGAAGTCTATCCTCGCTGAACAGATAGATCACGGCTCCGCGAGTCCAGGGATGAAGAACTGGCGGTTCTCAGTGTTACTGCCCTTGCCGGGGCGGCAGGCGCGGCGGTTGATGTCAGCCGATTGCCGAAGGTTCTTGGCATTGAACAAGGCGCACTTACGCGAGCGTTACGTCGACTCATTGATGAACATCTGGTTTCCACACCAGTGGATGGTCAGCTAAAAGGACTTCATCAACTCCGTTCAAAGACGCTTTTTGAACTCTGTCATACGCATTTATTGCAAACACCGTCACATGCGGCCATTAGTACCGCACTTACTGTCAACGATGACAGCCTGAGCAGCTTTGTAAGCTATGTTTCTGTACATATTCCAGATGCAGCAACATCTCTGATTGAGACACTGGTGACTCGACTTGAAAAAGAACTTTCCCCTGTCGCATTGAACGGTTGTCTCTGCGGTTTGGGACAGGCTCATATCGAAACAACGCTGAGTGCCTGGATACCCCAGGCGCGGGTGATTGGCGTGGAACCAACATTGATTACCCTGGCCGTCATGTTCGTAAGCGTTAAGTGAGCGCCGTATTGACGGCTATTTATTGGTGAGATCTACGTTC
>OKPK01000200.1_pt1 | contig 19382 bp, 25 predicted proteins | sample 1614611 | NCBI WGS metagenome assembly OKPK01 (sample SAMN04436955, study PRJEB24849) | human gut metagenome | biome: human gut; feature: NICU; material: stool | host: Homo sapiens | place: USA: Saint Louis, MO | collected 2010-01-10
AAGCCAGATACAAGGGGTTGCTGAAAAACGATAACCAACTGGCGATGTTATTCACGCTGGCCAACCTGTTTCGGGCGGACCAAATGATACGTCAGTGGGAGAGATCCCACTAAAAACTGGGGATAACGCCTTAAATGGCGAAGAAACGGTCTAAATAGGCTGATTCAAGGCATTTACGGGAGAAAAAATCGGCTCAAACATGAAGAAATGAAATGACTGAGTCAGCCGAGAAGAATTTCCCCGCTTATTCGCACCTTCCCTAACTGACAAACATCTCTGGCGTATTTCCCATGGCCTGCTATTTTCGGCATTAAGTAAAAATTAAGGCCGTATAAAGAATCTCCTAACCATTTAAATAATTATAAGATTTTACTCTGGATGAATGCTGTTTATTCGCTGGTGGGAAGGCAGGCCACATGTTATTTAATCTGAGTGTCGTGCTCAAACTCACCTGCATTCCGGAGATAAAAATGAAAAAGAGCTTATCCCTCGTGTTATTGCTTTCGCTTACTGCCTGTACCCAGGTAGCACTGGCGCAGCAAACCCTGCGTTTTGGTGTCGATCCCACTTTTCCGCCGTTTGAATCCAAGGCGGCTGATGGGTCGCTACAGGGCTTTGATATCGATCTGGGTAACGCTATCTGTGCTCAGGCAAAAGTGAAGTGCCAGTGGGTGGAAATGGGTTTTGACAGCAGTATTCCCGCCCTGCAGGCGAAGAAATTTGATGCCATCCTTTCAGCGATGTCGATGACCGATAAACGCCGTCAGCAGGTGGCGTTTAGTGACATGTTGTATAACACGCCAAGTGCCTTGCTGGCCCCCTCAGCCAGCAAGCTGACGACCGACATTGCTTCCCTGCGCGGGAAAACCATCGGTGTGGCGCAGGGCACCATCCAGGAAACTTACGCCAAAACCAAATGGGCACCGGAAGGCGTCAACGTGGTCTCTTATCCCAATCAGATGGAGGTTTATCCTGATCTGCTGGCCGGTCGTCTTGATGGCAGCCTGAGCGATGCCGTCTCCGCTGAACAGGGATTTCTGACCAAACCGGAAGGCAAGGACTACGCCATCAAAGGCACGCTGGTCGATAAAAAGATTTTTGGCGACGGTGTGGGTATCGCGTTGCGTAAAGGGGATGAGGAAAACCTGAAGATGATCAACGCGGCGCTGGAGGAAATTCATAAAAACGGCACCTATGATCAGCTGACTAAAAAATACTTTAAATTCGAGGTTTATCCCTGATCATCCCAACGTGACGAATTGCAGGAGTCTGAATAACATGCTATTACCCCAATACAGCGTTCAGCGTGCGCGCTTTCTGGCAACTGCGGAAAGCAAAGGTGCGGTGATGACGTCTTACCCACATCCTCTGCCCGGCCCGCAGGGGGAAAATCTCTACACGGATGTGGCGCGGGTAGGACCGGTCACCGCATCACGCTTGATGCTGGTGGTTTCCGGCACTCACGGTGTTGAAGGCTACTATGGCTCGGATTGTCAGATTGCCTGGCTGGATACGCTGGATGAAAAAGCGTTGCCTGCTGACACCGCAGTATTGTTGATTCATCTGCTCAATCCTTGGGGAGCGGCCCATTTGCGGCGCGTCAACGAAGACAATATCGATCTCAACCGTAATTTTATCGATTTCAACCAGCCGGTCCCCGCTAACCCGGATTATGCAAACTGGCACGGTATTTACCATGGAGACCGTTACAGCGCCGATCGACAACTGGCTGAAGCTCTCGGGAATGTGGGCTGGCAGGCGCTAAAACCTGTGGTGGAAGCAGGGCAGTACGCTGCTGCCGAAGGCTTTTTCTTTGGTGGTCATCAGCCGTCCTGGTCGTATCACACCATGGCGGCGATTATCGACCAACATCTTCGGGCGGCGAAAACCATCATCAGTTTTGACCTGCATACCGGTGACGGGGCCTGGGGGCATCCGATGCTGTTGTCGATTGCAGAACAGCGTTATGTCGCGCATGACTGGGGTAAGGCAATTTACGGGGAATGGCTGACATTGTTGTTTACCGGAGCCGGACGTGACAGCGCAACGGGCGTCACCGCGACGGCGACGGGTTATCTGTCGCAATACCTGCTGAGTGCACTCGCCGACACCCGGATTTTGCCGCTGGTGGTGGAATGTGGGACATACCCGGGGGAAGATATGCATCAGCGGGTGCGGGAGGATCACTGGCTGCATCTCTATGGCGATCCCGCCAGTGCGGCAGGCCAGGTGATCAAGCAACAACTGGTGGAAGGATTCTGGCCCGGCGATGCGGACTGGCGTGCCTTAGTGGCTTTTCGCACGCAGCAAATCTTTCTGCGCGGCTGGCGTGCCCTGGCGGACACGCCCTGATTTCACAGTCTGCCGTAAAATGTCATACGCGCTGTTTCTGATAACGCAATGCCGGGCTGAGTATTGTAAGCCAGCACGGCCAGCATCCGGGTGACTTCCCCTTCGGTCGGGGTCACGCGGTGCAGGGAGTTACGCCCACGGAACAACACCAAATCACCGGCTTCAATCGCCAGCGCTTCCACCGGCTGGCGTTCATCCAGCACCGCCTCGACACCTGCGAAGTTCATCTCACCGGCGTCGGCATCACGCAGATCCTTCACGTACTGAAACACGCCGCCTGCCAGCGGTTTTTGTACCAATAAGGTGATGGCAAAAGAGGAGTTGTCGAAGTGCCAGCCCAGCTCCTGGCCGTTGGGGGCGTAGTGCAGGTTGATAGAGGAAAGAGGGTCAGCGTAGGGATAGAGCGCTTCTTCACCCAGTACCTCGCACAGGAAACTTTTGAACAGGGCATCATTATAAAGCTGACGCAACGGTGATTCGGCAGCGATGGCATCATCGGTGATACAGCCTTTGGTACTGATCACATCACGATTACGCGGGTGCTCAGGGGGGAACGCCTCATCAGGCTTCATCAGATAAACATTATGTTTGCTGAGGGTGTGATAAGCCAGATGGCGCTGCGCATGGCCTTCATCGATGATCGCCTGTAAGGCTGCGGGTTGTAAAAACTGACGCAGTACCAGCGCGCCAGATTGGTTTAATTGCTCACGACAGCGTTGACGCCAGTCATGATCGGCCAGCGGATGCCGGTCGAGACGAACAAGAGAGCCAGACATAGCAACAATTCTCATGATTAGCAGGTGTGATGTTACTCTAACTGTCACCTGCAACGCTGTGTAACGATAAATACTTAATACCCTGATAAGGAAGACTTAATGCCTGCCCAATCGCCGCGGTTGCCAAAAATCAGCGTTATCCAGTCATTTAAAGTTGCCGCCGAACTGGGCAGCCTGGCAAAAGCGGCTGCCCAGCTGGCGTTAACTCCGGCTGCGGTCAGCCAGCAGATTCGCCAGCTGGAAGAGCAACTGGGTAGCGCCCTGTTTTTGCGCACGCAAAGTGGTGTGATGCTGACCGAAACCGGGAAGGAATATCTGCGCTATGTCACCGAAGCCTTTGATATTTTGCACCTCGGCCAGCAAAACATTCGCCATGCCGCCAGCGCTCCCAGGTTAACAGTGTATGCGCTACCGGCGCTGGCGTCGAAATGGCTGTTGCCACAGCTGGCGAGCTGGCGCACCTGTTGCCCGGATATCGATCTGTCGTTACATGGCACCCATGCCCAGGTGGATTTCACCGCCATCCCCGCCGATTTTGTTATCTGCTTTGGCGAGGATCGTTATCCGCAGCTGGATAAGCAGTGGCTGTTTCATGATGAGGTGCTGCCAGTCGCCAGTCCGGCGTTATTACAGCGCTTTGCGCCCGGAGAGGTCTTCAGCCATGCGCCTTTAATCCACCTCGACTGGGGCAACGAAGGGCGTTTCCTGCCTGACTGGCGTAGCTGGTTTAAGACCAAAGGCATGGACGAACCGCCACCACAACCTGCATTTAGCTTCAATCTGACCTCACTGGCGATTGATGCCGCTGTGGCCGGAGCCGGATTGCTGTTGGGGCAGCGGCGACTGATCGCGCCGGAGCTGGCGCGTGGCGAGCTGGTGGTGATTGACGAACTCTGCCTGCCCCTCAGCAAACCCTATTTTCTTGCCTGGCCACAGCGCACCCTGAGCCAGCCAGGCAGTGAAACGATGATTCACTGGCTACTTGAGTTGGGAGCGGGCTGCCAATAGTTGGTGGCTGTTATCAGCCTGGCCCGCCACTCTCAGAAAACGCAGCCAGTCTTCTTCACCAAGTATCCACGGCATCCTCCGCTGCACCGGCACGATGCCCGGCATTCCCCTTCCGCTACTTTTCCAGACACCCCGCCTGACGGGATTCTTCTCCCGCATTCCCTCCTCGCACAGCCAGTCACAGTAAAGCCGAACCACCGTCAGCCGGTGGCGGATAGTGGCAGCTGCCAGCTGGCGACCGGTATGCAGGCTGCGGACATAGAGTGCGACCGTATCACGTCCAGCGACAGCAGCCGTCAGGGCAACAGAGTGGCAGAAAGCAAGCCAGTCATTGACGCCACGGGCATAGGCATCAATGTTGTTTGGAGCACGCAGCAGGTCCTCCTGCAGGCACACCCATCGGCAAGCTGAAGAATCGGCCGACAGGAAAGGCAGCGCATCCAGCAGTTTCTTCTGCACAGCATCCCCCTTTTCGATAACAGAATGTGCTGATTGAGCAGGGCCAGTTGGTGGCCCTGTTTATTATGATGGAGAAAGGATGACGTGCTATTCGCGATACTGCTTGTGGATGACCTCAGACCGCTTACGCGAAAATAACTTTTTCAGCGCCCGGAAGAACAGGGTGGTTGTCAGTAACGTGAAATAGGTCACTCTGTGTGGCACCGATATCGGTTGCCGGTGTTTTAGTTTCAATGAATAGACATGGCCGAGGTCGGTCAACAGAGTTTGCGGTAACATAGACTTACGCAAATCACTTTCGATCCAGCCGACTTCCTCAACACTTAACACCGGCTCTGTAACGTACGAGGTGAACTTGTTCGCAAGGTCATCACAATTACGGCATAACCAGTTAGGTACGGGCTCCGCCATGAACCTACTACGCCCGGTCAGTAACACGACACTGATAATATTCTTATCATCCCTTTTTATGGACCGACACACGCCAGCGATGTGAGTTTTATTCTGAATAAACGGATTCATCATCCTGTGCTTCGCTTTACCATAACCGTATACCGCCGTCCAATTTTTATCATCAAGGGCACCATACAGGTCTCCGGAATAATGCTTTTCCTCGATAATGAAAATCCCCTTCTTGCAGATAAAGATATGGTCAATCTGCGTTGTCTGGGAAGAATTAAGCGGAAGGGTAACGTCTGATATGAGTCTCCCCTCCAGTTCGGACAGAAGCTCCTTTAGAGCATTTGACCTGCTCCCCGTTGATTAATACACCGCGATGTTAGTAATGTCTTCATAAGCCACATGAGGACATCCCCATGAAGAAGCGTTTTTCCGACGAACAGATCATCAGTATCCTCCGCGAAGCTGAAGCCGGGGTTTCTGCCCGTGAGCTCTGCCGCAAGCACGCCATTTCCGATGCCACCTTTTATACATGGCGTAAGAAGTAGGCGGTATGGAGGTGCCCGAGGTTAAGCGCCTGAAGTCGCTTGAGGAAGAGAACGCAAGACTCAAGAAGCTGCTTGCCGAAGCCATGCTGGACAAGGAGGCACTTCAGGTGGCTCTGGGGCGAAAGTACTGACGACAGACCAGAAGCGGGAAGCCGTTGAGTTTATGTGTGATGCGACCGGTCTGTCGCAACGTCGTGCCTGCCAGCTTACTGGTTTGTCCCTGTCGACCTGCCGCTATGAGGCTCAGCGTCCGGCGGCTGATGCGCATTTATCAGGGCGCATCACTGAGCTGGCACTGGAGCGAAGGCGTTTTGGCTACCGCCGCATCTGGCAGTTACTGCGGCGTGAAGGCCTTTATGTTAATCACAAGCGCGTGTACCGCCTTTATCATCTGAGAGGGCTGGGCGTAAAACGCAGACGACGTCGTAAAGGGCTGGCAACAGAACGTCTGCCGCTGCTCCGCCCGGCGGCGCCCAACCTGACCTGGTCGATGGATTTTGTCATGGACGCGCTCGTCACCGGTCGCAGGATCAAGTGCCTGACCTGTGTGTACGACTTCACGAAGGAGTGCCTGACAATGACCATCGCATTCGGGATTTCAGGCGTTCAGGTCACGCGTATTCTGGACAGCATTGCACTGTTTCGAGGCTATCCGGCGACGATAAGAACTGACCAGGGGCCGGAGTTCACCTGCCGCGCACTGGAGCAATGGGCCTTTGAGCATGGTGTTGAGTTGCGCTTAATCCAGCCGGGCAAGCCAACGCAGAACGGATTTATTGAGAGCTTTAACGGACGATTTCGCGATGAATGCCTGAATGAGCACTGGTTCAGCGATATCGTTCACGCAAGGAAAATCATTAATGACTGGCGGCAGGATTATAACGAGTGTCGTCCACATTCAGCACTGAATTATCAGACGCCATCAGAGTTTGCAGCACGGTGGCGAAATGAAAAATGTGAAGGTAAACAAACCGACATTACTAACTGATAGTTGTATCTAACACTGGGGGCAGGTCACTGGAACCCCATATTCAAACCTGAGGTGAAAGCAGAATCCCTGCCGAAAGGGATTGTTAAAATTGTAAAGGAATGACGAGCAACTAACGGTAAATCTGGCTATAAAAAGGCTTAAGGGAAAGTGCAGGCTAAGACAGTGAACCCGCGCTTGTAAGAGACCAGTAATGAACTCACCAGAGCCAGCGTCGTCTGGCTGTTTGCCAGGAACCCTGCCAGAGGTCAAAACGCTTCAGTCGTTCGAGTTTGCTTAGCACGGCATCTTCCCCCTGAGATGAAAGGGTGTGCTCAGAAATTGCGAGACCAAAAAGGCCTTCTGCCACAGGGAAAACTTCGCATTCTGATATCAGATCCCCCAGCTCTTTCTCTATCTTCTGATAATCTGCTTTTACAATTAACTGGAGTCCCATCAGCGTGTAAACTCAACAATGGATACCTGCTGAAGCGCCTGGCTAACCCGGGTCAGAACCGCGTCAGAGACTGATTGCCCTCTGATATCATAGACAACTCTACAGCTTCGAATGTGAGGTGGAAGGTGTGACAGCCCATAAGAGATTCTGGCAAGATTAAATGCAATACTCAGTTGTATAGATTCGCTGGATTCCAGGCTGTGGTTAGCAACCAGAAGAAACTCGCCTCGTTCTTCATTTACAAATTCTGGTGTAAACACCGTACCTCCCTCTCATGACCTACGAAAGTTACTTTTTTCGGCTCTGTCGCATTAGCGTAGAGAGGTTAGCAAAAGTGGCGCTGCCGGTTATTTAGGCAGCCAACAGATAAAATTGTTCCGCAGGTGACAATCCCTCATTTTGCGGATGCTGATATTGTTCTTTACGTATCATGTGGAGCAATTCGATACCAGCCGGTATCGTCTGCGCACGCCAAAATGATTTGAATCCCAACATCGGGCGAGTTCGACGTTTGATATTCCTGTGGTCTTGCTCAACGAGATTATTCAGGTACTTACTTTGCCTGATAGTGAGGGTTTCTTCATCAGCTTTCCTAGGCAAAGGGTGGGGAAAAGCAGGGGCAGAAACACAAGCAAACGAGATCGACATTTCATTTGTCACACCTTATAAAAATAGATTTATATAAATAATCACTGGCCGCCGCTGGCGGCTGCTTGCTCCAGTTCATCAATGGTGCGGAAAAGAAACATTTCGCGGTTTTTCTCGTCGAACGGCACCGGAACGTTGTCCCTCATTACCGTTTTGATGGAGTCAAACAGCCGGATTAACGATGTTTTGGTTTTGTCATCCGGCATGACATACATAGCGTAGTGCCAGCGTCCGGCATCGCTGGCCGCCAGATGGCTGTTAATGATGTTGATATAGCGTGCGCGGGTTTTCATTGAGCGTAAGCGTCATCTCAGTACCGTCTGTTGAAATTTCCGGTGATTGACGATGATAGAGTCCTCTTATAAACGTTAATGGACTCTATCAATGTCAGATTCTCTTCGTCCCCGCAGGGTTCGTGCGTCTTACTCCATGGACTTTAAACTGGAACTTGTCGAAAAATCTTATCAGCCTGGAGCCTGCGTGGCCCAACTGGCCAGAGAACACGGGATTAATGACAATCTGTTGTTTACATGGCGCCAGCGCTACAGCCACCTTTTGCCCGATGAAATACAACGTTCAGTCAGTAAACCTGATGCTGTCATCCCTGTTGTGGTATCTGACATGTCCCTGTCACATCATGCAGAACCACACTATGAACCATCCGGTTCCGCTTACGGTGAGGTGATGACCTGCGAAGTGGCTGTCGGGAGCGCCAGTCTGCGCCTGACAGGGAACTTATCTCCCGCTATCCTGAAAACACTGCTTCGCGAACTGACCGGGAGGGGACGATGATCTCCCTCCCGTCTGGCACCCGTATCTGGCTGGTCGCCGGCGCCACCGACATGCGTAAATCCTTCAACGGTCTGGGCGAGCAGATACAGCACGTACTGGATGAGAACCCCTTCTCCGGCCACCTGTTCATCTTCCGTGGCCGCCGGGGTGATACCGTCAAAATTCTCTGGGCAGATGCGGATGGACTGTGCCTCTTCACCAAACGCCTTGAGGAAGGGCAGTTCATCTGGCCCGCCGTGCGCGACGGCAAGGTGGCCATTAGTCGCTCGCAACTGGCCATGCTCCTCGATAAGCTGGACTGGCGTCAGCCCAAAACACCCCGTCTTAACTCACTGACAATGTTGTAAAAAAAGCATGGCCGCATTATAAATGGGTCATGAGTCAGGACTATCTCGCCCGTATCACCGCGCTGGAAGAAGAACTTCGCCGGAAAGACAGCCAGCTCAGTCTCGTTGCCGAGACTGAGGCCTTCCTGCGCTCTGCGCTGACCCGCGCTGAAGAAAAGATCGAGGAAGACGAACGGGAGATAGAACACCTGAGGTCTCAGATAGAAAAACTGCGCCGTATGATGTTCGGCACCCGTTCTGAAAAACTGCGCCGCGAGGTGGCACAGGCCGAAGCGCTGCTGAAACAGCGCGAACAGGCGAGCGATCGTTACAGTGGGCGGGAAGACGACCCGCAGGTTCCCCGCCAGCTCCGTCAGTCCCGGCACCGTCGTCCGCTTCCGGAACATCTTCCCCGTGAGATACTCCGACTGGAGCCGGAAGAAACCTGCTGCCCGGCATGTGGCGGTGAAATGGCGTACCTCAGCGAAGTCAGCGCGGAGCAGCTGGAGCTGGTTGCCAGCGCCCTGAAAGTGATCCGCACAGTGCGGGTAAAAAAAGCCTGCACAAAATGTGACGGTATCGTGGAAGCTCCCGCGCCGTCACGTCCTGTCGAGCGGGGTATCGCCGGACCGGGTCTGCTGGCCCGTGTGTTAACAGCCAAATACTGTGAACATCTGCCGCTGTACCGCCAGACGGAAATCCTTGCCCGCCAGGGGGTGGAGCTGAGCCGCGCACTGCTCTCCAACTGGGTGGATGCGTGCTGCCGTTTAATGGCGCCGCTGGACGAAGCCCTTTATCACTACGTGATGAACTGCCGCAAACTGCATACAGATGATACTCCAGTGCCGGTGCTGGCGCCGGGCAGGAAAAAGACGAAAACCGGGCGTATCTGGACGTATGTCCGGGATGACCGGAATGCCGGTTCGTCAGATCCTCCGGCAGCGTGGTTCGCGTACTCACCGGACCGGCAGGGAAAACACCCGGAGCTGCACCTTCGCTCCTTCCGTGGCGTCCTGCAGGCAGATGCCTTCGCGGGGTATGACCGGCTGTTCAGTACATCGCGAGAAGGCGGCGTGCTGACAGAGGCGGCATGCTGGGCGCATGCCCGCCGAAAAATCCACGACGTGTACATCAGCAGCCAGAGCGCCACGGCGGAGGAAGCGCTGAAACGCATCGGCGAACTGTACGCCATCGAAGCGGAAATACGCGGCATGCCGGAGACAGAGCGTCTGGCGGCCAGACAGTCGCGGAGTGCGCCGCTGCTGGCGTCACTGCATGAGTGGATGGTGGAGAAAAGTGCGACACTGTCGAAAAAATCCCGGCTGGGAGAGGCGTTCACGTATGCCCTGAACCAGTGGGATGCCCTGTGTTACTACTGCCGTGACGGTCTGGCGGAACCCGACAATAACGCCGCGGAGCGGGCGCTTCGCGCCGTCTGCCTGGGAAAGAAAAACTACATCTTCTTCGGGAGCGATCATGGTGGCGAACGTGGTGCACTGCTGTACGGACTGATCGGAACGTGCCGTCTGAACGGTATCGATCCAGAAGCGTATCTGCGCCACATCCTGAGCGTTCTGCCTGAGTGGCCTTCCAACAGGGTTGGTGAACTTCTGCCGTGGAACGTGGCTATACCTGCCTGACCAGTGTCAATACGGCGTCCGGTTAACGCTTACCATTGAGCGCTCCGTTTCGACGGCGATGATTGCGCCGCTATCTAACGTGATAATCCCGTCAGGACGATGGCGAACTCCTGGATAACGCGCAATAAACTCCCCCCGATCACCATTAAGCCAGCCTTGCCCGCCTTTCTCTTCCAGTGCAATTCTGACCCGATGATTCAGGAGTCGGTGTTCCAGCGTCCAGTATTTGAGTTTCCCCGGCTCAAAATAACCGGGGAATACTTTATCATCAGGTTTAACCACCATCGCCAGACCTTGCATGGTGATACCCCATAGTGATTTTTTTCCGGCTATTACCGGGTATTCATGTTTTATCAGAAACCCCAATGCAACCGCTTTATTCAGTAGCGCATACGTTGGGCGGTGACTTTTACCCTTGAACCCAACAACTTTTTTCAGCGTTTTAAAGTCGGAGTATGTTTCTTCTTTAAGGAATGTCAGCAATGCAAGCATTTTTCTGTTTGCGGCTTCTTTCCTTTCTGTAACGTTATGAATAAGCATTTCAGCCCTCACAGATTGATTGATGGCTTATGTTCCTGACTTTCATTTTTTTCTGGTGTGGCTTGTTTATACTCAAATGAAAGAAGTTCGATGTTTTCTTTTTTGACCTGAACCTGAAACATCTTTGTTGCTCTTGGTAGTTCGGTTGACGTAAATACAAAACCAACTTTTTCAGGGAGATTTAAAAACATATTACTGTCAACGTAGTAACTTTCTGCCTGTCTTATCATTCGGTCTGTATCAACTTTTTCCGTCAATGATAAATCAGTCCGTACTTTCCTCATTTCATCATCGACCAGGATAGAGCCTGTCATTTTTGCCGCCCATTCTGCTGTTTCGGGGTTTTGGATTTTATAAATTAATTTGAATTTGGCGTTTTCAATGATAGCGCCAATAACTGAGTCGCCATTTAAATCAGACGGGCAGTCACGCAGATCGTCTATCGCCTGAAAAGCCATGAATATATGCACGCCTTTATCTCGTGCCGTTCCAAGTCCTTCAAGAGCAGGGCGAGAGAGATGATATTTCAACTCGTCGAGGAAAATAGCAACAGTACGCGGAGTGCTGTTTATTCTGTCCCTGGTCTCTGCTATTTGTATCAGCCGTGTAAGAATCATTCTTTGTGCGGAAATTATCTTTTGATTGCGCGTTGAACCAATAATGTAGCAACAACCACCTTCATCAAAAACCTCTTTTAAAGAAAATCCGTTGGTGGCATTAATTGAGTTAACTAAAGCAATTTCTTCCAGCTCACCACAAAATGCGGGAACATCTTCTCGTAATGACTGAACAAAGTCAGTGTTAAATAAATCACGAAGTGTCATTCCTTTTTCATAAATTGCAGATGTATTTCTGGCTGCGCGACGGTCAGAAATACGATAAAAATCTGAAGCCTCCCCTTTCTTAGCCAGGCTAAAGCCAGCGTTAAATAATTCCTCCAATTGTTCATGAGAAATATCGGCCAGTAAATCAAGCTGGAAATTTAGCTTATTTAAATTTATAAGTGTGAATTTCTTGCCTGATTTTTTACATGCTTCCCTAAGTACGTGAGGTGCCCATTCATCATCTTTTGGATCTTCTACAAAAACAGCCTCACCTAAAAGAATAGCCTGATAAAGTAGGACGGTCGCAGTTACGCCTTTCCCGGAACCTGTTGTTCCGATAATTGCTGCGTGTTGGGTTTTAAATTCTTTTATGGTTATGTATTGCGGCTGGTCATCTTTGTTTAAGCCAATAAAAACGCCTTTCTTTAAATCAATGTAATCGAGTGGATTGTATTCTATGCTGTCGGGTAATAACTCTTTTACTTTGCGTACATCCGTTCTGGTATTTCTCTCCAGCTTGCTCTTCTTAATCATTCGATGTTTTAGGTTGTCAATTTCTCCTGCTAAAAGTCGGCGGGCTGCAATATGAAATATTAATCCTGTTGCCGTAAATATTATGGTCATGATCCATAGCGGAACTCTAAACAGTATGTTGTTGTCGAGTGACTTAAAAAAGTAGCTCAACCCCTGAATAGTTAGCGGTGATATGGTGCCGAATATAAAAAAGAAAATGGACGCACACGCCACCGACTTTAACCAGAATGGGGCGTTCTTTCTTTCCTCGCGGGGAAGGTGGAATATAAAAGGTAATGTAAGACCTGCGAGCAGGGATAATATGACAGGGCTGTTTTGCAGCCATAACAGAAAAAAGGAAAATGTATCGGCAAAGGCATTCAGCCTTTGCATCAGGTGGGAACCCATATCTATTTTCTCCATACGAAAACTGACGTGTTGGGCGCAAAAGATGGGAGCAGCTTATAGGAGCGTAACCACGCTCCCATGCGATGCTCCCATAATATGCTCCGATGAATATGCAAAAGGCGCTGATCGCCAGTGGCGATCAAGCCCTTTTTCCGCGCTTTCAGAATACAGCCGACCAGTGGTCGTCTGTATTCTGAAACGCCAGAATGACGGGCAACGGCGTGTGCCATTACGTTCGGGCTGGACGCCCTCACTGCATGACACATGGGGGTAATGTCCCGGCTGGACGCCGAGCCAAAACCCCCAGGGTCAAAGGCGGCACACCGTCTTGCGCTACGCGCGACCAACCCCTTTAAGACGCTGCGTTTAGCCGATTTTTCCTCGCAAGCTCGTAAAAATCGGAACGCTGCTTTAAAGGGGTTGGTCGCGCCTAATCGGTAATATTCCCCGCTGGGGCGGGAAATATCACCTGGCTGCGACGGTGTGCGGGGCAAGCCCCCCACAAAAAGCGGCACGTGGGCGTGCCTTTTTGCTCGCTGGGGCGGCAAAATTTTTGCGGCTCCCCCCGGCCTGCTCAATTCGCTGTGGGCGAATGTTCGCAGGTGGGCGCGGATGCTGAAAATTAACAATTTCTCCGAAATTGAATTTTCTTTCCGCGCTCCACTTCCTTATTTCACGTCTTAACAATTTCTCCGAAATTGAAGCCTGAAATAAGCAAGCCTAAAACCATAGGCTCCGGCTTCGTACTTGGGTGGATTAGCCAGGCTTTTACTCTTGCTGGGCTCGTATTTCTCTCCAGCATTCTGCTTCTGCCTCTTCAGCTGCGCGAAGTGAATCATCGTCAATATAAAGACCTTGAGACGCTGCGTAATCTGTCAGTTTAGCCGCGTCGACTGCATTAAGGTATTCGGTATGGTTTCGTAATTCATTTAACAGACGTGCATGGTAAACTTCATGATAAAGGCCGCATCCGTGATGCGCACTCTTTGAAATATTATCCACAACCTTTTTTACTGAAATTCTATCCTGCTCTTTTGAATTTATATTTTTAATAAACAAGTCTTGGTTGTTCATTTATAACTCCTTTTTTATGTGAGTTAATTGTGTTGATTTGAATGCGGCGTTACAGATGAGATATGTAAAAAAGCGCCACGGTTCCAAAGATGACTGTTACCATGAATATGGCTAATGAACATAGCGCTATTTTTAAGCAGCGGATGATTTGGCTCCCCGAAATTAATTAGTGTTCAGTGGATGGTCGATTTAAAAAAGTACTCGATGAAATAAAATGATGACCAGATTACAAGTAAAATTAGCAGGGCGATTCCGATTATTAATTTCAAGTTGTTCATTTTATCCTCCGCGTTTTCTTCCGTATTTGGATAAGATTGTGTTTATTGCCTCTTTCCCTGCATCAGGGCATTCGCCAAGAAATGCTTTTCTGGCATCAAATGTACGTCCTGGCTGAAAGCCGTGCTTGTTCTTTTTGACGATATTGAAAAAGTCGCGTTCTGCTGATTTGCATTTGCTGCCGCCGCTATTTCCTGTTGCTTTCCCATACATACAAAAAGCTACTTTGCACGGGTCAGCTGCGAAAGAATAAAATGGTGCTCCGGCAAACAGGCATAACAATGCAGCCGAGATAACGGTTCTTTTCATATTTAACTCCTGATTGCTATCTGATGTTAACGCGAGAAATAGATGCTCGTTTCACTGCATGCAATATAATTCAATGCGGGCTGATATTCAATAACTCCTTTTGCTCCATGCTGGCGAAGCCAGCTTTTAGCTTTAAAGAAGTTATCACCTGATGGAGTGCTGATAACAATTCGAGGGGAATGCGCAGCGGCGTAAAAAACTGCTGGCGTCCATAACGTATCGTCAAAGTCCGTTGCACGTATTACAGCTGACCATTTCCCGTTAACTTCTCTTGAGGGGATGATAACACTGTTATCATCCCATTGTGGCATTGTACTGTTAACGGAATTGGCGGGCTTGTCCCATTCCACCGGTACCGGCGGCGGTGGGGATGAACATCCACAAAGTAATGATGTAATAAAGATGGTGTGCTTTACATTTATCATGATTTCATGGCCTCGAAATATTCTTTTCGATGTACAGGACGGAAATAAATATCATTCATTCGGCGGATATTGCCGTCCAGATCGATGCTGACAATAACGTCCAGGCTATCCAGTACCTTACGTAACATAAAAGCATAGGGGAGTTGTGCGCATTGTGGGTTTTCATAACAGCGCGTAATAAAGCCGTCGATGGCTTCCATTGCCGAACCGGCATGAATAGACGTCATACTCCCTTCATGCCCTGAACCTGTTATTTTCAGGAAGTCCCAGGCTTCGGCTCCCCTGACCTCTGTTAATAAAATGCGGTCGGGGTTCATACGGTAATTCCAGCGCAAAAGACTCGCTGGCGTAACAATCGAGCCTTTTTCGTCTGATGACTCAGACGGGTAAAAAAGATGCACATAGTTTTTATGTTTAAAGAACGTAATTTCGGGGTTGTCCTCAATGGTTGTGATCCTGAGGTCAAGCGGGATATAACCTATCAGCATTTTCATATAGGTTGTTTTCCCCGTGCTCGTTTCACCTGCAACAGCAATGGTTTTCCCGTATTCCACGCACTTTTCCATGAAGAGCGGAATGTTTTTTGTATTGTACAATTCAATTAATTCGGCATCGTGCGTTTCGGTTTGTTCAGAGCCCGTAACACGATTATAAAATCCCGCATCAATGTATGACTTGTGCGGGATTTGTACCCTTGAAGGTTTTCGGATTGTGACAGAGACTGTGCCGCGCTCACATGCCGGGGGTACAACCAACTGGCAGCGTTCGCCAGATTCCAGCGTGGCCGACAGCCCCGGCTTAATGTCCTCTATGTTGTCGTTGTGATGCTTTGCCAGGCAGCGGGCAAAGTTGTAGCAGTCGTCATAGCTGAGAGAAACGGCGTGCTGTGTCCACACGCCATCAATTTTGGTAAACAGCTCATCAGGACGGTTTACAGCAATTTCTGTGAGTCCGGGGAGCTCAAGGAATTCACCAAAAAACCGTTGCTTATAGCGGTCTAGAGAGATGTTAGTAGCCGTCATTCCTTCATCCTCAGTGTATAGATATTGGAGAAATCGATATCCTGCCCGGTGATCAGGTTGATAATTTCCCCCTGGTTTTTGTAGAGCGTGGGCGGGATGTTGATACTGTTCTCAAGCGTGGTTCTCGCCATATCCGCCATCGCCTGCCGACTGTTCTCCGTGTAGTCCGTATTTCTGTCCTCCTGTCCGGCACTGTTTGATGCCCACGCTGCAACATCGGGAATCATGCCGACCATCAGCGCCCCGGCAAACCGGTCGGCAAAATGGTTATCAACCCATCCATCCATGCCCGCCTCGCCCAGTGCGCCAGCAGCGCTGGTATCTACCATTGGGATATCGAGATAAGGTTTCTGTTTGGTACGCAGTTTCGTAATGATGACGAACGCGCGCCCCTGGCCGTGTCTCATTCCATCATCGCCGCCTGTCCGGTATATGCCGGTTGCAGAGGTGCCCTTCTCAATCAGCTTGGTATTACCGCTGGCGCTCCAGATGTCGGTTGTGATCGTACAGCGCAGCTTTCCGGCTCGGTCAGAGACGAAACGATAATCCAGCGAGCACGGAATGGAGGTGTTTTCAGGAATATAAAGATCAGGATTAAACGGGATGCGCCGAACCGCTGCCGCATCTTGCTGTTGCCCCTGCCCCTTAGCCTGAGCGGACGCCGTGGCGTCCGTACCGGTGGCGCCTGACAGCTGCGCCATCTCCTGCTGTCGTGTTTTCACCTGGCCTTGAGAAGAGGCCTCGCCGTCACGGCGCACCAGGAAACGAGCTTTATCGAGCTGTAACGGGGCTGCCGGTGCTGCCTGTCCCGTACCCGCTGTATTGTTGCCCTCGGTGCTGCCCTGGCTGTTGTCCTGCTGGGGCTGTTCCTGCTGGCCAGTGTCAGTGGCCATCCCGAGATCATTACGCTTGCGATAATCAGTCTGGCTTGTCTGCGGTGCCGGTTCCTCTTGTTTCTCCTCTTTAGGCTGAGCGAGAAAGTTGCGGTATACCCAGTTCCCGCCCCATGTCAGGAAAATCAGGGCAACCGCGACAAGCGCCAGAAAGGCTGTCATCTTTCCGCGCTTGCGCTTTTTCAGCTTATTGACGGCGGGTTGTACCGGGTCTTTTTCATCGTCGTCCTGCTCGTTGAGCATGGCCGTCTCTCTCCTTGCCCGTGCTTCGCGTTCGAGCTCAGCCACATCATCACCGGCTTGCGCCGGTGCCACCTGATGTTCATCAGATGTCAAAGTCTGGTCTTCATCTTTCATGGAATTTTCCTTTATATAAAAATATAAATATATTTTTATAAGTTAATTGCTTTCAGGCTTCTCGACCCGTTCAACCTTTGGCGATACCGTCGAACCATCGGGAGCCTGAACCCGGCCATAGCTTTTGTTTTCAAGCCCCACAACGGCATTCCCGGAGCGAAGTACCAGACGCGGCGTAACCTCCTGAATAACCAGGACGGTGTAGTCGCCCTTTTTCTGAATGCCGGTGTTTACCGTGTGTTCCTTGCCGTTCAGCTCTTTAGTTACTGAGGGAATGGATTTGGCCGGAGAGAAACCTACAAACGTAAATCGCCCGTCGTCATAGGCGAAGTCAGGATCAATGCTGAAACTCCCTTGCCCCGGATATTTGGTGTAATCCCAGTTTCGGGGCGTCTGCGCCGAGTTCAGTGATTTCTCAATGCGGGCTTCCTGTTGCTTCTGCTCCCACTCTTTTTGTCTGGCCGACGCTTCCCGGTTCGCTTTATCACGCGCCTCTCCGGGATAGCTGTAGCTGACCTGGAAAGCCGGTTGCTGAGCCGATTTATCATCGATAACGTTCAGCTCGACGTTGTAGAGGCGCTTGGTGGTGACAACCAGCATGTTTGTATGCCAGTCCTGGCTGTTGGGTGGGATGACGACTTGGGCAGTATTACCGTCCTGCCCTGGCGCTCCCTGCTGGAGCGCGAGCGGACGAACATACACGCGGTTAGCATCTTTTTTAGCCTCCCAGGCTTCTTCAAAGCCGGGTTTGGCATCAATAACAGCCTCGTCACTGTCGAAGACGAGCGTGGTCATAAAACCGGGCATGGTGTTGATGACGGTTACGTTCTGCGGGTTATAAATAACCTGCTGAATCCTGGCATCGTAACGGCTTGCCTGTGGCATCGCCGCCCCCCACGCCGCGCCGGACATCATCAGCGCAAGGAATACAGGCGTAATTTTGTTCATCATTCACCTCCCCGGATTTCACGGTCTGTCTGCCAGCTCGTGACGGTAAAGCCGAAATAGTTAACCTCGCGCTCTTCGTCGCTCATCTCTTTATTCGGGTCAGAGTGGAACGTAAAACGCGCATCCCAGTACTCGTAACGGGTCTGATTATCAACAAGGCGGCGGATGGTCTTTTTGTACCGAATAGTGGCGACCTTATCGGGAGCCGTGCCATCGGTGATCTGACTGGACAGGATGTCAATCTTCACCGTATTAGCCCTGTTGTTGTAAACCTTATCCGGGGCGTTTTTACCGGCATACAACGCCAGATAGTCATTGTTGACCTCGGGGCTGTTGTACATCTGAACCGTCTCGTAATCGTCCTGGAGGGAGGGATAGACGTAGCGCTCGCGGATTTTCACGTAGTTCGCGGCCATCGCCTTTTGATAGGCTTCTTCTGCGGTCAGGCTGGTTTTTGATGCCCGGGTAACGTGATCCACCCGTCCTGTGTGGTTATCCACGGCATAGAGCTCAACGTCCGTCTGTTTCAGCGGCAACATCACGACCACGGCGATGAGCGCCAGTACCGCAATCAGCAGACCCACACCGCCAACAACAAAACCGGCTTTTGTGGCGCGTTTATCCCGGTCAATCATTTGCTGCTCGAAGGTGCGGGATTCAGCAATTAATTTCTGTTCACTCATGACTGTTTAACTCCGCCATAATCTGAGGGGTGTTTACAGGTTCGCCCTTTCCGCTAAAGGCAGGGGGCAGTGAGTTCCGGGCGCAGCCGGAAAGCGCGCACAGCAAAGCCAGCGCAATCAAGCGTTTCATAAGTTATGTCCTTACTGAGTTTTCCTATGAAAATATGTTTATATTTTCATAGATTGAGGTGGCGATATCTGAGAGAGGTTAACTGTTGAATTTTTTCACTGCTGATTCCCGCGACTGTGCCAGTCTGCGGGCTTCATTGCGGGCAATCATTTGCTCGATAGCATATTTACGCGCTTTCGATGCGTTGTAACCTGCACCGCCTCCGGGTGTGGGTGATTTGCCTGCACTGGCATCTTTCCAGCCCTGAATATTGTCCCGAATAGATCGTGTTGTCTGCTTCGTTGCGCCCCCGGCCAGCTTCCCGGCACCAAAAGCAGCCGCACCAATACCCATAGCAGCAAGTCCCTGCATGGAAACCGTTGCGCTCGCACCGGCCAGCGCTGCGGCCAGCTTGGCTGAGATGTAAACCAGTATTGCCGCACAAACACCGGCAAGGCAGACTTGCGCGCCCAGCTCAACAATTGCCGAATTGTCAGCAACCCTTGTTGCCTTATCAAGCACAAGATTTAAATAGGTCACTACTATTCGTAACGAAAGAGCCGAAAATAAAATAGTTAGGGAAGGTGCGAATAAGCAGGTCATTTCTTCCCAAGCTGACTCGCTGATTA
>OKPK01000244.1_pt1 | contig 15607 bp, 19 predicted proteins | sample 1614611 | NCBI WGS metagenome assembly OKPK01 (sample SAMN04436955, study PRJEB24849) | human gut metagenome | biome: human gut; feature: NICU; material: stool | host: Homo sapiens | place: USA: Saint Louis, MO | collected 2010-01-10
GATTTTGCTAAATTTTATTTATATAAATTTCTAGTTGCTACTCTTTCCCTCTGTTAAACAGATTACTTTTTGAGTATCTAAAAGCTTGGTGAATCATACAAAATTGATTCACCAAGCTCTTTTATGTTTTCATTTTATTCACTACTTGAATTATTGACATACTGATTTACTAATACTTGATGTTCTTCATATGTTTTTGAGAAGTAGACTTTTCCTGTAGAAATATCTGCTACAAAGTATAAATAGTCACTTGGTGTCGGATTCAAGACTGCTTTAATTGACTCCTCACTTGGGCTATCTAATGGTCCTGGTCCATAACCAGTATTTTTATACAAGTTATAAGACGAGTCCACTTCCAAGTCAGCATACGTTACAGTTTCTTTGTGTTCTCCTAGAGCATACAAAATAGAAATATCTGATTGGATTGGCATATCGGCAGCCAAGCGGTTAAAGAATACTTGCGCAATTTGTTTGCGGTCTGCTTCTTTGACTCCTTCTTTTTCAACCAATGAAGCTAACGTTAAGACTTGCTGATTGGTTAAATTCTTTGCATGAATTGTCGGCGTATATTGTTCCATTACTGTGTTCATTTTAGCAATCATTTGTTCGACAAATTCAGGAAGTGTTGCTTTTTTGTAGTAATCATAAGTTGCCGGGAATAAATACCCTTCTAAGCGATAACGAACACCTTCTGCGGTTGCAGCACTTTCAAGTAAATCAGGATACTTAGCCTTCATTTGATTGAAGAAGTCTTCGTTTTTCATTAATGCAATGAAATCTGCTTTCTTGAAATCTGTATTTTTTTCAATAGCTTCGCCAATTTTATCTATATCGTAGCCTTCAGGAATCGTTACTTTGCCATCTGCAATTTTAGTTGGTTCTGGCGTACCTCCTTCTTTTAGCATTTCACCAATTTCATCGAGTGTCATGCTTGGAGACATTTGATAATAGCCCGCTTGAAAATCTGTTAAGTTTTTAAATTTTACGTAGTAGTTAAAAACCATTCCGCTTTTAATGACGTTGCTTTCTTCTAAAACCGCAGCAATTTGCTTATTAGAAGATCCTTCTGGGATATGCACTTGAACAAGCTTCTTATTGTTCTTGTCTAGTGGCTGTAGCCCAGCATCTACATATTTATAAAAAGTAAACCCAAAGATTGCCATCATTAAAACTAATACAGAAACTACAATTAACACGATACGACCGACTAAACGATCTTCTTTTTTACGTGTTTGTTTTTTTGTATTTGTTGGCTTTTCGTCTGTTTCAATCGGGGTTGGCTCTTCGACTGTCTGTGTTGTCTTGTCTTTCCCACGTCTTCGAGCAGCTCTAGAACCTGCACGTGTTTGTGTTGTGCGGCTCGCTGTTTCTTGTGATTCATCAGATGAAGGTTGGGGTGACCTATCATTTTTTTCAGAGGAATCAGGTTGATCGCCATCATTTCTACCATTTAAAGACCCAGTTACTTGATCTCTAAGCGAAGATTTGGGATCTTGGTTATTTTGGTTATCATTAGCCAAAACTAACCCTCCTTACTATTCTATCGTTTATGACTGAAACTATTATACATGAAACCTCTTTAAAATTAAATGTTTTTAATAAAAAGACCGTCATTCCCTGATAAAAAATTCATCATTGACAACGTTTAAAGCCTATGATGGCGCTTTTCTATTGAAACGATAATAAATCTTAAAATCCTCCTAAATTTATCGAAAATCCATTTTCTATTAAGAATTTTGTAGCAAAATAGCACCTAAGTCTTTAGGCGATTGTACTAGGAATGTCGCTCCCGCCTCTTGTAATTCTGTTTCTTCACCAAATCCATACAAGACACCTATACTATCTAAGCCATTTTGTTGAGCACCAAGAATGTCATGATTACGATCACCAACCATGATAATTGCTTCTTTGGTTGGGGCTAATTGAGCTTCCGTTAATGCATACTGAATCACATCTGCTTTTTTAGAACGATGACCGTCCATGCTCGCTCCATAGATGCCTGTAAAATAACGATCTAAATCAAAATGAGTAATAATCTTTTTAGCAAATTCTTCTGGCTTGGAAGTCGCAATGTATAACTTTGCTCCCGCTTCCTTTAACCTTGTTAACACTTCTGGAATCCCTGGATACACATGGTTTTCAAACATACCTTTTCTCTGATAATACGCTCGATAATGACCCACGGCTTGTTGCGCTGCTTCAGCTGAAGGCGCCATGTGCAAAAATGATTCATATAAAGGCGGCCCTATGAAAGAACGTAACGTCTCCTCGCTAGGAGCTGGCCAGCCTAATTGTTCTGTTGCGTATAAAATAGAACGCATAATGCCGCTACCAGAATCCGTAATTGTGCCATCTAAATCAAATAAAATCGTTTGATACATCTTCACTTCACTACTTTCTAGCATTTTTTGTCTAATTGATTCTTCAAAATAAGATACGCAAAAGAAGCACATTTTTCAGCGCTTCTCTGCCTTTTTATTTATTTTGCTGTAAACGTATCTGGTTTTTTATCTGATTGCTGCATTTCATAGGCAATGGCTTCAACGATTCGGCGGCTAGCTTGACCATCCCCATACGGATTTTGTGCATGCGCCATCGCGTGGTAAGCATCAGAATCAGTCAATAATGTTTTCGCCTCTTGATAGACTACTTGTTCGTCTGTACCAACCAATTTCAATGTTCCTGCCGCTACGCCTTCTGGACGTTCCGTTGTATCTCGTAAAACTAAAACTGGCACACCTAAGGAAGGAGCTTCTTCTTGCACACCGCCAGAATCAGTTAAAATTAAAGAACTTTTCGCTGCAAAATTTTGAAAATCTTTGACATCCAATGGTTCAATTAAATGCACACGAGCTAATTCACCTAAGTGTTCCGCTACTATTTCACGGACTTTGGGATTTTTGTGCATAGGGAAAATGACTTCAATTTCTGGATGTTCCATTACAAGTCGACGAACAGCTTTAAACACATTTGCCATTGGCAGGCCTAAATTTTCACGACGATGCATTGTAATTAGCACGATGCGTTGGTCTGTAGGGATTTTTTCCAATAAATCATTTTGATAGTGGGCATCAACGGTGTACGCCATCGCGTCAATTGCTGTATTGCCAGTCACATAAATATGTTCTTCTGGATGATTTTCTTTGATTAAATTGTCCTTACTTTGAGTGGTTGGGGCAAAATAAATATCAGTTAACACATCTACCAGTTGACGATTCATTTCTTCCGGAAACGGAGAATATTTTTGCCAGGTCCGCAATCCTGCTTCCACATGTCCCACTGGAATCTGTTGATAAAAAGCAGCCAATGCAGCCGCAAATGACGTGGTTGTATCGCCATGAACCAAGACAATATCCGGCTGTTCTGTCACAAGAACCTCAGTTAATAAATTCAAAACACGACTTGTAATATCTGTTAAGGTTTGCCCATCTTTCATGATATTTAAATCATGATTCGGTGTAATTTGAAAATCTTCTAACACTTGATCCAACATTTGGCGATGTTGCGCTGTTACGACTACTACAGAGTCAAATCCTTGACTTTGCTCTTCTAAAACTTTGATTAAGGGAGCCATTTTGATTGCTTCTGGCCGTGTTCCAAAAACCGTCATTACTTTAATTTTCTTCATCATTTTCCTCCTAATTCTATGTTAGTTTCGGGTATTTTTGTTGGCGAAATTCTTCTGCTCGTTGAATATAATGTAAGGCGTTCGTATGATTACTGGCTATTTCTGCTGCCGTTAACGGACGGATAACCTTCGCGGGTCGACCAAATGCTAAAACATTTGGCGGGATAATTTTGCCTTCTGTCACTAAAGAGCCCGCACCAATCAGGCTGTTTTCTCCAATAATAGCGTTATTTAGAATGGTTGAACCCATGCCAATCAAAGCACCATCACCGATTTTACAACCGTGTAACATGCATTGATGGCCCACCGTTACATACTTGCCTACAATTGTCGGGGCATCTTCATCAACATGAATAATCGTGCCATCTTGAATATTACTACCTTCACCAATGGTAATTGTGTTACTGTCACCTCTTAAGACCGACTGAAACCAAATATTACTATCCTTCGCTAGTTGTACGTTTCCATAGACATCTGCACTAGCAGCAATAAAATACTCTTTTTTCAAACTCTGTCACCTCTTTTCATTAAGTATAGACAAGAATTCCTCACTTTCATAGTAAAAAAGACAAGAAAAGAGCGTGGGACAAAAATCACTTTGGATTTTTGCTCCACGCTCAAAAACTGATAAACGGCGGGAACAGAAGCAACTCCTTCGGAAATAAGCCGAAATTCTCCAAAAATTAAAGAACAATTTTCGGAAATTCCTTCTTATTTCTCGGAGTTAAACGCTTCTGTCCCGACCTCTTTTTATTCCTCATAGTCGCCTTCTTCAGCAAATTGACTATTGTATAGTTTTTCATAGAAGCCACCTTGTTCCAGCAACTCATGATGCGTACCTTTTTCAATGATTTCTCCTTGTTTCATAACAAGAATTAAATCAGCTTCACGAATAGTTGATAGGCGGTGGGCAATAACGAAACTCGTTCGTCCTTCCATAACACGATCCATTGCTTTTTGAATTAAGGCTTCCAAGCGTGTATCGACTGAACTAGTCGCCTCATCTAAAATCAAAATTTTTGGATCAGAAATTACCGCTCGGGCAATGGTCAACAATTGTTTTTGACCAAGGGAAACGTTATCTCCCTCAGAATTGATTTCCATTTCATACCCATCTGGCATTGTCCGAATGAAGTGATCCACATTGGCCGTTTTCGCTGCATCCACAACTTCATAATCCGTGGCATCCAACTTCCCAAAACGAATATTATCTGCAATGGTACCTTTATACAACCAAGCATCTTGCAATACCATTCCAAATACAGAACGGACATCACTACGGTTCATTTTTTTCGTGTCAATACCATCAATTTTAATGGCGCCTTCTGTTACATCATAAAAACGCATCAGTAAGTTGATTAAGGTTGTTTTCCCAGCGCCAGTTGGTCCCACAATCGCAACCATTTGGCCCGCATCAACTTTAAAGTTCAAATTACGAATTAACGGTTTTTCTGGGTCATAACTAAAGCTGACATTTTCAAATTCAACAGAGCCTAAAATAGGTTCTGGCAAAGGAACATCTTGTTCGTTAAGTTCTTCTTCTGGTTCATCTAGGATTTCAAAAATCCGCATGGTCGAAGCTGAAGCGCTTTGTAAAGCTGCAGACAACTGCGTAATATTCCCCATTGGTTGGCTAATTTGCCAAATATATTGAATAAACGCTTGTAATTGCCCCACTACGATCACACCAGCAACCACATAGTAACTACCAAGGACAGCTACCCCGATATAGGTCCCATAAGCAGTCATTTGAACCAATGGCAACATTAATCCTGAGATAAAGGATGCTTTGAAGCCAAAACCATTTAAACGGTGATTGACTTGTTTAAAACCTTCAAGAGTTTCTTTTTCCCGGCCATATAGTTTTAAGACACTGAACCCAGTCATATTTTCTTGAACATAACCATTTAAGTCTCCTAAAGAATTTTGCATTCCTTGGAAATATTTCTGGGAGATTTTAACAATTGTTCTGGAAATAATCAGAGACAACGGAATCATAATCACTGAAAAAATCGCCATCAGCGGATTGATCAAGAACATCATCACTACCGCCATCACAATCCCTAAGACTGCCGAAACAATATTAATAAAACTTTGTTGCATCGCATTGCTGACAGCATCCACATCGTTCGTCACCCGTGACAAAATATTTCCTTGTTGGTTCTTATCAAAATAAGAAACTGGCAAACGATTGATTTTTTCTTCAATATCGCGACGTAAATCGCGCATGGATTGTTGAACGACATTCGTCATTAAAAAGCCTGACAAAAATTGTGCCACACAATAACCTGTTCCCACAACTAAAATCCAAATTAAACATTGGATTACATAATCAAAATTGATTGATTCACCGGCCGCAATATTACGGCTAATTTCTGTCGTTGGTAATCCAGTTAAATAAGGTAACGCTGCATTAAAGGCAACGGTTAATATTGTAAATAAAATAACTAAATAAAACGTCACTCGGTACGGTTTAATATAGCGACCGATTCGTTTCATAGAAGAAAAGGCGTGTTTCATGCTAATTCCTCCTCTGACAATTGAGAAGCCGCAATATCATAGTAAATTGGACAAGTCTCAAGTAATTCACGATGTGTGCCAATTCCGACCACGTCGCCTTCGTTTAAAACAACAATGCGGTCCGCATGCATAATTGTTCCAACACGTTGTGCCACAATTAAAACAGTAGATTCTGTTGTCTCTTTTTTCAGACGCGCTCGTAAATTTGCATCTGTTTGATAATCTAACGCAGAAAAACTATCATCAAATATATAAATTTCCGGATTGCGAATAATCGCCCGTGCGATAGCTAAACGTTGTTTTTGACCACCAGAAAAGTTCGTGCCACCTTCTGAAAGAGGTTCATCATAGCCTTGCGGTTTTTGTGAAACAAATTCTGTAGCTTGAGCAATGTCAATTGCTCGTTCCATTTCTTCTAACGTCGCATCTTCCTTACCGTAGCGAAGATTATCAGCAATTGTACCAGTAAAAAGTAACGCTTTTTGTGGAATATAGCCAATCTTATTGCGTAATGCACTAAGTTGGTAATCTTTTACGTTCACTCCATCGATTAAAATTTCACCTTCTGATACATCATAAAACCGTGGAATCAATTGAATTAATGTTGATTTCCCACTACCTGTGCTCCCAATGAAGGCCACTGTTTCACCAGGTGACGCCTTAAAACTTACATTGCGGATGACTGGGCTTTCCGCATGTCCAGGATAGGCAAAGGTTACATTTTTAAACTCTAGATAGCCTTTAGTAGCTGTTTCTGTTACGCCTTCTTCTTCACGAATAGCTGGTTCCATGTCTAAGGCTTCTTGAATCCGTGAAGCCGAAACCGCAGCCCGCGGATACATCATAAAGACACTGGCAAATAACATAAACGAGAACAGCGCATGGAAAATATATTCAATAAAAGCAATTAAATTCCCAACTTCTAAATCCCCATGGCTGATTTGAACAGTCCCGCTCCAAATGATTAAGACCATCACAATATTAAATAAGAAAAAGAAGCCTGGTTGGGCTGCTGCCATTAAACGAAACAAACTTTTTGAACTTTTAGTGTAAGTTTCATTGACTTTATTAAAACGAGATTCTTCAAATTTTTCATTAACAAATGCGCGTATTACCCGCAATCCAGAAAGATTTTCTCTTAAAATCCCATTGATTCCATCTAAGTTCTTTTGTTGCTTTTTAGATAACGGTTCTGACAAACGAGCAATCCCGACAACTGCTAGCAGCAGAAAAGGCAAGGCACCTAAAACGTACATTCCTAACGACGGACTCGTTCGCATCACCATGTAAAGACTGGCAATAAACATCACTGGCGTCATAAAGCCAAGACGTAAAATATTTCCCATGAAGAGCATAATTTGGTATGCATCATTGGTAGTTCGCGTAATTAAGGAAGAAACCCCAATACTTTCATATTCACTATGTGAGAAAGTTTGAATCTTTTCAAATAAATCATCACGAATATCACGAACAATGTTTGTTGTAATTCTGGCACCAAAGTACCCCAGCAAAATATTCATTGCGACACCAATAATCGTAATTACAACCATCCAAATCCCTTGCTGATAAATATAGTCCATATCTCTAGGAATAATTCCTTTGTCAATCATTCGTGCTAAAATGGTCGGCAAGCCTAATTCAATCAAAATAAAACCAAACACACAAATAAAATCAGCGAAAAGTAATTTCTTATAACGCATTGTGTAACGCCACATTAACTTCAATTAATCATCTCCTTCTTATCTTACTTTAAATTTTCTAGTACTCCCACTGTATCAAAAAGAAATCGGTAATACAAGCTGTCTGGCTAGAAAAAACAGCCTTTCTCTTTCTATCCTTTCTCTTTTAGATTTTCTAAAAAATAGATAATTTTAATGATTTACTTATACGATTAAAATTGCTACTTCCTTTTGATTGTGCCATAATTGGGAAAAACTGAAAGGACCCTTTGAATGAAAAAATTATTCTTCATTTTTCTCGGTTCCTGTACGTTTGCTTTAGGCACGTTAGGAATCTTTTTGCCGCTTTTACCCACCACTGGTTTTTATTTATTAACGGCCTTTTTTTGGATGCGTAGTTCAGATAAACTTTATAACAAATTTTTAGCTTCTTCTTATTATCAAAAATATATCCAAGAAGCCTTCTTTGAGAAAAAAATTACTCGTAAAGGTAAATGGAAACTATTTATTTCCATGTTTCTTTTATTTGCCATTCCGTGTTTAATTGTCCGAAATACGTTGATGACTACGACTTTAGCGATTGTTTATTTAGCCCACGTGATCGGCTTAAGTTGGTATTGGCGTCCTAAAAAAAAGGCACTCGAACTTGATCAAGAATAAGGTGAAACAAGAAGTTTGTTTTTTTTAAAAGTCCAGTGAGTGTTTCTATACTTCCTTATCATTCTATGATAAAATAAGCTTAATTGTTGTTATTCACAACACACGGGACGGTTGAAAAAAGAACACATAAAATCAAATACCCAGAATGAAGCAAAGTCGAGGCTTCATTTCATCATTAACAGATGTTTTTGATGAGCATTCTTTTTTAGGTGATCAGCACCTCGTTTTGTTGTGTTTAATTTTCTGTCTTAAAATGAAAAAAACTATAAATTGCTACTATTAGTAGCTGAAGGAGAAATGAATCGATGATTTACAAAGTATACTATCAAGAAACAAAAATCAGAAACCCAAAAAGAGAAGACACAAAATCTCTTTACATGGAAGCCGATAGCGATGTAATCGTGCGCCAATTAGTTGAAGAAAATACCCCATACAATATTGAATACGTTCAATTATTAGACGAAAAACATCTTGCTTACGAGCAAGAACATGCGGACTTCACTCTAACGGAGTTTTAACATGAAAGTAAACATAAAAAATAACGAAACTGGCGTTTTTGCAATCGGTGGTTTAGGCGAAATTGGAAAAAACACATATGGGGTACAATTCCAAGATGAAATTATCATTATTGATGCTGGGATCAAATTCCCAGAAGATGATTTACTTGGGATTGACTACGTGATTCCAGATTATAGCTACATCGTTCAAAATTTGCATAAAGTCAAAGCACTCGTTATTACCCACGGTCATGAAGACCATATTGGTGGCGTTCCTTATCTTTTACGTCAAGCGAATATCCCAATCTATGCGGGACCACTAGCCTTGGCTTTAATTACCAACAAACTAGATGAACATGGTTTATTGCGAGAAGCAGAATTACACGAAATTAATGAAGATACGGTGATTCGTTTTAGAAAAACAGCGATTAGCTTTTTCCGGACGACTCACAGTATTCCTGATGCCTTGGGCGTTGTGGTTAAAACGCCTTCTGGTAACATTGTCGCAACAGGTGACTTTAAGTTTGACTTTACACCCGTTGGCGAGCCAGCCAACTTACACAGAATGGCGAAATTAGGTGAAGAAGGCGTCCTTTGTCTTCTTTCAGACAGTACCAATGCTGAAATACCCACCTTTACAAAATCCGAAAAAACAATTGGGACCTCTATTTTAAAAATCTTTGAAAAAATTGATGGTCGGATTATCTTTGCCAGTTTTGCTTCAAACATTTTCCGTTTACAACAAGCTGCTGATGCAGCCGTGAAAACCGGTCGCAAAATTGCTGTTTTTGGTCGTAGCATGGAAAATGCCATTGTCAATGGCGAACGCTTAGGCTACATCAAAGTGCCAAAAGGAACGTTTGTCGATGCGGCGGAACTGAATCAATTGCCAGCAAATGAAACAATGATTTTATGTACTGGCTCTCAAGGAGAACCTATGGCCGCGCTTAGTCGGATTGCTAACGGTACACATCGCCAAATTAGTATTCAACCAGGCGATACAGTTGTTTTCTCAAGTTCACCAATTCCTGGGAATACGACAAGCGTTAACCGTTTAATCAACTTATTATCTGAAGCCGGTGCAGAAGTTATCCACGGAAAAATCAATAATATCCATACTTCTGGTCACGGTGGACAAGAAGAGCAAAAATTAATGCTTCGCTTGATGAAGCCTAAATATTTCATGCCTGTTCATGGTGAATTTAGAATGTTAAAAATCCATGCTTCGCTCGCTCAAGATACAGGGGTTCCTGAAGAAAATTGCTTTATCATGGGCAACGGCGATGTCTTAGCTTTAACGGCTGATAGCGCACGTCCTGCTGGTCACTTCAACGCTAACGACGTGTACGTTGATGGAAATGGTGTCGGCGATATCGGGAATGTTGTTTTACGGGATCGTCGTATCTTATCTGAAGAAGGTTTAGTTTTAGCGGTAGCAACGGTTGATATTAAAAATAAAGAAATTATGGCTGGTCCAGACATTCTTTCCCGTGGTTTTGTCTACATGCGTGAGTCTGGTGATATGATTCATGAAGGCCAACGTCTTTTATTCAATGCTCTACGTGAAGCAATGAAAGATAAAAACTGTACCGAAGCAAAATTAGGCGAAGCCATGACGACCGCTTTACAGCCTTTCTTGTTTGAACAAACAGAACGTCATCCAATGATTCTGCCAATGATTATGACTGCCACAGTTAGTGATCAATAAAGCTCTCATTTAATAGAGAAGAAAAATGCTTGTCCATTTTTCTTCTCTATTTTTTCTAACAAAAAAACACCTAACGCATGTTAGGTGTTTTTGGATTATTTTTTATTAGTTTTTTTCTACGTTAACTGCTTGAGGGCCACGGTCTGAATCTTCAACATCAAAAGTCACTGCTTGACCTTCTTCTAAAGTTTTGAAACCATCACCTTGGATAGCTGAGAAGTGTACGAATACGTCGCTTCCGTCTTCGCGTGAGATAAACCCAAAACCTTTTTCTGCGTTAAACCATTTTACTGTTCCTTGTTCCATTCTTTTGTTCCTCCTCGTGCATTTGCACATAAATAGTCGTAACTTTGCTCGCTTCCAATAGAATATTTAAAAAAATTTAAAAAGTCTACATAATTCCAAACAAGATTACCCTTTCATTTTACACGTGATAAAATATTTTTGCAAGAATTGTCCTCATTCTGAAGCAAAAAAATTCTCTTCTCTCAAACTAATGTATCCGCTATCACCAACAATAATATGATCCAACAATTGAATCCCCATCATTTCGCCACATTCTTCCATTCGTTTGGTAAATTGGATATCTTGTGGAGACGGTGTCGGATTGCCAGATGGATGATGTATTTTAGTGCAAATAAAAAAAGCTCTACTCCCCATGATTGAGAAGTAGAGCTTTTACATTTTTAATTAATAATTTAAGCTTTGACCAGGATAAATCAAGTTAGGATTTGCTAATCCGTTTAATGCAGCTAAAGTTTGATAAGTCGTGCCAAGCTTAGCTGCAATGCCAGATAAATTATCCCCATATTGGACTGTGTAAACATTACTTGTTGCCAATCCATTTACCCTCAAAACTTGACCAGGATAGATCAGATTTGGATTGGCCAATCCATTTAATGCAGCCAACGTTTGATAGTCTGTGCCATATTGGTAAGCAATACTTGATAATGTTTCGCCATGTTGAACTACGTGTGTTGCTTCTGGCTGTTTATCAGGAACAGTTGTAGCATCTGGTAATAGTTCAATATCACCTTTGCTAATCCATGACAAAATGCCTTCTAGCAACACTCTGCTTCCAGTTACTTCTTGTACTTTATAGCTGTTTCCTTTTACCCAATCTGGAATAGCTTCGCCAGTTGCCCAAGCATCTACATTAAATTTTACTTTGACGATATCACCAACTTTTACTGCAGAAGTAGGTGTTTTTTCAACTTCTTTACCTTCTTCAATAGCTGGTGTGTTTGTTTCTGGTTGGTTATTTTTTGTATAACCATTATCGGTAATACCTGTTAAATCAACGTTACCATCTAGCCCTCCTGCAACGTAGGTTGACGTGAACTGAAAAATACCGATATTTTCAAATGAAGGAAAATAATTGTAATTTGGATAAGGTGTCACTACATAATCTGGATATTCTGCCATCCATAATTGATACTTCTTTGCAATTCGTGATAGATCATAAGCTGAAGTAAGATACCCTTTGTATCCGTAAAGCATCGGTGTATATCCAGCCTCTTTGATATAGTCTAACGCCCATAGCGTTACATCCGTCGATTGAACGCCATCTTCCGCATCTAAGGCGACAATTGATCCCTTTGGTGTTTGTACTTTAGGTAAAAAGTAATCTAATACTTGCTTTGCATTTTCGTAGGTAAGGACATTTTGCCACCATACATACGTATGCGCGCGTTTACCTTGAGCAATCGTACTAGCTACTTGACTAGAATAAGTAACTTGATCATAAATTCCATAGTTATTTTGCCCACCAATTTGTGAAATTGAGAATTTATCATGTGAATAACCAAATGTTGCTTGATATCCATTCCAAATAGACAAATCAACGCCTTGGTCTCCTTTTGCAGCAAATGTACTAACTGGCGCTAAAAAAAACAGGCCTACCAATAATGTTACTAATAGTTTCTTTTTCATCTATTTGTCTCCTTTTCTATCTGATAATCCAGGTGTTGTATGGTCTGTCACAATTCCTAAAATAGTTAATACAACAAACACTGCATTGATAACATCTAGCAATTGCTGATTAATCACATCAATTTGAAATTTATACCCAAAAGGAACTGCAACTACTTGAATAAGTAACAAAACTGCAGGAATAAGAGACAACCAGAATTGTTTATTTTTTATTCTTGACTTCCAATCAATCATTTTTATTTCCTCCAATTCCTCGAAAGAGGGTTTTATTTTGTTCTTCCAATCGACTAATGCGCACCTCATGGTTATTTAATCGGTCAACAGCTTGTTTTAGTTCTTTCATGCTATCCTCTAATTGAGAGAAGACATGATAGAATTTCATTAATGCGAAGATAATTCCGCCTAAAAATGTAATCAGCGCTAACCATTGTTCTAGTGTTAAGTTCATCCTGCACCTACTTTCTACTTACAAATAAAACCGCCTAGCTTTCGCTAAACGGTTTTCCTATCATTTTAGTAAATTCCTCTTCTGTAATACAACTAGGTACAAATTCTGCGACCTGTTCAGGAGTAAACAGCCCCCAGTCAAACATTAACTTAATGTCATCGTATGAATACATTATTTTGCACCTCCGATTTGTTCTTTAATCGCATCAATTTCTTTAGTATTTTGAAGCGAAGTAAGCATGGTCTTTGAATTGATTTGAGCTAACGATTCTGCTTTAGCAGCTAGTTTTTCATTTGCTTGTTTTAAAACAGCGTTATCCGCTTCTAATACTGCTGAAAGGTTTTCTAACAGATTTAATTTCTTCGAATAATCTTGTGTGACTGCTTCTTCCCATTTTTGTTCTGAAAAATTAAAGAATTGTGATTGTTCATTGTCCAAAGCTTCAAGCGGTTTAATCTCAACAAAAGGTAAAGATGTTGGAAAATTATCCTCTACTTCGTTTTTTTCAAAACCCATTGGGTACAATACTTTGTATACTACTTTCATTTTATTTTCCTCCTTTAATATGGATTTTTAGCCATCCAACAACTTGAAATAGTAATCCATGCTCCTTTTGCGACACTATCTTTACATACAATATTTGAGTTATCTGCTGTGTTCATGTATAACAAGCACATTTTGTCATCGCTGGTTTTGCCATACATTCGAACCGCTTCAATCGGATATGCCCATGTTGGAATGTTGAACCACACCGCCTGGTTATCTTTTAAAGCAGATAATTGGAATGATCCTGTGAGATATACCAGATCTCCCCGTCGGTATAATTTTAGAGAACCACCTGACATCACAGAAGCGTTGTTATCTTTATCTACCATTGCATAATCTGCTTTAGCATTTGTAAGGACTGGCTCTTTTCCTTTTACTTGAATTCCATCTTGAAAATTTTTAGTACCTAGAATAGTTTCATTTCCAACAGCCTTTACTAATTTTCCCTCAATACCATCAATAGCATCTGCGTGTGTTTTCATGTACTTATTGACACCATTTTCTTTTAGCTGAACAATATCAGGCATTACGCTTCACCTACCTTTTCAAATGTAAAAACTGGTAATGCATCCAATTTTTCTTTATCCGATTTAGACATTAAACCGTCTTTTTCAGAAGTGGCATTGCCAGGAAGTGTTGGAATAATAGTTGTGTCTGGCAGTGCTTTTACATCAGAAGCAGTTAAAACAACTTCACCTGTATGACCATTTACAGACGAGACAGTGCCTGCTTCAGCACCACTAATTTTTCCATCAACAAATTCATTTAATCCAACAACACCAGCTGTACTAGTTTGTACATCAATAGCTACGCCGTCTTTTTTCACTACATATAAATCAGGCATTTATTTCTTCATCTCCTTTTACTTTTTCAAACTCAACACCAGAACCACCTAGTTTTCCAGCTTCATAATCGGCTATAATTTTTAACATTTTGTCATACTCTTGTTGTGATATCATAATGCCATCGCTTGGCAGATCTAAGTCTGCACGTGTAATAATCACTGCTCCAGTTTTTCCGTTTACAGATAAAACTTTTGCCTGTCCGTTCATTATCTCTGATAAACCAAGGATAGCTGAAAAATGTGTAATAGGAAAAAACTGACGTTTAATACCATTTTCATCAGTTTCCATCATTCTCTTAGCATCAACCATTGTTTACACCTTCAATCGTAAAAACATTTTGTTTTGGATCATCAACTGTCGCTATGATTAATGCCCCTTCCTCAATTGGGAAATTGACTGTACCCACCAGTTCAACTTCATGATTATTAGAAAATGAATCATCCTCTAAAATTTCTAACGTGTTTACATTGCCGTATTTAATGGTGTATAGCCGTTCCTCTAGCCGATGATATAAATATTCCATATCTGCCAATAAACGTTCAGAAATTGAATTATGGCGCACTCCTTGAATGTCTACACGTGCATCCATTAATTCGGCTAGCATTGTTCCGCCTGGATCAACAGTTTTTAAAATATCTTTGATTGATTCGAACCATTTTAGATAATCTGTTTCTTGGCTGTTCCGCCAAGCTTCAAATGTATCTTGTTGATTTTTGCGCCACTTTTCAAACTCTTCTTTTCTAGCATTCATCCAAGCTGTAAAATCGCCTTTATTTTCATTGATAAAAGCGGTCATGTCTGCAATTAAATCTTCTATTGATTGCCAATAAGAACCCATTTCACCTTCTGTTTTAGAAGCGGCATTGACAACAAAGTAAGAAAAGTTCTGCGTTGATCCAATTAGATTGTCGCCTTTATGAATACTGAAATATGCTTCCTGTCTGTGCAATGACTGCATAGAATATTCATCAAAGGTATACTGGATAACCCCTTTTTTGGCATTCACAATTTTTGCTGCTCGTTGAATCGGATACTTTTTATCAATAACTGATTCAAAAAATACTTCGCAACCTGTTAAATCAAGTGGCAAAGCATTTTCAACTAGTATGGCTTCTAAGACTTCTGTGTTTCGATTTCCTTGTCG
>OKPK01000366.1_pt1 | contig 7009 bp, 8 predicted proteins | sample 1614611 | NCBI WGS metagenome assembly OKPK01 (sample SAMN04436955, study PRJEB24849) | human gut metagenome | biome: human gut; feature: NICU; material: stool | host: Homo sapiens | place: USA: Saint Louis, MO | collected 2010-01-10
GCTGGCGAGCCTCTTCCACCGTCATGATGGCCTGCAGCGCTGCCTGACGGGCTGGTTTCAGGGATACAAGAGCACTGGATGACGGGATCATTGTGCGCCCTCCTGTGACAGCGTGCTGATGATGCTGGCATACGAGTAGCCACCGGCGTCAAGACACTCGATGAGATCCAGAGTATGGGTGATGAGTTCAGGGTTGAATGCATCCATCACGCGAACGACAGAGAACGGCTGACCGTCACGGGTCACAAAGACCACTATCCAGCGAAGATTCAGCTCCCCCGGACTGCATACCGCCACATCAAAGTGACCATGAGAGGGGGTAAAACGGATCTGGACAGGAAAGAAGCCGCCAAATTCGCACCGGTATTCGGCATTCACGGACCAGCCGGACGGTGAGGTCAGATCGCGCATGACAGCGTGACTCAGCTCCCGGCGAAAGTCTTCACCGGCGGCGCGGTAGTCTTCCAGCTCATCAGAAGACATGGTTTTCAGGACATCCAGAGTCAGTAACGTTTTCATTTTCAGTCTCCTTATCGCCGCCCCGCAGGGCGGCGTCTCCGTTATCAGGCGGCGCAGGCCGGGTTGTTATGGTCGGTGACGTCGCCGGCATCAGCGTCGGTATCGTTCTGACTTGTTGCCAGACTGAGTTCAGACTTTGCGGCAGGCTGTTTCTGATTGTCAGCACTGGTCATCCATTCCGGAACCCAACGGATTTTTGAGAGGAAGTGCTCTGCATGTTCAGCGGCATCCTTTTTCTTCATCTTCGCGGCGTCCTGTGCTGCGCCAGCCAGTCCGGCCTGAGAGAGTGCCTGTACAATGTGTGGCAGCTTCATGTGCGAGAAAAGGTTATCAGCCGTCGGTTTCCACCAGTCACGAAGGTCAAACTGAATGGCGTTTTCCACCCCATCCAGCGAACTCTGGTGTTTACGACCAAATTCATCCTTGCCCTGTACACCATCTATGGAGCAGGCGGTGCAGAAAGCCATCAGTGCCATCAGGGTTGCGCCATCGAGCGTAAAGAAGGTGGTCATATCCTTTCGCCAGTTTTCCGGCAGCAGGGCTTCAAGACGTTCTTTTTCTGACTGGATGGCCTGAAACGCAACGCTGTTTTCACCGTCAGGTGCTTCACGGGTCAGCGCGTAATGCGACACACTCACGCTAATGCAGAACGGCTCTTTGACGGACGTTGTGGTATGGAAAACCGAGTTACACATTTTCCAGACCATCAGCGCGACGGCTTTCTGCGGCTGCTGCAACAGGGCCGCCTGAACCGCCAGTGTGCGTTCAGAAGAAAGGCGGGTCAGCAACGGGACACTGACGGCGTCCAGCGGATCGACTTTTTCAGGGGCCTGATCGGTGGATGCATCCTTCTCCTCCATTTTTTCATCGGCGCACAGCACCACACCGCGCTGTACTTTCACCTCCTGGCCAGTCCAGGAAACCACCACTCCGGCAGATTGCTTCATTTCATCCGTCCATGCCCGGTGTTTTGCCCGGTGCGCGATGGTCTGCTGTTCTTCCCAGACGGCTTCCAGAGCCCCGGCCACGACGTCATCATTCACGCCGGGGTTCTCGCCTTCATACTTAGCTTCCAGAGCTTCCAGCTCCGCAAGACGTTCTGATTCTGTCTCAGAATATTCAATCGGTGGAACAGACTGCAGACGCCAGATTTTAGTGTCCTTCCCGTAGTGAGAAATCGGGTCAAGACGACCATCACACCATGACCAGCCTTCCGCTTCGCGGAGGTGCTCCGCGATGTTCTGCAGTTTTTCCAGCAGGGCGGTATCGAGCGATGCACTTTTGACATAGCCGCCGTTTTCGCTGCTGAAGAGATCAACCCGGATTTCATCCGGACTGAATGCGGCCTCTCCCACAAAGCGGAATTTGTCGCCGTTTGTGGAAACCTCTTCTGAGGTAATGAGGTTACGGATCGAGGAAACTGATACTTCATTATTCCAGGACCGTTTGCGGGCGGATTCCAGCACTTCCACCTGGCGTTTCTGATCGCTTTCGAGCGCCAGTGCCTGGCAGTGTTCGGTGGTGATTTCATCCTTCGCCAGCGCCGCCAGAATTTCGGGAGCCAGTTCGGTCAGTTTCAACATGCGCTGAACATGACGCGTACCGAACCCCAGCAAATCGCCAATCTGCGCGGGGGTTTTCCCCTGCTCTGCCAGTGTGCGGAACCCGGCGATCTGTTCAGACGGATGCATTGCCATCTGCTGTTCGTTTTCTGCCATTGATGCCGCAACAGCCAGTTCATCAGGTACCTTTTTCACCATCACCTGATATCCGGCATCGATACGGTTTTCACTCTGCAGGAGCTGCAGCGCTTTCAGGCGACGACCACCGGCAGCCACACCACAGCGACCATCCGGGAGGTTATGCACGACCAGATTCTGCAACAGGCCAATGGCTTCAATGGAATCTGCCATTGAACAGACTTTCTCCGCCGGATAGGGAATGGTCCTGACGTTCAGGGGAGACTTCACCAGTGCCGTCACCGGGACATACTCGACCTGTGCGGCATCGAGAGCCACTTTAAGCGCCTCAGCTTCGGCAGACTTAAGCGTTTTTTTGCTGGTTTTCGGTGCAGTTTTTACCTTAGACTCTGTTGCAGACATAATTGATACCTCTTAGCTATTGATGAATGTCTGCCGGACAGCCCACCTGTCCGTCCTTCTTCTTACTGCTTACTTCGTTTTGCGTACTCCGTAGTCCCGGATGTAGCGGTTCATCATGTCCTCGCCGCCCGGTTCAAAATTCCAGACGCGCCAGATCATGCTGCCGTCATCCTGATGACGGACGACAAGGCGAAAATGGGTCCCCTGGTCATCTTCAATCGCCACATTCTGATACTGCGCTGCGACAACCTGAGCCTGCTCGCGGGTAAACGTGCCATCCGGCAGGGATACAAGCGGGGACAAAACGTTATGGTCCATGTGTTTCTCCTTTTCTGCCCCGCCTGAACGGGGCGTCTTCATCGTGGTTTAAAAGGGCGCGTCATCATCCATTGGTGGGAAATCATCCGGGAGAGGCTGAGGCGGTTGCTGAGACGGGGCGGCATCCTGACGGCCTTTCTTACCGCCCTTCGCTTTCGGGGATTTAGCTGCGGCCTGAGCAGGTTGTGCCGGGGTGGCAGGATTCTGCGGCTGCGCGGCGCTCTCAGGCACTCCGGATTCACGGCGGCCGCCGAGCATCTGCAGGGTGCCGTTCTGCCCGACCAGCACCTCGGTGACGTAGCGCGTGACTCCGGCATCGTCCTGCCAGTTGCGGGTGCGCAGCTGGCCCTCGATGTAGACCTGCGCGCCTTTACGCAGGTATTCGCCCGCCACTTCCGCGAGCTTGCCGAACATGACAACACGGTGCCACTCGGTGTTTTCGCGCATCTCTCCCGTCTGCTTGTCACGCCATGTTTCAGACGTGGCCAGCGTCAGATTGGCCACTGCGCCCCCGTTGGGCATGTAACGCACTTCCGGATCCTGTCCCAGATGTCCAACCAGAATGACTTTGTTAACGCCACGTGCTGCCATGATGAATCTCCTTAATCCGTTGTTTTGCCTTTTAAAACCATCACCCGTTGAGTTGCCGGGGCCGCGGTTTTGACGTTTTGCGGGGACCTGCTGAACCTGCCCCCTGGATATAACCTTCACCCGTTTGAGAGCCGTTCGCCGCAAGGGCGTAAACGAGCACGGCCCGGTGCAGATGTCCGGGGGTGAGCGGGAAATTTTTTTCGGCCTAATGAAGCGGCAGCGGAATGGCCGGGAAAAATTTATTGCGAAAGGCCCTGCCGTCCCCTGGACAGCAAGACGGGTTGTGCTTGTCTCAGCCCCGGCGAATGGACTCAAACGGGTGATACGGGTACCAGGGGAAAGGAGCAGGCACCCGCCGCAACGACGAAGAGCGCGGGCGCGAAACGGCGTTGCCCCGCAGAGTGCCGGCAGTCCTTCGCCGGCACGGTGAAAGCGGCGCGGCCGGAACGGTCGCAGCAAGCGCTGCCGTTGACCTTGACCTCAGACATCAGACACTAGCCGTCAGGCCCGAAACCGCTTGCGGGTTCGGCGGAGCTTACCGCGTCTTTTCGCGGTTAGCGGAGTGTGGCTCGACGACCGGACAGCGCAGCTGGCCGGGAGCCGAAGGTGTCCAGTATGGGTGTGCTTTTAAAGCCTTTAAGGGTTAAAAAGAGGCATCACAGCAGGGAGAAGAAGAGGAAGCAGACAGACAGCAGGCAGCAAACAGGGAAGACGCGGAAAGGAAATGCGGGCGGCGCGTCAGCGCGGCCCGGTTTTCCCGGCGCCGCAGGCGCGCGGTCTTTCGAGGCGCGGCCAGACGGGGACAGGTGCCCCGCCGGCTTAACGTGTCATCAGACGGTTATTCTGAGGATGGCGGTCGCTACCTGGGTATACGTGAATGTTCCCCGCGGCAACGGCTCCCAGACGTCCGCCAGGGACTCCAGCGCCTTTTGCTGACGCGGGCCGTCCAGACATATTCCAGTCAGAATCCCGCCAGGCTCAAGCAGAGTTAATGCCCGCCGGATATGCCGGATATCATCACCGCGATTAAACGGCGGATTCATGATAATTCGGGTATACCGGCGCTCCGGATGATATTCGAGAAAATCTCCGCACCAGATCCGGACCTCCGGGAAATGCGCCTGCAGGTGACGGGCTAACCCGGCGTGCAGCTCCACGGCGTCACACTTCGCCCGGGGGACTGCATCCCTGATCGCCTGCAGTATGGCGCCCGTTCCGGCACTGGGTTCCAGTATGCGATCGGTTTCCCGGACATCAGCCAGCTCAACCAGCCGGCGACATTCCGGGGAGGGGGTGACAAAAAGCTGCGAGCTCCCCTGAATTTCAGCGACAGGGGCGCGCCCCTCCAGTTTGTCCCGCATCGCCTGAATACGGTGTTTAAGGTCATGATGCATGAATGTACTCCCTGACCTCCCCGGCAAGATGCCGGGGAGCCTTCCTGTTATTTTTTCGGAATTTCAACGGTTTTCATGTCTGTGATATACACATTCACGAGCGTACAACCGTGCGTCATGCACCGGCGCAAGCGATAGGCGCCGTGTGTTTCGGTTTCTGCAGCACCCCGCACGCCTTTATAATCAGCGGGTAATTTCGCCCACTCGGCCTTTGTCATTTCCCGGAACCCTTCCCCCGGATAGTTGACGATCGGTGGGCGCTTCGCCGCTTTCTTCGCGTTGCTGGCTTCCTCCGCTGTCGGGGCTTTGTAGTCCGTGATACGGTCGGGCGTGAGTTTCATCGTGCCGCTGTAGCCCAGAAAGCGATAACCGGGCGTTTCGACTGAACTCACCTCCCCCTTACTCCGGTTAACCCGGAGAATGGTTAACCATTCTCCCCGGCTCAGTACCTGCCCGCCTGGTTCAAATTCCTCTGTTCGGGTGACAACGCCACCGTTTTCATTAAGCATCGCGCGTTCGTAGGCCAGGCGGTTCTGGTAATGATTAACCCAGCGCTGTTGGTGGCTAATCGTGCGCTCATGACAGCGGATCGCAATATCCCGCGCCTGTTCAAAAGTAATAATCTCCTCAGACAGGGCAGAATGGAGAGACATCGAGCCCTCATACTGGCTTTTCTCTGCCGGGCGGGGGTATTTGTCGAGCGTGAAGCAGGCATAAATATGGTCATAATTACTGACCAGTAACGCCATTTTCAGATCGAGCGTCTGCGCACGCCACATCGTCATATACTCTTCAGACCGGGTAATGTGCTTTTGGGACTTGCGTAATTCCGCCTCGATTTTTTTGATACGGCGGTAACGCACATCCGGACGCTCCTTGTATTTCGCATGCTGCAGAGAGGCCTGCGCGCGCTGTTCCCAGTATTCGGCGCGCTCGAACAGCATCACCGCACGTTTCATGCCGTTCTCAATTTTCTGCGCATGCCGGCGCGCGCGGCGCTCGCTGTGGTGGCCTACCAGGATCGGCTGTCCCAGCGGGACAGCCGATGCCAGCGAATCAACATGCGCAAGCGCCTGCTCCGATTCAACCGCCCGCCGGTCACTGTAGTCACTGAACCGCCCGGCGCGCTGCTCCTGGCGATCAAACAGGGTGCTGTCCTCGTCCTCGATATCACCGGCGAGGGAAAGCAGGACATCCTCCCGCCCCGGCGTCCAGGCTGGCGCCACAAAGAGTTCCTGTTTGGGCGCCCAGCGAAAGCCTGCTTTGTTGATCAGGGAATACGTTTCTTCATCGAGTCGCAATGATGCGTAAAGTCGCAATTTATTATCATCGGGTGAATAAGTTGCCCGGTAAGTCTGGCTGACGGTATTTTCCGTCATGATCTGTGCGGTAGTCGGTGTCATTGTGTTTTCTCCTTCCTGCAGTTGCCGCCCCTCGCGGGGCGGCTCACCTCATCAGTTAAATGCGCGTTTCAGTTCCAGCGTGCGGAGTACCTGCCCGAGGGCGGTATTTTTCATCGCGGGGATGTGGACACCGCGCCCTTTGCGGTGACTTCTGGCGATATGACGCCCGAAAGCTCTGAGAGCGGGATCAATCTCAGGTGCGGTGATATCTGCGCGCAGAATGCGCGAATGACGACGGGGCTTTACAGCGCCTGCGGAAGGTGAAAAAATAGAAAAGATCATAAAGTTGACTCCTTATGGTAGTTAACGAAGCCGGAAAAACCGTTCGTGCGATTTTTACGGCGTGGGAGAAGCAGGGTTTACCCTGCTTTTTTCATATCTGCGGTTTGCTTCCCGCTTCTTCTTCCTCCTTCTTAAGCTGATCGGTAATGTCTTCCGGTTCGCCCAGAAACCAGCCTTTGACGGGTTCACAGCGTTCAATAAACGCTTTTATCGCCCGTTTTCCGGTCGTGGCCTGCACCCGGGTAAACATCGGCAGATTGCCGCTGGCATTGCTTCCCAGAAATGCGATCCGATACGTTCGCAATGAAGGATCCTGCATTTTTCTTTTTCCTGATTTTTAAAGAACATCACCCGTTGAGTTGCCGGGGCCGCGGTTTTGACTTTGTGCGGGGACCTGCTG
>OKPK01000415.1_pt1 | contig 5041 bp, 6 predicted proteins | sample 1614611 | NCBI WGS metagenome assembly OKPK01 (sample SAMN04436955, study PRJEB24849) | human gut metagenome | biome: human gut; feature: NICU; material: stool | host: Homo sapiens | place: USA: Saint Louis, MO | collected 2010-01-10
GAGCACCTCAAAAACACCATCATACACTAAATCAGTAAGTTGGCAGCATCACCAGTGGCGCCAAGTACCCAGAAATACCATATGGAAGACGTGCACCGTGCGGGCGGCGTGCTGGGCATTCTCGGCGAGCTGGACCGTGCCGGCCTGCTGAACCGCGAAGTCAAAAACGTGCTCGGCCTGACCCTGCCGCAGACGTTGGAGCAGTACGACATCACCGTAACCCAGGACGAAGCGGTCAAAAAAATGTTCCGCGCCGGCCCGGCGGGTATTCGTACCACCCAGGCGTTCTCGCAGGACTGCCGTTGGGATACCCTGGATGACGATCGCGCCGAAGGCTGCATCCGCTCGCTGGAGCACGCCTACAGCAAAGATGGCGGTCTGGCCGTGCTGTACGGCAACTTCGCGGAAAACGGCTGCATCGTGAAAACCGCGGGCGTGGATGACAGTATCCTCAAATTCACCGGCCCGGCAAAAGTCTACGAAAGCCAGGACGAGGCGGTTGAAGCTATCCTCGGCGGTAAAGTGGTCGAAGGCGACGTGGTGGTCATTCGCTACGAAGGGCCGAAAGGCGGGCCGGGCATGCAGGAAATGCTCTACCCAACCACCTTCCTGAAATCAATGGGGCTTGGTAAAGCCTGTGCGCTGATCACCGATGGTCGTTTCTCCGGCGGTACCTCCGGTCTCTCTATCGGCCACGTTTCTCCGGAAGCGGCCAGCGGCGGTAATATCGCGATCATCGAAGATGGCGACATGATTGCTATCGACATTCCGAACCGTGGCATTCAGCTGCAACTGAGCGAAGCGGAAATCGCCGCTCGTCGTGAAGCGCAGGAAGCTCGCGGCGACCAGGCGTGGACGCCGAAAAACCGTGAACGTCAGGTCTCCTTTGCCCTTCGCGCCTATGCCAGCCTGGCAACCAGCGCCGACAAAGGTGCGGTGCGCGATAAATCGAAACTGGGGGGTTAATCACCATGGCGGAATCACAGCCCCTATCCGGCACCCCTGAAGGTGCCGAGTATCTCAGAGCGGTGCTGCGCGCACCGGTCTATGAAGCGGTACAGGTAACGCCGCTGCAAAAAATGGACAAGCTCTCTTCGCGCCTCGACAACTTCATTCTGGTCAAGCGCGAAGACCGTCAGCCAGTGCACAGCTTTAAGCTGCGCGGCGCGTACGCGATGATGGCGGGCTTAACGCCTGAACAGAAAGCGCGTGGGGTCATCACCGCTTCTGCGGGCAACCATGCTCAGGGCGTGGCGTTCTCCTCTGCGCGTCTGGGCCTGAAGTCGCTGATTGTCATGCCGGTGGCGACTGCCGATATCAAAGTTGATGCTGTTCGCGGCTTTGGCGGCGAAGTGCTGTTGCACGGCGCTAACTTTGATGAAGCCAAAGCCAAAGCGATTGAACTGGCGCAGCAGCAGGGCTTTACCTGGGTTCCGCCTTTCGATCACCCGATGGTGATCGCCGGACAAGGTACGCTGGCCCTGGAGTTGCTCCAGCAGGACGCACACCTCGACCGCGTGTTTGTGCCGGTGGGCGGTGGCGGTCTGGCGGCGGGCGTGGCGGTGCTGATCAAACAGCTGATGCCGCAGATCAAAGTGATTGCCGTCGAAGCCGAAGACTCCGCCTGCCTGAAGGCGGCGCTGGATGCCGGTCATCCGGTGGATCTGCCGCGCGTGGGTCTCTTTGCTGAAGGCGTGGCGGTAAAACGTATCGGTGACGAAACCTTCCGTCTGTGCCAGGAATATCTCGACGACATTATTACCGTCGATAGCGATGCGATCTGTGCGGCGATGAAAGACCTGTTTGAAGATGTGCGCGCGGTAGCGGAACCTTCCGGGGCGCTGGCGCTGGCGGGGATGAAAAAATACATCGCTCAGCACAACATACGCGGTGAGCGTCTGGCGCATATTCTCTCTGGCGCTAACGTCAATTTCCACGGCCTGCGCTACGTTTCCGAACGCTGCGAGCTAGGGGAACAGCGTGAAGCGTTGCTGGCGGTGACGATCCCGGAAGAGAAGGGCAGCTTCCTGAAGTTTTGCCAACTGCTGGGCGGGCGTTCGGTCACCGAGTTTAACTACCGCTTCGCCGACGCGAAAAACGCCTGCATTTTTGTGGGCGTGCGTCTGAGTCGCGGCTTCGAAGAGCGTAAGGAAATCCTTAATCTGCTCAACGATGGCGGCTATAGCGTCGTCGACCTCTCCGACGACGAAATGGCTAAGCTGCACGTGCGCTATATGGTCGGTGGTCGTCCGTCGAAGCCGTTACAGGAACGTTTGTTCAGCTTCGAGTTCCCGGAATCGCCGGGTGCGCTGCTGAAGTTCCTCTACACCCTGGGCACGCACTGGAATATTTCCCTGTTCCATTATCGTAGCCACGGCACCGACTATGGCCGTGTACTGGCGGCGTTTGAGCTGGGCGATAACGAACCGGACTTCGAAACCCGGCTCAACGAACTGGGCTATGAGTGCCACGACGAGACCAATAACCCGGCGTTTCGTTTCTTCCTGGCAGGCTAAGCACCGTTTCTCGGGGGATAACCATCGCGGTTATCCCTCGTTATTTCATTTTCCCGTCTCTGCTTCCCTCTATTTTTTCCCGTTAGCCTGTTCTTACAATAAAAATGTGATGCAATTCATAATAAAACGCTCACCGCGTTGCGCCAGGTTCTGGTCATCTTTTGGGGGCAATACTTCTCGCTCAACCGTAACTCCTGAATTAACATTGTCGGTAGTTAATTCTTAGCGGTTAGAGAGGATATTCGGATGAGAATGGATATAGTTGATACCCCGAATGAAAATGCGCAAGGAAGTAAATATTTAACGCCTCAGCTTACGTTCCTCGATAAGCATTATAATAATTCCACGGACTTTTTTTCTTCGATATTTTTACTGCTGAAAGAGAAAGGCTACGTTCGGGATTCTTTCCTCGATGCCATTCTTGCCAGAGAAAAAGCCTATCCAACCGGGTTACCCACGCTGCCGGTGGCTATCGCGCTGCCGCATACCGACCCCCAGCACGTCATTCGTCCCTTTATCTGTTACGCGACTGTCACAACCTCTCGCCTGGCAGGAAATGGGGAATGACGACAATACGCTCTACGTTCAATTTATTGTTCTTCTTGGTTTTATTGACCACAGCAGCCACCTGACAGCGCTGCAAAACCTGATGGACTGCCTTGCTGATGAACAGGTCGTCCAGACCCTACGCGAGATAGACGATGTAGATACCTTTCTCTGTACCCTCACATCAAGACTGCAATTGGATAAGGATTTATAAAATGAAAAAAGTCATTGTTGCCTGTGGAAGCGGCGTTGCGACCTCACAAACAGTTGCCAGTAAAGTGACTCGCTTATTGAATGAACGTAACCAGTCGCACATTAAAGTTGAAGTAATCGACCTTAAATCTCTCGATAGCCATATTAAGGATAGTGCTGCGTATATCGCAATTACTAAAGTTGATAAGCAATATCCTATCCCCGTGATTAACGGTATCGCATTTCTGACCGGTATGGGTATGGAACAGGAATTACAAAAGGTCATTGATGCCTGTAAATAAGGCGTAGCTCTTTAATCCTTATAATTATTTTAGTGGAGAAGTGCTATGGACTTTCTTGGTGTAGTCATAAATTATATTCTGAATTTAGGCGCGCCGGTTTTTGTGCCTTTTATCATGTTATTAGCCGGGCTGGTGGTGCGGATGAAATTCCGCGATGCGGCTTCGGCGGCCATCACGCTAGGCGTCGCCTTCGTTGGGATGAGCATGCTGATTGGCTTTATGGTTGATGCCATCGGGGTTGCCGCGCAGACCATGATGAACCGCACCGGCCTTGAACTGAGTATCGTCGACGGCGGTTGGACGACGATGGCGAATATCTCCTGGGCTTGGCCTTACGCATTCGCCATGTTCCCGCTTCAGGTTGGCGTAAACATTGTGATGTTGATGCTAAACAAGACCAATACCTTCAACGCCGACCTCTGGAACGTGTGGGGGAAAATCTTTACCGCGTTTATCGTAGTGAGCGTCACCACCCCATTGTTTGGCCCGGTCTGGAGCCTGGTGCTGGCGTTCCTGATTGCAGCTTTGCAGATTATCGTTGAGCTGAACGCTGGCGACATTCACCAGCATCGCATTGAGAAACTGACTGGAATCCCCGGCGTCACCTGTACCCACCGCATGGTGTTCTTTGGCGCAATTTATTACCCGTTCGATCTGCTGCTGCGCAAAATTCCGGTGTGCAATAAGCCGATGGATGCCACCGCGCTGCGCGCAAAAGTTGGCGTTTTTGCGGAAAACCATATCATCGGTTTTATTCTCGGGATCCTGTTCGGCATTATCGCGGGCTACAGTGTGGCGAAAACGCTGATGCTGGGCGTTCAGGCCGCAACGGCGCTGGTGCTGTTCCCGATGATTTCCAAACTCTTTATGCAGGCGCTGTCGCCTATTTCGGAAGCCATCAGCGACTACATGAACAAGAAATTCTCCGGGCGTAAGCTGTTCGTCGGCATCGATTGGCCATTTATGGGCGGCGCCAGCGAAATCTGGTTTGCCATCATCGTTGCGATTCCGTTCACGCTCATCTGGGCGCTGATTCTGCCGGGCAATAAGATTTTACCCTTCGCCGGTATTATTAATATTTCCCTGATTGTTCCTGCCTACCTGGTGACGCGTGGCAACACCCTGCGCATGGTGATCCTTAGCATTATCGGGGTGCCGTTCTTCCTGTTCGTGGGTACGCAGTTTGCGCCAATGATTACCGAACTGGGCCAGGCGACGAAGGCAATTACCATTCCCGCCGGCCAGCTGATTTCCAATAGCTCCATTGATGCTCCGGTCTTTACCTATGCCTTCTCCTTCCTGTTCAAATTCCTGGAAGGCAACTTTATCCCGCTGGTGTTTGCGCTGTGGTGGGGCTGCGGCTACTTCTTCTACTCCCGCGAACTGCGTCGTGAAAGCAATCTGGCGCAGCTGGAAGCCGAGCAGCAGGAGAAAGCTCAGCAGGCTTAATTCTGGGTTTCATGTTCATGTCTGGCGGCAGGCGCC
>OKPK01000417.1_pt1 | contig 4959 bp, 8 predicted proteins | sample 1614611 | NCBI WGS metagenome assembly OKPK01 (sample SAMN04436955, study PRJEB24849) | human gut metagenome | biome: human gut; feature: NICU; material: stool | host: Homo sapiens | place: USA: Saint Louis, MO | collected 2010-01-10
ACATATTTTTCATAGGAAACCTCTTTCTATGCATAATAAAAAGCAGATCAAATTCCATTAAGGAAGAATTGAACTGCTTTAGTGTTACAATTAGTTTATCAAGATATTATATCGTTTTGCTAAACGTCTACTTCTTCCAGTATTAACCTTGATAAAACAACAATCTGGATCTTTTTTTAATGCTCTATGAACTGTGTCAACACTAACATGTAAAGTTGCAGCAATATCAGCTAATGTACTCCCATTTAATCTCATTTGCTTTGCAAATCGATAACGCCGATAAGCATCAATATTCTTGGAATCCATAGACAATAATACTTTTCTTACCATGTATTTCCTCCAAAGATTGGATTTTAATGGGCCATCATTTCTTGAGCAATCTCATGCTCAGATAATGAAGCTGGATAGAAAGTAGGCCAATTATGCATTTCATTATAAAGTTTTTCTTGACTTTCTCCACCAAAGAAAATATGGAAATGCTCTGCCTTACTTGGTGCAATTCCATGATCGCTAAATTGAATATATTTAAAACGACCAGCACCTGCATCATCAGTTTCAAAATTAAAACGAACACCACGGTTTCCTTTTTCATAATTCAAAATTTTGTATCCAACATATTTGTATGTGTATTGATGATGTTCACCGTTGACTACAAAATCAATGGTGTTGTCTTTAATGTTGATAGTATCAATATCTGTCTTATAGCCAGTAGTATAATAATCTTTGTACTCGGCAGCTGTCATGTCTTTATTGAGTTTTGCTTTGTAATCGAAAACTTCATCCAAAATTCCATCTTTTAACAACGGATAAACAGATTGCCATTCGCCTGTATAATCACTCAATTCGCGATCCTTCACATCGGCATCTTTAAAGTACCCATTAGCAACTGTCTTTTCATCCTTCGCTTCTTTTTCTGGAACTACCTCTTCACCAGCAACCATAGTTGTTTTCTCTAACGCTTTTAGATTGTCTTCCATTACTGAAACATAATCTTCACCATTATTCATTTGTTCTTTTATAAGACTTTCAAGAGGATTCAATACTTCCAATTTTATCCCAGCTTCGTTGGCCAAAGTTTTTGTATCATTAGCATTCTTTTCAAAACAAATATAATTGATATTATTTTTTTGGCATACTCTTTTAATTCAGCGAATTGACCAGAAGATGGCTCTTCTTCAGGACTTAGTCCAGCAATAGGAACTTGTATCAATCCATAATCCAAAGCTAAATATCCAAAGGCTGCGTGTTGTGTCTCAAATACTTTTGCTTTTTCCAGATAGAACTTTAACTAATAAGGATTAGCATTCTTGATACTCTTTATCAATTTGTTTTGCTTAACTTTTTTTCTGAGAGAGAAACTACAAATATAACTTCTTCACGTACCTAGCAATTTAATAACAGTCAGTCTACTAACCGTTCATCATTCATACCAAAATATTGATGTAATGGTTTTTGTTTTCCTGACAATAGTTGATCGATCGTCACAAATTCGTATCCTTCATTTTTTAACATAGTGATCAATCCTGGTACAGCTTTGACTGATTCATGATGGATATCGTGGATTAAGATGATTGCGCCATTAAAGACATTCTGTTTGACAACATTATTGATTGCTTCAGGATTTCTTGTTTTCCAATCTAGCGAATCAATATTCCATTGAATAATTGGCATGCCAATTGTTTCAGCACTTTTTTTATCAATAGCGCCATAAGGAGGACGGATATTGCGAGGCAAGACGCCTGTAGCCTTAAAAATTGCTTTATTAGCTTTATTAGCTTTATTCATTTCACTTTGTAATTCATCTGTCGAAAGTGTATTCAACTGTGGATGAGAATACAAGTGACATGCTACCTCATGACCCTCGTCGTGGACTTGTTTTGCAACATCTGGGTTTTGATCCACCATCTGTCCTAACATGAAAAAAGTAGCCTTCACGTTGTTTGTTTTTAGTATATTCAACAAATCAAGTGTTGAGCTATTATTGGGTCCATCATCAAAAGTAAGAGCGACATACTTTTTATTTTCATCTAATGCAGGTAACGCATCTTTTATACTTTCTTGCGAAACCAGATCTGTATCAATAAAAGGCGCAATGTCTCTGTATTTTAGAGTAACTTTAGTAGTTTCAGTTGTGTTCTTTGGTAGGTCGATGGTCAATTCATCAGGTGTATAAGTCATTTTACTCTCGTAAGAAATTCTATCTATCGTTAATACAGCATCAATTATTTTTTCAAGCTCTTTGGCGTGATCAAGAATGGATTGCTGAATCACCTGTTGAATACCTAAGAGACTTCCTTCATCTGGAATCAAATCCTTATTTGTGATTTCTTTACCAGTTTTTTCGGAAACATAAATGGTTTTCTCAGAAATACTGTCTAGCTTTTTAAAATTTTCCTTACTGCGATCCCAGATAAAACTATCTGCTTCAATTCTATACTGACCAATTTTAGAAGATATTGCTGTTGCTTTTATTCTGGCAACTGTAAGCACTTCTTTTTCACGATGCTTCTTTTGTTACTTTTGAGCAAGCTCGTCTACGAGCTGGTTTGCATTTTTGAAAGGAACAGTACTTTCATAAACTGGACTGTAAACAAGGCACTTATTTTCTCCGTCATTTATAGTATCTATTTTCGTTGAAATTCCACTTTGGTCTTGCTCTTCTTGGATTGAAGCCATGAGATTTTTTGCAGCAGTTTCATATTTGGTTTGAGCTTCTACTTCTTGCTGTTTTAATGTATAAACAATATAACCGCCAGTAGCGACAATTACTAGAATATGTGCGGTAAACAATGCGAATATATACTTGCTATAATTAGATTTTTTCTTCGGTATTTTTGGTTGTTTGTTTTCGTTTCCGGTTTTGGACTTTACAGCTTCATTCAATTGATTTGTATTTTCACAGATATCAGGTTCTTGTTTGTGACGTTGGCTACGACGTGCATAGGTATTTTTATCAGACATATGACTTTATCTTTCCTTTTATCATCATAAAGTAAAATAAAACAGCGCAATTGTAATAAAAACTAATTTATAGATAATTTTTACAAGAAAGTTTTCTCTATTATTCTTTTTCTTTCGGCGTAGTAATTATTGCTAATTCCTCACCATTTTAGATACTGTGGCTACTTAATGTTCAACTCAGTTTTGATATCATTAGAATTACTAGTTTTGATTTTAGTTTTTGGAATTGTACCCTTCGATAGGTTAATCAGTGTGGTTGCAGTCTTTGAATCACCAATAATGGTCTAGGATTAAAAATATAAACTATTATCCAATCTTGTTCTATTTGATTAAACATACTACTTTAATACCTTTAATTTGTGATCAATTCCAACTTCACCAAACTCATTTTCAATTATAATAATTTCTTCCCTGGGATAGGGTGAGAATTGCAAGGCTTGATTGATTAGCGTTGTTTTTCCAGCACCTAAAAACCCAGAAACGATTGTAACTGGTATGCTCATTTTGTCACCTTTTTACCACTTACCTATTTCACTTCTTTGAAAATTGCCCGCCTGCGCAATTTTGGAGAATACTTTTTTAATTCTAGCCGTTCAGAGTTATTCCGTTTATTTTTGCTGGTGAGATACAGACGTTCTCCAGTTTCGACACATTCCAAAATAATATTTTGACGCATAAATCTTCCTCCTTCAATACTTATCGATCTTCAAGATACGCTTGAATTTGTTGTGCATCTTCAAAATTTAACTCGCCAGATTCCAATTGTGAAACTAAATTTTCTTTCATATCAACAGGTATCTCCCAATAACCATCGATACATTGAAATAACTCCTTGTCATACTCTTCAAAAATTGGATAGATTCTTAAAAACTCATCAAATGATAACCCTTGATCCTCGTAGTAATCCTTGACTAATCCATTTTCAATTGCCTGTTGGGTCGGCAAACCCGTTTCAGTAATAATTCCTCTCTCTACCATTGAACGATAAAAAGTACTTTTATCTAGCGATTGTTGGGTCGTTTCAAGATAATACTTTAATCCTTCTTCAACTAAAGGTGGGTAAATAATTTCCATTTTGGTTCCCTCCTAAAAGTTATATATAAACTATTTTGAAGCTCCTTTAATTACTTTCTTTCCATTATAGTACCCTTTTAAAGATACATGATGGCTACGTCTATAATCACCATTCGCCTCGTCAAATGAAATTTCTGGTTTTACTACAGTTTGATGAGTTCTTCTTAACCGTTTCTTCGCCTTAGATGTTTTTCTTGCTGGTACTGCCATGATATTTCCTCCTCTTACCAACTTGCTTTTTTTACTCCAGGAATCAACCCTTGATGGGCAAGTTCTCTAAACTTAATACGGGACTTTCGCATATACCCTCTTGGACGACCATCCGTCTGATCACGAAGCCTCAGACGATTCGGATTTGAATCTCTTGGCAATTTAGCGAGAGCGGTGCGATCTCCTGCGGCTTTTAATTCCTGACGTTTATCTGCGTACTTTTCAATCATCGCCATTTGTTTCTTTGCTTTAGCAATTTTCGACTTTTTTGCCATATACCTTTATACTCCTTTTATTTTGATTTAGACACCTCAAATCGTAAACGTTACGTTTTGACGCTGATACTTTACCAACAAGAGTTGCTCTTGTCAACAATAAATAACATGAAATAAAACTCATATGAATAGATAACTATTTGAAAACGAATTTATCGGTACATAGAGATAATCAAATCATTTAAAAGAATATGCAGTTTAAGCTCTGAAAAATAAGAATTCACTTTTATTAGTCCAATTAAACACAAATACCGTTTTAAGTAGCTTTTCCTCTACTTAAAGCGGCAATATGAAAGAAACTATAACTTTTTATTCAATCTTTTATGCTTAACTGGTTTATCGCCAATTTTTTAAAACTTTGATTATTCCTTATATTATAAGAATAGACATTAAGTGAACTAATTCACCCATACTGATTCTTTCGTGTATTCAAAATTAG
>OKPK01000635.1_pt1 | contig 1537 bp, 2 predicted proteins | sample 1614611 | NCBI WGS metagenome assembly OKPK01 (sample SAMN04436955, study PRJEB24849) | human gut metagenome | biome: human gut; feature: NICU; material: stool | host: Homo sapiens | place: USA: Saint Louis, MO | collected 2010-01-10
ACGGTTTCAACCTGTTCTTCAACCTGGTAGAGGCGTCGCTCCTGCTCAACATTCAGCAGGGCCATTTCAGCGATCAGCTCTGCCTGCGATTTTGGCCGGGAGCGTTCTTCTTCCAGCTCTTTCCAGCGATCTACCAGTCTGGCGGTAAACTCGGGGCTGAGTTGCGCGACCACAATGATGCTGTCACGCTTCCCTTCTTCACTTTCAAAAACGTAAATTGTTGTGGGGCGCCCGGCAGTAGGCTTTTCCTCAATTTGAGGAGAAGTAATAACGCCACGCATAATCAGGGTCTCAATCGTGCGTTTCACATTGTCGTGGCGTTTTTCTACCAGCTCGGCGATCTCAAGGCTGGTCATGGATGGTTTGTTAGTGATCAAGTTATTCATCATCATTCCCCTCAATGCATAATCGGTGCTTCGGGCACACCTTCGATCTGGATGTGTTCGATAAAGCTGTCATGGAGGAGGTTAAGCCCCTCCCGGCCAAGTGCTGATAACCTGAACCCAAATTCTTCGTCAGCAATAACCATGTCCTGATACATCCGCAGCGCCAGCTGCTGGCCAACCTCTGGCCCATATTTCTCGATTGCCCCCAGCTCAATATGGTTGGCGAGTGCAAAGCGTTCAGGTCCCGGATAGACGCTAATGGCGCCATGCTTGCTGGAATAGATAACAGCAGTATCAACACCGCCAGTATCATTCGGAACGTCGACAGTTCCGTTTTTCTCCAGCTCCTCAGTGATGAACACGGCAGCCAGTAACCAGCGCCAGAGGATCAACTCTTTTTCGATATTGAGCGTGATCCAGTTGCTTTCTACCGCTTCCATGATGCAGGCCAGAATTTCCATTCCATCGGCAAGGTGTTTGTCATAGCGACCGTTATCCAGCAGGCGAATAGCAGCGGAGTAGCCAATCACCCGGTTTCCAGACCGGATCCCTGTTGAGGTTGGTTCCGGGTTAAGCATGTTCTGAAGCATTGCGCACCTCTGCTGGTTTACAGGCCTGCAGTTCTTCGCGCTCTTTCACGTAGCGGTCGTGCATGGCATCCCATTTTTTGCACCACTTTTGCATTTCTCTTTTGCGGGCGAGGATGCGACGCAGCCGGCGAACGGTGCGCTGGTGGGCGTTGAAATACTCAATGGTCACGGCGCCACGTTGCCAGCTACTCAGTTCTGGATTCAGTGGATGAATTACCTGCACGTCCGGATAACGCTGCTTGAAACCAGAACGCCCAAAAGCTCGGGAGGTCATGAAGAACGCCAGGTAACGAATTGCGGTATCCCGGCTGAAGCACCGCTTCATGCGTCCGTGGCGGATCGCGGCGAACAGATCACCAACTGGCGTTGGGTGCTTTTGCAACGCCAGGTCAATGGCGCTGACAGTTCTGTTGTCAATCATTTGTCTTTCTCCCGGTTATAGGTTTCATGACTCATAACTTCCCAGTTCCGGCCATCGTCTTTCGATAACAGGCGCCAGCGTGGGTTAACCTTCAGGCTGAGGTAGCCGGTGCGGCGCATTCGCCGCGGGAATATCCGCCG
>OKPK01000714.1_pt1 | contig 1333 bp, 1 predicted proteins | sample 1614611 | NCBI WGS metagenome assembly OKPK01 (sample SAMN04436955, study PRJEB24849) | human gut metagenome | biome: human gut; feature: NICU; material: stool | host: Homo sapiens | place: USA: Saint Louis, MO | collected 2010-01-10
GACTAGCCGACTCGCATACGCGATCGCCGGGGATGCTAACGGCGTGGAATTGACTAAAATAAGAAAATCCCCCTGCGGAGCACCGCGCCATGAACACTTCATCGTTCTATCGATACCTTGTCGGCGGGCTCGCATGCTTTGCCGCCCTGCTATGCTTCACCTCCGTTTACGCCGCCGCTGAGAACAAACTGTCAGAGCCAGAGGAACGAGAGGCCCTGAAGGTCGACGTTGACGATATGCTACAGCCCTGGAAGGGAGATTTACCCGGAATGCTCGACCGGCGAACTATTCGCGTATTAACCACCTTCAGCAAAACCTTTTTCTTTATTAACAAAGGCACTCAGCGTGGCGCCACTCACGATATTTTTATGGAATTTGAACGTAGCCTTAACCAAAGCCTGGCGAAGGAGAAAAAGCTTAAACATCGTCATCTTAAGGTCCGTATCATCTTTGTGCCAGTTGCCCGCGACCAGCTCATCAGCGCGCTTAACGCCGGTAAAGGGGATATTATCGCCGCCAACCTGACGGAGACCGCTGCCCGCCAGCAGGAGATGACCTTTACCGCGCCGATATACTCTCACGTTCAGGAGCTGCTCCTTTCCGGCCCGGGTTCCCCCAAAGTGGAAAATCTGCAGCAGCTTTCCGGTAAAACGGTCTTTGTGCGTACCTCATCGAGCTATTACGAGAGCCTGGTTGCGCTCAACGCGCGCTTTGCGCAGCAATCTTTGCCTCCCATCACCCTCACATCGGCGCCCGAAGCGCTGGAGGATGAAGATCTGATAGAGATGCTCAGCGCGGGCCTGATTCCCTTGACCGCCACAAGGCACTGTTCTGGAAGCAGGTCTTCCCCAGCATTCAGGTTCATCAAAACATCATTCTGCGCAACGAAGGCAATATCGGCTGGGCGGTACGCAACAACAGCCCGCAGCTGCTGGCCTTGCTTAATGAATTCATCAACAAAAATCGTCAGGGCAGCAAGCTGGGTAATACGATTCTGCTGCGCTACCTGAAGGATGCCCGATACGTTAAAAACGCGGCAGCGCAAAAAGAGCGGCGTAAATTTCTGACCATGGTGGAGATCTTCCGCAAATATGGCGATCGCTACGACGTTGACTGGCTGCTGATGGCGGCGCAGGGCTATCAGGAGTCGCGGCTTAATCAGTCTGTACGTAGCCACGTCGGCGCAATTGGCGTTATGCAGGTAATGCCGGGCACCGGCAGGGAGCTGAACGTCGGCGATATTAAACTGCTCGACCCCAATATTCATGCCGGGGTGAAATATATGCGCTGGATGATAGACCGCTATTATGGCGATGAACCGATGACCCAGCTT
>OKPK01000739.1_pt1 | contig 1286 bp, 2 predicted proteins | sample 1614611 | NCBI WGS metagenome assembly OKPK01 (sample SAMN04436955, study PRJEB24849) | human gut metagenome | biome: human gut; feature: NICU; material: stool | host: Homo sapiens | place: USA: Saint Louis, MO | collected 2010-01-10
GGGCGTGTGGAATGGGAAGAGGTGAGTTATCGGGCGAGCGACGGGCCGGTATCAATGCCGTTACGCTGGATCATGAATGGCCCTTCTGACTGGATCAACGCAGCGGCAGATGCGACGGTGAGTCGGGAATTTCGCTTGCTGGAGAGAATTATTGAGCAGGTTGACCCTATTTTTCATCTGCTGTTGGTCAGTCATCGTTCACTCTGGCGGCACAAAAGCCCGCAGGATATCATCAGCGCCGCCAGGCTGGCCTGCCGATTAGAGCCCGGTTGCGCAAAAGGGCTGCCGTTAAGGCTGCTTTCCGGGCAAGGGGTGGATTAACCCGACTGCTGGACGTGCGTTTTTCCGGCGAAGCCAGTGAGCAGGGGTTAACCACCTTTCTTGATGCTTTTGATGAGTCCAGCCACTGGGTTTTGCTTGTGCCATTATCGCCCGGATTGCTCCCTTTTAAAAAATGCCGGATAACGACGGCGGAACTGGCGGAAACGGCATTGCCCGTGTCGCGTGTTCTGGTGATTGAAAATGAGCAGTGTCTGCATCAACTTCCAGCGTTATCTGACACTATCGCGATTTTAGGGTGCGGCCTTGACGTGCAGTGGTTATCCAGCGCTGTTCTGGATGAAAAACGCGTTGCCTATTGGGGGGACATGGATAGCTGGGGGCTACTGATGCTGGCGAGAGCCAGGCGCTGTCGTCCGACGCTTGATGTTCTGCTTATGAACCGTGAGTTGTTTGAGCAATATGCCAGCCATAGCGCCGTTCCTGAGCCGGTAAAGGCACAGCAAGCAATACCCGATGGCTTGCTTGATGAAGAGTTCGATTTTTATCGCTACTTGACCCACTTGCCGCATGGTCGTCTGGAGCAGGAATTTTTGCCTGCGGGGGTGGTTGAAGAGGCGCTGGTCAGGTGGGGAAACGAGAGTTAAGTGGAGCATGCTGGCTACGGGTGGGTTGCCACGGAAAGCCGGAGTTGAAATGGCCTATGGTTTCGTTATTTGTGGAGTCAGGTCCACACATTGAATCGAAACAGGTTTAACAGACACCTCAGAGTCATTTAAATAGCTTAAAGAGAGGTGCACATGAGCAGTAAGCGTTATCCTGAAGAGTTTAAAACTGAAGCAGTCAAACAGGTTGTTGATCGTGGCCATTCTGTTTCCAGTGTCGCAAAACGTCTCGATATCACTACCCACAGTCTTTATGCCTGGATAAAGAAATACGGGCCGGACTCTTCCATCAACAAAGAGTAGCTGACAGGACAAATCAAACAGTTCTGGCTGGAGTCCGGT
>OKPK01000766.1_pt1 | contig 1230 bp, 2 predicted proteins | sample 1614611 | NCBI WGS metagenome assembly OKPK01 (sample SAMN04436955, study PRJEB24849) | human gut metagenome | biome: human gut; feature: NICU; material: stool | host: Homo sapiens | place: USA: Saint Louis, MO | collected 2010-01-10
GTCCGTCTAATGAAATTTATGCTCTTCTGACATACTATGCGAACCAAAGCAGGTTAACCCGGAGGCTATATGGCAAATGAACACTTAACGTCGTCCCCCATAGGCGAGTTCGTTATGTTTGCCAGCGGTGATGGGAAAGTACGTGTTGAATGCCGCTTTGAAAGCGATACACTTTGGCTCTCGCAGGCAATGATCTGCGAACTCTATGGTAAAGCGAAAGCCACCATCAGCGAGCATATAAAGCATATATTTGAAGAAGGCGAACTTGAGGAAAATTCAGTTGTTCGGTTTTACCGAACAACTGCCAGTGATGGAAAAAATTATCAGGTTCAACTCTTTAGTTTGCCTCTGATACTTGCCGTTGGCTATCGCGTTCGCTCCCCTCGCGGCACTCAGTTCCGCCAGTGGGCAACCCAGACGCTCCAGCAATACCTGATCAAAGGTTTTGTGATGGACGATGAGCGGTTAAAAAATCCGCCTGTTGTTCATCGGCTGTACCCGACTATTTCGATGAGATGCTGGAGCGCATCCGAGATATTCGCGCCAGCGAACGCCGTGTTTATTTGCGCGTACGAGAGGTATTTACCTGCTGTGCTCGCCTTTCTGCCGGCCGGCGCCTTGCCCGGCCTACATTATCTTTGGGTCTGTGTAATACCCACAGAGCTGCGCTGCATGGCGTTTAGTTATACAATCCCAGCTTCTGTGATAGTTCACTCAGCTCACGCATCGCCTCCAGGCTTTTTTGTTTCCGCTGTTCCGCAGCCACCTTCTCCCGCACCAGCTCCGCCACCCTCTCCGGCTCCTCAGACGAAACCACCCGGCAATCGTCTAAGGCACAATATTCCCTAAAGCGCTGGCGGAACTTCATCTCTTCTTTTTCTCTGACCAGACCAAAGCCGCGCATCAGCTGGCGCGCGACCACGATGCGCGTAGCGATATCGATATCCTCTGAAGGCAATAGCAGGATGGAATACCCGGACGACAATCTCCGGGCAGACATCGGTGGCAAGAAATCCCGAGGAGAGCACCACCACTCGTTTTTCATGCGGATTCTCCGCCAGCAGGCGAGAGCATAGCGCGGCGTTATCACGCACATAGCGCTCGTATCCATTGCGCTGAATATATTGGCGAATATTTAAAAGCTGCTCGCAAAATTCGCTATCGAGATCGATAAACCGGTAGTTCATCGCCTGCGCCAGCAGCGCTCCAACCGTGCTTTTTCCCACCCCG
>OKPK01000830.1_pt1 | contig 1148 bp, 1 predicted proteins | sample 1614611 | NCBI WGS metagenome assembly OKPK01 (sample SAMN04436955, study PRJEB24849) | human gut metagenome | biome: human gut; feature: NICU; material: stool | host: Homo sapiens | place: USA: Saint Louis, MO | collected 2010-01-10
GTAGCGATAGTGGCAATGGGCATACTCCAGCGGCGTACCGTCCTCAAGATAGATCACCTGCTCCACCTCCAGCACCGGATCGCTCGCTTCGCAGTTGAGATATTCCCTGTCCAGCGCCTGCGGTTTCATCGCCCGCACCACCCGATACGATCCCATCATCTTGAGCCCCAGCGTCTCCTGCAGGTAGCGAAACACCGAGCCTTCGAGATGCGTTTTATTCAGGCCGGGCACCAGCGCGACCGGCATCACGGTGAGATCCAGCGACACCGGTTCCTCGTTGAGCAGCCGCAGGCAGCTCGAAGCGAATCACCCGGCTGGCCACTTCCCCTAAGTGCTCCCAGGTTTTGGTGGCGCCAAAATAGTCGCTGCCGGGCAGTTCCCACTGCGAAAGCTGGAGGAAATTTTTGCGCACGAAGGTGCCCTGCCCCTTGCGGGTGTAGATAAGGCCTTCGACAATCAGCTGACGCATCGCCTGCTGGATGGTCATCCTGCTGGTGCTGAATTCCGCCGCTAACGCGAACTGGTCGGGTAACGGCGCGCTGGCGGGATACTGTCGGCTGATGATACGTTTTTTGATTTCCCGCGCGATACTCAGATATTTGGCCGTCATTCCCCGATCCTTTTACGTTGCTGATAGCGACTGGCGGGCAGAATATACCATCTGCCCGCGCGAGGCGCCGTTACATCTCTTCGCCATTGCTGCGAATGGCCCGCTTGAGCCAGGCATAGCTTTTCTTCGGAACGCGCTTAAGGTCCTTCAGGTCGTGGTTTTCACGGTTCACATAGACAACGCCGTAGCGTTTGCGCATATCGCCCTGCGAACTGAGAATATCGATCAGCCCCCAGCCCAGATAGCCAATCACCTGCGCGCCGTCCTCAAATATCGCCTCTTTCATAGCGTTGATATGATCGCGATGATAGGCGATACGGTAATCGTCAGCGATCGGGTTCTCGCCGTCCCAGGACTCAATCACCCCGATGCCGTTTTCAATCGGGAAGACCGGCAGACGCCAGTCGTTGTAGTAGCGGGTAATGATGGTGCGAAAGCCCAGCGGATCAATCTGCCAGCCCCACTCGGTGGCCTCCAGATAGTCATTCTTTTTATCGCCAAACTGCATGTAATAGTTGACCGGCGTGCCCGGAGGGAT